>Ga0214917_10001119_pt1 | contig 35051 bp, 32 predicted proteins | sample LL_1208_BB_MetaG_FD_177983 | JGI IMG/M metagenome (GOLD analysis project Ga0214917, IMG submission 177983) | Freshwater microbial communities from Lake Lanier, Atlanta, Georgia, United States - LL_1208_BB | ecosystem: Environmental > Aquatic > Freshwater > Lake | place: USA: Georgia | collected... | reverse complement strand
ATCGAACCACTATCCGCGGTTTAGGAAACCGCTGCTCTATCCTTTTGAGCTATGGGACCAAATCAACGACTTGCCGAAGCCATCTACTGGTTTCGTTAGAGGGCTTTTATACTCCCCTCCACTTAAAACCGCCGCAAGGCGGAAGAGATTGAGATAAAGATGAGGTTGAGGGGTGTGGTGGGGCGCGCGAGAATAGGGTGATGAGGATTTTTCTCTTGATGATGTTGATAGGGGGATGGGTGCAGGCGGGTGAGGTGTATCAGGCGACGGGAATCAAGATCTGCGAGGTGAACACGAATTCCTGCATTGTCTGGACCCGGCTGACCCGAAACGAAAAACCGGCAAGTGTGGACGGTCCGTTGCCCGAAGTGACCTACGGAGGCAGAAAGAGGAATGAAAATATCGAGGATCGGCCCGATATCACGCCTTTGGTGGTTTTTCCGAAGGACACGATGTTGGAGAACCTGCAAGGCGCGGCGCCGGGGGCATGGGGTCAGACCCGGGTGCTTTATCGAAAAGAAGGGGAGAAAGAGTGGAAAGAGACGTCTTGGGCCGAGGTGGATGACAAAAAAGATTTCACCCGTCAGCAGGAGTTAAAGAGTCTGGAGCCAGGCAAGGCGTATGAGGTGAAAGTGGAGGGAAGGGCCTCGGAGCAGGAAAAAGTTTCCAGTGTGACCGGGGGGAGATTCCGAACAGCTCCCTCGGCAGCCACAAAAGAAGCGGTGAAGTTTGCGGTGATGACATGTCAGGACTACTTCGACCGCGATTTACATAATGAGGGGTGGAAGATTCACGGGGCGATCCTGGCATTGCATCCTGATTTCTACATACACACGGGGGATAACCTGTACTACGACTCGTGGGCCAAGAGTTTGCCCTTGGCTCGATGGATGTGGCAGCAGACTGCGGGCATGCCGACCCAGAAAAGGCTAACGTCAGGCTTGGGCGGGTATTTCATGAAGGACGATCACGACACGTGGATGAACGACTGTTGGCCGACGATGAAGACGAAGTTCATGGGAGATTTCACCTTTACCGAGGGGCAGGCGGTGTTCCGCGAACAGGTGGGGATGGGGGAAAAGACCTATCGTACGGTGCGGTGGGGAAAGGATCTGCAGATCTGGATGCCGGAGGGGCGCGACTTTCGGAGCCCGAACAACATGAAAGATGGTCCCAAAAAATCGATCTGGGGTGAGGAACAGAAAAATTGGTTCAAGGAGACAGTGGTGGCATCCGACGCGACGTTCCGGGTGCTGATCACCCCGACCCCGCTGGTGGGGCCAGACCGGGATAACAAGAGCGATAATCACGCCAACCAGGTTTTTGGTCATGAGGGGACGGAGTTAAGAGAGTTCTGTGCCCAAGAGAAGATAGTGGTGATCTGCGGGGATCGGCATTGGCAGTACGTGTCGGTGGATCCCAAGACAGGACTTAAGGAGTTTGGGTGTGGTCCGACGACCGATGCCCATGCGGCTGGATGGCCAAAAGACCGCAAAGATCCGGAACAGATCTATGTGAAGGTGGTGGGGGGGTTTTTAGAGGGATCCGTGGAAAGAAAGGATGGGGCTCCAAAGTTGATGCTCAGACATCACGGGGTGGATGGGGCGGTATTGCATGAGGAGGTCATTGCGGAAACAGATTAAGATGAAGATTTGGATTAAGTTGAGGAGGGGTTCGGATAGTGGATATGGGGTTATGCATATGGGGAAGAGGTGAGTTTTAAGAGTAGGGGAGGTGGGGGAGCTTAGGGCTGGAAGAAAAAAGGGTTTGGGATAGGATGGGAAGTTCATGATTGGCTGGGTTTTAAAGAAAATCTTGGGGACGCAGAATCAGCGGGAGGTCCGGCGTTTGACCCCCATGGTGGCTGAAATCAACCGGCACGAAGAGGCCCTGCGACCGATCCCCATGGAGGAACTTCGCGGGAAAACCGCCATGTTCCGGGACCGGTTGAGCAAAGGGGAGACGCTGGATCAGTTGTTGCCCGAGGCCTTTGCCGTGGTGAAGAACTGCTGCCGGCGTTTTACCGAGGAGAAAAGAAATATCCGGGTGCGTGGGCAGGAGATTTTGTGGGAGATGATTCCGTTCGATGTGCAGTTGATCGGCGGGATGGTGCTGCATTCCGGGCGGATCGCGGAAATGGCCACGGGAGAGGGAAAAACCCTGGTGGCGACCCTCCCGACGTATCTCAACGCGCTTTCCGGCAAGGGAGTGCATGTGGTGACGGTGAACGACTATCTGGCCGCACGTGATGCGGAGTGGATGGGCGAGGTATATCGCGAACTGGGACTGACGGTGGGGTGTCTGCAGCATGGGCAGACCCAGGCAGAGCGGCGGGCGCAGTATGCGTGCGACATCACCTACGGGACCTGCTCCGAGTTCGGCTTTGATTATCTGCGGGACAACGGCATGGCGACGACTCCGGAAGATCAGGTCCAGCGCGGTCATTTTTATGCGATCATCGACGAGGTCGATAGTATCCTGATCGACGAGGCGCGGACGCCACTGATCATTTCCGGCCCGGTGACGGTTTCGACCCATCAGTTTGACAAGTACCGGTCATCGATCGAGTCGCTGGTGCGGAAGCAGAACGGGCTGTGCACTGATTGGGCCAACCAGGCGAAGGAAAAGGTGGAGAAGGGGGATCTGCAGGGAGCCGGCCGGTTGTTGTTTAAAGTGAAGATGGGGTCGCCCCGAAACAAGCTGCTGCTCAAGTTCCAGGAAGATCCGGGAACCAGGCGGGCAATCGATGACGCTGAATTGGAGATGTACCAGGACACAAGGCGGACGGAGCTCTACAAGACGAAGGAGGAGATGTACTTCTCCATCGATGAGCGGAACAGCGAAGCGGATCTTTCGGAGATGGGTAGAACATTCCTGAACCCGTCCGATCCGAACTTCTTTCTCGTGCCGGACCTGATCACCAAGAACCATGACATCGAAACGAACGCCTCGCTGAGTGCGGAAGAGAAGCTAAAGGCCAAGCAAGCGGCGCAGGCGGATTATGAGGAGGCGAGCCAGCGGATCCACAACATCAGCCAGCTTCTGCGGGCGTATTGCGTGTTTGAGAAGGACGTTCATTACGTGGTGCAGGAGAACAAGGTGGTCATCGTGGATGAATACACGGGTCGATTGATGCCCGGTCGGCGATGGAGCGACGGATTGCATCAGGCGGTGGAGGCGAAGGAGGGAGTGCAGATCGACCGGGAGACGCAGACCTTGGCGACGATTACGATCCAGAACTATTTCCGCTTGTACGAAAAGCTGGCGGGGATGACGGGAACGGCCGAGACGGAGGCCAACGAATTCAAGGACATCTACCGGCTGGGGGTGGTGGTGATCCCGACCAACCGCAACTGCATCCGCAAGGATGCGGATGATCTGATATTCAAGACGAGGCGGGAGAAGTTGAATGCCTTGATCGAGGAAATCAAAAAGCGCCATGCCGCCGGACAACCGATGTTGGTGGGAACGGCCTCGGTGGAGTCTTCGGAGATCATCAGCCGGATGCTGAGGCGGGAAAATATTCCGCACAGCGTCCTGAACGCGAAGCAACACCAGTTGGAGGCGGAGATTGTGGCGCGAGCGGGGGAGCGGGGTGCGGTGATGATTGCCACGAACATGGCGGGTCGAGGCACGGACATTAAGCTTTCGCCGGGTGTGGCCGAGTTGGGCGGGTTACATGTGGTAGGAACGGAGCGGCATGAGTCGAGACGGATTGACCGACAGCTCCGGGGGCGTTGCGCACGGCAGGGGGATCCGGGTTCGAGCCAGTTCTTCATCTCCTTTGAGGACGACCTGATGCGGAACTTCGGCGACTCGCGAAGAATTGCCGGGTTGATGACCAAGCTGGGGATGGAGGACAACGAGGGGTTGCAGCATCCGTGGCTCAATCGTTCGGTGGAGACGGCCCAGAAGCGGGTGGAGCAGAGGAACTATCAGATTCGGAAGCACACGCTGCAGTATGACGACGTGATGAACCAGCAACGGACGGTGATTTATGCCTGGCGGACGGATATTTTGAACTCCACCGATCCGCGTCCCGAGGTGTTTGAGACGGTGGATGAGAGAATCAGCACCGAGGTGGAGGCCAGAGCCGGTACGGATCCTGTGGATTTGGACGGGTTAGTGCACTGGGCGAACTCCGCGATGCCGGTGGGTCTGCAGAAAGAGGATTTTCAGAAGGCCGGAGGAAAAGAGGAGTGGGCGAAACTTCTGAAGGCGAAGGTGCGGGAGGCGTATGAGGTCAAGGTGCGCTTTGAAAATCCCGAGGCGGTGAAGGCGCTGGAGAGGTTTGTGCTACTTGGGGCGATTGATCGTCTCTGGCAGGAGCATTTGTATGCCATGGATGGACTTAGGACCTCGATCAACCTGCGGGCTTACGGGCAGAAGGATCCTCTGATCGAGTATAAGAACGAGGCTTTTTCGATGTTTGGGGAGCTGATGGGGCGGATCAAAGAGGAGGTCGTGCACAACCTTTTCCGGTCGGCCTCCAGCTTGTCGGCCTTCGAGAGCTTCCTTTCCGCGCTGCCGCAAAGGACGGGTCGAGGAGAGTTGCCCGTGCAGGCCCAGGCCCGGCCGGTAGATACGGAGGGTTCGATGAGCATGAGTGCGGGGGCGGACACCGCGGTGGAGGAGGCGTTGGCTCCGATGAAACGTCAGGGCCCGAAGCTGGGTCGGAACGATCCTTGTCCGCTGGACGCCAAAAAGAAGTTCAAGAATTGCTGTGGGGCCACCGGCAGCAAGGTCTGCCTCAAGGTTAGCGCGTAGGGGCTCCAAAGTTGTGATGAAGAACCCGAGCCAAAGCCGGATGGGTTTTTCCCTTGGCGTTCTTTTGTCTGGGGCGGGATTGGTTTTACTGGTGGGATTTGTGGTGGGGCGAATGACAGCACCCCAAGGGGACAGGGAAAATTCATCCCATGGCATGGCGGCTAAAAATTCCGAGCCCGATGGTGATGAAGTGCCATTAGCGGATGCAACTCATGAACTATCCAGCCAATCCACGAAAGAAACCACACTCACCGAACAGAAGCTTCAGCAGTTAAGTGCTTTGTCCAACCCTCGGTTGCGAGAGAGGGGTATGGAAGAGTCTTTGGCCTGTGCGAATCTGGATGAGGTCAAACGAGCGCTGAAATGGGCGGAATCCTTGCCGGACGGCCCTGGAAAAAAAGCGGCGATGGCAGACATTCTGGAGCGGTGGGCGCAAATGGATGGACTGGGGGCGACGGACTATGCAACCCAGCTTTACGACGCAACCGGCAATGCCGGCCCCCTGCGGGAGGCGCTGCAGGGTTGGGCCCAAGCAAATCCCAATGCCGCCTTACAAAAATTGCTGTCCCTGGGATTGTCTGATGGTCTCAAAGCTGACATACGAACGGATTTGGTCGCACAGTGGACGGAGCAAAACCCCCAAAGCGCCGCAGTTTTTGCAGCTAGCAACCGAGACACGGGAAGTTGGAGAGGGTTGGTGGCTACCGTGGCCAACGAGTGGTCCAAGGAGGATCCCAAGACGGCGGTGAATTGGGCAGGATCCCTGCCCGCCGGATTGGATCAGGTCCATGCCATCAACGCGGCCATTTCAAATTGGTTTCAGTCAAATCCAACCGAGGTGGCCGCTTATGTGGGCTCCCAGTCGCCCAGTCCCAGTAGGGATACGATGGCATTGACGTTGGCGAGACAAATTGGGCAGGAGGATCCCGCTTCCGGTTTAAAGTGGGCGGTCACGGTGTCCGATCCCAAGACCCAGGAAAAAGCGGCCGCGGGGGCCATCGCCGATATTTACCGAAAAGATCCCCAGGCAGCATTGCAAATTCTGGCGGGAAGCGGTCTTCCCAAGGCGACGCAAAATTCGGTCGCTGAGCGCCTGAAAGGCTCTGGACCCTGGTGGCGGTAGAGTTTAGGGGATGATCATCGATGCAGGCAGTCTGCCCACACAGGCAGAAGGCAGGCGGGAATTAAACGATGTGCGGTCGCCAGGGACTTCCCTTTGCGAGCCGTCGGCAAAAGCGACGATGGCATTGCCGGCATGGCGAAAGTGCACGGTCACTTCGTTGGTGGTGAAGAGATAAAACTCTTCCAGCATAGGCCTCTTGCTAGAAGCAGGGGCTTGGAAGGTGTTGACCTGAGCGCAAGTGGCAAAGAGGGCTGTTTGCCCAGGTCGTGGAATCTGGTTGATGCGGAGAAGGCGGTTGGTGTCATTGCCACTGGTTCCTCCGGTGAGTTCGGTGTTTACCCCAAACCCAAAGTAGCCGTTTTTGAATTTAGGTTTGAAGCAAGCCCCCATGGATGTAAAGGCGTAGTCGGGGACGGTGCCGGCTGAGTCGATGATGTAAGGCCCCAGAGGACCTTTTGATTTATCAAGAACCCGCTGGCCCTCAGCGGAGGGCCCTGAGGCACTCTCAAACCCAAACCACCATTGCACGCCGCCACCCACGTTTTCCCGGTAGCGAAAGAAGCGCCCATCATTTTCCGTAAAGTAAGTTTGGGCGGCGATGGACAGCTGGCGGAGGGCGGAGGATGAGGTGGCGAGGGTCGTCTGGCGTTTGACGGCATAGACGGCCGGCGCAAGTAGGGTCAGCAGAACGCCAAGCAACACCATGACTGCCATCAACTCAATGAGGGTGAAACCGCGGGCGTGTTTCACGGGGCGACTTCGAGGCGGAAAAACTCCTGCCCGCCAGGTTGGTGCATCGGAACTGTGAACTTCGACACAATCGAAGTCGCGGCCAAATTTGTGACCGAGCTCCAGCTAGCGTCTAGAAGGCTGGATTTGCGTTTTAGGACATAGGAAACATTCGGCACGGTCTCGAAAACCATTTCAAGTTGGTTGCCTGACAGAACCCGAGTGGACTTAACCACAGGAGGAGGCGTAAGAGAGTTGGAGGGGAAAGTTGGGGCGTTTGTGGACCCATAGACGAGCCCGAGGTAAGCACCATTTTCCATGAGAATGTCCTTGATGCCGGAGGCGGGGGACGACACCCAACCGGAGTTAGGGGTAAGGATCAAAGGGGTGGGTGGATCGTTGTAAGGTTGTTCGAGTTGCGCCGGGCCTTGAGCCCAAATCTGCCACCAGTCGACATCCGACAAATAGTCTCCATTGGTGTCACCCGTTGCAGTCCAGAGAATGCCGTTGATATAGGGGTCGGGATATTCGGCGGAGCTTTGGTAATGGACGACCAAACCCATGGGGGGAGTAGATAAAAGGGAAAGTGCGGAAGAAAAATCTGTCAGATAGCCAGTCCTAAGAAGGGTGCCGCCTGTTTCGGTGATGATGGCTTCCAGGGCAGTCTGTGCTCGTATGGTGGTGCTCCCGAAGCGATAGGTAAAGGAGAGGATGGTCCCGGAGGCAAAATTTACCTGAAGAGTGCAGGCGTTTGTCCCGGAACCGGCCAAAACAGTGCTGGCTTGGCCATGGGCGCCAAAGAGAAGGAGCGGGAGCAGCAGGCAAAGATACAAAGCGGAATTAAAGTTCCGGTCTTTTACCTGATCTCGGGAAAGTTGCTGCATGTCGACTCCATTCCGGCGATGGCCAGAACGAACCGCACGGGATGCGGGCATCCGGACTCTCGCCCTTCATTTATGCGATGAGGGTTAACTCTCCTCTCTTGAGGAAAGTGCGATAAGCCTCGGCGGGCAGATGTTCGGACTCCGGGTTGCGAACCTCCTCCCCGCCTTCACCCATCCATTCTGCCGAAGCAGGACTTCCGGATTGGCATGCTTTCGCATGGGGATTTGTCACCCGATACCGCAGCGCAACTGTGGCCGGTTCTCACGGCCTTCCCTGATTCCGTCGAGGGAAAGAACTAAATCTAGGTTGTGCCTTGTAAGGAGGGGGGTCAAGCGGGGTCGTTAGATAAAGAGAAAGATTAAGATAAAGTTGAGCTAGAGGCTAAGGGCTGAGAGGCAACAAAGAGCTGTTGGGATAAGAAAATCAGCATGGGCCGTTACAAAGAAGGGCCCAACTGGTGGGGAAAGAGCAAGAAGGAGGAGAAATTAAGAGGAGGGGGAGAGGCCGAGGAGGGCGAGGGCCGGGTTCTCAACAAACTTTTTGATGGCGATCAGGAAGGTGACCGCCTCTTTCCCGTCGATCAGGCGATGGTCGTAGGAAAGGGCAAGATTCATCATGGGGCGAATCTCCACCTGGCCATTGACGGCGACGGGGCGCTGTTGGATGGCGTGCAGACCGAGGATGGCCGACTGCGGGGGGTTGAGAATCGGGGTGGAGAGAACCGAGCCGTAAATGCCGCCGTTGGAGATGGTGAAAACACCGCCCTCGAGGTCGGGCAGGGAAAGCTTGCCTTCACGGGCGCGGCTGGCGACGGCGGCGAGGCTTTTTTCCAGGCCCGCGAGGTCGAGCTGATCGCAATCACGCAAAACGGGGACGACCAGCCCGCGATCGGTTCCGACGGCTACCCCGATGTCGTAGTAGTGCTGCTCCACAATTTCATCTCCCTCGATGCGGGCATTGAGGGCGGGGATCGCTTTGAGGGCGTGCACGGTAGCCTGGAGAAAAAAGCTCATGAACCCGAGTTTCACGCCGTGTTCGGCCTGAAAGACGGGCTGAACCTCGGTCCGGAGGGCGATGAGGTTGGAGAGATCGGCCTCGTTGAAGGTGGTGAGGATGGCGGCGGTGTGCTGGGCACTGACGAGGCGGTCGGCGATCTTGCGGCGGAGGGGAGACATTTTCCGGCGGGTTTCCTTGCCGGGGCGGAAGGTTCGGGGCGCGGCATCGGCACCGCTTGGGGTGCTGGGGGACGGGATATGTGAAATGGAGGCCGGAGCAGTTGAGCGCTCGTGGGGTTTGACGGGAGTTTCGGCTTTGGGGCTGGGAGTTGCGCGGTTGGGGGCGGCAGCCCCTGACTTTGGTTCTGCACCTCCAGAAGCTTTTTTCCCGGCTTTGCCCGGGATGATATTGGCCACCACCTGGCCGACTTTCACTTCTGTGCCTTCCGAAACAAGGGTTTCCAGGGTGCCGTCGCTTTCGGCAAAAACCTCGGAAGTGACCTTGTCTGTTTCAATTTCAAAGAGGGCATCGCCGGTGGCGACAACATCCCCGTTTTTCTTCTTCCAGCTCCCCAGGACGCCGGAAGTGATGGATTCGCCCACGGAAGGGACTTTGACGGGGATCAAATTGGAAGTGGCGGTGCTCATTTCTTTTTCCTGTTTTTAGGGTTTTTCTTTCCGGTTGGACTTGAAGATGCGCGTGGTTTGGCCTCGCGCTTCCCTTCATGGGCCGGAGGGTGGGGTTTGGACGGTTTGGCAGAAGCTGAAGTGAAGGCTTCTTGGACCAGCAGGGCCTGCTCAAGATTGTGGATGGCGAGGGAGCCGGTGGCGGGGGAGGAGGAGGCGTCGCGACCCGCGTAGAGGATCGGTTTGCCGATAAGGTTCTGGAGTTTGAGAGCGAGGTGGCTCCAGGCCCCCATATTCTCCGACTCTTCCTGGCACCAGATGATTTCGGCTTCGGGGGAGTGGCGGGAGAGGATGGAGAAAAGTTTCTGCGTGTGCAGGGGATAGATCTGTTCGAAACGGATAATCGCGGTGTCGGTGATCTTGTTTTTTGTGCGGTAATCGCGGAGATCGTAGAAGACCTTGCCGGAGCAGAGGATAACCCGACGGGCGCCCTTGGTGATATCCGGATCCGGGAGGATTTCCTCGAAACAGCCACGGGTAAGGTCAGCGACCGGGCTGGTGGCGCGGGCGTCCCGGAGAAGTCCCTTGGGGGTCATGACCACAAGGGGTTTGAGGATTTTGCGAAGGGCCTGCCGGCGGAGAAGGTGAAAGTAGTTGGCTGGGGTCGTGGGGTAGCAGACCGCCATGTTGTCCTCGGCGCAGAGTTGGAGGAACCGTTCGAGGCGGGCGCTGGAGTGCTCCGGTCCCTGGCCGTGGTACCCGTGGGGGAGCAGGAGGGTGAGACGCGAGGTGGTGCCCCACTTGGATTCGGACGAGGTGATGTACTGGTCGATCTGGGTTTGGGCCCCGTTGGCAAAGTCGCCGAACTGGGCTTCCCAGAGGACGAGCATTTCGGGGCAGTCGAGCGAGTAGCCGTAGTCGAAGCCAAGAACTGCAGCTTCCGAAAGCGGGCTGTTATAGACGCAGAAGGAGGCCTGGTTTTTGGAGAGGTTCTTGAGCGGGATATAGCGGGCGCGGGTGCGCAGGTCGTAGATGGCGGCGTGGCGCTGGCTGAAGGTGCCTCGACGGCTGTCCTGACCGGAGAGACGGATAGGAACGCTCTGGGTGAGCAAGGAGGCGAAGGCGAGGTGCTCGGCGCAGGCCCAATCGAGCGGGGACTTGCCGGCAGCCATGGCCTTGCGGTTGTCGAGCAGTTTGCGGATCTTGCTGTTGATCTGGAAATCGTCCGGAATGGTGGAGATGGATTCGCCGAGATCCGCGAGTTTCTTGGCGGGAACAGCGGTGGAAACCTCTCGCAGCAGGTCGGGGCAACTGATGGGGGGGTGGAGCTTCGGCTGAAATTTGGTGACCGCCTCCCGGGATTCGCGCAACGCGTCCTCGGAGACGGTGTCGATCTGCGAGCGGATTTTCTGAATTTCCTCCTCCATGATAACACCCGATTCGAGAAGCTGGCGGGCGAGGAGACGGCCAACGGGCGGATGGGCGTCGATCTCGGAGTAAAGGGTGGGTTGGGTAAAATTGGGTTCGTCGCCCTCGTTGTGGCCGTGACGACGGTAGCAGACGATATCGAGGATGATGTCCTCGTGGAATTTCTGGCGGAACTCGAGGGCGAGCTGGATGACGTAAGCCGCGGCCAGGGGATCGTCGCCGTTCACGTGGAAAATCGGCAGGCCGAGTGCCTTGCCAGGGGCGGTGCAGTAACGGGTGGAGCGGGAGTCCGGGGCGAGGGTCGTGAAGGCGATCTGGTTGTTGACGATGATGTGGATGGTGCCGCCGGTGCGGTAGCCCTCGAGGCGGGAGAGATTCAGGGTCTCGGCCACAACTCCCTGGCCGATGAAGGCGCCGTCCCCGTGGATGAGGACGGGGACAACCTTTTCTCGTTTGACCGTGTCGTCACGATGGCGCTGGCGGGCGCGGGCCATGCCCTCGACCACCGGATCGACGGCTTCGAGATGGCTGGGGTTGGGGGCGAGGGAGACGCGGATTTTTTTGCCGGCGGAGGTGACGACATCGTTTTCGTAGCCGAGATGGTATTTGACGTCGCCGTCGCCCAGGACGGTTTCGGGGACGTAGTTCTCGTGAAATTCGGTGAAGAGTTTCCGGCGGGATTTGCCGAGGGTGTTGACGAGGACGTTGAGCCGACCGCGGTGGGCCATACCGATAACCACCTCCTCGACTCCGGAGGCGGGGCAGGACTCGAGCAGGGTGTCGAGGACGGCGATGAGGGTTTCGCCGCCCTCCAGGGAAAACCGTTTCTGGCCGACGTAGCGGGTGTGGAGAAACCGTTCGAGGGATTCGGCGGCGATGACTTTTTCCAGAATGCGACGTTGTTGGGCCGGGGAGAAAGTGGGTTGGTTGCGGGAGCGTTCCATGCGGTCGCGCAGCCAGCGGCGGATGGCGAAGTTCATGATGTGCATGAACTCGACCCCGATGTGGTCGCAGTAAGTCTGCTTGAGGTAGGTGAGAATATCCCGGAGGGTGCGGGGACCGCCGCCGCCGAGCGTGCCGGAATCGAAAATGGAATCGAGGTCAGACTCGGTGAAGCGGAAGGTGGAGAGGGCGAGATCGGAATTTTCCTCGGGGGTCAGGCCGAGGGGGTCGAGGTGGGCGAGGGTGTGGCCCAGGGCGCGGTAGGCGAAGAGGAGATTGTAAATGCGGGCTTGGGGAAGAACGTTGCCGAATTCGGGGGCGGGGCCGCCGGCGGGGGTTGTGGCGCCAGCGCGGGCGGGGGGCCGGAGCTGGCAACCGAGCTCAAAGCCTTCAAAGAAAGCGCGCCAGGTTGGATCGACCGAGGAAGCATCGGATTTCCAGGATTCGTAGAGTTCTTCGAGAAAAGCGGCGTTGCCGGGGTGGCCGAGGCGGCCCAAGGCCGGGGAGGGGGAGGAGGAAGAGCGATTCGGGTTCAACTGCGCTAAAGTTTCAAGGGCGGGATCCCGATCCGGGGAGGATTGAAGATCGCGAACCATGATGAGAATATTATTTCACAAATTGGCGATTGGGGCGAGCCTTGAATCTTAAATTATTATAAATCACAAATCGTTGTGAATTAGGGATATAAGCTATAAAAAGAGGGCTTAAAATCGTATTTATGATGGAACTTTGCGGAGGTGATTCTTTGGGGCAGATTGACGTTATGGTGGCCAATAGATCGGATCAGCGGAATGTTTTGGGTGGGTCTTTAAAGATGTGCTCCTCGGACCCGATCACGGGATTCACTCGGTCTGGAAGTTGCGAGGGGCATGAAGATGATTTCGGATGTCATGCGGTCTGCGCCCAAATGACGGAGGAGTTTCTGCAGTTCAGCCGGGCGGCGGGAAACGATCTGTCGACGCCCAGGCCCGAGTATCAGTTTCCCGGGCTGAAGCCCGGCGATCGGTGGTGCGTTTGTGCGGCTCGGTGGGAAGAGGCGAGGTTGGCCGGCAAGGCACCGCTGGTGGTGCTGGAGTCGACGCACGAGTCGGCTTTGGAACATGTGAAGCTGGCGGATTTAAGAAAGCACGCGCTGGATGTGGCGGGTTAGATGAGGATCGAGGTTCCAATGAGGATGAGGAGGTAGGCGGCGGGGAACTTGTTTGGGGCGGGAAGTGGGGCAGAATTTGGGGTTCTATGGCGTACGAATCCTCAACGGAGTGGGTTAGCAAGCTGGAGCAGGAGGGAGAACTGCTTCGGATTCGCGAGCCGGCAAAGACGCAGTTGGAAATCGCGGCGGCGGCGGATCTGGAGTCGAAGTCCCCGGGGGGTGGGAAAGCGTTGCTATTTGAAAAGCCGGTTGGGCCCGATGGAAAAGAGTCGGGCTTTCCTGTGCTGATCAACGGGTATGGGTCGGCTCGGCGCATGGCCTTGGCTTTGGGCAGGGAAAATGTGGAGGAGATCGGGGATGAAGTGGGGGCATTGGTGAAAGCGAAGCCGCCTGCCGGATTCAGCGAGGCGTGGGATCTTTTGAAAAAGGGACTGGAGTTGCGTCACGCGCGGCCGGTTTCCGTCGGCCGCGGGGCGTGCCAAGAGGTGGTGAAGAAAGCAAGCGAGGGGGGGGGCGGGTTGGCCGAACTGCCGGTTTTGAAGACTTGGCCAAAAGATGGCGGCCCTTTTTTGACCTTGCCCCAGGTGATCACCGAGGATCCGGAGACGAAGGAGAGAAATGTGGGGATGTACCGGATGCAGGTGTTGGGTCCGTGGGAGGCGGCGTTGCATTGGCAACTGCACAAGGTGGGGGCCAGGCATGGAAAGAAATATCGCGAGCTGGGCCAGCCGATGCCGGTGGCGGTGGCGTTGGGGGGCGACCCGGCGAATGCTTTTGCTGCCACGGCTCCGTTGCCTGACGGAATCGACGAGTACATGTTCGCCGGCTTTTTGCGGAAGAAATCCGTTTCCTTCGTGCCGGCGGTGAGTCAACCCATTCAGGTGCCGGCGGATGCCGACTTTGTCATCGAGGGCACGGTGGATCCTGCGGGGAAAGCGGTGGATGAGGGGCCGTTTGGTGATCACACGGGATTTTACACGCCGGTGGATAAGTATCCTCGCTTCCGGGTGACGGCGATCACCCACCGGAGAGGAGCAATCTATCCGGCCACGGTGGTGGGGAAACCGCCGATGGAGGATTTCTGGCTGGGCTCGGCGAGCGTGCGGATCCTTCTGCCCGTGCTGAAAATGAATTTTCCCGAGCTGGTGGATCTGGCCCTGCCGGCGGAGGGCGTTTTCCACAACCTCGTTTTCGTCAGCCTGAAAAAACAGTACCCGTATCAGGCGTTTAAGCTGATGCATGGGCTGTGGGGGGCGGGCCAGATGATGTTCACCAAGATGATCGTGGCAGTGGACGAGCAGGTGAACGTGCGCAACACGAGCGAAGTTCTTTTTTATCTCGGGGCCAACGTGGATCCGGAGCGGGACATGATTTTTATCAAGGGTCCGAGCGACAGCCTGGACCACGCCACGACCATGCCGAATGTGGGAAGTCATGTGGGCATCGACGCGACGCGGAAATTACCTGGAGAGGGTTATGGCCGAGGTTGGCCCGAGGAGTGCCGGACGACTCCCGAGGCGGCAGCTCGGGCCAGGGAGCTTTTACAGGCGGCCCGGCGAATGAGGGGTTGAGGTCGGGAGAGAGGGGAAGGGTTGGTCTTAGGCCGAGCGCTTGGGCATGCAGATCCAGAAAATGAGGTAGACGATCACGCCGGAGAAGGCGGTGAAAACGGTGAGAATGGAATAAAGGACACGAACGAGAGTGGGGTCCCAACCGAGCCAATCGGCCAATCCTCCGCAAACGCCGGCGATCATGCGGTTGTGGGAAAGCACCAGAGGCATGAAAATATTTAAAGGGGGCGATGCCTTTTGTCGATTAGGTAGGGCCTGACGTCCCGGCAGGCCGTGCGGAGAGATGGGGTGCCATACAACGAAGTCCCGGCTCGCCCGGAGGTCGGGCCCTGTCTAGTTCCCAAGAAACCTGGGCGCACAAAGTTCAAATAATATTGAACAAAATGAGAGTTGGGGTTAGGGTATGGATTATGGCCCATTCCGCCGGAACGAATGGCAAACGAGGTCGAAACGGGATGTCCCGCCGGGAGGTATCCCAAGTCGAGGTCGCCTTGGTGGAGTTCTTTGTCTCTTTGGCGGATATGGCGGGGATGCCCAAGTCCGTGGGGGAGATTTACGGCCTTCTCTTTGCCTCCGAAGAGTCGCTGGCCATGGATGAAATCATCGCGCGGTTGGGGCTCAGCAAGGGCTCGGCAAGCCAAGGGTTGCGTTTTCTCCGTGATTGTCAGGCCGTGCGGACGGTTTACCGGGTGGGGGATCGGCGCGACTTTTACGAACCGGAATTGGGACTGCGCAATTTGGCGGCGGGATTTCTCAAGGAAAAAATCGGACCCCGGTTGGCGGAGGGATCGCGAAAGCTGGCACAACTGGAGGAGGTGATTGCCCGCGAGACGCCTACCCTTCGTCGGGTACATGAAAACCGGGTGCAACGGATCCGTTCCTGGCAACGAACCGGGCAAAAGATCATCCCGTTTGCCCTGAAACTCCTGAAAGGCTGACCATGGAAAAGGACCTGAACCCGATTCTTCCAAGCGCGCCCGGGGAGTTCCTGCATTTTGAACCCTCCCAACTCCTTGAGGGAGGACCGCTGGATCAGAAATGGTTTTGTCTGCGCGTCGCGCCCAAGCAGGAGCATCTGGCGATTGCGCATTTGAGAAAGATTTTCAAGATTGAGGTGTTTTGCCCGAGGCTCCGCTTTCAAAAAGCGACCCGAACGGGGAGACGGTGGTATGTGGAGGCGCTTTTTCCTTCGTACCTTTTTGGAAGGTTCGATTACCTGACCCAGCACCGCGGGGTGCAGTACTGCCCCGGGGTCAGCACCATCGTGCATTTTGGCAACAAAATCATCCCAGTTCCCGAGCAGGCGATCCGAGATCTCCAGTCCGTTGTTCCTGAGGGTGAAAAAGAGACCATCACCATCTTGCCGGAGGTGAAGATGGGGGAGGAAGTCCAGGTGGTGGAAGGGGCTTTTGCCGGGTTGAAAGCGGTGGTCACCCGAATCATGCCGGCCCGGCAGCGGGTGGCGGTGTTGCTGGAATTTCTCGGAAGGTTGTCGGAGACGGAAGTGCCGGTGGCCACGGTATTGCCCACGGCACGACATCCGTTGGAAGGGGTGCCGGAGGAGGCTCGCAAAGGCAGACGGTAAGGCTGGATCGGGCCGCAGTTGGTTTGCGGAACAAAGAAAAAAGCAGGGTATGGGATGGTCCCCCGAGTAAGTCGGGGATGGCCAAGGGCGGTAGCGTGCCCGCGGCTGGGGTGGCCATGCCGCAGCAGAAGATAGGATTTAGGTGATAGGATATAGGGATATGAAAAACGGACGATTCCCTATCTCCTATCTTCTATCTACCATCTCCCGAAGAGAAACGAAGTGAACCGAAAAGGCATTATTTTGGCGGGGGGGACAGGGACGCGGCTTTGGCCGTTGACGCGGGCGGTCTCCAAGCAGCTCCTGCCCCTGTACGACAAGCCGATGGTCTACTACCCGCTTTCGGTCCTCATGCTGGCGGGCATCCGGGAAATCCTGCTGATCTCCACCCCCCATGATCTGCCCCTTTTCCAGAGCCTTTTAGGAGATGGAAAGTTGATGGGCCTATCTATCTCCTACGCCGAGCAGCCGAAGCCAGAGGGGTTGGCACAGGCGTACCAGATCGGGGCCAAGTTCATCGGAAATTCCCCGTCCTGCCTGATTCTTGGGGACAATTTCTTTTACGGATCGGAATTGGGTAAACTGCTGGCTTCGGCCAACTCCCGGGAGCAGGGCGCAACCATTTTTGCCTACCAGGTGGCGGATCCTTCTTCCTACGGCGTGCTTACCTTCGACGCCCATAACCGAATCACTTCCATCGAGGAAAAGCCGGCCAAGCCGAAATCTAACTGGGCCAATTGTGGGCTCTACTTTTATGACGGCCGGGCGGTGGAGTTCGCCAAAAACCTCAAACCTTCCGCCCGGGGGGAACTTGAGATCACGGATTTAAGCCGCTGCTATATGAAGGATCAGTCCCTCCACGGGGAAAGGTTTGGCCGGGGCTCCGCCTGGCTGGACACGGGAACGGCGGAGGGGCTTTTGCAGGCGGCCCAGTTCGTGCAGACCGTCCAGACCCGGACAGGATTGCTCATCGGATCCCCGGAAGAGGTTGCATTCCGCAAAGAATGGATTGATGCCAAACAACTGCGCTCCCTGGCGGATGCGATTGGCAAGAACAGCTATGCGGAGTCCCTCCGCCAGATTTCGGCGGGTGCCTAGCCAAAACACGAAAAATTTGCGTTAATTCTCTGATGTCAAAACTGTCCATCTGCTGTCTGGGTGCCGGCTACGTTGGTGGTCCGACCATGGCCATGATTGCGGCCAAGTGTCCGGATATCAAAGTTACGGTCACCGACCCTAACGAGGCACGGATCGCCGCTTGGAACACAGACCAGTTGCCGGTGTATGAGCCCGGATTGGACAAGGTGGTGGCCTCGGCCCGGGGAAAGAATCTCTTTTTCTCCACCGATGTGAAAGGGGCCATCACGGCGGCTGACATCATTTTTGTGTGCGTGGGAACCCCCACCAAGACCCAGGGAGTGGGTGCGGGCCGGGCAGCTGATCTGAAGTATATCGAGGCGGCTGCCCGGATGATCGCCGAAGTGGCGGAAGGGCCCAAGATCATCGTCGAAAAAAGCACCATCCCGGTGCGTACGGCCTCGTCGATGCTGACCATCCTGCGGTCCAACTCAAAGAACGGCACGTTCCAGGTTCTTTCCAACCCGGAGTTCTTGGCCGAAGGGACGGCCGTGGCCGATCTGGAGAATCCTGATCGGGTGCTGATTGGCGGGGAGCAGACTCCTGAAGGACTGGCCGCAGTGGAAAAAGTCGTTTCGATTTACGCCCGCTGGATTCCCAGGGAAAAGATCCTCACCACCAATCTCTGGTCGTCCGAGCTCTCCAAGCTGGTGGCCAATGCTTTTCTCGCCCAACGAATCTCCTCGATCAACTCCATTTCGGCCCTTTGCGAGGCCACGGGGGCGGATGTGGACGAGGTGGCCCGGGCGATCGGGCAGGATTCAAGGATCGGGCCGAAGTTCCTCAAGGCTTCTGTGGGCTTCGGAGGATCCTGCTTCCAGAAAGACATCCTGAACCTCGTCTACCTTTGCGAGCATTTTGGCCTACCCGAAGTCGCGTCCTACTGGGAGTCCGTCGTGAAGATGAACGACTGGCAGAAGTTCCGGTTCTCCGCAAAAATCGTCAGCGATCTTTTCAGCACGGTAACCGGCAAGCACTTGGCCGTGCTGGGTTTTGCCTTCAAGAAAGACACGAACGACACACGGGAAACCGCAGCCATTGCCGTATGCCGGGATCTTCTGAAGGAGGGGGCCAAAGTGGTGGTGTATGATCCCCGCGTACCGGAGTCACAGATCCGCGCCGATGTGCTGGGCTCCGAGAAAAACCCGAACCTGGTGGTGGTCAAAACCGCCCTGGAGGCCTGCCAGGGAGCCCACGGGGTAGCTGTTTTAACCGAGTGGGACGAGTTCAAGGCCCTCGATTTCAAAAAGATCCATGAGGGCATGCATAAGCCCGCATTTATTTTCGACGGCCGAAACATCCTGCCGCATGCCGAGCTGCGGAAACTCGGCTTCAAGGTGTTTGCGATCGGGAAGCCGGCGTGATCGCGCAAAATGCGAAAACTAAAATCAGGTAGGGCCCGATCTCCGAGCGGGCCGCTCTCAGGATCCAACGACACCCTTTCCAAAACGGCCTGCCGGGACGTCAGGCCCTACCAAGGTTGAAATGAAACTCTTAGTTACTGGATCGTCGGGGTTGATCGGCTCCGAGGTGGTGTCCTTCTTCGCCGGGCAGGGGGCGGAGGTGCATGGGGTCGACAACAACCAGCGGGCCGACTTCTTTGGCCCCGGGGGGGATACCCGCTGGAACCAGAAGCGGCTGGAGAAGGAGTTAAAGAACTTCCAACACCATGAGCTGGATGTCCGAGATCGCGAAAAAGTTCTGCAGTTCATCGCCAAGCTCAAACCCACAGCCCTGGTGCATACGGCGGCCCAACCCAGCCACGATTTGGCTGCCTCACGTCCGTTTGACGATTTCGACGTGAATGCGGTCGGTACTCTCAATCTTCTGGAGGCCGTTCGGCGGCATTGTCCTGAAAGTCCCTTCGCCCATATGTCGACCAACAAGGTCTACGGGGATCGGCCGAATTTTATCAAGCTGAAGGAGCTGGAGACCCGCTGGGACTACGATGACCCGGCCTACCAGGATGGGATCGCCGAGACTTTCTCCATCGATGCGAGCAAACACTCCCTTTTCGGGGCCTCCAAGGTGGCCGCCGATGTCATGGTGCAGGAGTACGGGCGGTATTTCGGGATGAAGACCTGCTGCTTGCGGGGGGGATGTCTGACGGGGCCCAATCACAGCGGGGTCGAGTTGCACGGGTTTCTGTCGTATCTGGTGAAATGCAACTTGGAAGGGAGGGTCTATAAGGTTTTTGGTTACAAGGGCAAGCAGGTGCGGGACAACATTCACTCACTGGATGTGGCCCGATTCATCGCCGCTTTTCTGGAGAAGCCGCGGGTCGGTGAGATTTACAACCTAGGCGGCGGGCGCAATAACAGCTGCTCTATCCTTGAGGCCTTTGCCGCCACGGAGAAACTGACAGGAAAAAAGATGCAGTATGAGTACGTCGACAAGAACCGGGAGGGTGACCACATCTGTTATATTTCCGATCTAAGAAAGATGAGGGAACATTATCCAGACTGGAATTTAACCAAATCGCTCTCAAATATCTTTGAGGAGATCGTGGAGGCGTGGAAGCGGCGATCGTCGTAAGCCTGCCGGCGTTCGGTAGGGACGAATATCCCTATTCGTCCATGCGGATCATTAAGGATTGGGCTTTAGACCGCCAACATGGACGGTTAAGGGTAACCGTCCCTACCAAGTAATCAGCATGCCCATTTACGAATTTTACAGTCCTGATTCACATCGGATTTACAGCTTCTTTGCCCGTAGGATGCTGAAGTCGGGGGAGGTGCCGATCTGTCCCGACCATCCCAAGCACAAGATGGAAAAGATGGTTTCCAACTTTGCTTTCACGGGCAAGGCCAAGGAGCCGGTGAAGTTGGAGGGGCCGGGGGAAGGGCCGGAGATGGATCCGCTGATGGAGCGGGAGATGATGAAGATGGCGGATGAGTTTTCCAAAATGGACGAAAACAATCCAGATCCCAAAATGTTGGGCCGGATGATGCGAAAAATGATGGAGGTAAGCGGGCAAAAACTGCCCGGGGAGATGGGCGAGATGCTCAATCGTCTGGAAAAGGGCGAAGACCCCGACAAGTTGGAGGCGGAATACGGGGATGTGATGGAAAAGATGGATGCCATGGGACCGGAAGGGGCGGAGAAGAAAGAGGATTTGAAGATGCGTCTGCGCCGCCGTTTGCCTCCCCGGCGGGATCCGAAGCTGTATGAGTTTGCGGAGTATGAAAGGAAGAAAGCTCTCCGGTCCAAAGCTAGGTAGGGCCCGATCTCCGAGCGGGCCGTATGGAAAATTGGACGGATAAAGAATAGGTGCGGCCTGCCGGGACGTCCGGCTCTACCTAGTTCAAGATTTGAACCGAGAAAGAAACAAACCTCAGCGTGGCGCACTCATCGAGAGCGCCCTACCTAACTTAAAATTTTTCGGCGATCCGCTGCGCTGCTTGCACCAGGACCGGCACAAACGTTTGAACCTGACTTACATCCCCCTTGGCGAGCGTGAAATGAACCAGGACCGCCCGGCGATCGCGCAGTTTGGATTGACCGGTGAACCAGTGGACAAAGTTAGTCAGATTGAAACTTTCCCGATGAATGGCCTGCCCATATTCGGCGTCCGTGACCGTCAAGCGACCGCCAGCATGAACCAATGTGGCCAGCTCGAGGTGGCCGTTCTCTCGGCGCCAGGCAACCGAGCCCTCCGGAACGGCAACCGTTTCCCAATCGGTCGGGGTGTTGTCGGACAGCTTGCGAAAGATGGTGCGGATCGCGACCCAATCCCCGGTGGGGCGGTAGGTCAGCGTCAGGGTTCCTTGGGGGAGTCGATAGACGGCCATGCGACCCCAGGCTTTTTCGGCGTACGGATCGGGATTGGTTTGGAGCTCCGGCAGGGAAGCCTGCAGCGAGGTGGGAAGATCTGGATAAGGAAAGTCCGCATGCCGGGTGATGGCCCAGGGAAGGCGAACCCAGGCAAAAATTGCCACTGCCACCATGCCGATGGCTAAAAGCTTGCTGTGTTTCCCTTCTGAATCCGGAAAAGAGGGAGATGGAAGTTGGGAGATAGGAGATAGGGAGGGGAGGAGGCGGGGGGCGAGGAAGATGGAGAGAGCAAAAAACCCATACGTCATGAGGGCAAAGGTAAAAAATCCAGGCGTGCCGTGCCAAAATTGGAATTTGGCCACATCGGCCACTACGTATGACATCACCACTACCCGCATGCAGCCGGTCAGAAAGGCCAGCGAGAGTCCGGAAAGGAAAATGAAGACTTTGGCTGGGCCGCTCCAAGGTTTGGAAAAGGCGAGGGCGGTGGCAATGGCGATCAATCCGCCGCCCGTCAGCAGCCCGGTGCAGGGCCATTCCAGAATGACGGCCCCCATCTGGGTAGCGATGGTCTGCCCTTGGACCAGAGTCTCGTTCCCCAGAAGATATAAAAGCCAACTACCGATTTCGACGGTCATCGGGGTGACATGGAGCCAGGCATCGACCCGACCGGCGACGGCTCCAATGCGGAGCAGGACGATAGAGGCGACGAGTAGTTCGGGCCAGCAATCCCGGAGATTCCGGAGCCGCGTGAACATAAGGTACGCCCCGCCCAGCCCGAGATATGAGCCAAGGATGATGGCGATCGAGTCGGCCTCCCGGACGGTGAGGAGTCGGATAATCGAGAGCAGGATGAGAATTAGTCCGACGCTTTGGGATAGTAGCGAGCCTTTGAGGGGTGCGAGGCGGGCATGTCGTCGGGCCATGAGCAGGAAGGCGGTCCAGTCGGCCAAAAAGAGAACAACGCTGTCGACCATCATCAGCCCTTGGATTCCGGCCCAGGCAAGGAGAACGGCGGCGAGCTGGATGGCACCCACGGCGTAAATCGTGCGGAGGAATGCGGTGCGCTGGTTCATCCTTGAAGAGTATAGGGGAGAGGCTTAGCAGATAGAAGATAGCAGATAGGAGATAGGTGGGTTCGCAGTTCCCTATCTTCCATATCCTATCTCCTAACTTCTACGAAAATGAAAACGGGCAAACTGCATATCTGGGTTCCTGAGCTCATCGCGAGGGAGGGGGGGATTCAAAGTTACTCGATTGAGATGGTGGAGGCGGCGATGGAGATTTTGGGGCCAGAAAAGGTGACCGTCATCAGCAAGTCGGATCGGACGGTGGCATTGCGTCGAAAGTTGGGAAAAAAGGTGAGGATTTATGCCACCGGAAACGTGTCCTCCGCCCTCCGCACCCCGGTCTTTGCCTTGCTTCTGGTGTTGGCGTCTTTGTGGGAAAGACCGGCTCTGATTCTTTCCACCCATGCCAACTTTTCTCCCGTGGCCGCCTGGCTGCAAAGGTGGAGGAGGATCCCGGCGGTAATTAGTGCTCACGGGATCGAAGTTTGGGATTTGGCTGAGGGAGCCATTCGAAGGTCGCTGCGGCAGGTCACGAAGATCCTCCCGGTCAGTGAATACACTCGACAAAGAATGGAGCGAGAAATCGGCCTGTCCGCAGACCGCTTCTCTATCATTCCGGATACCTTTGATCCCTCACGATTTTCCCCCGGATCGGTTCCCGCGGCGTTGAGGAAACGATACGGTTTGGAGCCGCAGGATCAGATCTTGCTCAGCGTCTCGCGTTTGGTGGTTTCGGAACAATACAAGGGTTATCGGAAAATCCTGGAGGTTCTGCCGAGGCTGATTCGTGCCTTTCCCCGTCTCAAATTTGTCTTGGTGGGACGCGGGGATGACAGGGCCAATGTAGAAGCCCTGATTCGGCACTTTGCTTTGGAGAAGCGGGTGGTGTTGACGGGGTATGTGCCGGAGAGTGAATTGGCGGATCATTACCGAATGGCGGATGTTTTTGCCATGCCAAGTAAACGAGAGGGGTTCGGCATCGTTTTTCTGGAGGCGATGGGCTGCGGGATCCGTTGTCTTGGGGGCAACAAGGATGCGGCGGTCGATGCCTTGCGGCACGGTGAACTGGGAATCTTGGTGGATCCGGACAACGGCCAGGAATTGGAAGCAGGACTTTCCCGGTTATTGAGTGAATCGAAGCCCGACCCGCAAAAGATTCATGATCAAGCGAACCATTATTTCGGGCGGTCAGCATTTCGGGCCAAGGTCCGGGCGCTATTAGAATCGTTTGGGCTGAGGCCTGATGAGTATGAAAGTGGGATATTGGATATGGCAGAGGGTAAATAGGAGCGTGAAGGGAGAAATGAAAGAGGCTAAAGGCTACAGGCTAGAGGAGGCGGGGAGGGTCCGATTTTTAAGCCGGTCAGCGATGCCTTGAGCGCGGGGGACCCTCTCCCTAGAAACAATGCATGAGTAAAACCGCACAACCAAAAAGTCACATTCTCGTCGCTGGGGCAGGGGGATTCATCGGGGGGCACCTCGTGGCGCACCTGCGCAAGCAGGGGGTGAAGAATATCCGGGCGGTGGATCTGAAGCCTTTTGGGGAGTGGTATCAAAAGTTTGAAGATGTGGAGAATCACTCCCTAGATCTGCGGGAACTGCCCGCCTGCCATCAGGCCGTGAAGGGCATGGAGTGGGTTTACAATCTGGCGGCCGATATGGGCGGAATGGGCTTCATCGAGCTGCACAAAGCGGAATGCATGCTCTCCGTGCTGATCAATACCCACATGCTCATGGCCGCACGGGATGCAAAGGTAAAACGTTTCTTTTACGCCTCCTCGGCCTGTGTTTACGCCGGGGACAAGCAGACCACGCCTGAAAATCCCGGACTGAAGGAGGCGGACGCTTATCCCGCCCTGCCCGAGGACGGTTACGGCTGGGAGAAGCTGTTCAGCGAGCGGATGTGCCGCCATTTTCGCGAGGATTACAAGCTGGAGACGCGGATCGTCCGCTATCACAACGTCTACGGACCCCACGGGACTTACGATGGTGGTCGGGAAAAAGCGCCGGCGGCGATCTGCCGCAAGGTCATCGAGGCCCAAAAGAACAAAACTGGGGAAATTGAAATTTGGGGAGACGGCCAGCAGACGAGGAGCTTCATGTACATCGACGACTGCATCAAGGGATCGACCGACATCATGGAGAGCGATATCCGCGAGCCGATCAACCTGGGTAGCGCGGAGATGGTCTCGATCAACCAGCTGGTCGACATCGCGGAGGGAATCGCCGGGGTGAAGCTGAAGAGAAAATACAACCTGGGCGCGCCCAAGGGAGTGCGCGGCCGGAGCAGTGACAACACCCTGATCAAAAAGCTGATGGGCTGGGAGCCGAACACTCGGCTCAAGGACGGACTGACCAAGACGTATCAGTGGATCAAGGGGGAGATGGAAAGATAGATTAAGATAAAGATTAAGTCGGAAGAAATAATTGAATAAACGAGTTCGTGGAAGGCGGGAGGTGAAGGGGGCAGAAAGATGAAGATGAAGATTGGGATTAGGTGGGAAGGAATTTTGGATATTGGATATAGAATATTGGATATGGGGGCGTTTGGCCTTCCCATATTCCATCTTCGATATTCGCGTTACCTCGACGCACTTCGCTGAAGTTTGAAAATTCTTCTTTTAAACGCGCACTATTGGCCGGATACGGCGTCTACAGGGCAGCATTTGACCGGCTTGGCTGAGGAGTTGGTTCGTCAGGGACATGAGGTGCGGGTGATTTGTGGAAGAAGGAAATATGACGAGCCGTCCGTCCTTTTTGCCTCCCACGAGGGACGAAATGGCGTGCAGATCCGGCGAATCTGGAACTCAGCCTTGGGGAAGGGGGCCAAGTGGAGAAGAGCAATCGACTTTGCCACTTGGTTGATCTGGGCCGAAATCGCTTTGTGGAGGGAGCCTAAGCCGGATGTCGTGGTCACCCTGACCACGCCCCCCTTGCTTTCCGTCATGGGAGCCAGGTATGCCGCAAGAGTGGGGGCCCGTTTAGTCCCCTGGATGATGGATCTTAATCCTGATGAGGCGGTGGCGGCCGGGTGGTTGCGGAAGGGGAGCCTCTTTGAGCGATTTTTGCGGACGCAGTTGGTGAAGAGTTTAAAGCAAGCGACTGCCGTGATTGCCCTCGATCGATTCATGGGAGATCGGATTGCCGCCAAGGGGATCGACCGACAAAAAATTCACGTGTTGGCTCCGTGGGCGCATGAAAACGAGGTGAAGCCGGATCCGGAAGGGTCGAGGGAGTTTCGTAAAAAGCACGGGCTGGAGGGAATGTTTGTGGTGATGTATTCGGGAAATCATTCTCCGGTGCATCCTTTAAGCAGCGTCGTGGACGCTGCGATAAGGTTGAGGGATGAGAGAATGGTTAAGTTTGTGTTTGTGGGTGGGGGGACCGTATGGGGGGAGATCAAAAAAACAAAAGAGCGGGAAAATCTGACGAATGTGATGTGCCTGCCCTATCAACCGTTAAATCGGGTTGGGGCATCCTTAGGGGCGGCGGATTTGCACCTTGTGGCGATGGGAAATGCATTCGTGGGATTGGTCCATCCCTGCAAGGTTTACAACCTGTTATCCATGGGATTGCCGTGGGTCGGGCTCGGGCCGAAAGAGTGTCATCTCACGGATCTTTTGAAGGAACTGGGCAAAGATTCGGGGTGCGAGGTTGTGAGTGGAAAAGATTCCGCCGCCTTGGCCAAGCTGATTTTGGAGCATCAACGGAGCCCGAAGGTGTCGAAGGAGAAGCTACAGGCCGTCGGTCGGAATTATCAGGAGTCTTTTTTGGCGCCCAAGCTGGCAAAGATTATCGTCGCGGCAACAGTTTAAATTGAAGTTGAGGTTTAAGTGAGCGTGAAACACGAAAGCTTGGGTACGGACGGCTCTCCGAGCCGTCCTAGGACGCGTGGGGACACGCGTCCGTACCAAGAGTTTAAGCAATGAAAGATCTACCTAATCTTAATCTTCATCATAATCTCAAACTATGAATCTCGTATTAGAGCCCGGTCGTGCGGAACGCCACTACTGGCGGGATCTTTGGCGGTATCGGGAGCTTTTTTACTTCTTGGCGTGGCGGGATCTGCTGGTGCGCTACAAGCAGACAGCCATCGGGGTGACTTGGGCGTTACTGCGGCCATTTCTGACAATGGTCGTGTTTACGGTGGTCTTTGGGAAACTGGCCAAGTTGCCGTCGGGGAATGTGCCGTATCCGATCCTGGTATTTGCCGGAATGTTGCCTTGGCAGTTTTTCAGCAACGCCTTGTCGGAGTCGAGCGGTAGCCTGGTAACCAATTCGAACCTGATCAGCAAAGTCTATTTTCCGAGGATGATCGTGCCGGCGGGGGCGGTCATCGTGGGGTTTGTCGATTTCCTGATCAGCTTTGTGATCATGGCGGCATTGATGGTGTGGTACGGGTTCCTGCCCGGGATTCAGATCCTGACGTTGCCACTCTGGATCCTGCTGGCGTTTCTGGCGGCGATCGGGCCGGGCCTCTTCATCACAGCACTGAATGTAAAGTTTCGGGATTTCCGGTACGTGATCCCGTTCGTGGTGCAGTTTGGGCTTTACGTTTCGCCGGTGGGGTTCCGGAGCGACGTGGTGCCGGAAAAATGGCGGCTGCTGTATAGCCTCAATCCCATGGTGGGGGTGATTGATGGCTTTCGTTGGGCCATCTGTGGTGGGGAGTTTGCGATTTACTGGCCAGGGTTCGCGGCCTCGCTGGCAATCACGGCGTTCTTCCTATGGTTTGGCGTTCGATACTTCAGAGCTACGGAGCGGACTTTTGCCGATGTTATTTGAACTATCAGCGGGACATTTGGCCCCCGCACACCCGCCCCTGGCCCATTCCAATTTCGCGTCCCGCGTGGGTGGGAAGTTCGCTTACGCGAGGGAATTGCGGATGTCATTTGATAATTAGGATGGGGATGAAGATTAAGAGGGTCTCGAAGATGGGAGATGGAAGCTTGGAGATGGGTGGCAGTCAGTTGACGGGGATGAGTGGGGGGATAAATAAGAGGTATGAGTTCGACTAATCTGATTACCGTGGATCCCGGGATTCTGGGTGGGGCGCCGGTGTTCAAGGGGACCCGGGTGCCGGTGAAGAGCCTGTTTGAATATCTGGAGCGGGGTTACACCGTGGAGAAATTTGTCGAATGCTTTCCTTCCGTGACCAAGGAAATGGCGGATAAAGTCCTATTTGGTTCTGAATCATGAGCGTGGCGGAGATCAAAGACGCGGTGAACAAGCTGCCGGCGCAGGAGCGGTTGAGGCTGCTGGCGGAATTGTGTGACTGGCCGGACGACGAATGGGACCGGCAGATGAAGAGGGATGCCGCCGCCGGTAAGTTTGCCGGATTGAACGAAGAGGCGGCCCAAGCGGCCAAATCAGGGAAGCTTAAGTCCCTGGAAGAAGGTCTGGCCGGAGAGTGAAGATCCCGAGCGCCGGCACGGATGGTTTTTGGGCGCTCTACCGAAAACTGCCGAAAGCCAGAAAGGACCAGGCCCGCAAGTGTTACCGGTTATGGGCGACCAATGCCCTTCATGGCTCCCTGCATTTCAAACCGATTTCGGACGAAAACTGGTCCGTCAGAGTGGGTGACCACGTGAGGGCGGTGGGCAAGTTTCAGGGAAAAACCTTTTTATGGGAATGGATCGGAACCCACGAAGCCTACAACAAGCGTTTCTAATCCTGACCTAATCTTAATCTGCATCATCATCTAACCAACGTGAGCGATGTAATTATCTCAGTTGAGGGCTTGGGGAAGAAGTATGTGCTGAGCCATCAGGGAGAGCGCGGCGGGTACAAGCGGTTCTCGGAGCGACTCGAGGATTGGGTGAAGAAGCCGTTTGCGGCGCTGCGGAGGGGAAGGGGGGCTGAAGGCTACGGGCTACAGGCTACAGGGAGTGACGGTGACCCATCTCCCATCTCCCATCTCCCATCTACGGCCTCGAAGGAGGAGTTCTGGGCGTTGAAGGATGTGAGCTTTGAAGTGAAGCGAGGCGAAGTCGTCGGGATCATCGGCCGGAATGGGGCGGGGAAGAGTACGCTGTTGAAGATTCTGTCGAGAATCACCGAGCCAAGCGAGGGAAGGGTGACGTTGCGGGGTCGAGTGGCGAGTTTATTGGAGGTGGGGACGGGGTTTCATCCGGAGTTGACAGGCCGGGAGAATATTTTTCTGAACGGGGCGATTCTGGGGATGACCAAGGCGGAGATTAAAAAGAAGTTCGACGAGATCGTGGCCTTTGCGGAAGTGGAGCGGTTTTTGGATACGCCGGTAAAAAGGTACTCTAGCGGGATGTACGTAAGGCTGGCCTTTGCGGTGGCGGCCCATCTGGAGCCCGAGATCCTGGTGGTGGACGAAGTGCTGGCCGTGGGGGATGCGGAGTTCCAGAAAAAATGCCTGGGCAAGATGCAGGACGTAGCCACCGGGGGCCGGACGGTGCTGTTCGTGAGCCATAACATGCATGCGGTGCGGCGCCTGTGTAGTTCCGGGATCTTTCTGCAGAACGGGCGGTTGATGCAGAAAGGCGAATTGGAACCGATTGTGCGGATGTACGAAGGCTCGTTCCAGCAGCCCAAAGCCCATGGGGAATCAAAGGATCTCTACCAAAGCCCCCAGCTGGTTTTGCATCGGGTGGAGATTGAGCATCCTCAAACCAAGTTACCGGTGGCGCGTTCAGGCGAGCCGCTGGAGGTGTCGATGCATTTCACCGTTCTCCAGCCCTGCACCCTGCAGACGGCGGCCGTGACGATTTATGATCTGGCGGGAACCAAGCTGGTCAATGCGGACTCCCTCCGAAAGGGGCAACCCCTTCGTTTGCCGCAGCCCGGTCCGGCCGTGATCCGATTCACGATGCCCCGTTTTCCCCTGCACGAGGGGGTGTACGAATTAGGGGTCTATGCCGTTGATGTTTCGGGGGCAACTCACATGCTTTTACGCAACGTGCACCCGCTCGAGGTTTTGGAGGCGCCGGAGCACAGCATGGAGGTCAAACCCCAGTTCGATGGATGCGTGCGTTGTGACTTTGAAGTGAGTGCCTAGAGCATTGAAAACCTCCTTCCTCCTTTGTGGGCGTAACTCGCGGGTGGATCTGATCCGCCGGGTTATCCAGTCGTGCCTGAATCAGGAGGAGCTTGGCCCCGAAGACGAAATTTTGCTGGTAGACAGCGGATCCGTTCCGCCTCTGCAAGTTCCCGCTGGAGTGGAGAAAAGAGTGCGATTGGTCAGGGAGGAGAAGGCAGGGTTGGCCCGGGCGAGGGTTAGGGGCATCAAGGAAAGCCGGGGAGAGGTGCTCATTTTTGTCGATGATGACACCGTGTTGGCGGCGGATTATCTAAAGGAGGCACGGAGAATTCTGCAGGAACGACCCTATCTGGGAGCGATCGGAGGCCAGCTTTTGCCGGAGTATGAGGGTCCGTTGCCGCTACCGGAAAAGTTTTATCGGGAGCGGTTGGCGATTCGGGAATTCAAAGGGGAGCACTGGTCCAACCGCTGGGATGACTTTGCAACCTCGCCGATCGGGGGCGGCATGGTGGTGCGGCGAGCGGTGGGGCTGGAATGGGCCCGAAGATGTCAACAGACTCCGTGGAGAATGGAGATGGGACGAAAAGGCAACGCGCTAAGTGGCGGGGAGGATTTTGATCTGCTGCATACGGCCTGTGAAATGGGAATGGGTAAAGGAATTTTCGCCTCCCTACGTTTGACCCATATTTTCCCCGCCCACCGGCTGACCGAGGATTTTCTGGTGCGGATCACGGAGGGGAACGCCCGGACCGGAGCGTTGCTGCGAGGGTTGCTGGAACCAGGGGCGTTTCTACCGCGGTTGACCTGGCCGGCAAAGATTCGGCTTTTCATGGAAAGCCTTAGAAGAAGTCCGATCGAACAAAAGTTACTTTGGGCGGAGGCGAAGGGTAGGGAGCGGGGCGCACAGGAGACGCAGCAAGACTGAGAACCCGTCACGGCCTAAAGCTGAGCGTCTGGGTGGCTTTTCAAAAAGCAGGACGAATTCAAGGGCTTGGGCTGTCTGTCTGATGAAAGTCTTTTTTTACGTTCGAAATGATGAAGGGTGTCTCCAGGAGGATGTGATCGCATTGGCTGAGGGATTGCGGGAACTTGGAATCCCTTTCCACGCAAACTGCAATTACTGGCAGGAGACGAATGAGCCGGGCAGTTGGCTGTTCAAACAAGATCCATCAGTCGGGCCCGACGCTTGCGATGTGGTGGTCGTAAGCTTCTTTTATCCACGCTGGATCCAAATGGGGACCTTTAAGCAAAAATCCCAACCCTTGCCGGAGGGCCTGTTCAAAAAAAACAGAAAATACAAAACGGTGTACATCGATAGCCATGATGGACACCGGACGATTTCCTGGGAGCCAGAATACCGGCAATTTGATGTCATCCTACGCACTAAACTAAATTGTCGCGCATGGCATCCCGAAAACTTGAAGCCATGGACCATGCCATTGGAAACGAGAGTGCTACGGGCTACCCAGAACGCGCCAGCCTTTGAAAAAAGAAAGAAAGTGATCTTGGTCAATTACGGAGCGTCCCATCCATACCCACATGGCACGAGAGAACTTTCTGCCAAATCCTTTGAGCCTAAAATCGAGTCAATTCTGCCAATTGACCGCACGAAAGACGATTTATCCCTCGAACCGAAAGATCCATATGACAGATTGATGTGGCATCAAACCGGGAAGAGATATTCGCGAAGCTATTACGAAAGGCTGAAAAGCAGCCAGGCGGTGGCCTGTTTCTGCGGGGAGATGATTCCCCCGATGCCTTTCCGCAACCCGGAGTGCTACTTAGTGGGTGGCAACAAGGCGAAGATCCGGAGGTTTTTCTACGAGTTGCTGGGAAAGCTGGATCCGAGGGCCCCACGGTCGGTGCAGTGGGACAGCTTCCGCTTTTGGGAGGCACTGGCGGCCGGGTGCGTGGCGTTTAACATCGATCTGGAGCGGTATGGAGTGGTGTTGCCGGTAATGCCAGAGAATTGGAAGCACTATATTGGGGTAAATCTGGAAAATGTGGATGAAACGATCGAGAGACTGAAAGACAATGATGGTTGCTTAGAAAAAGTCGCCCAAGCGGGGCGAGAGTGGGCGCTTGAGAATTATAGTCCTAAAAAAATGGCTCAACGCTTATTGCGCCACCTGGATCTGACCTGAGATGAAAAATGTTCTGATCTTGTCTGGGCAAATTCCCCATTCAGTTTCCGCGGGGAATATTCAGCTGCTACGTCTTTTATCAGCTTATCCCGAAGAAAAGCTCCTGGTAATTGGGCCGGCGGTGCCTGCGGGGGCCCTAAAGTTGGCTTGTCGCTATGAAGCCCTGGTCCCCCCCCTGAATCGGCTCAATACCACCCGGTTCCATGCATGGAGAAGGACGGCACGGGTGCTGGGATTGTTGCCCATGAATTCCATGCAGGAGGTCGAGCGACTGGTTGGGAAGTTCCAGCCAGATCTGGTTCTCAGCTTGATGGAGACCAGTGACTACTACGAGCTGGCCAAAATGTATGCCCAAGCCAAGGGAATTCCGCTTTACCTGATCGTCCATGATACCAACGAGGATTTCGAAAAAGTGTTCTTTTGGGCAAAGAAAAGGCAAATAGCCAAAGACTGCAAAATCTACCGCTTTGCCAAAGAGCGCTTTTGTGTGAGCCCCGAGATGGCGGCATTCAATGAGAAGCGCTTTGGAGTTCCCGGAAGGGTGCTGTATCCGATCCCGGACCCGGAAATTCAACCACGACCTCTGGAGTTTTCGAAAGTGCTCCGTCAACCGCCCCACCTGACGATCGGGTATGCCGGATCCATGGCTTATGGATATGCGGAGATGATGTTGAAATCCCTCCCGCTTCTCGAGAAGGCAAGGGTAAAGCTTGAGCTCTGTTCACCCAAGCCGGCGGGCAGGGTGGTCGGCCTGTTGCAAAGCCCCAGCGTTAAATGGCATGGGTATCTTCCTGCACGTGAGGCAATTCAGAAGCTGCAAGAACGTTGCGATGTGCTTTGGCTGCCGTACTTGGAGCCGGCCGGTGAAAATGAGCGTCTGTACCGCACCCATTTTCCCAGCAAACTATGTGACTATCTGCAGACGGGCATGGGAATCTGGGTAACAGGGCCCGAATTTGCGACAGGGGTACGTTGGTGGAGTGGGCAGGGCCATTGTCCGGCAACCTCACTGGCGCAGTTGCTAGAACGATTCAGGCAAAATCCGGCAACCGTCATGGAGGATGCAAGGCTCGCTTCTTCCTTGAATGGCAGTTTTGGTTTGAACAGCAAAGAGACCCAAGAATTCTTTCATTTAGTTCAGGCGTGAAGATCTCTGCCGTCATCCCCACTTGTGAAAGACGATGGGACGAGGGCATGACGTTCCGCTCGTTGCCAGACCAAAGTCGAAAGCCAGACGAGATTCTGGTGGTGATGGATGGCCATGAGGAAAAAGTGGAGATGCACACCTTGGCTGGAGTGCCGGTAAAAATATTTAGCACGGCGCAAAGGGGGGCGGCATCGAAGAGAAACCTGGGGGTAGGGAAAAGCACCGGAGAGGCGATTTTGTTTGTGGATGATGATGTGGAGTTTCGGGAGGGGAGTCTGGAGGCCATGGAGAAAGGCATGAGGTCGGATGAAAAGGTAGGCGGGGTTGGTTGTTTTATTGAAAACCAAGCCTTTCAGGAGCTGGGGTTTTATTCCCGGCTGGTTTATCGGCTGGCCGGAGGATGGGGAATCCGGGATTTTGCCGGACGTTGTTTTGGGCCCTTGATCAACGTCTATCCGAGATCGTGGAAGGGAGGGGAGACGTTCCGAGAAAGTGATTGGCTGAATTCCACCTGCACTCTCTACCGGAGGTCGGCGTTACCCACCCCCGCCTTCGAGCCTGGCTTTACCGGATACAGCTTTATGGAGGATCTGGCCCTTTCCCGAAGGGTGCGGAAGCGGTGTAAGATCGGCATGGCGAGGGATGCGCGGATCGTCCATCACACCAAACCCGCTCCCTATAAGCGTGATATTGCCAGCCTTCATGAGATGGGGTTGCTGAATAAGTTTCATATTTTGCGGGAGGTCGAAGGTTGGAAGGCCGGAAAGGCGGCATGGGCCATCACGTGGCTGGAACTTCTGTTGTTGCCTGCCAAACTGCGGGAGGTGGCAAAAAATCCAAAAAACATCGGCGTCATATCCGGAAGCCTGAGCGGGTTGGCTAAGATATGGGGAAAATCGCAATGAGCAGTGGGCTTCGCGGGATACACCGGTTGGGAATGGGGTTGACCTCGCGGCTGAGAAATCTTTATTACCGTGCTCTGGGCGTGCGCCTGGAGGGATATGTCTGGATGCGAGCGGTGGAGATTTCACGGAATTGGGGGGACATCACCCTTGGGGCGAACTGCTCGCTGGATCGGGGGGTGACCCTGCTTTGCAGTGGGGCGGAGAGGCGGGACAAGATCCGGATTGGAAGAGATACTTATATCAATCGCGGGACCATGTTGGATGCGCACAACAAGATCTGGATTGGGGAGCGGGTGATGGTGGGGCCGGGTTGCTACATCACGGATTCGGATCACGGAATGAAGCTAGGAGTGCCGGTGAAGGATCAGCCGATGAAACTTGGGGAGGTGGTGATTGAGGATGAGGCATGGATTGGGGCCAAGGTGACCGTCCTCAAAAACGTGCGTATCGGCAGGGGTGCCATCATCGCGGCTGGGGCGGTGGTGACAAAAGATGTAAGGCCGGATGAAGTCGTGGCTGGCATCCCAGCCAAGCTGATGGGCAAACGTGATTAGAATTCATTGAAGGTTTTGTTTGGAATTCCGACTTTTGGTCGGAACGAGCTGGCGACCAAGGCTGTGCAATCAGCTCTGGGCCAAACACGAAAACCGGACGAAATACGGGTGGTGGAGGAGGCAGGCACGGTAGAGCGGTTTCGTTGGGATGGGCCCGAGGCGGTTCGTATCACCCGAAATCAAGAACGGGGAGGTCCAATGGTGGGTCGGAACCAGATGATGCTGGAGTCGGACGCTGACATCTTTATTGGCTTGGATGATGACTCCCATTTCATGGACACGGATGTGATCGAAAAGGCCTGTGCGGTGTTTGCCGAGAAACCCAAGGCGGGGGCGCTTTATTTCGAGGTATTGATGGAAGGGGATGAGCAACGCAAGGAGAGGGCCCCGCTGCGGCAGGTGCGTACATTCGTCGGGTGTGGCTGTGCCTTGCGGATTCAGGCGGTAAAAGAAGTGGGGGGGTACGAAAAACTTCCCGGGCTTTTTTACGGAGAGGAAAGTGATCTGAGTCTGCGCCTGTTGGACCGAGGCTGGGAGACGTGGAAAGTTCCCGGTTACCATATTTGGCATTCCCGTGCTTTTCTAAACCGGAGCCGAAAAGATAGGGCGTCCGAGCGAATGTGGGGAACCATGAACGACCTGGCCTTGATCTTTCGACACTGTCCCGGGTTGGCGATGTGGGGATATTTCTTTGGAAATCTTTGGAACCACCTTCGTTTTTCCATGGGAAATCCAAGCGAACGTATATGGCCCACCTTAAGGGGAGTTGGCAAATTTGTAACGGCTGGGCCCCAGCTTTTAACGACGAGGCATCCAGTGCGGCCTGAAACTTGGCGGAGATATCGAAGTCTCACTTGAAAATGAAGCGTGAACCCAGGGTGTTATTGGTTCATCCGGGCATCCAGCATGCACCGAGGTTGGCGGAGGGGTTGGAGCGGGAGGGGTTGTTTGCGAGGTTCTGGACCGGCTGGGCTCATCCCGGCGGCGCAGGAGGAAAGAGGTCGGTGGCCATTCCGGACGAAAAACTAAGGACTCGGCCATGGGTGGAATGGGCGGCTTTGTTGCTTGGACGAGCCGGGGTGGACGGAGAGCGTGTCTGGCACTGGCGGAACGCTCTCTTTCAAAAATTAATTCCCGATGCGGAAATACAAAAAGCGGATGTGGTCGTGGGATTTGATACAGCAGGCTGGATTTTGGCGCGACGGGCCAAGCAGGCCGGAAAGCAATTCGTTTTGGAACAGAGCATTGCGCATCCGGCGGCGCGGGCAGAGGAGCTGAAATTGGCGGGATGCGGACCCGAGGTATGGCCCGAGGCGTTGCTGCCGAGATTGCCGATGGTGGCCCAAGCCGAACGGGAAGAGCATCAACTGGCGGACCGGGTGGTGGCGGCGAGCTCTTTTACCCGAAAGACTTTGGTGGCGCATGGAGTTGCTCCGGAAAAGATCCGGGTGTTGCCGTATGGAGTGGCGCAGGAGTTTTTAGAGGCAGGTCAACGACGGAAAGGGAGGG
>Ga0214917_10001118_pt1 | contig 35062 bp, 24 predicted proteins | sample LL_1208_BB_MetaG_FD_177983 | JGI IMG/M metagenome (GOLD analysis project Ga0214917, IMG submission 177983) | Freshwater microbial communities from Lake Lanier, Atlanta, Georgia, United States - LL_1208_BB | ecosystem: Environmental > Aquatic > Freshwater > Lake | place: USA: Georgia | collected... | reverse complement strand
TGATGCGACTGGCGTGGTGCGGCGGCCGACGGGGGCTGCCATGGCAAGGTGTCCGGCAATGTACCACCGTCACCCGCCACCGGCGAGTTGCCGCCCGTGCGGGGAGCCTGCATACTTTGCCCGGTCTCGCAGGCGGCTCGCGGCCGCGGGCAGGGAGCCACGGTCGCGACGTGACATGTCGGCAGGACCGTCGTTCCCCCGCCTCGCCCGCTCGAGCCGTTCCGTGCAGCAGCCGCGCATCCTCGTCGTCGACCCGCAGGGCGGCAACGGCCTCCCGTACGCCAGGATCACCGCCCCGCTGCAGCCCCTCGAAGTGCGCGTGGAGACCACGCTCGACGCGGCGACGGAGCGGGTGCGGCGCGACGCGTGGGACGTGGCGGTCGCCACCGCGCGAGCGGGCACCGGGGCCGATGCCTCGCCCGCCGCCCGCCTGCACGACGCGCTCAGGGAGGCGGATCCGCAGCTGCCGCTGGTGATCATCGACGCCTCGCCGAGCATCGACACCGCGCGGGCCTGCCTGCGGGCCGGTGCGGGCGACTACCTCGATCTGGCCCGCGCCGAGCGGGAACTCGAGGAATCGCTCGTGCGGCTGCTCTCCGAATCCCGCCGCCGCGCGGCCGAGACGGTGCTGCGCCGGGCCGTCGAGCGGCCCTACTCGTTCGAGGATTTTCTGGGCGAGAGCCCGGCGATGCGGCAGGTGTATTCCGTCATCGACCGGATCGCCACCAGTGCCGTGGACGTGCTCGTCACCGGCGAGACGGGCACGGGCAAGGAACTCGTGGCCCGGGCGGTCCATGCCCGCAGCCGCCGCAGCGGCGGGCCGTTCGTGCCCGTGGACTGCGGTTCGATCCCCGACGCGCTCATGGAGAGCGAACTGTTCGGCCACGAACGCGGGGCCTTCACCGGGGCCGACACCCGCCGGATGGGGCTCGTCGAGTTCGCCGACGGCGGCACGTTGTTCCTCGACGAGGTGGGCGAGCTGCCGCTGCCGCTGCAGGCCAAGCTGCTGCGGGTGCTGCAGGAGCGGCGGGTGCGACGGGTGGGGGCGCGGCTGGAGAACGCCGTCGAGGTGCGGGTGGTGGCGGCCACGTCGCGGCCGATCGACGAGATGGTGGAGCGGGGCGAGTTCCGCCGCGACCTGCTCTACCGGATCAACGTCGTGCGGATCGACATGCCGCCGCTGCGGACGCGCGGCGACGACATCGGCCTCCTCGCCGAGTCGTTCGCGAACCGGGCCGCGCAGGAGATGGGACGACGGGTGAACGGCCTGTCGCCCGACGTCTACCAGGTGCTGCGGAGCTACCATTGGCCCGGCAACGTCCGGGAACTGCAGAACGTCGTCCGGCGGGCGATCGCCATGACCCAGTCGCCCACCGTCGGCGTGGACGATCTTCCCGACGAGGTGGTGGTGGCGGCGGGCCGGGCGAACGCCGCCGTGGGATTCTTCCCGCAACGCGCGGAGCACGTGGCGCGATTCGAGAGGCAGTATCTCCACGACCTGCTCGCCCGACACGGCGGTGACGTCTCGGCCGCGGCCCGCGATGCCCGGCTGCCCCGCGGCACGCTCTACCGGCTGATGAAGACGCACGCCCTCGACGGTGCCGCGTTCCGGAAGTGAGGCCTGCCAGTGACGATGCCGCCGCCGCAGGGAGCGCCGCGACGAATTCCGGGGTCCGCCATCCCGGGGGCGTGGCGGCGTGCCGTGGCGCACTGGCCGACGCTGCTCGTGGCCGCCTACGCGGTCGCGGCCTTCAGCTGGACGATGCCCGTGGAACGGTTTCCACCGAAACCGGCGATCGATGCGATCGCCGCCGGCCCGTTCCTCGCCCTGGGGCTCTGGCAGGCATGGGACATGTTCTCGCCCGACCCCCGCACCGTGGACGTCTGCGTGGAGGTGGAGTGGGCCGACCGCGACGGCAGCCGCGGCGCCTGGATGCTGACCGACATGGTCTCGATGGGCTTCGTCGAACGCTGGCGGAAGGACCGTTGGCGCAAGTACTGCAACGACCACCTGCGGCTCGACGACGAACGCGACCTCTGGCAGCCGTTCGCCGAATACACGGTGCGACGGCTGCGGGCGCAGGGACGCGACCCGGAGAGCGTCACCCTCGTCCGCTGGTGGCGGCCCTGCGAGCCGGAGGCGCATCCGCGGCTGCGGGCCGACGTGCGGCGGACGCCCTGGCAGAGCCACCGCTTCCATCGGTGGAGCGTGCCCGCGGGGTGGGGCCGATGAGGTCGCCGTGGTCGCCGCTGTGCCGGGCCCTCGGTGGATTCGACCGCTGGGTGCGGGAGCCGGTGGACCCGCGGCCGATGGCCCGCTTTCGCTGCTGGTTCGGGCTGTTGACGCTCGTCAATCTCGCGTTCGTCTGGCACGACATGCCGATGTGGCTGGGCGATGCCGGCGTGCTGCCCCCGGCGGTGCACCGCCTGCGGGTCGCCGACACCCGCGCGAGCCTGTTCCTGCTCACCGGCTACGACGACGCCGCGATCGGATGGATCCGCGGCCTCGGCGTCGTCGGCGGCCTCGGGCTGGTCACCGGCATCATGCCGCGGGCCGCGGCCGCGTGCGTCTGGCTGGCGTCGGCGAGCCTGTGCTGGCGGAATCCCCTCATCCTGCACTCGGGCGACAGCCTGATCCGCATCGGCAGCTTCTTCCTCATCTTCGCGCACACCGGCGGCTGCCTGTCGCTGCCCCGCGGCCTGCGGCGGCTGTGGGCCGCCGGGCCGGCGCGGGATGCGGGCGTGGCGAAGGTTCCCGCCTGGCCGCGACGGATCCTCCAGGTGCAGCTGTGCGTGCTCTACCTCGTGGCGGGCATCTGGAAGCTGTCCGGCCCGAGCTGGCGGGACGGCACCGCCGTGGGCATGGTGCTCCAGCTCGGCGAGTTCCAGCGGTTTCCGATTCCCGACCTGCTCATGACGCCCGCCATGTCGCGGGCGATGTCCTACGGGACGCTGGCGTTCGAACTGGGCTTCCCGCTGCTCGTCTGGGTGCCGCGGCTGCGGGTGCCGGTGCTGCTGGCCGGGCTGGCCTTCCACGCCGGGCTCGACTGGGTGATGAACGTGCAGCTTTTCCAGTGGCTGATCACGTCGTTCTACCTGCTCTGGCTGGAGCCGCGACCTCCCGCCGCTCCGGCGGCCGACCCCGCCCCGATGCGGCCGGGCGGCCGGCCGAGGCGGTAGTCGGCCGCAGCCGTGGGCCTGCGCCGCACGGCGGACCGGACGACGGGCATGCCGTGGCGGCTCGGTTCGCGCTCGACGACTGCTCAGCTTTTGGCGGCCGGCTTCTTGCGTTCCCAGGTCTGACCCTGCTTGTACCGCTCGGCCCGCTCGACGAGTTCCTCGTTCTTGGTCGTGCCGAGCACCTTGTCGAGGGCCTTCGTGAACTCGTCCTTGTTCGCGTCCCGCAGGCTGCGGTGATGGGCCAGTTCGACCACGCTCTTGCAGGCGGGCTCGGCGAGGTCGGGATCGTCGAGGTAGGGCACGACGAACCGCAGCGTCTCGATCGTGCGGATCGCGTTGGCCCGCTCGAGCACCTTGCGACGGTCCTCGGACCGCTCGCAGAGCGTCATCGTCTTCTTGAGAAGCTCCAGCTTCTCCTTGTCGTTGAGCTTGTTGTCGGGCAGCGGGGCGATCCGGATCAGGGCGCCGAGCAGTTGCTCGCGTTCGCCGGCGTCGGTGGCCTTGGCGAGCATGTCCAGCAGCCGCTGCGACACGGTGGCGTCGGGCCACTTGGTCAGGGTCGTCAGGCCCAGCTTCCGCTTGGCGGCATCGGCATGGGCGACGAGTCCGTCGACGATCTCCAGGGCGGACGTGCCACCGATGCGGCCGAGCACGGGCAGGAGCCGCTCCTGGGTCGCGTCGTCGGCGGCCTTGTACTTCTCCATGAACGTGGCTGCGGCCCGCTCCTTGGTCGATTCCTGCGTGCAGATGGTCACGATGGCGCGCTCGGCGTCGTCGCGCTCGCCGCCGGCGGCGGCTTTGAGCACGCCGGCGATCATGCCGTCGATCTGCTCCGCTCCGCCGCAGCGGGCGAGCGCCCGCATCGCGGCCGAACGGACCTTGGCGTCGTCGTCGACGGCGGCCGCGACGAGTACGGGAAGGGCGGAGAGCGCCCGCCGGTCGGCGAGGACGTCGATGAGCGTGGCCCGCGTGGCGGCGTCGCCCTGCGCCGCGGCGACCGCGATCTGGCCCGTGGCGTCGGCACCGCGGATCACCGTCAGCGCCCGCACGGCGGCGGCCTTCTCCGGATCGGCGGCGGCGAGCGACTTCGTCAGCACCGGCACCTCGGCGGCGCCGCCGACCGCACCGATGGCCCGCAGCACGGCGGCCCGCACCTCGGCATCCTGCGAGCCGCCGAGCAGCTGCACGAGCGTCGGCAGAGCCGCCGCGTCACCACGATCGCCGAGCGCCGATGACAGCTCGATCTGCCGGGCCGGAGCGAGCTTGGAGAGGAGCCCGGCGAACTGCCGCGTGGCCGCCTCGCCGCGGATGCCGTACCGCACGCGGTCGAGCCCGATGGTGCGGAAGGCGGCGTCGTCGCGGGTCAGCAGTTCGACCGTCATCTGCAGGGCATCCTGGGGCGGCGCATCGGCCGACGCCCGGGAGCCGATGGACAGCGCGGCGATCGCGGCCAGGGCGAGCAGCCCGGTGCCGAGGGGACGAATGCAGGGCGGGCACAGGGACGGCAGACGCATGGTCGCGGGCTCCGGAGGGCTCGTGCTGGAAACGTGGGGATGAATCGACGGGAGGGGACGAGATCGACGGGACGGCTCGGGGAGGAACGCTTTACGGCTGCCGGACGGATGCTGGATCAGGACGGCGTCGTCGTGTCGAGGCAGGCAAGGATGCCGCGGGCCGCCGCCAGCCGGGCAGCCTTGGCCGCCGGGGTCGTTCCGGCCGCCGCGGCCTCGCCGAGGGACGTGTAGATCGCCTTGGCCTCGGCACGCTTGCCCTGCAGCAAGAGCCCTTCGGCGCACGCGAGCCGCGCGTCGACGATGGCGGCGGCGACCGCCGCATCGGACACCTGGGCCGCGGCCAGCGCCTGGGCGGCTTCGGGGGAACGGATCATGCCCAGGGCGTCCGCGGCGGCCACCGCGGTTCGGGCATCGCCCGGCAGCAGCGCCGCCAGGAGTGGCACCGCGGCCGTGTCGCCGCGGCCCGCGAGCGACGAAATCATGCCGATCCGCAGGTCGCCCTGCACGGTGCCGAGCGCCGTGCGGAGGGCCGCCGCCGCCTCGGGGGCGTCGATGCGTTCCAACGCGAAGCGGGCCATGTGGGAGCGGTCCTTGTCGGTCAGCAGGGATGCGAGCGCGGGAACGGCCGCCGCCGACCCGATCAGCGACAGCTTCCGGCAGACGTACTCCAGCGCCGCCCGGGTCAGCGGTGCGGCGAGCAGCGCCGAGAGCCGCTTCTCGACGTCGGCCCGCGCGGTGGCGTCGTCGTGCGCGGCCACCACGGCCGCGTCGAGCGGCTGGAGGACCGTGGCGTCGCCACCCCAATCGAAGGACGGCAGGGCTGCGAAGGGCTTGTCCAGGCTGGCGGGATCGTAGGCCATGTTCGGGCTCGCTGGGGGAAAGTGTGGGATCACCAGGGGAATCGAGAGGCGGCGGCCGCGGTCGGCGCCGCAGCCGACCCCGGCGCCGCGGGAGCGGCGCGCGGCGGCCGCGTCGTCTTGTCAGAGAATCCAGGGCTCCCGGCGGGCGCGGTCGCACAGCCGGTTGGCCTCGGCGTCGCCGACGAACTGCTGGGCCGCGGCATCCCACTCCAGCGACCGCTGCAGCCGGTAGGCGATGCCGATCAGGTGGGGCGTGGTCATCGTGTTGACCGCGAGTTCGATGTCGCGGAAGGGCCGCTCCCGCGTCTTCACGCAGGCGATGAAGTCGCCGTAGATGCCCCCGGTGCCCTTGTAGACCGGGACCGGCTTGGCGGCCCGCGGCACGCCGTCACCGAGGATTTTGACCGCGTTCTTCGCGCCCACGAGCATGTTCTTGGGCCGGAGCTTCTCGGGGCGGTTGTGGTGGAGCTCGATGCCATTGGGGTAGGTCACGGTCACGTAGGCCGGCTCCTTGCCGTCGGCCGAGGCGGGGTGGTACGCGACGCGCTTGGCCTGCGTCTCGCGGAGATCGACCGCGAAGATCGTGCCGCCGAAGTGGTGCGCGCCCCAGTCGGTGAGACTGCCGCCGGAGTAATCGACGTAGGATCGCCAGCTGTTGCCCCCCGTGCCGTAGTTGCCGTCGCAGCGGCCCGAGTTGTAGGGCTGCCACGGAGCCGGACCGAGCCACAGATCCCAGTCGATGTCGGGCGGCGTGTCCTGTGCCGGCAGGTAGCAAGGCTGCGACGGGCCGCCGACGCTGATGTCGACCGACAGGATCGTGCCGAGTTCGCCGGCCCAGCAGGGCTGCACGAGGTCCTTGTAGTCTTCCAGCACCCGCTGGCTGCCGCCGGAGACGACGCGGCCGTAGCGGCGGGCTGCCGCGACCATCAGCGGCCCCTCGCGGAGCGTGAGCGTCTCGGGCTTCTGCAGGTAGACGTCCTTGCCGGCACGGCAGGCGGAAATCGTCATGATGGCATGCCAATGATCGGGCGTGGCGATGTGGACGGCGTCGATGTCCTCGCGGCCGAGCAGTTCTCGGAAGTCGACGTACGCGGCGCAGTCCCGGTTGCCGTACTTGCCATCCACCCGTTCCTTGGCCTCGTTCCGCCACTTCGACCGGACGTCGCACACGGCGACGTACTGCACGTCCGTCCGGCCGAGGAAGGCGTTCTGGTCGCCGGTCCCCATGTTGCCGATGCCGATGCCGCCCATGACGATCCGGTCGCTCGCCGGTGGCGTGGTGGCGTCACCGAGGGCCTTCGACGTGATCACGTAGGGGGCGACGAAGGCCGCGCCGGCCGCCGCACCGGCCGACCGCAGGAAGTCGCGGCGGGTCGCCGCCGGGGCCGCGGCTGCGGCGGCGGCGTGGTCGGCGGACGTGTGGGCGGGGGTGGACGGCATGATGGACATCCTTCGATGAGACCGTGAACGATCGTGGGAACGACCGTGGATGAACACTGCGGAAAGGACGTTCCTCCCCGCGCGAGGACCAGTCTAATGACGGCGGGAATCCGGAACAAACCCGGCCGGTGTCCGCGCAGCCGGTCTCGCGCCTCGCTGGCGCGACAGCCGTTGACGTGGGGCCGGTCGGGGCCGGTCACGGCCGAAAGCCGCGGCGTCGCGGCCGCCGGCCGGCGCGGTGCCGAGAGGAGGCGTCGCGCGGGCGCGACAGTCGCAGCGTCTGCCGTGCTGAAAACCCCGCGGAAAACCCGGCGTACGATTTGGCATGCGACGTGCAGTCGTCTCCGTCGTGGGCCGGTCGCTCGATCGGCGGGACGGACGCAGTCATTCGTGACGGGCCAGAGCCGCCCGGCACGGCAGAGGAGACGACATCATGAAGAAGATCGAAGCGATCATCCGGCATTTCAAGCTGGAGGAAGTGAAGGACGCGCTCAACGCCCAAGGCGTGAAGGGCATGACCGTGACCGAGGTCCGCGGCTTCGGCCGGCAGAAGGGCCACACCGAGACCTATCGAGGCGCCGAGTATTCGGTCGATTTCCTGCCGAAGGTGAAGATCGAGGTGGTGGTGGGTGACGACGAGGCTCCGGCGGTGATCAGCAAGATCATGACCACGGCGCGGACCGGTCAGGTCGGCGACGGCAAGATCTTCGTCACGAACCTCGCGGAAGTGGTGCGGATCCGCACCGGCGAGACGGCCGGGGCCGCGATCTGAACCGCATCCGAGATCGTCGTCACGACGCCCGGCATGCCGCGCAGGAGGCGACGGGGCCGGCGGACGTTCGCGGAGTTTTGGGCGTATCTTCGCCCACGCGACGCGCTCGTTCGCCGCCCCGACGCCGGCCCGCGGTCACGGCGGGTCGAGCCGCTTGATCCAGACGTTGCGGAAGCGGGTAGGGCTGCCGTGATCCTGCAGGAAGAGGGGGCCCTCGCCGGTCGCGAGCAGCCGGCGTTGCACGCCCGCGAGAAAGTCGGTGGCCCCGTGCCGGTAGGGCGTGTACGGCGATCGCGGCTCGGTGAACCGCAGGTCGTTCTGCACCATGCGGCCGTTGAGCCAGGCCGTCACGCGGCCGGGCTTCACGATCGCCCCCGAGCCGTCGCGGCGGGGCGCGATGAAGCGGACGTCGTAGACCTGCCACTGGCCGGTGGGCAGGCTGGCGTTCACCATCGGCCTGTTGAAGCGGTAGAGGCTGCCCTCGTCCTGCTCCGTCGGGGGCTGCACGCCGAAGGAGTCGTAGATCTGCATCTCGTAGTGACCGTGCAGGTAGAGCCCGCTGTTCCCCTTGGCGGCGGGGGACGTCATGAACTCGGCGTGGATGTCGGCGTCGCGGAAGACCTGCTTCGTCAGCACATGGTTGGCGTGCTTCGCGGTCGTGTGCACGACGAGCGCGCCGTCGGCGACCGTCCAGTCGATGGCCCCGCCCCCCATGCCGACGAGCGTTCCCAGATCGGTGGTCGCCTCCACCCGTTCGGGCACCACCACGGTCGCGCCCGCCGGCGCCGGCACCGGCAGCCGCGTCTGCAGGGGATGGAAGGCCGGGTAGCCATCGGCCGCCGGTGCCGGCCGGCCGCGGAGTTCGCGGTCGGCGACGTCGGCGAACCGCTCCCAGTCGAAGGCGAGCAGGTCGTGTCGGCCGGTGCGGACGAAGTACGTGACCGCCGCGCCGACCGGCGTGTCGGGCGGCGGCTCGTCCCGCGTTCCCAGGCCGGCGCGACCCGTGACGGTCCAGGCCGGTTCGGCGGCGACGCAGGAGAGGAACTCGCCGCGCGGATCGGCCCAGCGGTCTTCGACGGCGCTCGACACGACGAGCGTCCGCGGCGCGACCAGCGCCAGCAGGGTGTGCTGATCGCAGGGCAGGTCGGTCTCCCGGTCGGCGAAGGTCGCGAAGGCCGGACAGAACCAGTGGGGGAACCGCGACGTGATCACGCCCACGGTCTCGCCGAAGTTCCGCCGCGACAGCGCCGCGCCGCCGCAGCCCGACTCGTTGGAGACGACCAGGGCGAAACGCTCGTCGCCGGCGCCCGCCCAGAGGGCCGCCTTGCCCAGCCGCGAGTGGCCGACGACGCCGACGCGGCCGGCGTCCACCTCCGGCAGCGTCACGAGCCAGTCGAGGATCCGCGACAGCTGCGAGGCCCAGGTGCCGATCGCCCCCGGCTCGTCGGCCGGCAGGTCGCCCGTCAGCGGACGTCCCAGTGATTTCAGCGCGCTGGCCGGACGGCCGTCGTTCCGGTCGGGAAAGACGTCGCCGCAGTATGCGGTGGCCATGCCGTAGCCCCGCACCAGGAGCGACTCGACCGGCCAGCGGTGGCCGCTGGTGCCCCGCGAGGCCTCCGTGGCGCGGTGATCGACGATCGCGGCGGCCTTGTCTTCCGGCATCCAGGCGGTGGAGAGACGGATGGCGGGATCCGGATGCTCGGCGTGGTTGCCCCGGAAGTTGAGCGTGACGAACACCGGCACCGGCTCGGTCACCTTGGGCAGGTAGAGCAACACGTCCGTCGTGGGGGCATCCGCCGCCGCCCCGAGCCGCAGCGTGGCCTGGATGCGGACGGCCGGCACGTCTCCGGCGAGCGTGCAGTCGGCGCGATCCACCTCGCCCACGACCGTCACCGGCACCGCCGGCAGCCGCCGGCCGTAGACGAACCGCTCGAGGAGGTCCAACTGGTACGGACGGGCGATCGTGCGCCAGGCCTCGGGCGTGGTCACCGCCGTGCCGTCCGGCCCGGCGAGCGGATCGGGCAGCGTGTACCGGCGGACGGCCGCCTCGTCGTAGTTCGGTTCGGCCGCGGATGGTTCCGGCGGCAGCGACGCCGTCATGATCGCGGCGAGGGCCACGAGGGGAAGCGGCGTTGCCAACGGCGGGCGCGGACGCGGGAGTGCATGGCGAAACCGTTGCATGAGGAGATCACCCCGTGGGTTCGAACGCACGCGGTCACCGTCGCCGGCCGAAGGCCGCCGCGGCCGCGTCCCCTGGCGAGAGCTTACCGGCTGCGCGCGGCCGCTGTCATGCACGCCGCCGGTCAGCGGGGGGCGGCCGCCGGGCGCGGGGCCGGCCGGCCGGCCGCGTCGTTGGTGGCCTCGAGGTCGGTGGCCGAGTCGAACCGCGGTGCCGCCGGCCGGCCGGCGGCGGGGGACGGGCCGCCGCCCGCCGCGGCAGCGCCGCCCCGACCGCGCTCGAGGCCGAACGAGCCCGGGTCGAGTTGGGGAAACGAGGGCAGCGCGCGTCGCACCGGCGACGCCGGATCGAGCCGCAGGTCGCCCGCCTCCTCGTCGCGGAACAGCGGCCGGGCATCGCTCAGTTCGAGGTTGTCGGCGACGGTGTTGTCCCGCAGTTCGGCCGGCTTGCCCGAGACCCGCAGCGGCCGCTCGCAGCCGACGACGACGTTGCCGGTGACCACGTTGCCATGGGGTGCGCCGATCACCCCCGCCGCATCGAGCGCCGGATCGAGCAGCCGGGCGAGCGACGGGTAGCGGTCGCTCCAGGGCGGCTCCGCCGGGCGTGACGATTCGAGGCGGCGCCGGTAACCGGGATGCGTCGCGTAGCCGCGGGCGACGCCGCGGGTGTCGAAGTGGATGCCGACCGGGCAGTCCACGACGAGGTTGCGGCGGACCGTGTTGTCGTGGCCGCCGCCGAGGAACGGCCCGCAGCCGCAGCGGACCACGACGTTGTCCTCGATCGTGTCGCCCGAGTCGCCGTCGTCCACGTAGAAGGCGTTGGCCCGCGGGCAGTCGTGGACGTAGTTGCGCCGCAGCACGTTGCCCTGGCTCGTCCAGTCCTGCCGCGTGTAGAAGGCGCCCACGTCGCCGGAGGTGAGTGCGACACGGCAGACCTCGTTGCCCTCGAGCAGGTTGTCGTTTCCCTCGTAGAGCACGGCGGCGTGCGGCAGGTCGTGCAGCAGGTTGCGGGCGACGCGGCAGCCCACCGCCTCGCCGCGATCGAACTGCCCGACGGGCGATCCCACGTGGATCGCCGCCGCCCAGGTCTTGCGCCGGCGGCCCACCGTGGAGACGTCGTTGTCGACCGCGACGTTCCGGCAGGGTGTCAGCGTGGCCCGCTCGCCGCCGGCGAGCGAGATGCCGGCCCCGCCGAGGGAGTGGATGTCGCAGCCGACGACGCCGTTGTCGGTGCCGCCTGCGATCGTCGCCCCGGTCCCGCCGAGCAGCCGCAGCAGGCAGCCATCGACCGCGTTGCCCGCGCCCCCCTCGATCTCGATGCCGTTGCCCAAGCCGCCCTCGACCGTGAGCGACGCGATGCGGACCCCGCGGCCGCCGCGGATCCGGATCAGCGGAAAGGTGCGATCGACGAGGGTGACCGCATCCCCCGGCGTGGCCCCGAGCGGCCGCGGCGGCCAGAAATAGAGGCGGCCGCCGGGCACGTGCAGGCACCACTCGCCGGGGCGGTCGATCTCCTCGAGCAGGTTCACCGCGCACCAGGGCTCCTTGCCGTCGCCGAGCGCGCCCTTGGGGGCGTACTTGGAGCCGATCCCACCGGGAACGGGGGCGGCGAGCGTGATGGTGCGGGCGGCCGGATCGATCGCCCGGACCCGGACGACGTCGGGGAACCAGGGCACCCGCCAGTATCCCTCCAGCCAGACGCCCTCCTCGACGTGCCAGCGGGCGGGCCGCCAGCGGCCCGGCGCGTCCTCGCGGGCGACGAACGTGCCGCCGCGCCAGTCCGCCCTCGGTCCCTCGCGGAGGCCGCGGTCCAGCACCCTTTCGATGGTGGCGTCGCCGTCGTTCGGCCAGCGAGACAGGGGCTGCCATTCGTCGCCGACGAGCAGTTCGGGCAGTCCGCCGCCGTCGCCGTAGACGTCGGCGGGCCGCCGGGCCGTGCCGCCGAGCGGCACGATGTCGCAGACGACGACATGGTCGCGTGCCGAGGCATCGAGCCGGCTCCTGATCGCGGCGTCGGTGACGGGCTGCAGGGCGGTCGGCGGGATGGGGCGTCCGGCGTTCACGCGGGCCGAGCGGTCGGCGGGACCACGGATCGTGAGGCCGTCGTCGCGGCCGTCGAGGTCGAGCGGCTGTGCTCGCCGGTGGATGCCGGAGGCGAGCAGGATCGTGCGGCCGTTCGCCGCGCCGGGCCGCGTGTTCGCCGACTCGCGGGCGGCGTCCCGGGCCCGCTCCAGCGTGGCGAACGGGCGGTCCGCCGTGCCGGGGTGGGTGTCGTCACCGTGCGGCGACACGTGCCACGCGGTCTCCATGCCGGTCGCCGCGGGAGCCGCGACGGCGGCCGCCGTGCAGGCCGCGAGCACGCCGGCGATGCCGCCGAGCAGACGGCGGCGGTGGGGACGCGCGGTGGTGGGGAGCGGGTTCATCGTGTTGCCGGATCGTGCTCCCGGATCCTGCCCGTAGCGGGATGGGCCGTCGCGGTCCGCCGGACCGCGGCCGCCATGCCGGCCGCGACGCCTCCGTCAGGACACCCGCTCCAGTTTCGTGACGCGGCCGGTGGACACCCACTCCGCCACGAACAGGTCGCCGGCCGGCGTGAAGCAGGCGTCGTGCGGGTGGACGAACTCGCCGTCCCGCCACTGGTCGGGCTGGCTGCGGAGGTTTTTGTTCGCGGCCAGCCGTTCCACCGCCCGCCCCAGCCGCGCAGCCACGGCGTTGTTCGCGTCGAGCAGCGTCACGCAGGCCTTCAGTTCGGGCACCACCATCAGGGTGTTCCAGGTGTCCACGTTGGCCGGCAGGCCGAAGCCGGTCAGCGTGTCGCGGTAGGTGCCGTCGATGGAGAACGTCTGCAGCGTGTCGTGAGCCCGGTCGCAGACGACGATCACGGGCTCCCGGGCCGCGCCGTCGGCGGCCGGCCGCCGATCGACCCAGAGGCCGTGCGGCGTGTTGAAGGTGCCCCGGCCGTCCCCGGCACCGCCGAAGCCGCTCACCCACCGCGCGTCGCGATCGTAGCGGTGGATGCGGAAGCTGCCGTAGCCGTCCGCCAGCAGGAAGCCGCCGTCGTCGAGGAAGGCGACGTTGGTGGGGAGGAATCCCCGGCGGTTCCAGCTGGGCGTGGTGGAGGTGTCCTCGCCCGCCGCGTAGGCGCCCGACTCCATCGGCGCCCTGCGGTACCAGACGATCTCGCCGGTGAGCGTCAGCTTGGCGAACGACTTCACCCCCTGGTAGCCGCAGACGTAGAGGAACTCCTCGCCCCCCTCGCGCCGGACGTCGATGCCGTGGCCGCCCCCCTGGAACTCGCTGCCGAAGGCACGGACGAACACGCCCCGTTCGTCGAACACGAAGATGGCCGGATGGTCCTTGCGGTCCTTGCGTCCCTCGTGGATCACGTACAGGTTGCCGGCGGCGTCGACGGCCACGTTGTGGGTGGTCTGCCAGGTGAAGCGATCGGGCAGCTGCGGGAAGTGGTGGCGGCAGCGGAACGTATGGGCCCCCTCGCCGATGATCGTCTCGCCGCCGAGGCGGCGGACGCGGGCGGCGACCGGCCGCGCGGCGGCGGCCGCGGCGGTGGCCGCGAGCCCGGTGAACGCCCGGCGCGTGAGGCGGCCGGTGGGGCGATCGTGCGGCATCGGTCGAGTCCTCGCGGGAGTGGGCGGAACGGGCATCACGTGGAAAGCGGGCGGGTCATCTCCACCGGCACGACCCAGCGGTCGTACTGCTCGGGCGTGACGTAGCCGAGCTTCACGGCGGCCTCCTTGAGGCTCGTCCCCTCGACGTGGGCGGTCTTGGCGATCTTCGCCGCCTTCTCGTAGCCGATGTGGGTGTTGAGGGCCGTCACCAGCATCAGCGACTCGTCGAGATGCTGCCGGATCCGCGGCAGGTTCGGCACGATGCCGGTGGCGCAGTGCACCCGCATCGAGTCGCACGCGTCGGCGATCAGGTCGGCCGATTCGAGCACGTTGTGGATCATCACCGGCTTGTAGACGTTGAGCTGGAAGTTCCCCTGGGAGCCGGCGAAAGCCACCGCGGCGTCGTTGCCGAACACCTGCGCGCAGACCATCGTCAGCGCCTCGCACTGGGTCGGATTCACCTTGCCGGGCATGATCGAGCTGCCCGGCTCGTTCTCCGGGATGGCGATCTCGCCGATGCCGCAGCGCGGCCCCGACGCCAGCCAGCGGATGTCGTTGGCGATCTTGAGCAGCGCCATCGCCAGGCCCCGTTCGGCGGCGCTCACTTCCACCAGCGCGTCGTGGGCCGACAGCGCGGCGAACTTGTTGGCCGCCGACACGAAGGGGTGGCCCGTCTCGCGGGCGATGTGCGCCGCCGCCACGTCGCCGAACCGCGGGTGGGCGTTGAGGCCCGTGCCCACGGCGGTGCCGCCGATCGCCAGTTCGTACAGACCGGGCAGCGCCCGCTCGATGCCGGCGAGGCGGTCGTCGAGTTGGGCCCGCCAGCTGGAGATCTCCTGCCCGAGCGTGATGGGCGTGGCATCCTGGAGGTGCGTGCGGCCGATCTTCACGAGGTCGGCGTGCCGCCGCTCGAGTTCGAGGAACACGTCCCGCAGCCGACGCACCGCCGGCAGAAGGCGGTCGTGGATCGTCTCGACCGCGGCGATGTGCATCGCCGTGGGGAAGGTGTCGTTGGACGACTGGCCCCGGTTGACGTCGTCGTTGGGGTGCACCGGCTTCTTGGATCCCATCACGCCGCCGGCGATCTCGATCGCACGGTTCGAGATCACCTCGTTGGCGTTCATGTTCGACTGCGTGCCGCTGCCGGTCTGGAAGACCACCAGCGGGAAATGGTCGTCGAGCGTGCCCGCGATCACCTCGTCGGCCGCCCGCACGATCAGCCCCACCGTCTCGGCGGGCAGCTGGCCGAGTTCGCCGTTGGCCAGCGCGGCGCACTTCTTGAGGATGCCGAGCGAACGCTTCACCGCCCGTCCCCACTGGAAGCGGTCCACGCCGATCCGGAAGTTGTCCCGCGACCGCTCCGTCTGCGCGCCCCAGTAGCGGTCGGCGGGCACGCGGACCTCGCCCATGCTGTCGGACTCGATGCGGAAGGACGGCGGATCGGAGGGCATGATGGCCTGTGCGGAGGGGTGCTGCGGACGTGGAACGGACGCCGTCCGCGGATTGTCCGACCCGCGTCGCCCGCTTTCAATGGGCGGGGCCCGGTCGCGGTCGTGCCGGGGCGTCGGCGGCATGATCCCGGCTGCGGCCTAGCGGAACATCGTCCGGCGGCGGGCTTCCGCGGGACGGCTCTTCGCCGGCGGCGGCGCCGCGACGGCGGGCGGGGCGGGCGTGCGCTGCTCGAGGGCGATCGCCAGCCAGCCGTCGCTGCTCACCGCCTGCACGGCCTGCATGTCGGCGAGCTTGGGGTTCATGGCGATCGTGTCGGGCAGGATCGCGATCTTCCGCTCCTTGGGGAAGATCTTGCCGAAGATCGTCCGCAGGGCGAGTTCCATCCGCCCCTCGTGGGCCTTGCCCCGCAGCTGGATCGGCCCCTCCCGTTCCAGGAACACCTGCGGCCCGACGCAGACCGGCTTGTAGGCGACATGGGTCACGAGGTCGTACCAGTCGCGTCGGCCGCTCTCGATGGCGTCGAGCGCGACGGCCACGTGCAGCAGTCCGTCGCGGCACTCCAGTCGCAGCGGCTGCTGGCTCGCGAAGGTCACCGACACCCCCTCCGGCAGTTCCTCGGGAATCGTCGGCTCCACGCCGATCTGTCCGCAGACGTGCCGGATCAGCTCCTCGAGCGTGAACCGCCGGCCGGCGAGCCCCAGGCGGTCGAGCGTGTTGTTGGCCGACGACTCGTGGATCTGCAGGCTGAGCATGGCGTCGGCGGGCACCCGGGGCCGCGGCGTGTGGGCCGCCAGGTGCGGTTCGCCGGCCAGCCGCAGCCGCATGGTCGCGACCGTGGGCGTGGTCTGCATCGCCACCGCCTTCGGCTCCAGCCCCAGCCGCACCAGCGGCATCCACACGCGGTCGCGCACGCGGTCGGCCATGGCCGCGAACTGCGGCTCGGCCTGCGTGTCGACCTCGCGGCAGGCGCGGGTGATGATCTTGTCGATCACCTCCCGGTTGGCCTCGGGCATCGTCTCCTCCTGCTGGTTCTTGGCGATGCTGCGGACCAGCGAGCCCATCACGGGCACGGCGTCGAAGCTGGTCTGGATGGCGTCGACGTGCGAGCGGTTGGAGGCCGAGCCGGTGGCATTGCCGAACAGCAGCCCCTGCGTGGAGATCTTGATCGGCTTGCGCACGGTGAACGCGGAGGCGCTGCGGGCCTTCACCGAGACCGGGCCCGAATCGGTGACCGCCCGCGACGCGATGTCGCCGTGGACCTCGAGGTTCAGGCAGATCTCGTCCTCGTCGGGCACGAGCCGCAGCACCGTCGTGCGCTCGACGGTCCTCGTGCCCCGCACCTCGCGGCCCATGACCGTGTCGTGGAACGGGCCGGTGTCGACGGTCGCGCCGGGCAGCAGGGTCTCCAGAAACCGCTGGTGCACGGCGATGCGGACGTTCGGGGCGAGGTAGTGATCCTCCACCGCCCGTTCCAGCGACCGTGCCACGGACGGATAGAACCCGCGGATCGTCGTCAGCGAGTGCCTCACCGCCGCTGCGTGGGCGGGGGACGGCGTCGTCTCGAACCGCTCGAGCCCGTCGAGCAGCTGCGCGATCTCCACGACCGTCCTGCCCGCCGCCTGCCGCGTCATCGCCGCCGCCGTGTCGTTCACGCCGAGGTCCCGGGGGTCGCGGTCGAGGGCGGCGCAGATCGCGGCGGTCGATCGCCACACGGCGACCCGACGGGCCACGGCCAGCGCCGCGCGGCGGGTGGGCGTCGCGAGGCTCGCGTCGGCGGTGGCATCGGCGAGACTCATCCCGGCGATCACGGTCTCACCCAGGGCGACGAGGCTGAAATCGGCGGTGGCATCCCGCGGCCCGCGGGTGGCGCTCACCCCGAGCAGGGCCGCCCGCGTCTGGTTCGTCCAGCGGCCGATCGGTTCGCCGGCGGAGCCCGACACGCAGAGCGTCGAGAGCTGATCGAGCTGCTCTTCCAGCCGCACCGGACGCGGCCATTGGCCGATGCCGGGAGGCAGCGCCGCACCGACGCCGGCTCCCGCCTCACGCGCCGGCAGGCCGGCCAGTCGGCGGTCGTTTCCACGGAAACGGTCGAGGATGCGGCCCGCGGGTCCGGCCGCCGGCCGCGGTTCGGAATCGTGAGCAGGGCTCCCGCGGGTCTCGTGCCGTGCGGCCATCCAGGGGCGGCGTCGTTCCAAATCTGCGGCCGGGACGCTCGCGGTTCCGACGACATCGGCCCAGTTGACGCCGTCGGGATCGGACCACGGCTCGCCGGGCAGCGGGGCCGCGCCGAGCGGGCCCGACTGCGACGGGAGCAGCGGCGCCACGGTGGACGGCGACGTGACGACCGCCTCGGGCGACGACGCACCGCCGCCGGAGGGCGGCGCCGAGGGCGTGGCCGTCTGGGGCTGCGGTGTGGCTTTCACCCGGTTGGCGAGTGCCTTCAGGCCCTCCGGCGGAGCGGCGGGCAGTGGCATCGCTCCACCGCCGATCCGCTGATGGTGCTGCTGGGGCGGCGGTGGCAGCGTGCTGGCCATCGCGGCCGCGGCCGCCGGACCACCGCCGGCGGTGCTGGCGATCCGTTCGGGCGGGGCCGCAGCTGGCGGCGACGACGGCAGGACCGGCTCGAGCGTGATCACCACCGGTTCCGCGGGCAGCACGATCGGTTCCGGCGGCGGCAGATCCGCGGTGGCCTCCTCGACCGGCGGATCGGTGGTCCCGACGACCACCGGCGGCATGTCGGGCGGATCGGCCGCCGTGTCCCCCGGGGGCTCGTCGAGGTACGAGGCCGTGGCGGTCGCTCCCGCGGAGGCGGCCGCCTGCATGCGTGCGAACAGTTCCGCGTGCGCCGCCTCGATGCTCTTGCCCGGCGCGGCATCGGCCCCGGCGTGATCGTCGATGTCGAAGGTGGGACCGGGCACGGGCTCCCAGGCCCGCGGTGCGCAGATCGCCGCGGCGAGCAGGACGCCGGCCACGAACGACGACGCGAAGATGCCACCCGCCCGCTGCTTCGACATGCCCGCCTGCCCTCAGCCGCGCGACCCGACGCCCCTGGCATCCGGTCGGCACGAGAAAGCATCGACAGGGTGAATCGAAAAAATCGATCCAGCAGTCACGGCCGGCGAAAACCGCCCAGGCGGCCCGGCGGTCGGGGCAAGCTGCGGAGGGACGGTGGGCCGGCACGGGGTGGGGACGGCCCGCCTTGATCAGGACCGCCTCGTCGCCGTCGCCGCTTCGAGCCGGGCCGTCCAGGCATCGATGAGGATGGTGAGGTTGGCGTTGCGGTCGATCGCGTCGAGGGCGTCGATCGACGCCTGGATCGCCCGGAGTGCCTCCTCCTCGTGGGCCGCCCACGCGTCGGCGTGCCGGGCGCGGTCGGCATCCTGCGGCCCTGCGCCGGTGACGGCGCGGCGGAGGCCGGTGCGACACACGTCGATGGCCGCCTCGAACGCCACCCGGGCCCTGGCCCGCCGCGCCGGCGCCTCCTTGCCGGCCGCCTCCACGAACGCGATCGTCTCCCTCGCCAGTTCGACCCCGCGCAGGGGCCTGGCGGCGAGCGTCGCCTGGAGCGTGTCGTGGAACGCCGTCAGGTTCGGGTCGAGCAGGAGCCGTGCGCGGGTCAGGCTGCCCCCCGCGGCCGCGGCGGCACGGCGGATCGCCGCGTCGTCGGCGGCCGCGTCGCCGGCCGCGGCCTCGGCGCGGAGGATGCGGCACACCGATTCCTCGTCGAGCGGCCGAAACCGGACGATCCGGCAGCGGGACAGGATCGTCGGCAGTTGCCGCTCCACGGCCGTGCCGACGAGGATGATCACGGCCCGGTCGGGCGGTTCCTCCAGCGTCTTCAGCAGGCAGTTGGCGGCCTCGTCGGAGAGGTGGTCGGCATCGAGGATGATCGCCACCCTGCGACCGCCGAGTGCCGGCCGCAGCAGCAGCCGCCAGCACAGGCCCTCGCGCATGCGGTGCTCGGCGCTGCCGATCAACGCCTCCAGCGGGATGCTGGCGCGATCCGGCGGACGGGAGACGACGTCGATGTCGGGGTGGCTGCCGCCGTCGGCCTGCACGCACGACGCGCACCCGCCGCAGGCCACGAGCCCGGGCCGCGGCCGCTCGCACAGCAGCGACTTCGCCAGCGCCAGGGCCACGGTGCCCTTGCCCACGCCGGAAGGACCGACGAACAGGTACGAGCCGGCGATGCGGCCATGCGCGGCCGCCCGCACCAGCTGCTCGATCACCGCATCATGGCCGAGGATCTCGCCGCGGCCCCGCGTCGCCTGCCAGCCCATGGCGCAGCCTTTCAGCGGTCGGCGGACCGCAGCTCCGGAAACCGTCGCTCGAGCTCCGCCCGCAGGGCCGCCTGCACCTCCGCCGGTTCGCCGGCCGCATCCACGACGGCGAACCGTTCGGGACTGCGGGCCGCCTCGGCGTGATAGCCGGCCCGCAGTCGGCCGCGGTAGTCGTCGCCGCGGGTTTCCAGCTTGTCGAGTGGACGACGCAGCCGCCGGGCCGCCGTCTCCAGATCGACGTCGAGCAGGAGCACGAGGTCGGGTGCGAGCCCGCCCGTGGCCACCGCGCCCACCCCGCGAACCGTCTCGGGATCGAGGCCGCCGGCATGCCCCTGATAGACGACGTTGGCCGGCAGGTAGCGGTCGGAGAGCACCCAGGCACCGCGGGCCAGGCCGGGCCGGATGACCTCCTCGACCAGCTGCGCCCGCGCCGCCATGTAGAGCAGCATCTCGGCGGTCGGCACGAGGTGCAGGTCGTGGCGGTCGAGCAGGATGTCGCGGATCGCGTCGCCCGCCGGGGTCGCGCCCGGGTCGTGGCAGGTGACGACGGTGCGGCCGCGGTCGCGGAGCCAGGCGGCCAGCGGTGCGACCTGCGACGACTTGCCGGCACCGTCGATGCCCTCGAAGACGATGAATCGGGCGGGTGCCGCCGCGGCCGAAAGGGTCATGCGTCGCGCTCCGTGAGCCGTTGGATCGCCAGGGGATCGGCGGGATCCAGCGGTGCGATGCGCCGACAGACATCCCGCGCCACCGAACGACGTCCCATGTCCATCAGGCAGTGGACGAGCCCCTTGGCCGCCTCGTGGAAGGGGCGGTTGCCCTCCAGTGCGTAGGGGAGCGGTCCCGCCGGCCCGGCGGCGTCGATGGTCCGCAGGCAGAGTTCGTAGGCCCTGCCGAAGTGACCCCGGGCCAGCTTCGGGTCGCCCTCCTCCAGGGCGATCAGCCCCAGTTGCACGTGGGCGTCGAGGAAGTCGGGGCACTCGGACAGCAGCCAGACCAGCTCGTCCCGCGCGATCTCGGTCTCGCCCGCCGCCAGCATCGCCTCGACCTCGGCGATGTCGTCACGCCGCCGGCGTGCACAGCGCGGATGCACCAGTTCCCAGGCCGGCCCGCTGGGCGACTCGCGACGGACGAGGGTGAGCTTTTCGGCCATGCAGCGGTCACCGCGGCGGTCACGGTTCCGGGACGGATTACACTCCGACTTTGGAACCCAACAAAAACTGGTTTGCAAGGGGCGGTCGCGGAAATGGGCAGGAAGCACGGAGGCGGAGGCCGGCGTCGGGCCCCGACGGCAGGGGCCGCGGTCGGAGGCATCTCCGATCCGGCGGCCGTGGCCGCGGCGCTGTCGTCGTGGTACGCCCGCGCCCGGCGCGACCTGCCCTGGCGCCGGTCCCCAGATCCGTACCGGGTGTGGGTGAGCGAGATCATGCTCCAACAGACCCAGGTGGAGCGGGTCAAGGAGTTCTTCGTCCGCTTCGTGGAGCGGTTTCCCAGCGTGGAGTCGCTGGCCGCCGGAGACGAGCGCGACGTGCTCCGGCTCTGGGAGGGGCTCGGCTACTACCGTCGCGCCCGCCAGCTCCACGCCGCCGCCCGCCGGATCGTCGCCGACCACGGCGGCGTGTTCCCGCAGACCGCGGCGGCGCTGCGCGCGCTGCCGGGCATCGGCCGCTACACGGCGGGCGCCATCCTCTCGATCGCTTTCGACCTGCCCGCCCCGATCGTCGAGGCCAACTCGCGGCGGGTCATCGCCCGCCTCGCCGCGCACGCGGCGCCGCTCTCGGGGAGCCGCGGCGAGGAACCGATCTGGGAACTGGCCACGCGTCTCGTGCCCCGACGCCGGCCCGGCCGCTTCAACCAGGCGCTCATGGACCTCGGGGCCATGGTCTGCACGCCGGAGCGGCCGCTGTGCGGCAGCTGCCCCCTGGCCGCGCACTGCCGGGCCCGGGCGAGCGGCCGCGTCGCCGAGATTCCCCGCCGGCCCGTGCGGCCGGCGGTCCGGCAGGTCCGCGAGACGGCGGTCGTGGTGCGGCGGTCGGGCCGCGTGCTCGTCGTGCGGCGCGGGCCGGGCGAGTGGTGGGAGGGCCTGTGGGACTTCCCGCGGGTCCCCGGGGCGGCGCGGTCGGCGGCGCGGGGCATGGTCTCCGCGAAACCCTTCGTCGGCCTGCGATGCTCGGCGCCGGTGCGACTGGGCACGCTGTCCCACACGGTGACGCACCACCGCATCACGCTCGACGTGGTGGCCTGCGAGGCGGCCGCAGCGCCGCGCCGTGCCGACACGGGAGAGGGGCGGCGCTGGGTGACGCCCGCGGCGCTCGCGACCCTGCCGATGCCGGCGCCGGCGCGACGGATCGGGCGTCTCGTGGGGGCCGTCAGCCGAGCAGCCGGCGGTTCGGCGCGCCCTCGTTGAGCGTGGGCCGCTCGGGCCGGCCCTTGTGCGGGTAGACGAGCCCCATGTGGTCGAGGCCCACGAGCCTGAGGATCGTGGCGTGCAGGTCGTGCACGTGCATCCGCTCCTCCACCGCCCGCAGGCCGACTTCGTCGGTGGTGCCGACGGTGATGCCGCCGGGGACGCCGCCGCCGGCCATCCACATCGTGAACCCCGTGGGGTTGTGGTCGCGGCCGTCGCCCTTCTCGCTCATCGGCGTCCTGCCGAACTCGCCCCCCCAGACGACGAGCGTCGAGTCGAGCAGCCCGCGGCGGCGCAGGTCCCTGACGAGCGCCGCGACCGGCTGATCCATCTGCCGGCACAGGTCGGCGTGGTTCTTCTCGAGCTTGGAGTGGCTGTCCCACTTGCTGCCCGCGCCGTGGTAGAGCTGCACGAACCGCACGCCCCGTTCCACCAGCCGCCGGGCGAGCAGGCAGGTGCGGCCGAAGGCCGCGGTCTCCTTGCGGTCGAGGCCGTAGAGGCGGTGCGTTTCGGCCGTCTCCTCGGCGAGGTTCACCGCCAGCGGCGCGGCGGCCTGCATGCGGAAGGCGAGCTCGTAATTGCGGATGCGAGCCTCCAGTTCCGACTGCTCCGGCACCGTCGCGGCGTAGTCACGGTTCCAACGGTCGAGCAGTTCCAGCTTCGCCCGCTGCCGGGCCGTGCCCACGCCCGTCGGCGTGAACAGGTTGGGGATCGGCGGAGTGCCGCCGCCGACCCGCGCGCCCTGGTAGACCGCCGGCATGAATCCGGCGCCCCAGTTCCGCGGCCCGTTGACCACCTGGCCGTCGGTGTCCTGCATCACCACGAAGGCGGGGAGATCGGCGTTCTCCGTGCCGAGGCCGTAGGTCACCCAGGCGCCGAGGCTGGGCCGGCCGCCGAGGACCGCGCCGGTGTTCATCTGGCAGACGCCGCCGGAGTGGTTGATGCCGTCGGCCACGCAGGAGCGGATCACGGCGATCTCGTCCACGATCTCCGCGGTGTGGGGGAGCCAGTCGCTCACCCACGTTCCCGCACGGCCGTGCTGCCGCCACGTCCGCCGGTCGGCGAGGATCGGCGACGTGGCCTCGCCCATCGCCGTGATCACCCTGCCGAAGCTGTCAGGCAACGGGCTGCCGGCGAGCCGCCGCAGCGCCGGCTTCGGGTCGAACAGGTCGATGTGGCTGGGGCCGCCCTCCATGAACAGGAAGATCACGCTCCGCGCGCGGGCGGGGTGCCGCGGCGGCCGGGCCGCCAGCGGGTCGCCGCCCTCGGCCCGCGCGGCTGCCTCGATCGCGGCCAGCGCCAGCCCGCCGAAGCCGGCACCGGCCCGGGCGAGCCACTCCCGCCGCGATGCCGCGGGGGCGTGGTGCGGGAGACCGAGCACGCGGGCGAGGGACGACATGGCTGGGCTGCTCCGGAGGCGGTCTAGTCGACGTAGAGAAACTCGCTCGAATTGAAGAGCACGTGGCAGAGATCGACGAGGGCCTCGTAGCGCCGCAGGTCGGCGACCGGCGGGAGCACCATGCCGCCGCGGGCCAGCGTCCGGCCCTGCCCCGAGACATCCTCGGCGAACCCGGGCGACTCCTCGAAGGTCCAGTGGCCCACCACCCGGCCGCCGGCGCCCCGCTCCCACAGCAGTTCCTCGCGGCCGAGCGCGCCGGCGGAAAGCCGCACGTCGTCGATCAGGCCGTCCCACACGCTGCGGCCGACGTCGGCCTTGGTGCCCGCCTTGCCGTCGCCGGCGTCGCGGCCGCCGATGGCGAAGGCGCACGACGCCCGGTGGCTGCCGCCGAAGGTGTGCTCGACCCGTTTCACGATCAGCGGCGCGTCGTTGTCGGACAGGTCCTTCACGAAGAAGGTCACGCTGCGGTCGGCCGGATCCGACACCTTCACGCTGGCCGCGACGTAGTAGGGCCGCTGCAGGTCGAGCTGGACGTCGGACGGGATCACGACGGCGGCCTGCGGCGCGGCATCCCCGCTGGCGAGCTGGATGATCAGGTTGCGGGGCCGGTACGCCGACCGTTCGCTCGTCACGCCGAACGACCAGCCCGGCGACGTCGGGCTGCCGGTCCACTGCGAGGCGATCGTGCGGACCGTGGCGTCGGCGAACAGCGACTGCAGGATCACGTGCGCCTCGATCGTGAAGTCGCCGTCGGGAAACGCCCCCGCGCCGTCGTCGGCCTCGGGCTGTCGCCGTGGGGGCCGGCTTTGCGGCACGGTCATCACGGCCGCCGGCAGGGCCGGATCGATCACCGCCGCACGCCCCTCGCGCTGCGGCATCCGCTGCGCCAGCGCCATCGACAGCGTCGAGGAATCGTCGTCGAGCCGCTGCCGCTGCGCGGCGAGGAAGCGGGTGGCGGCCTCGACCCGCGCGGGCGTCGGCTCGCGGCCGGTGATCCGCCGGATCGCTTCGGCCGCGAGCAGCCGATCGTCGTCGAGGCCCGTCCGATCGAGAGCCAACGCCAGCGATCGGGCCCGCGCCAGCATCCAGTCGCCGTTGATGAGGAACAGGGCCTGCATCGGCGTGGTCGTGGTGTTGCGCCGGGCGCAGCTGCCGTAGGCGTCGGGGGCGTCGAAGGCGTCGCAGAGGGCGTCGCGGGTGTTCCGCAGCACGGTCGTGTAGATGCCCCGGCGCGGCTTCGTGGGCGGGACGCTCGGGCCGCCCGCCGTGGGGTCGAGATCGCCGCTGATGGCCAGGGCCGCGTCGCGGACCTGCTCGGCGTCGAGCCGCCGGCAGTCCTGCCGCCAGAACAGCGTGTTGTGGGGATCGGTCGCCGCGGCCGCGGAGCCGTCGGCGTGGACGCCGCGACGGTAGGCGGCGGAGGTGACGAGGATCCGCTCGACGTGCTTCACGCTCCACCCGCCGGCGATGAATTCCGCGGCCAGCCAGTCGAGCAGCTCCGGATGGCTCGGCGGCCCGCCCAGCCGGCCGAAGTCGCTCGCGTTGGGGGCGAGGCCGCGGCCGAAGTGCCACTGCCAGAGCCGATTGACGAACACGCGGGCCGTGAGCGGATTGTCGGACGCGGTGATCCAGCGGGCGAGCGCCGACCGCCGGCCGGTGGTCGCGACGCGGGCCGACGGCTCGATGTCGGGCCGGCCGCCGCCGAGCACCGCCGGCACCCGCGGCTCGACCGGATCACCGGCCGCGCCGGCACTGCGGATCGGCGGGGCGACCGGGCCGACGTCGCCGACGGTGAGCGTGGTCGGGGCCGGCTCCGGCCTGTCGGCGCGGTGCGCCGCCTCGAACTCGGCGAGTTCCCGTGCGACCGCCTCGTAGTGGACCCGATCCTCGGCCGGCAGTCCGGCGGGCGTGAACGACAGCTGCCGGGCCGCGAACTGGGCAAGCTGTTCCTCACGCGGCGTCCTCTCCGCCGTCGGCTTGAAGAGCAGCGCCCGGATCTCCGTCGGGAAGCGACCGGCCTGCAGCTTGCCGGCCCAGGCCTGCTCCGTCCCGGCAGCCGCCTCGATCTCACGCAGCCGCGACGACAGGCTCGCGACGGTGGCGACGTAGGCCCGCTGCCGGGCCGTGAGGCGGTCCGCGGCACCGGGCGGCACGAGCGGCGCGTCGTCCCGCCAGCGGAGCGCGGCGAAGAACGACTGCAGCTGGTAGTAGTCCCGCTGCCGGAGCGGATCGAACTTGTGGTCGTGGCAGCGGGCACAGCCCATGCCCAGCGCCAGGAAGACGTCGGCAGTGACGTCGGTGACCTCGTCGAGCACCTCGTTCCACGAGCGTTCGATGTCGGCGATGTTGTATTCGTACGGCGTCTGCCGGAGGAAGCCGGTGGCGGTGACGGCGGCCGGGTCGTCCGCGGCGAGCTCGTCGCCGGCGAGCTGCTCGCGGACGAAGCGGTCGTAGGGCATGTCGGCGTTGAAGGCCCCGACGACGTAGTCGCGATACCGCCAGGCCGTGGGTCGGAACGCATCCTGCCGAAACCCGTCGCTCTCCGCGAACCGGGCGAGGTCGAGCCAGCGGCGGGCCATCCGCTCGCCGTACCGCGGGTCGGCCAGCAGCCGGTCGACGAGACGCTCGTAGGCGTCGGGCGAAGGGTCGGCGACGAAGGCATCGACGTCGGCGGCCGATGGGGGGAGGCCGAGGAGATCGAACGACAGCCGGCGGATGAGCGTGCGTCGGTCGGCCTCCGCGACCGGCTCGATGCCCGACCGGGCGAGCGCGTCGTGGACGAAGTGGTCCACGGCGTTGTGGGCGAGGGCGTCGTGGGCGAGCGGCAGTGGCGGCACGGCGGGCCGCGTGATCGGCCGGAACGCCCAGTGGTTCCTGTCCGCGGCGGTGATGCCGTCCTTCCAGGATCGCGGTCGCGGACCGTCGGCGGCGCCCGAGTCCGCGGCGGTGGCTGCCGGCAGGCCGGCGGCGAGCAGGTCGGCGGCCGGCTTCGAGCCGGTCCACGGTGCGCCCCGCTTCACCCAGGCGACGATCGCGTCGACCTGCTCGTCGGGCAGTCTGCCATCGGGGGGCATCTCCCACGACTCGTGGCGGATCGCGGCCACGAGGTGGCTCGCCTCGGCATCGGCGAGGTCGATCGCCGGCCCCGACTCGCCTCCGCGGAGCAGGCCGACGAGGCTGTCGAGCCTCAGGCCCGCCTTCTGTCGCTCGGGGCCGTGGCAGCCGATGCACCGGGCGACGAGCACGGGGCGGACATGCGTCTCGAAGAGCTGCACGTCATCCGCCACGGGGTCGGCGACGCCGACCCGCGCGGCACACGACGCGAGGATCCCGAGCAGGAGCGTGCGGACGGGACGCCGGACCGGACGGCGACTGGTTCTCATCTCTCCTCCCCCGGGGCTCCGCCCGCCCGGCGGTGACGCCAAAAGCCCATCGATAGCCTAGAATAATAGCCGGTGCGGAGGCGGCGTCGAAATCGGGATGGCGTTCCCCGCGGCCGCGTCCATCGTACTTCCCACAGCCGGAGGATCGACATGGGTGCTCTCTCCGCTCGACGCTTGCTGTTCGCCCTCTGCCTGCCGGGCTGCCTGCTCGGCAGCGGGACGGGATGGGCCAGCCAGGCCCGCGGGGAGGTCGCGGTCATCGCCGGGTCGGCGGCCGGCCGTACGGCGAAGGCCCCCGTGGCCGACGGGGTGAACGAGCCGTTCGCGGTGGCGTTCGACGTCTCAGGCACGCTGTACGGCGTGGAGTACACCCGCGGCAATCGGCTGTTTCGGATCGAACGGCCGGGCGAGGCCGGTGCGGCCGCGCGGGTGGAGTTCGTGGCCGGCACCTTCTGGCAGCCGGAGCCGAAGCAGCCGCTGCCGCCGCAGACGACGACCGACCCGCGGCAGGTGCGGTTCCACGGGCCGCACGACGTGGCCGTCGCCGCCGACGGCACCGTGTACGTGGCCGACACGTTCGCGCACCGCATCTGGGCCTTCGATCCCCGGGCCGCCGCCCTGCGGGTCGAGGCCGGCACCGGAGAGGCGGGGTTCTCCGGCGACGGTGGGCCCGCCGTCGCCGCCCGGTTCCGACAGGCGTACTGCGGGTCGCTGACGCCGGACGGCGGGGCGCTGCTCGTCGCCGACATCGGCAATGCGCGGCTGCGGCGGATCGATCTGGCGACGCGCACGGTCTCGACGATCGTCGGCAGCGGCGTGCCGGGCCGGCCCGTGGACGGGGCCGCGCCGCTCGAGACGCCGTTGGCCGGCCCCCGCGCCGCCTGCATGGCCGCCGACGGCACCATCTACCTCGCCCTCCGCGAGGGCAATGCGCTGGTGGAGATCAAGGGGAAGGGCGGCCGCGTGGGCGACACCGTCCGCGTGGTGGTCAATACGTCGGGCAAGCCCGGCTACTCGGGCGACGGCGGCCCGGCGGCGGAGGCGCGGCTGGCCGGGCCCAAGTACGTGTCGCTCGACCGCCAAGGCCGCGTGCTGATCGCCGACACGGAGAACCACTGCATCCGCCGGTACGATCCCGCCAGCGGCACGATCGATCTGGTCGCCGGAGTGCCCGGCCACGCCGGCGCGGCCGTCGGCTCCGACCTGCTGGCCACGCAATTGCAACGGCCGCACGGCTGCTGCCTCGATCCCCAGGGCCGGCTCGTGATCGCCGACAGCGACAACGACCGGATTCTCGCCGGCGCGATCATCGATTCCGGGCGACGTTGAGTCGGGCGAGTCCCGTCGCTGACGCTCCGGGCTTGTATGCGCGTGGCGGGGAGCCGGGATCGGCGGAAGCTCGACGAGCGTTGGCCGCCCCGGCCACAGCGAGGAGACTTCTGCCGGCCCGGCGGGGCGAGTCCGCACCGAGGGGATCCCGTCGCTGACGCTCCGGGCTTGGATGGGGTCGGCGGGGCCGCTCGATCGCGCGCCTACCTGCCGGTCTGCTCCTCGGGTACGAGGGGCACGGGTTCGCCGAGCAGCAGAAGCGCCGAGGCATACCAGACGTTGTCGGCGTACTTGGCCGCATCCTTCTCGAGGTCGGGCCGGTTGTGGGCGAAGAGGATGCTCGCCTTGTCGGGCGCGGTGGCGTCGAGCGTGAACGTCGCCCGGTGGCTGCCGGCGGGATGCGTGCCGGTCGAGAGCTGCGCGATCCGCCAATAGGTGCAGTAGCCGTCGATCCGCGGCACCCGCTTCACGGCGGCCTCGTCGACGGCGACGGCGACCGTCCCGCCGCCCGGCCCGAGAAGGTCGTAGACCGCGAGCATCGTGCCGCGGAAGGCGACCCGCAGTTCGGCGCCCGGTTCTTCCGCCTTCCACAGCACCGGCATGCGTCCGGCGAAGGACCTGGCGCGGGGATCGTCGGCGGGCGTGACCCGCTTCCAGCCACCGCGGAGCATCGACTCCTCGATCGGGACCAGCTTCGCATGCTCCCAGTTGTCGGCCCGAAGCGGCGCGGGGAGCGGATGGGCCGCCGCGGCACCCGACGCGGCCTCGATGCCCGGCAGTGACCGGGCGAGCGTGTCGGCGTAGAGCCGGTGCCCGGTCTCCACGTGCGGGTGGACGCCGTCGCTCGAGAACAGCATGGGCGAGGCGTCGGGATCGAGCCTGGCGGGCTTCTCCCCCTTGAACACGAGCGTGCCGGCCGCGATCCGCCGGTTGACCTCGACGCCGAAGTGCACCGAGGGAATCGCGTAGTGTTCGGCGACCGACTCCATCGCGGCGGCGGCCCGCGGGAAGACGCCCGCGGCCAGGTCGGGCAGCATCGGCTCGGAGAGCGTGTAGACGAAGCAGATGTCGGTGGCCGGGTCGGCGCGGAGGACCTGCCGCACGATCCCTTCCATCGTGGCCACGACGCGGTCGGGAGCGGCGCCGCCGTCGTTGACGGCGAACTCGATGAACACGAGGTCGGGCCGGTGGGCGATCACGTCCTGCCCCACGCGGAACGCGCCCAGGTCGGAGCCGGTGCCGCCGATCGCGGCGTTGGTCTCGGTGAAGGTCGCCGTCGGGAACCGCCGGCGGAGTCCTTCCAGCGACAGCACCCGCCAGCCGGGTGCGGCGGTGATGCTGCCCCCGAGGTAGGCGACGCGGACATCGCGGCCGGCCCGGGCCTTGGCGAGCACGTTGGGCAGTCCCCCGCGGGGCCGGCACTCCACCGCCGCCACCCGGTTCGCCGCCTTGATGCCGAGGTCGTCGTTCCGGACCGCGACCGGATCGGTCGTCGGGCTCACGCGCGACCTGGTCTCGGGCTCGCTCCCGCGGCACGGGGCCGTGGCACCCGCGACGACGAGAATCGCCGCCAGCGGCGCCGCAAGGCGGTGCACACGCGAATGGGCGGGGCTCCGGGGGCGTGCGGCCATGGATCGGCTTCGCGGGGCGGGCAGGGAACGGGCGGGACGAACGCACGAGGAGCGTATGCAGCGGCTCCCGCCTCCGCAAATGCGGCGACGGGACGGCCAGCGGCCGCCGGCCTGCTTGACACTGTTTCCGGCGAGACTGACCATTGGGAAACTCACCCCGACGCACCACCCTGCGCGTGTCCGCCCGCCCCCGCCCGCCGCGCCGCCGCGGTGGGCCGTCGTCCCCCACACAAGGAATACCACCGTGTCCCGCATGCCTCTCGCGTGTCGTCGGTCCGTCGCCGTCCTCTGCCTGTTCCTGCTGCTGCCGGCCGTGGCCCGGGCCGCCGACGCCATCCGGCCGCTGCGGGTGTTGCTCGTGGCCGGCGGCTGCTGCCACGACTACGCGACGCAGGTGAAACTCCTCGAGGCGGGCATCGAGGCCCGGATCGCCGCGGAGGTCGACGTCGTCCTCAATGCCGACAAGTCGACGAAGGCGACGTTCGAGATCTACGGCAAGCCCGACTGGGACAAGGGATACGACGTCGTGATCCACGACGAGTGCTCGGCCGACGTCACCGACCCGGCCTACGTCGAGCGGATCCTCGCGGCCCATCGCCGCGGCACGCCCGCGGTGAACCTGCACTGCGCGATGCACTCCTACCGCTGGGGCGACTTCCGCAAGCCCGTCGCCGCCGGTGCCGAGAACTCCGGCTGGTTCGAGATGCTCGGCCTGCAGTCGATCGGCCATGGGCCGCAGTTCCCGATCGAGGTCGCGTTCACCGATCGCGGCCACCCGGTCACGAAGCCGCTCGCCGACTGGCGCACGATCAACGAGGAGCTCTACAACAACATCCAGGTGCTCCCCACGGCGAAGGTGCTGGCCGCCGGGAAGCAGCTCGTGCCGCCGAAGCCGAAGGCGGGCGAGGCCGCCGATCCCGCGGCGAAGCCCGCCGAGGTGACCGCGGCGGTCGTCTGGACGAATGAGTTCGGGCCCAACCGCACCCGCATCTTCAGCACCTCGCTGGGACACAACAACGACACCGTCGGCGACGACCGCTACCTCGACCTCGTCACCCGCGGCCTGCTGTGGGTGACCGGCCGGCTGGGCGAAGACGGCTCGATCCCGGCCGACCTGCGGCGGGCGGCCGCGGCGTCGGCGGCCACGGCCGACTGGGCCGCGGGCGTCACGCTGCCGGAAGCGGAGCGTTCGCGTGCCGTGCGGCTGTTCAACGGCCGCGACACGGAGGGCTGGGAGGGGCACGTCGATCCCTACTGGTCGGTCGAGGGCGGCGAGATCGTGGGGCGGAACACGGAGGCCAACGCGCCGAAGGTGAGCACCTACCTGCTCACGAAGAAGCCCTACCGGAACGTCCGGCTGCTGCTGGAGAGCAAGCTCGTGACCAGCGAGATGCACTCCGGGGTCGCCCTGTGGGGCAGGAAGTTCGACAAGGACGGCGAGGCGTCGAGCTACCAGGGGCACCTGGTGATGTTCCCCTCGGGCTACGGCCTCTACGACCTCTACCGGCGCAACGGCATCAGCGGCGACCAGGGCGGCCGGGCGAAGGCCGCCGGGAAGCAGCACGACTGGAACCGGCTGGAGATTCTCGCCATCGGCAGCCGGATCCGTCTGGCGGTCAACGGCAAGGAGGTGCTCGACTGGACCGATCCCAAGCCGGAGCTCTGCGAGTCCGGCCCGATCGGCCTGCAGCTGCATTCCAACAAGGTGCCGCAGGAGGTGCGGTTCCGCGGCCTGGTGCTCGTCGAGGATCCGCAGGACGTCCTCGTGACCGCCGCACCGACGCCGTGACGGTCGCCGGCGGCCCGGGGCCGTCGGTTCCGCTGCCGTGTGGCAGCCGATATGATGCGGCGGATGGCTGTTCGAGCGACAAGGGCGGCCCGGAGACGGGCCCCGGCGTCGGCTCCACCCCACCCACCGCATGAGGATTCCGGCGTGGCACGCGCGGCACTGGCACTCGAGGACGGCACGGTCTACTTCGGACAATCGTTCGGGGCCACCGGCACCGTGTCGGGCGAGGTGTGCTTCAACACCTCGATGACGGGGTACCAGGAGATCCTCACCGACCCCAGCTACCGCGGCCAGATTCTCACGATGACGGCGCCGCAGATCGGCAACTACGGCGTCAACCGGGCCGACGTCGAGAGCGGGAAGCTGCAGATGTCGGGCTTCGTCGTTCGCGAGGCCAGCCGGATCGCGAGCAACTTCACCGCCACCGGCGGGCTGGGTGACTACCTGGCGCGGGCCGGGGTCGTCGGACTCTCGGGCATCGACACCCGCGCGCTCGTCCGCCGGCTGCGGATCCGCGGGGCGATGACCGGCGTGCTGTCGAGCGACGAACTCGACGCGGCGAAGCTGGTGGCCCTGGCGCGGTCCGCGCCGGGGCTCGTGGGCCGGGACCTCGTCCGCGAGGTGATGCCGCCGGCGGAGAGCGAGTGGGTGGAGCCGCTCGACGACCAGTCGCGCCCGCTGCCGCAGCCGCTCGAGGGGGGCGTGTTCCCGCCGGCGGAGATCGTCGCCGCGGGCGTCAAGCACGTGGTCGCCCTCGACTACGGCATGAAGTGGAACATCGCGCGGCACCTCGTCAGCACCGGCTGCCGCGTCACGGTCCTGCCGGGCAGCGTCGCCGCGGCGGAGGTGCTCGGCCACCGGCCCGACGGCGTCTTCCTGTCCAACGGCCCCGGCGATCCCGAGGCGCTCGGTGGCTGCGTCGACACGGTCCGCGGCCTGGTGGGGAAGGTGCCGATGTTCGGCATCTGCCTCGGCCACCAGCTGCTGGCGCTCGCCTGCGGGGCGAGGACGTTCAAGCTCGCGTTCGGCCACCGCGGGGCCAACCAGCCGGTGATGGACCTGGAGACGGGGAAGGTGGAGATCACGTCGCAGAACCACGGCTTCGCCGTGGACGAGGCGACGCTGCCGTCGGAACTGGTGGTGACCCACCGCAATCTCAACGACGGCACGATCGAGGGCTTGCGGCACGCCACGGCCAACGCCGCGAGCGTCCAGTACCACCCGGAGGCGGCCGCCGGCCCGCACGACTCCGCCTACCTCTTCGGGCGGTTCCGGCGGATGATGGCCTGAGACCGGGCTGCCGGCGGCGGCCGTCGCCCCGGCACAGAGGAGGCAGAAAGGCCGCTTTTCCTCGCGGGAGACGGCTTTTTTTGACATTCGCCGTCCGTGTGCCAGAGTTGCCGGAAGCGTCGGGTGGCATCCCCGCTTCTCCCCGCGGAGCCCGGCCGCGGTCCCCCCAGTCACTGCCGTCTTCTCTCTTCGGAGGCTCTTCCCATGCGTCGGTTCCCCGTCGGTCGTTCCCTCGTCCTCGCCGGCCTCGCCATCGCCCTGTCGATCACCGTCGGCTCGCTCGCCGATGCGGGCTTCGGCCATCGTCGTCATCTCGATCCCGGCTGCGCCGCCCCGGCCGACCCGGGCTGCTCGGCCTTCGAGCCCGCCTGTGCGGTCGAGCCCTCGTGCGGCCTCGAGCCCGACTGCGGTGCCGAGAGCTGCTGCCCGACCAACCCCTGCATCAAGTACCGCCACAAGCACGCCCACAAGCACGCCTGTGCCAAGGGATGCTGCGCGGAGCCGACCTACGAGACCGTCCTCAACCCGACGAGCCCCGAGACCTGCCAGACCGTGGCGGTGCCGGTCTGCCTGCCGGCCTGCTGCCAGGGCTGCCCCTGCCAGACGTCGCGGTGCACGCTCCTCGGCTGCGGCCAGGTGCGGTACGACTACGCGTGCGGCTGCTCGGTGATCATCCGCTTCCAGAAGCACGGCGACATCCTCGTGACGTACGCCGGATTCTGAGCCGGTTCCCCGCATCCGCGGCACGCCGATCGACCACCCGGCCGGGAGCCCCTCCCGGCCGGGTTTTTTCATGCTCCGGGCGCGTATGCTCGGTGGCCCTGTAACGCATGCCGGCCCGCGCCGTTGTCCTGCCGGGCGGCGGCCGGCCGCCACGGGCTCCCACATACGCCTCGGGGAACGAAAGCATGTCATCCGGCAGCGAGTCGTCCGGCTGGATCCTGGAAGCGGTCGATCTCTACGAGCTGCCGCTGTCCCGCTACGCGCGGAGGCTGCTCGGCGACGTCGATCTCGCGGCCGACGCGGTGCAGCACGCGTTCGTGAAGCTCTGCGAGGAGTCGCAGACGAGCCTGCAGGGCCGGCTCGCCCCGTGGCTGTTTCGCGTCTGCCGCAACCGGGCCATCGACCATTTGCGCCGGTCGGGCCGCGAGCGGACGCTGCTCGACGAGTCCTCCGCGGCGGCCGGCGCCGATGGACGGCCGGGCGGCCGCGAGCCCGATCCCGCGGCGGTGGTCGAGCAGGCCGATCTGGTCGGCATGCTCCGCGGCCTGCTCGCCGACCTGCCCGCCGCCCAGCGGGAGACGATCGACCTGTGGTGCGAGGGGTTCACCTACCGCCAGATCGCCGACGTCACCGGCCGCCAGGAAGGGCACGTCCGCGTGCTCGCCCACCGCGGGCTCTCGGCGCTGCGAAACCATCCCCTGGTGCGCGACCTGCTCGCCGAGCGGCGGGCCATCGCGCCCACGACCTAGAGCACCCCGCGCCGGCACGTCTCCGACCCGCACAGACCACGCGTCCCGAACCACCGAACGATCGTCCCACCGTCCGCTGACGAGGCAGACCATGAACGCCGAGCACACGACCGATGTCCCCTCCCTGCCGGACGACCGCGAGCGGCACGACGCGGTCCTCACGGCCCACGCCCTCGGACAGGTGACCGGCGCGGAACGCGAGGCGGTCGAGAGGCTGCTCGCCGAGCCCTCCGCGGAGGCCGACCGCCGTCACGTCGCGGACATGCGGCGGCTGGGGACCGCCCTGCGGGCCGGTCTGGAGGAGGTCGGTTCGCCGGAGGACGGCGGAGGGCGATCGCCCGAACTGCGGCGGGCCGTGGTCGCCGCCCTCGCGGCTGCGGGCGGCCGGGCCGACGGCCGCCCCGCGCCCACCCCGCCAACCCCGAGCGACCGATACGTCCGCTGGCTGCTGGCGGCCGGCGGCGTGGCCGCGGCACTGGCGATCACCGTGGTCGTCCGGCCCCCGGCCGGTGAACCGGCGGCCCCGCGGGCGGACGCCCTGCGTCGCGCGGGTCCCAGCGACGCCGCCGCCGAGTTGGCGGAGGCAGCGGCTGCGGCCGCTCCCGCGCCGTATTCGACCCCCGCGTCGGCACCCGCCGGTGCGGCGCCCGACCGCCTCGCTGGCACCGCCATCGACGCCGAGCGGCAGGTGCGGGAGCAGGCCGGCGCCGACCGGTCGCCGACGAGCCGCCGCGACCAGCCCATCGCCGCCAAGGAATCGAAGCCGCAGGAGATGGGGAAGGCGATCGCCGCCACCGCCAGCCCGCGGGGCACCGCCGCCGGGGCTGCCAACGGTGTCGCCCCGGCGTTGCCTGGGGCACCGCTCGCGGAGCCCGCCGCCGGCGGGCTGGCCGTCGCACGGCCGACGTCAGACGAACAGGTCCTGCAGCGGCAGCTGGCCCGCGGCCGCACCGTGGAGGAGGAATCGCTGCTCCGTGGCGACGCCGACCGGCACCACCGTGAGCAGATCCGCGGGCCCGTCCACGACGGTCGGGAGGACACCCGGCATGCGGCCGCGATC
>Ga0214917_10001117_pt1 | contig 35071 bp, 27 predicted proteins | sample LL_1208_BB_MetaG_FD_177983 | JGI IMG/M metagenome (GOLD analysis project Ga0214917, IMG submission 177983) | Freshwater microbial communities from Lake Lanier, Atlanta, Georgia, United States - LL_1208_BB | ecosystem: Environmental > Aquatic > Freshwater > Lake | place: USA: Georgia | collected... | reverse complement strand
GCTCCTCCGTCAAACAAGAGCTGGGTTACCCGCACCCCCGCATTCCAGTTCATCTCATCGGCGGAAACAAATCCTGCGTTCACCAGCAACCCGTTCAACTCTTTCGACTGATATTCGTAAGTCCCCTGAGCCGTCACTTTTGGGAGCAAGGCACTCCGCACCTCGACCGAAACACCCTCTTTTCTTTTCACCTCCTCTTGGGCCTGGCGAATCTCCGTGTTCTGCTCCAAGGCCAGCGCCACGCACTGGGCTAAATCCAGCCTCTTACTTGAAAATTCGGGTACCGCGGACTTGCTCGCCAACGGCAGGGCGACATCCACCGCCTCTTTTTTCTCCTCCGCCCGGGCGCCCAACACCCCCAAGCCGAAAAAACAAAGGATCCTAATCGCGCGGTAATTCACGGCAGTAATTCTCCATTACCCGATAAATCCGAACCCAAGCATCCTGATCCCCCGAGTCGAGTTGACTCAAAATGACGCTCAAATGATGCCTCAACTCCCCCTGCAACCGCCCCATCAACTCTTTCCCCTTCGTTGTAATTTCCACCAACTTCTGTCGCCGATCCCCCTTCTGAGCCTGGCGCTTTACTAATCCTACCGCCTCCAACCGATCCACCAATCCCGTCGTAGCAGAAGTCGCATGCCCCATCCGTTTGGCCAACACCCCCATCGGCACACCCGACTCCACCGCCAAAAACCCTAATAAGGTGAACTGCGGAATCGAAAGCCGCTTGGCCGAGGTTTGCCGGAAAAGGTCCAACAAAAACCGCCTCTGGAGAAGGGTCGCAATCCTCTCCAACTCGGGAACACGGGGATCCATGATCACCCCGACTCCATTTTGCGGATATTTAGTCATGTGAAATATATACTCAATGAAATGTCCAGTGCGCACAAGTACTGAAAAATACGTAAAATCGGCCCGAAAAACGTTGCCCGCCCCTCCCCGAAGCCTATTTTCCAGCAACTTACTATGACTAACTTTATCTTCCAACAAGCGCTTCCCTTTAGTCTCGTCGCAGGCCTGGTCGGCTTAGTTGCTGCTTGGGGCCTCATCCTATGGATCAAAGGTCAACCGGACGGCAACGATCGTATGCGCGAAGTCGCAGCCGCCATCCAAGAGGGTGCCGCCGCCTACCTTCACCGCCAGCTCCAAGCGGTTTCCATAATCGCCCTCCTTCTTTTCGCCGCCATCTGCTACTTTAAAAATCTTCCCACAGGCATCGGCTTCCTCGTCGGTGCCGCCTGTAGCTTGGTCGCCGGTTTCGCCGGCATGCGCATCGCCGTGATGGCAAATGTCCGCACCGCCCAAGCTGCCACCATCAGTCGCACCGCCGCTCTACGCAACGCGTTCAATGGCGGAGCCGTCACCGGCTTACTCGTTGTCGCCCTCGCTCTTCTATCGATCGGAGCCTTCTATATGGTAGCCTCCAAATATCTCGGCCTCCGCGCCGCCATCGACAGTCTCACCGGCCTCGCGCTCGGTGCTTCCCTCGTCAGCGTATTTGCACGTCTTGGAGGCGGCATCTACACCAAAGCCGCCGACGTCGGGGCCGACCTCGTGGGCAAAATCGAATCGAAACTCGAAGAAGATGACCCCCGCAATCCCGCTACCATTGCCGACAACGTCGGAGACAACGTGGGAGACTGCGCCGGAATGGCTGCGGATGTGTTTGAAACTTACGCCGTCAGCCTGATCGGGTGTGTTCTCGTCGCCTATCTCACTGTCTTCGGTGGCGATGGCAAACCCGAACCCGCCGCCCTCAGTTACCCCTTCATCGTAGGTGGAGTCTCCATTCTCTCCGCCATCCTTGGCATCCTCACAGTGAATTTCGGAAGTGGCAATCCCACCCGCCTCCTCAGCCTCGGCGTCCTCCTCAGTGCCCTCGCCTCGGCCGCCGCCCTTTGGCCCCTCACCCAGATCTTTTTTCCAAACGGTCTCCGCCACGACGGGCAAATTGCATCCACAATGGGCATCTACTTGGCCTCTCTTGTTGGACTCCTTATGACCTTTGTCGTTCTCCTTATCACAAACTACTACACATCCACCCACTACTCTCCCGTTCGGAATATCGCGAAAGCCTCGGAAACCGGACACGCCACAAACATCATCGCAGGCTTGGCCATCGGCTCCCACGCCACTGCTCTCCCCGTCGGCTTCATCGGGATCGCCATCCTCCTCAGCTACCACTTCGCAGGCCTCTACGGCATTGCCATCGCCGTCATGGCGATGCTCTCCATGGCTGGAATCGTCATCTCCCTCGATGCCTTCGGACCGATCACGGATAACGCGGGAGGAATCGCGGTGATGTCTGGCATGCCTAAATCGATTCGCCAACGGACCGATGAACTCGACGCCGTCGGCAATACCATGAAAGCCGTGACCAAAGGCTATGCGATCGCCTCCGCAGGTCTTGCCTCTCTTGTACTTTTCGGAAGCTACGTTCAGGAGCTGAAAGCCCACTTCCTTGCCTTGGGTGCGGCTATGCCCAGCCTCGAATTCTCCCTCACCGAACCCAAGGTCATTATCGGCCTCTTCATCGGCGGACTCCTTCCCTTCGTCTTCACCGCCCGCTCGATGGATGCCGTCGGCGTTGCCGCGGGTGCCGTTGTCCGCGAAGTTCGCCGCCAACTCGCAGCTAAACCCGGCATTCTCTTGGGCAAAGACAAACCCGACTACGGAACTTGCGTCGATATCGTGACCAGAGCCGCTCTCCGCCAAATGATCATCCCCGCCCTTCTTCCAGTCATCTTTGTCGTAGGGGTCGCCGCAATTCCTGGCCTCGGCCCCGTTGTTCTGGGGGGCGTTCTCGTGGGCACCATCGTCACAGGTCTTTTTGTAGCCATCGCCATGACCTCCTCCGGCGGTGCCTGGGACAACGCGAAAAAATATATTGAAGAAGGCAACTGTGGCGGCAAAGGCTCCCTCGCCCACGCCGCCGCCGTGACCGGCGATACCGTCGGCGATCCCTATAAGGACACGGCAGGCCCAGCCATCAATCCGATGATCAAAGTCGTCAACATCGTCGCCATTCTCATCATCCCGATCTTTTTCTAAAGTTCCGAAATCCTAAATCAAATATCCTCCCCTAACGGAGGCACAGCCTGGCCCCTCAAACTCCGCCAGCAAACAGACCCGCACGCTATAAGAATAAGAACGACCAAAAAAAGAAAGAATCCCGTCACTCCCGCATTCGTCGCTTGTGCCACAGCTAGCTTGATCTGACCTGCCTTCTCCGCCTGATCCCAGCCCGCTAAAAAACCCAGCCTCGGATCAGGACTAAAAATCTTCATCCACCCCGCGGAAAAGGTAACGACCACCAGCCACACCAAGGGCAAAACCGTGACCCATGCAAACCTTCCCCTGCCCATTTTAATGAGAACGGTTGTGGCCAAACTTAACGCCATGACAGCCAAAAGCTGATTCGCGACCCCAAAAATCGGCCACAGACTATTGATTCCCCCCTGCGGATCCACGACCCCCTGATACAAAAACCAACCCCATCCTCCCACAAAAAGAAGACTCCCCAACAAACCGCCGAATCCCGACCGAATCTCCCCCCACGGCTTCCAGATCCAGCCCAAAACCTCCTGTACCAAAAAGCGTCCGATCCTCGTTCCCGCATCAATCGTGGTTAAAATAAATAACGCCTCAAACATGATTGCGAAGTGATACCATAACGCCATCGCCGCCCCTCCCGCTTGTCCTACGGATTGGGCAAAGATTTGCGCCATCCCAACCGCAAAAGTCGGCGCCCCGCCCGTTCTTCCGATCATGGATTTTTCCCCTACCGATTTTGCCAGATTTTCCATCTGCTCTAGCGTCACGGGAAATCCCGCCGCCGTAATCTGCGCCACCACGGCCGCAGGCTCACCCCGTAGATTAATCGCAAAATACTCCCCTGCAGGCATCGAACAGGCAGCCACTAAAGCCAGAACCCCTACACACATCTCCGTAATCATGGCCCCATATCCCACCATCCGAATATCCGCCTCACTCGCCAACAGTTTGGGCGTTGTGCCAGATGCTACCAGACAGTGAAATCCGCTGATCGCTCCACATGCAATCGTAATGAAACAGAACGGAAAAACCGGACCCGCAAAAACTGGTCCACTCCCGTCGATGAAACGCGTCAAAGCAGGCATCTGCAGTTGAGGCGCCAAAATAGCTACCACGACTCCCAGCGCACCCACCGTCCCTATTTTTAAAAAGGAGCTAAGGTAATCCCTTGGCGCCAAAAGAAGCCAGATCGGCAGGACACTCGCCGTCAGTCCATACCCCATGATCGACCACGCCAATGTCGGCGCCTCCCACGTGAACATTTTGGCTAGCAAGGGTGTCTCGGCTGCCCACTTCCCCGCCCAGACACACCCCACCAAACCCAACACCCCAAAAATTGTCACCCAAAGTGTCCTCGTTCCACCCGCCCCTCGCATTCCCAGCCCCATCGCCAAAGCCAACGGCATCGTCAACACAATGGTAAACAAACCCCACGGACTCTCTGCCAACGCTCGGACAACCACCAGTGCCAAAACAGCCATTAAAATTGTAATGATTCCCAAAAGCCCTACGACGGCCAAAGTTCCTGCGACTGGCCCCACCTCTTCTCGCAACATCTGACCGACCGACTTGCCTCTCCGCCGAACACTCAGCCATAAAATGATGCTGTCATGCACCGCCCCTCCCAAAACAGCCCCAATCAAAATCCATAAAAGCCCCGGCAAATAACCAAATTGCGCCGCCAATACCGGACCCACCAAAGGCCCGGGACCCGCAATCGCCGCAAAGTGATGCCCAAAAACCACCCACCGGTTTGTCTTAACGAAATCTCTCCCATCCGCACACCGCTCCGCAGGAGTGACCCGTTTGGGGTCGATCGTTAATACCGTTGCCATCAGCCACGCACTGTGGAAACGATAGCCAATCGCATAAACACACCCAGTGGCTACCACCAACCAAAGTGCATTCACCGGCTCTCCCCTCTGCCAAGACACCACCCCCAACGCTCCCGCCCCTACCAAGGCAACCACTCCCCAACCCATCCGGCTCCAGATTCCTAGGCTGCGATTCATCTATCTTGAACTAGCAGATCAGTTGTTCACGACCAGCCCTTCATCCGACTTGCTCGCCCGGCCGATTACTTTAATTAAAAAGCATGAAACAAATCTTTGCCGTCTTAGCTCTTCTCCTATCCCTTCTCGTAGTTTTGCCAGATTCCTTTGCGCAAACCTCCTCCCGCACTTCCACATCACAAAAGAAATCAAAACGAAGTAGCTCAGATTCCACTCCTTGGGAAAATGTCACCCTTCTTCTCGACAGGCCTGAAAAACCCTACGAAGTCATCGGCTTGGTTAGTGCGCCCCAAATTTTTCTTTGGGACGATGAGGAGTCGATGAAGGAGTCCCTCCAAAAGCAGGCCTGGAAAATGAAAGCTGACGCCGTCATTCTAGACCGGGTCGATACCAGTTTCCGATTCACAGGTCCCGCAGGTGGCGCCAACGGCCGTGCCATCCGCTACAAATAATTATAGCGTTTTCCGCCTGCCTTCAGGCCACTAATTCAGGCCTTGTAGGTTCAACCAACTGATACTCGTTATTCCTCTGCCTAGGCTCGTAACCGGCCTCTCGGATGAGCCGGCGCATCTCGTCCAAAGTTAAACGGAAGCTTGTTCCAGCACTGGAAACCACATTCTCCTCCATCATCAAGCTCCCAAAATCATTTGCCCCAAATTTTAAAGCTACCTGCCCCATTGCAGGTCCCTGTGTCACCCAACTGGATTGAAGATTCGGAATATTATCCAGAAAAATCCGTGCCAAAGCCTGCATTCGCAAATACTCATGGGACCCAGCCTTCTCAGCCTTCAACACCGTATTTTCAGGCTGAAAGGTCCAACAGATAAATGCTGTGAATCCCCCCGTCCGATCCTGCAGATCCCTTAACCGCATCAGATGCTCCACTCTCTCCGCAGGCGTCTCCACGTGACCAAACATCATCGTCGCACTTGAACGGATACCCATTCCGTGGGCAATCTCCATCACTCGAAGCCAAGCCTCCGCCCCGCACTTCCTTGGTGCTATTTTTTGGCGCACCCGATCCACTAGAATCTCGGCACCACCCCCAGGAATACTTCCCAATCCCGCCTCGCGAAATTTGCCGATTACCTGTTCCAACGAAATTCCAAACACCTCTGCGAAATGGTTGAATTCCGGTGGCGAAAAACCGTGAACATTCACCTGCGGATATTTCGCTCGCAAGTGCCGCAATAGATCTAGGTACCACTCCAAGTCTAGTTTCGAATGATGTCCCCCTTGCAGAAGAATCTGATTTCCACCTACCGACACCAACTCGTCAATCTTGGCATCAATCTGCGCATGGCTCAGGACATAGTGATCAGCATCCTTCTCTGTTCGGTAAAATGCGCAGAATTTACAGTAAACGTCACAGACGTTCGTATAGTTAATGTTTCGATCCACGATGTAAGTGACCACTTCCTTGCCCCGCCCCTCATAATCACTCGCCTTGGCTAAATTCCTTCTACGGTCAGCCGCTTCTCCAAGTCTCGCCAAAGGCCATCTATACATCTCCTCCGCCTCCGAAGCTGAAATTCTTTCCCCTTCTAGGACCTTCGCCTCCAAACTACTCATGGGGTATCTGTTTTACCGCGAGATATCGCCCTGACCCAGTAACTTGAAACCCCCGCGCCCCAAAACCTGTGACCCAAGCTCATTGTCATCCAAATTCAAACAAAGAGCCGGCCTTGCTTCCGGGCGCACCAAAAAAGCAAACGTCGTCAAAATATTAATCTCAGCCTCCAGCAGGGACGAAAGCACTTTGGGCAACTCCGTAGCTGCCCCTAACTCGACCGCTACGACGGTCGACTCAGTATGAGCGACCGCCTGCTCATGAAAAATCGCACGAGCCTGATCCGGATCATCGACCACCATCCTCACAATCGAACTGTCCGTGGTATCGAGGATCGTCAGAGCTACTACGTGGACCTGTCGGCTGTGCAAAATTCGAATCAGCTCCAACAACCGTCCTGCTTTGTTCGCTAAAAAGATCGAGAATTGGCGGACAGGATCCGCTTGGTTTTTTTGAGTAGCCACGCCCATGCAAAGATTCTACCCCCTCTCCTCAGCCCCGCCAACCCAGGATCACCTTGGCCGTATTCCTTCCACTCGCCCCAAATACCCCTCCCCCTGGATGCGTGCTTGCCCCAGTTAGATACAAATTCTTCATGGGTGCCCGATAGCAGGAGATCTCGGGCAAAGGACGAAACATAAACATCTGATCCAAGCTCATCTCAAAGTGCATCACGTTTCCCCGAAGCAATCCCAGGTCCCGCTCCAGATCCAACGGAGTCTGAATATATCTCCCGATCATTTTCCCCTTCATATTCGGTGCGTACTGGCACACTAAGTCATACAACTTGTCCGCCTCCCGCTCCCGAATTTGATCCCAATGCTCACCATTTCTTAATTCATAACTGTGATACTGTGCCCAAGTAAATAAGGTGTGCTTTCCCTTCGGTGCCAAGGTCGGATCAATCGCGGAAAACGTCATCGCCACTACGCTCGGATTCGCCGGAGGTTGATAACCCAGATAATCCCGATAGCTGCTCTCCAACATTGCTCGATTCCGGCACAGCAACTGCATGGCCGTATGATAGCTCCGGGGTTGCGATTCGCTTGCAACCTCACTCCCATACACAGGCAACTCCTCCACTGCGTGCCTCACCACCATCCCAAAACCATTTCCAATCCGTGCCTTTTTCATCCTATCTGGCAACTCCGAGACCCCATCCTTTAGCAGATCACAAAAGAACGTTTTTAGATGGCACGCTGCCACCACTTTTTCTGTCTCATACACCCCCCCCTCGGTTTTTACGTCCCATCTTCCCCCCTTCTTCCGAACCTCCTGCACTCCCTTTCCTAAGAAGAGTTCTCCCCCGTGCCGTTCCAGGCACTTGACCAAAGCCGTCGCCAAAGACCCACTTCCCCCTTTGGCTCGCTTCGCCCCACACTTATGGATCATCGCGTTCCACCCAAACATATCGCCACTGGCCACTTCGTTGGGCGCAGGTCCGCTCTGCGCAGACAGCCAAAGCATTGCGGTCCGCAGGTGTTCATTTTCAAAAGTCTCCTGAATCACCTCCCCATACGGTGCCATCAACTGCCGTGCCGTATCTAAACTCGACCACAATCTGCGAGACTGCGGGCGAAACAGATTCCTCTTCACAATCGTTCCAAAGAGTCGCCCGGGAGAAGGAGGCGCAAGAAACGTCTCGAAAACCCCCTCGTTCAACTCCGTCCACCGCTCCACATATCTGCGATACGCCTCCGCATCACGCGAACTAAACTCCGCAATGCTCTGACAGGTTTTTTCAACGGATCGATGAAACGAAATTCCACGCCCCGTTCCCTCAACGGGATAGTAAGCCCAAGGATCCATCTCGATATACTCCAGCCCTTCTCTCGCTAAATTCAGCTCCGCAAGAACGGGAGTCAGATGAATCATGATGTGTACTGAAGAACCCACATCGAACCGAAACCCTGGCACCAGATCCTCCCGGGTACACACCGCACCTCCGGGCAAGTCGCGACGCTCCACCACGGCCACCTTCAAGCCCGCCTTTGCTAGATAGCAGGCGCAGATCAGGCCATTGTGACCCGCCCCCACCACGACAATGTCGTACGCCAGAAAGAATTACCTCGCTACCACCAAGCGACGCTGACTCAATTTCTTCACAAAGCGCCCGATTCTCTCCGCCGCAACCTCGATCCGATCCAAAGCGGTCGCATAGCTGCAACGCACAAAACCCTCTCCACCTGGGCCGAACGCCTCTCCAGGCACCACTGCCACCTTCTCTTCATCCAACAGTTGCAAGGCAAACTCTCTCGAGGTCAGCCCCGTGCTTCGAATATCCACAAAAAGATAAAAAGCCCCCGCTGGATTCGTCGGCTTTAACCCAGCCTCCTCCAGCTTCCTTCTGAGAAAATCCCTCCTCATCTGGTAGCTCTCCCGTGCTTCCCGAGTCGTTACCTCCGCTCCACGGAGCGCCTCTACAGCCGCCTCTTGGCTAAGCGTGGGAGCACACAAAATCGCGTACTGATGGATTTTCATCATGGCTTCAATCAAGGGAGCCGGAGCACATGCATATCCGATTCGAAATCCTGTCATCGCAAACGCCTTGCTTAATCCGTGCAGAAGAATTGTCCGCTCTCTCATTCCAGGACGCGTTACAATCGATTCATGCTTCGTCTCATACGTCAGCTCTGCATAAATTTCGTCGCTAATGACCAATAGGTTGTTCTCCACACACACCTTGGCCAAAGCATCCAACTCGCGACCACTCAGAACTGCCCCTGTCGGATTCGTCGGAAAATTCAGCAGCAAAACCTTTGCTCCTTTTGCCGCCTCAGCCACGGCCTTCGGATCCAGCCGGAACCCATCCTCTGCTCTTGTCCGAATCGCCCGACCTTTCGCATGGGCCAAAGTGATCGACGGCGCGTACGAAACATAACACGGCTCATGATACAAAACTGCCTCGCCAGGATTTAAAACAGCCCGCAACGCCAGATCAATCGCCTCACTCACTCCCACGGTCACTAAAATTTCATTTTCTGGATTGTACCGCTCCCCGAAAATATTTTCCACGTACGTAGCCACCTCATTTCGCAATTTAAGACTTCCTGAGTTCGAGGTGTAGCCCGTCCGCCCGTGCTCTAAGGAGTAAATCGCCGCCTCTCGCACCGCCCAAGGCGCAGACACATCCGGCTCCCCGATTCCAAGCGAGATCACATCCCCTCGCTTCTGCACAATCTCAAAGAAATCCCGAATCCCAGATCGTGGAATTCCTTTTACATGATCGGCGAGAAATTCTCCCCCACTCTTCATGGCGAGATCGAGAGTCTCTCCGCCTTGTCATCCTGGAGAAACAGAACTCCCGCCTCCTTATACGTTTTCAGCTGAAAGTGAGTCGCCGTTGAAATCACCCCCTGAATTGTGGACAGCTTTTCCGCCACAAAACCCGCAACACGTTTTAGATCCGATCCCTCAACCACAATCAGCAGATCATATCCCCCGCTCATCAGTTGACAGGAAACCACCTCCGGATATCGCGCAACTCGGGCGGCAATCCGATCAAATCCCCCATCCCGCTCAGGCGTGATTTTTACCTCAATCACCGCGCGAACACCCCCATGCCCTGTTTTGTCCGAATCCAAAATAGCTTGGTAGCCCAGAATGACTCGGTCCGATTCAAAACGACGCAGTGCCTTTTCCACCTCAGGCTCTGATTTTCCCGTAAGTTTGGCCAGCTCAGCCGTGGGCAAACGCCCCCGCTCTTTCAAAATTTGTAGGAGAGGATCCATGGTAGACCTCAGGTTTGTTCCCTGTGTAAGGGACTTAAGGGACGAGGAAAATCTTGCCCGTGTAAGGGCACTTTACTTCTGTTCCAGGCGCAAAACCCTTTACATCCACCAACCCCGCATAAGGCGCATAGGGGCTTCTCACCATCCCTGTCTTGCCGGAAACTTTTTCTCCCTTGGGATAACTGGCTTTCGTAGGAGTACTCTTCTCCGCGGTTTCAGGCGGTGTCCAAGGCTTCTTCTCCTCACTTCCAGCCGTTTGTGTCTTCGGGCTCGAGGAACTCGCTGCAGGAGTATCACTCGCTGCAGGCGTCGTCGTATCTCCATAGGTAGTCGTTACCTCTTCCGCATCCCTAGGAACGGTGCAACCCGTCCAAACAAAGGCGACGCCAAGACAACCCAACCATGCAATCCATCGAAAATTCATAAGTTGTAAGCGTATCACAGTCACTTCTTTGGGGCAATCCCTCCCTCTTTCTTGCGAAAAGTCACCTTCAACCGCCCTTCCGCCTTTTCTCCGGGCTTGAGATCCAAATGTTGGCCAAAAAGAACGCAGTTACCCTGACGAATCGGGCCCTCAGGCCCTCGCTCCACGTCCAAAAGCGGATATCCCCACGCCAAGGGAAGATTTTCTGAAGCCAAAGTCACCTCAAACCCATCCGTTGTCACCGCCACCACTCTTGTCACCCCCGATCCGTGCCACATCTCTCTGTCAGATTTCTTGGTTTCCCCAAATTGCCAACCCCCCCGACCCGACTGATCTGGCCCCAGATTCAAATTCAGCTCCGTCGCAAAGTTTGCCTCTAAAGGCAACTTTCCCGTATTCGTAATTCGATAAGAAACTTCGATTAAGCCTCCTACCGCATCAATCGCATAGGTTTTTTCCAGCAAACACGGCATCCGCGTTCCCACGCGATACAATCCCCCATCCCGTTCCAACGCGAGCGTCACCCGACTGCCCGTTTGCCGCATCTGCTTAATCTCAAACGGCTGAAGAATAAAATCTCCCAGTTCAGGATACGTCCCCGCTGACAACTGCTCGACGGAAGTTCCCTTTGCAAAAAAGTGATCCTGAAAAAGTCGCCTCTCGTACCAATCCACAGGACCTGTGCTTGCCCCGTTCACCCCTTCATCTCGTCGCGTCAAAACATCCGCTAAATTTTTCCCCAGTTCAGGTAACCCGACCTCAAGGCAAGCCCCGCCTAAGTGGGGCGCAAAAAGCAGGCTCAACGCAGGATGCCCAGCCACCACCTCCATCTGCCCATCCGCATTGACATCTTCCCGCACCAGATCCGTTTCAGTCTGACCTGCCCTCATCTCCGCCTCGGCCATCAGAAGCTCCCGCCACAACGCGCCTCGCAAATGAGGCAAGTGAACACCCCCCTGTGTCCCGTGCCACTGCGCCGTTGAACACTGCGCCCGCCACAACCGCTCCATCACCCCACGAGCTCCGGGAAAAGAGCTCTTTGCTTTCAACCTTCGCCCCAACATCAAATTTTTTCGATAAAGCAGGTTTAACTCCTCATACCGAACACGAAAGGAAGACCACGACCCTCCGCGGAAAAACGGAAGCCACTTCCCAGCGTCAAACCTCTGTGCCAACTGCCCTCGTTCTCGAAAATACTCCTTCCTTGCCACTCCAGGCAAAGACCAACCCCCCAACTCCGCAGGCGTACCTGGTGGCAGGGAAACTCGCCCCCGCGCACTCTGTCTCTCCAACTGGCGTTGCCCTGTCAACGTGTTCACCCAGCTGGCCGACTCCTGCAACTTCGTAAATAAATTCCCCAAATAACCAGCCACCCCGCCAGGTACGGGCCCCCAGTTTTCTAAGTTTCCAGCAAACGTTAGGGTAATATCTTCCGCCCGATTTGCCATGCGTCGTAAATAACCGAAAAGGTCATCCAATGTTCCATGCGGAATAAATCGGGCTAAATCTGGACACGTCGGTAAGACAGACAATAAATTTCCCGCCTGATCCGTAACATAGTGACCATTCATTTTTGCAGGAGTAATTCCCGCCTGCTGAAAGAAAGAACCCTCCACAATCGCGTACTTCAGTCCCGCTCTCCCAAAGGCTCCACACAACGACGGCCCCCAAACCCCCTCCGCCAGCCACGCCCCTCCTGGAGACGCTCCCAACTTCTCCTTCAACCAGCTATTCATTTTCTGCAACTGCCCATCTCGATCCTCCTCCGCCCACTCCACCAAGACAGGTTCATAAAATCCTCCCGACATCATCTCAACTCTCCCCGTAGCTACCAAATCCTTCACTTTTTTTAATAAATCCGGATGCCTCTCCGCCCACATCTCCATCAAAGGACCGCTGACATGCAAATTGAGTGCCACCCCTGGATGCTTTTCAATCACCTCCAACACGGGCTGATACACCGTCCCCGTGATTCGATCCACCACTTCAGGCAGATTTCCCACGGGTTGGTGCATATGGAATCCGAGAACTAAATTCACGTTCTTCATCAGAAGTCCTAAATATACCAGTTCTTCATGTCCAACGCACGCACTGGCCCGCTGAACTCAATCAACCCCCGTTCGGGATACCGCTCCACCTCCGCCCCCCCGCGAAGGATCCGCACCAAAAAGCTTACCTCTCCCCCCTCTCTCCTCCAACCAAGCGAGGAAAAGGGCAGTTGAGCCTGCAATCCCTTTCCCTCCGCCACTTCCACCACACAATCCGTTTGTTCATAAACCACACCGTCCTTCGATTTTTCCAAATTCACCTGCCACCCGTCGCCTTGGCGGATAAATCGCAACCGAACCGGCACAGGCAGGTGGAAATCTACAATCACCTCGTCGCCCACCAACTCATTCGAATCTATGCGGAAATAAAAGTTCTTTTCCCCGTATCCGTAATAAATGTTTTTCACACGCCGATCCCCCTGAGCCATAGCACCCTGATCTCTCCACGCTTCGTATCTTCCTGCACCCGCCCAATCCAGAAAACTCGATGTTCCGCCTAATTTGGGTTCAATCGCCCGTGTCGGCAGCACACCCAACCGTATCTCCGCACTACAGATTGGCACGCTCAACCCCGCTGGAGGTGTCACCCCCAAACGCCGATACACATTCTGTAATCTTGCCCTAAATAATCCGTCGAAGATCAAATCGCTGTCCGTCTGAAAATCCGGGCCGTACCACCAAAACCAGTCACTTCCCTCCGCCGCATACAGATCCTCCCACGCCGCCAACTTCACTTCCGTAGCCAATTTTCCCTTTCCTTCCTCCCGTAGTAGAAAATCCCGCGTCCGCTTGATCCAACTCCATCCCTGATTCTCCTCCGGATCCCCAATCCAGATGTCAAAGTTCCCACTGATCCACGAACCCGAATGGAGGCGCCCCGCCGGCCTCCCCATATGCCGATCCAAATAACCCCCAAGGGTTGTCGAGCTCACCCCCTTCGTTTTTTCCAGACGAAGATAAAACTCATCCAAAAATGCCTCCCCGCTGTCGGGAAACGCTTCCCATGCGTTTTCTCCGTCTAATGCCAACAACACAATTCCATCCTGCGGCATCACCTGCGCGATATGCTGCAAATGAACCCGTAAATGCTCCGCCGCCATCTTCGGTTCGGTTCTTGCCGCCGTAAATCCGATGTAATCCGAGAGAGGCCGTTCGCGGAAAAGTGCCTTCAGACTCGCCCCTCCCTCCTCCACCCTCCACGCCTGAAACAGCTCGGAATGATTCCCGTGCCACCCCTGCGCTTCCAATCCTCGAAACAAAACCATCTCATCTGTGCAGAAATACTCGAATCCCGCTTTGGCGATGAGCGGAATCAACTCTGGACAGACCGATCCTTCCGAAGGCCATAACCCTCGCGCCTTTCTTCCAAACACCCGCTGATGCGCCTCTTGGGCCTTCTCCAGTTGCGCCAGCGCATCCTCCGGTGCCTGCAACCGTTCTGGCAACCGCACTCCCGGCATCGCCCGCTTCGCAATATCCGTATCCACCAACAGCGGCAGAATAGGATGGTAAAACGGCGTCGTTGTCAGCTCCACCTGCCCCGAATCTGCCAGCGCCCGATATTCCCCTAAAATTCCCCGCAACATCTCCTGATGAATCTCCAACACCCGTTGCTTCTCCTCTTCCGTGAAATCCCGCCCCTTCTGAATCAGCTCCCCCAACTCCGAATACTTTTTCCTCACCGCAAATCCGCACCAGCTCAGGTTAAACCAGACCTGCAGATCCCTCAGATCCTTATCCCGAAATCTCCGCATATTCTGATCTGATTGACCCGCCCCCGCCCTTCTCCCCCGCAAATCGAGCAACTGCCGATACCTCGGATAAGGATCCACACAGGTCATCCAGTTGATTTTAAAAAAATGCTCCAACACCTGATGCCTCTCTTCCGTCGTTAAACTAGCCGCATCTTTCCGTGCCAACTCCGCCCACCGATCCTTCACCCTCCCCTCCGCCAGCTCCTCGATCTGCTGAACGAGAACGGGCGTCAGATTGAAGTTCAACTTTACTCCCGGATGCCTCCTCGCCATCTCCGCCATGTCCGCATACCCACGCACGGTGTGTAACCGCACCCACGACATCGCCACCTCCCCTGTGGCCACATCCACATACGAAGGCTGATGGAGATGCCAGAGCAGGGCGACGTCAGCCACGCGTCACCGCCTCCCGCAAGATCCCCGCCGCCTCCTCAGGCAGAGTGGGGTTGATGTAAAATCCGGTGCCAAACTCAAATCCGGCCACTCCAGTCAAACGGGGAAGAATTTCGACATGCCAACGGAAGTCTAAATCAATCGTCGTCCACGCATCTGGCTGGCGGCTTCGCCGAAATGGCGCATTATGCAAAATCAGATTGTACGAAGGCTGATTTAAAGCGCTGTGATACGCCAGCAACACCCTTTGCACCGCTTCCGCCAGCAAAACGAGAACGTCGTCACTTGAATTTTGAAAGTCGGCTGCTTGCTTTCTGGGCATGATGCAGGTTTCGAACGGAAACCGGCTCGCAAACGGACAAAACGCGGTGAACCCGTCATTTTCAAAAACCACCCGATCCCCAATCTTTCGCTCCGCCTGAAGAATATCCGCAAACAGGCTTCGATCCTTCTCCAGATAATAGGCCCGAGCCGCCGCCAGCTTTTCCTTCAAAACGATCGGCGTCACAGGCATCGCAATCAGCTGAGAGTGAGGATGGGGCATTGTTGCCCCCGCCAAGGCCCCGTGGTTTTTAAAAACCAGCACGTAGTGCAGCCTGGCATCCCGCGAGAGATCCAGAATCCGGGCTCTGCACGCATCGAACACCCGGGTGATCCCCGCCAGATTCTGCTTCTCCAAAACGAGTTGGGGATGCGGCGTCTCCACGATCACCTCATGCGCACCGATCCCGTTCATCCGATCGTAAAATCCAACCGCTTCCTTCTCCAGCTCCCCCTCGACACGCAATGCGGGAAACCGATTCGAAACCACTCGCAACTGCCAGCCGGGACCATTTGCCACCCCGGCGGGACGAATCGCGTACAGTTCCGCAGGCGTATACGTCTCATGACCCTCTAAAAACGGATCTTCCTCCGGCCTGGTGGGCAGTAGCTCCTCACACTTGTACCGCTCAGGCCGAATCTGCCGCTCAGGACTAAAAACCACCCACCGCCCCACCACCGGATCTTTTCTTAATTCAGGCATTTAAAATCTCCCAGGTTTGCTCGCTAAGGATTGGTAGACTTTCTCATAGGCCGGCACAGCCGACCCCCAGCCCCAATCCTTAGACATGCCGTTCCGACGTATCTCATTCATCATTGCGGGTTCATCCCAAATCGCCAAGGCTCGATCTACACCTGTCGCGACCCCCTCCGCCGTCGGTAAAAATCGAAATCCTGTCCCCTTTTCCGTTTTTTTATCCCACTCCTGCACCGTGTCCCTCAACCCTCCCACATCTCCCACCACGGGAATACACCCATACCGCATTGCATACATCTGGGTCAGCCCACACGGCTCACTCCGCGAAGGCATCAGGAAAAAATCTGCCCCACTAAAGATCCGCCGCGCCAACCCCTCATCATACCCCAACCGCACCGCCACCTGTTTCGGATGCAGCTTCGCCAATCTCCTTCCCTCCTCTTCCAACACAGGATCTCCCGCCCCCAAAACCACAAGCCGCCCCCCCCTCCCCACCAGCCTCTCCACCTCCCCCCATGCCAGATCCACTCCCTTGTCCCTCGTCATTCGCGTAACCATCCCAAATATCGGTTTCCCATTTGCAGGTTCCAATCCCATCTCCTTTTCCAAGGCCGCACGACACTCCACCCTCCCCGCCATCGACCCAACTTTAAAATTCTTTTTCAACGCCCCATCCGTCCACGGATTCCAACCCACCCTATCGATTCCATTCAAAATTCCCGTCAACCTGTCCCCCCGCGCCCGTAACACCTCATGCAGCCCATGCCCCCGCTCCTTATCCTGAATCTCCTGCGCATAACTCGGACTCACAGTGGTCACCGCATCGGCCATCGCAATGGCCCCTTTCAGAAAATTCATCTTCCCATAAAATTCTAACCCCTCCGGTCGAAACACACCCTCGGGAAGTCCCAACTTTTCAAAATCTGTATGAGAAAATTCACCCTGATATCCCAAATTGTGAACCGTACACACCGTTTGAATCGGCAACCCCAAAGCCTTCACATACGCCGGCACCAAACCCACATGCCAATCGTTAACCTGAATCACATCGGGTGTCGGCTCCACATACCTCGCCAACTCCACCGCCCCACGAGCCAAGAACTGAAACCGCACCAAACTATCCGGATAATCCGCCCCACCCTCCCCATACACTCCCTCCCGATCAAAATACTCATCCCTCTCCAACCCAAATAATGCCACTCCGCCCCTCTCTCCCTCCCAAACCCTCGCGCTTTTCACCCCCTCCACCCCCGGAACCTCGATCTCCCTCTCCGTCCGCCGAAACTCCCCCGATCTCCTTAAGCCTCGATGCAACGGCACCACCAAACTCACCCCATGCCCCGCCTCCACCAACGCCTGCGGAAATGCAGCCATCACATCCGCCAGCCCCCCCACCTTCGCATGGGGTGCCAACTCCGTTGCTACGAATAGTATATTCATCAAATCTGGGTATCATTATGACCTGAAACCTATGCCCGCCGCCAGCCAGTTGCCCGATCGGATCCTTCACCTCCTCCAAGGCAAAAAGGCCACCCCCCTCGATCCCCCCACTCTCGCGAAACGTCTCCGCGTTCCTATCACTGCAGTTACCCGTACCCTCCACTCCCTCGAAAAAGAGGGTCGTATCGCTCGCGTCCGCCACACTCACTACATCGCCGCACGCGATGCTGACCTCGTCACAGGCACCATCCAGTTTCACGCGAAAGGCTTCGCCTTCGTCATTCCTCCCGACGGATCCCCCGACCTTCACATCGCCGCCGAGGATACAGGCACCGCCCTTCACGGCGACCTCGTCGTAGCCCGCATCGATCGCGGGGCCGGACCCGCCCCCCGTGGCCGCCGCCCTTCCGAACCGGAACGCTCCCGCGGCCGTGTCCACCGTATCCTCGAACGCCGCGCCGCCATGATCGTCGGCACTCTCCAGAAAACAGCCCGTTTCTTCATCGTCATCCCCGACGACCCCCGCCTCCTCCACAATCTCTACATCCCAGCCCCAGGCACAGACGGCTCCCCGCAAGCCGAACCCGGCGACAAAGTCGTCGCAAAACTGATCGACTGGAAAGATCGCGGAACCAACCCCGAAGGCCTCCTCGTAGAACGCCTCGGCCGCGCCACCGATCCAGGCATCGATATCCTTTCCATCATCCGGAAATTCAATCTCCCCGCAGCTTTCCCTCCCGAAGCCCTCGCCGAGGCCGAATCCTTTCCCCCCGTCGAACTCCCCGATCGCCCTGTCGGCCGGGAAGATCTCCGCGGCGACTTCATTATCACCATCGACCCCGATACCGCCCGCGATTTCGACGACGCCATATCCCTCCGGGAACTCCCTAACGATCACGTGGAGGTCGGTGTCCACATCGCCGACGTTTCTCACTACGTCAAACCTGGATCCGAACTGGATCACGAGGCCCGCAAACGCGCCAACAGCGTTTACCTCGTCAACGGCGTCATCCCCATGCTCCCTCCCCGTCTTTCGGACGGCCTCTGCTCCCTCCGTCCCAATGAACAGCGCCTCACCTACTCCGCTTTCATTCGTTTGAACGCCGAAGGCAAACCCGGCACCACCCGCTTCACCCGTTCGGTCATCTACTCCCGCCACCGCCTCACTTACGCCGAAGCCCTTCTCCGCCTGCGCCGCCCCGCCCAAGACGACCTCGACCGCTTTCTTAAACGCGCCTGGCACTTCGCCTCAGCTCTTCGTCGCCACCGCTTTGCCCAAGGCTCTCTCGACCTGGATTTTCCCGAGCTGCGCATCCTCCTCGATCCCCAAGGCCGACCCAACCGGATTGAGAAAGAGTCTTCCGACGAATCCCACCAGCTAATTGAGGAGTTCATGCTCCTCGCGAACGAATCGGTCGCCCGCCACCTCAACCACGAAAAACGTCCTGCTCTTTACCGGATCCACGAAACTCCCGATGAATCCCGCTTGGTCGAATATCGCGAACTTCTCATCGCCCACGGCATCAAAGCGGGCGACCTGACCCAGCGGGGCGAAATCCAGAAAATCCTAAAACTTCTTCCCGGTCGTCCGGATGGCTACGCCCTCAAGATCGGTCTTCTTCGCTCCCTGAAACGGGCCGTCTACTCTCCCAAAAGTCTCGGACATTTCGGTTTGGCCAAATCCCACTACACCCACTTCACCTCCCCCATCCGCCGTTATGCCGATCTACTCGTCCACCGTGCTCTTGCCCACTCCAAAGGTGCCCCCCGCGTTGAGGGAGCTGCGCTCGATACCCTCGCCCAACATCTTTCCCGCACAGAACGCACCGCCGCCGAAGCAGAGCAGGAGTCAAAAAAACTCAAGCTCTTGGAATACTTTGAAATGCAGTCGGGCCCCAACCCCAGTCAAACGTTTGAAGCGATCGTCACCGAGGTCACCAACTTCGGAATGTTTGTCGAACTGCCCGACTTCCTCCTATCGGGTCTGATCCATGTCTCATCGATTCAGAACGACTTCTTCTCCTTCAACGCTGCCCAACGCTCCCTTCGCGGTCGCCGCTCCGGAAAAATCTACAAGGCTGGCACCCGCCTGCGCGTCGCCGTCCTGAAGATCGATCTCCAAAAACGACAGGTTGATTTTAGGCCCGCTTAACATTTCTCCTTTGGCCTTTGTAGGGCGGGCATCTTGCTCGCCAAAATCGCGCCACTACTCAGAGTTTGCCTTTTGATATGCCTCGACCTTCTTTTCGCTCCTTTTATGAGTCCAAAATAGGGGTAAATCATAAAGTTCTTTTTACTCTATTTAATGTATTAAATTCTCAATTTTGAATTGCCCTCCACAATATATAGAATAAGAAATATCAATCGTAGGAAGACATAACCAATTACCCAGAGAAAGAAATAAACAATTATGATCCAAAATAGTGAATTACAAAACGAAACGGTTGAAGAAGGAACGAGGAAATGGATCTGGCTCACAGCTGTGACCACTGGTGCCCTGTTTTGGGCCAGCCTCTTTGGGCTGATTCTTTTCTGCCTTCGAGCCTAGTTGGATTACCGTCCTAAAGATTGATCCGCCTAACTGGCCTGCTTAATTGCCGTGGCCTGAAACGAAACAATTTTTGGCCCCTGCGGGGTCTGCACAACAACGAAAGAAAATCGATTCACCCCCTCCATCATCTTTCCCTTGATGGAAACCTTGAGGGCGAATTTTCCGCTCACAATCGCACACTCACCAAACAATCTCGTCTTCACCTCCTCCAGTTGAATCGGCTCATATTTTCGAGCTCCACTCCGTAGCGCTCCAAGAAACTCCTCCCTGCTCTCCACCAAACCAGTCCCGTGGATATGCTGATATGAATCGTCCAGAATCTTAGCGAGCTCATCCGCTTGTCCTTGGCTGACACAACTCGCCCACTGCTGGCCGCATTCTTCTGCAGTGAGAGCGGAAAGGGACTCCGCCTTTACACTCCCCAAAAAGCAAAACAGTAAAATAAGGCCTAAACCTGCCAGAAAGCGATTACTCATTGTTTTATGTTTCCTCAGTCCACTCCCGCCGACCAGTGAATTCCGAAAGAAAAAGGGCGGACCCTTTCAGATCCGCCCCTTTTCGAAACTATAACTGCTTTTGGTTACTTTTTGTCGTCGTCATCCTTGTCCCCACACGACTTCTTACCACCACAGCACTTTTTCGAGTCTCCACACTTATCATCGTCTTCATCCTCCTCATCATCATCGGTATCCCAACAGTGCCGTCCTTTTGCATCCGGTATTTTGTCTCCGCGTGAGTTCATTCGGTTGACACACCGATCCCATTTGGTTCCGGCCGACGCGTCGGGTGACGCCACAAAAAGGGCAACCAGAACGACGACCAACATTTGAATCATTCGAGCAATTTGTTGTTTCATTTCCCTAGACTCCTCTTCCAAACTACAGTGTCAATCTTCGAACCTACGATGCTACCCCACACCTTTCGGGAAAAATTGTTGGTCTACCCCTTCGGATCGGGTCCGAAACGGTTTTCGCCCTTGTTCCCGTCCTGACACGCCAAAATCAGATTGTAGATCGGGATCAGACCAAACAAACCGCTCTTCCCCACATCATGCATCCTCCGCCAAACTACTCCCCAGGTGGGAAGAAAAAGTCCTAGATTAAAGACAAAGGCCACCACTCCAGGGAGAAAAGGCTCCTGTCCTTCCTCGATAAGAAAACTTCTTTCCAAAAAACCCAACACAGCGCTCACCACAAATTGTAAAATAAATGAAAAAAGGATGAAGTACCAAAACTCCTTCCTCCGGGCCCGACCGGAAAACGTTGCGTATTTTTTAAGTGCTTGGAAGAAGTAGTTCATGGTTTTTTCTAAACTTTATTCGGCTTTTGGCAAGGCAAACGTGAAAGCACGCCCTTTCTTGCCATTGGCCTAATTTTTGCGGGGAGCTTTGCGATTTGCGCTTTCAGCATTCTCTCAAAGGACATCCCTCGCATCTCATAAACATTTAACACATACAATAACGCTCCCATCGAGTGATCAGCGCAGTGTGCGGTCGCTACAGCCTGACCGGCAGCTCGGGCAGCAGCTTTTGCAATTGGGTCTTTGGCATTTCTTGCAGCCGCATGAGCAGACAATGACGCCTTCATTGCAACTCCTGTTTTAACATCTCCGGCAGCCCAGGCCCTCCCGATCAAAATGGCGTTTCTGGGTCGCGAATCTTTCGTTGTCTTCTCGAAGTGTGGCAAGACTTCAGCAGCACAATTGGCTGCCCACGATGCAAGCGTTCCATGGCTTTTACGGTCCAGCAAACCCCCTCGATGTATCGCAACAAACCTTGGATCTCTCAAGCTCACGAATGTTTTATGAGTCCATCCCTCTTCCGTAGCGAACTGAAAAATCGGGCCTGCCCTTCGAAGCGGTGCCCGCGAGGGGGGCCCACCGCGAAGAAGGGTAAAATCCCCTGCTTCCCTAACCCTTTAGGCCCGAAGGGGTTTTTACGTGTCTAGATTCATCGGGCCGCCGGGATTTGAATTCCCCCGCGTTAGCGGACATTCATCCCGTCGTGGAACGAGAAGCCAGAATGGGCGGGGGCAGGTCTAAGGGGGCCAACCCGGGACCCCCATAAAGCCACCCCTTCAGCGGATTAATGGCTGTTCGCTGCGAATGCGTTATCCCCCCACTGCCCCGAAAGCACTCAGCAACGGGAATCTGGGGCTACGGACTTTGTTGGGGATTGGTTGAGGACTGTCTTTGGATTATCGCTTCTGCTATTTGAATCTTTGAATGATCGTATCCGTTCGCAGATGCCTTCTGAAGGAGTAGTTTTGCAGTTTGTAGATTCTCCTTATTTTTTTCAAAGCCGTTACCTAGAATCATATTCATTGCCAACCGATATTGTGATTCAGGATCATCCTTTTCAACTTTAGCTTGAAGATCTTTGTTGGTTTTCTCCCAGTTTATTTTAATACTTTCTGGATCTGGCTGATGATTAAAAGGCCTTGCAGGAACTCCACCTTGTTGGGAAACCCTATAATATCTCTCAGGTGTAAAGCCTATACTGCTATAGTCACCGTAAGTGCCATCTCGCTTTTTATATGCATCTCTTAAGTGAAAGCCTTTTTCTATATCCTTAACTTTGTTATCCGTTTCTAATGTCACAATAACACCCTCAACAACTAGTTCTTTTTTTTCGTCTTTTTCGTTCACTGTTGGCTTTTCGTTTGTCACAAATAGGATTCTAGTTTGTTCCTTAAATATCGCAGAACTTGCTTGGAATATTTTGCTAATTTCTGAATCAGCATAGTTGTATTGAATGCTGAATAACTTGATTTGTTCAGATTGTAGGTCTGGATACTTTTGAGTAATCATGTTTTTTATTTCAGGCAACATAGCCTCTATTTCCTCGCGTAGGTTTGGCGCTGCCTGTGCAAAAGCCGTAAGTACTGCGAGAGAAGTTATTACCTTTATCCAAAGAAACATAAATACTTTGTTACCTTTACCACTCTTCCGTTGCGAACCGAAATATCGGATTAATCACCCACTTCCCTAACCCCATCGGCCACAAGGGCTTTTTACGTGGTTTAATTCATCGGGCCGCCGGGATTTGAACCCCAGAAATCCTGTTCGCCATGGGCTGTGCGAACTCAGGTCTGTTCGCTGCGAACGACTTATCTCCCCACTGCCCCGATTCCTATTCGCCACCAAAACCGGGTACTCCGGAATTTATTGAGGATTGGTAGCGGACTGATAACAAGGAATTCAGTGAGTCTCCAAAGTCTTTTAGGCGGATTTGCAGAGTTCTTTGCCTCTTGGAGGTTTTATCTAGGGGTACTTTGTTCTGTTCCGGTTGCAATATGGCTCCATGAGCGTTTCGGTGACGAGACTTGGGTCTGGTTTGTTTCCATACCTCTCGTGCTCTTGGGAACTGTGGGTGGATTTATTTGGCAGTTAAAGAAGGATAAGTAGGTACCGGTTTCATGATTCTTTTATCGTTTCTGCTATTAATAATAATTGGTGCCGTAACCTTGCCAGCTGCTGGTTTAACCAAGAAATATAAACCGCTTCGCAAGTGGGACTATATCTACCCTTTTACGGGAGTTCTTTTTTCGTTTGTTCTTTTTGCACTTAGGATTGGCCAACCAGCAACGCTGACTAACTACGTATACGAAGGTTTTTACATTACGACGGTTTCGGCGGTAGTTCCTTGGATGATCTTTTTTGCATTTAAATTCAATTTAATTAAGAACCGGATAGTTTTAAGAGCTTTAACGCTTCTTCCTATTATTTTTACTTCGGCATTACGGTTGCTCATGAAAACTTTGCCGGTTTAAAAAGTAATTTTTCAAGAGATCGCTCTTCCGTAGCGAACTGAAAATTCGGGTTAATCCCCTACTTCCCTAACTGCATCGGCCAGAACGGGTTTTTACGTGGTTTAATTCATCGGGCCGCCGGGATTTGAACCCGGGACCTCTTCCACCCCAAGGAAGCGCGCTACCAGACTGCGCTACGGCCCGTACGAACTTGAAATAGTAACCGCTTTTCCGGCGGCCCGAAAGCCTGAACTGCCGGTGGGATTTGAATTCCCCCGCGTAAGCGGACATCTATCCCGTCGCGGAGCGACATTTGAGAATGGCCGGGGGTAGGTCTGAGGGGGCCAACCCGGGACCTCTTGGGGTCTGAAAATTCCTTAACCCCCTACCCCCTTCATCCCTCTCCTTCCCATAAAAATCCCTTCCCCTTCTCCTCCCAGTCCATATAGCTATTTCCCATGAAATTCATCCCCATCCTCTGCCTCATCCCCCTCCTTACCCTCCCCCTCCAAGCCCAGGAAACAGCCGAAAAAGCCCGGGAGATGACCACCAACCTTGAAAAAATCGAAGCCCTGATCGACAAGACGGCCAAGGAACTCAAGGAAGCGGTCGAGCAGCTCAACCGTATCGCCACCGAAGCAGACAAGCCACGCGATGCCTTTGAAGACTTCACCGACCAGCTCAAAGACTACAAGGACGTCCAAGCTACCCTGGCGGATCGAATCGATCACTTCCGCTCCGTCGCCGATACCCGCTTTGCCGACTGGGAAAAAGATTTGGCCAAAATGCAGGGTGACCTAAAGAGCATCAGCCAAGCCCGGATGGACAAAGCCAAGAAAGAGTACACCGATCTGGACAAAAAAGTCCGGACGATGGGCGCTAAGCTGACGAAAGCCGTCGACAAACTGCAGGAGGTTCAAACCTACTTCACCACCGAACTCAACGCCGCCTCGATTCAAGCCGCTGACAAGGTGACTGCCGCCGCCAAAAAATCTGCCGATGAAGTCACTCAAGCGCTTGAGGATATGAAAGCCGACTACAAACAGCTCAGAAACGATACCTCGGAAAATACCTCCAAGTCGAAAGAGTAATTTCCCTAGGTAGGGCCCGTTATCCTTAACGGGCCATGCTCATTGGTTCAAGATCGTCCGTTTTGCCCCCCCTCTCACCTGCACCGCAGATCAATACGTTACCGCGCTGCCCACACCCGCATTGATTCCGGTTGCCAGAGGGTTCTCCACCTGTAACCGCAAGAACCCAGCCCCTCCCGAGGAGCTAATCCGCAAAGTGACTCTCTCTCCTCCATTACCCAGCGGAGTCACCGTTGTACCGGAGACTGAGGCATCCCCCCATACTCCAGTGAGGGACGAAACCTGCTCCACCCGATAGGTTATCCCATTAACGAAATATTGCGCTCCACTGGTCACGCCACCCGTGGGCCGTTCATAGCTGTAAATCATCTCTACCCCAGCGGACACCGAGAACGTGCTGATTCCCATACTGATCCCACCTCTGTAACTGACGCTTTCCACACCATCCAGACTTGGTCTGGCCAAATCAACTGCTTTAGCCAAGTCCGCCGTCGTTACCACAGCCCGAACGGTTGCTCGCAAAACCTCTCCCCCGTCTTTGGCCACTCTCTCAGTCTCGGCCAAATAGCCCGACTGATTGAAAGCGATCTGGTATCCAGTTCCCAGCACGATTCCATTCTGGGCCCAGATCAAGTCAAATGTCTGCGTGCTGCCATAAACCGGACCCGTATAGGTTCCCACAAACATCAGATTTAAAATTCCATTCAAAGTCACCGCACCATTTCCGACAAAGATCTGGTCGTACAGAGTCTCTGTTGTCCCAGCCAAATCCATTGTCAGATTATTCAGCGTCAGACTTCCTGCATCGTTATAATAATCCCCCACCACCTGTTCAGGATCTGGACCGTTCCCCGCCTGCCCCACATCGTTTCTCCCACCAAAGATCACCCCCTGGGCCCCCACTGCCAAAGTGCTGTACCCTCCCCCCGCCACATTGAAAACATTCGTGGCAATTGGCGACGGCGTCGGAACATAAAGTGAAGGGGAACTGCTGGGACTGGCATAGCCCAAGAGCAACTCTCCATAGGCGTTATACCCCCAACTTCGCAGCTGCCCTGCTTGATCGATAGCAAAGGAGCTGTCCGTTCCTGCAGCAATCGAACGAATCCCGCTCAAACCGGAAATCAGCGTCGGCACGAGCACCATGCTGGAGGTCGTACTTTGTCCCGTTTGCCCACAATTGTTTCGCCCAAAACCACGCCCCGTTCCACTCGTTTCCAAAATGAGGGAATGACTAAAACCCGCTGCAACGGAACGCGCCGTCATACCTGCTAGTTTGCTCGGAGTGCGCTCCGCGGCTGTCCGAGTTCCTTTCCCCAACTGACCGTAATTATTTCTCCCCCACACCCACACTCCGCCATTTTCATCCACCGCCAGATTGTGATCTGCCCCCGCAGCCACGGAAACAATCTTGGTGCTTAGGCCTGGGAAATTCACTTCGACCAAAGTACCCGAGCTCGCTGTCGTGGCAGGTTGAGCCAGCTGGCCATAGAAATTGTCTCCACAGGCAAAAACTTTTCCGTCCGCGGTGACAACGAGACTGTGGTTGCCTCCGGCCGCTATAGCTACGGAAATGCTCGAGGGCATCTCCACGGGAGTGAAGCTGGTCTTGGTCGCTCCATTCACCGCCCCTTGGCCAAGCTGCCCATAGCGATCCGATCCTGCCGCGTACACCTTTCCGCCTGCAAGAATCAGACTGTGGGTTCCTCCAGCCGCCAACCCATCAACTGTGGCTCCTGTAGGAATCCCCTGCACGACCTTGGCCCAGTTCACGGGTGAGTTCATATCTCCCACGCCCAACCGCCCATCGGTATTCAACCCCCAAGCTGTCACGGTAGAGTCACCCGCCCCAAGATAAAGCGTGTGCGAGAAACCCGATGAGATCAGAGCTTGATTCACTGTGACGTTCACAGGGATCGTCACCTCGTTGTAATTAGCTCTGTCTTCCGGAGTAAAGATTACGTTCTGGATGGTCGTCCCTGTTGCCGGTGTGGCCGCTGAATCAGCCCAGGCAAACGACCCCTGCACACTGGCAACTCCCCCGCTCAATGTTGAGAAAGCCAAAGTCTGTCCGTAACTGATCGGCGTCGGGGTCGGAGTCAGCGCAATTGTCGGGGTGGCTTTGGTCACTCTCAAACTCACACTCGTCGTTACCGTTTCGTAGTTGGCGGTGTCTGTTGGCGTGAAGATCACGCTTAGGCTGTTGTTTCCTGCAGCGGGAGTTGCCAAAGGGTTCGCGAATGCAAAGGATCCCGGCACGCTGGCTGTTGCTCCGGAGAATGTCGCTTCTCCAATCGATTGCCCGTACGTGAGGATCTTGGGTTTGTATCGCACGATCACAATACCCGACCCGCCCATTCCTGAATCACTGCTCGACGCATATCCGTTCCCACCTCCACCACCGCCCGTATTGGCTACCCCATTCGCCCCTGCAGTTGCATTTCTACCTCCTCCGTTTCCACCACCGCCCATTCCCCCGTTCCCACCGATTCCCTCCCACGATCCGCCGGCTCCACCACCACCATACCAAGTGGCCACCCCGGAGATGTCAGACTGAACTCCTATTCCTCCATTTCCACCCCTGCCACTGCTGGCATTACCTCCTACTTCTCCAGCCCCGCCACCGCCTCCACCGGCACTGTCCATAGATTTATATCCCCCCCGATTCCCCTGTCCGGGTGTTCCATTCCCGGGTCCTCCGCCAGCAAACCCTTCTCCTCCACCCGAACCTCCTGTAGTGATTGCCGTGATTTCTGCATGCCCGTTATATCCCCCTGCTCCACCAATTGCCGTAAATGAGCCAAACTGGGAATTACCTCCAGAGGATCCGTTGGCTCCCCATTGTGGACCAGGTGCCGCCGCTCCGCCGCCTCCCACTACCACGGTATATTCGGTGCCAGACGCGACCGAAACGGTGTTGGTAATGACTCCTCCCGCGCCGCCCCCGCCCCCTCCGTCATATCCTGCTCCACCTCCACCCGCCACCACCAGTATCTCTACCGTGCCCGAACCCATAGGTTGGAAAGTGTAACTTCCAACATTTCGGAAGGTATGAATGATAAAATCACCACTTCCACTTATCGTCCCACCCGTGGCACTCATAAATCCTGGTAATGCCGTGATTGTCGGGGTGGCTTTGTTCACAGTCACACTCACACTCGTTGTTACTGTGTTGTAGTTGGCCGTGTCCTTCGGGGTGAACGTCACTTCTAGGTTAGCCGTTCCTGCGCTTGGCGATGCTGCTGAATCAGCCCAGGCAAACCGTCCCGACACACTGGCACTTCCCCCGCTTAATGTTGAGGAACCCAAAGTCTGCCCGTAACTGATCGGTGCCGCTGTCGGAGCCGCAATAATTGTCGGCGTGGCCTTGGTTACTGAAAATATTCGTGTGCCGGAAAAAGTTTGATTGGCCGGATTGTCAGTCCCGTACTCCACCAAGAAGCCGAGTCTGGAGCCACTAGGTAGGTCATTCCACTTTCCCGTGGCCACATAAAACTGTGCGTAGTCCTCATTCCCAGCATCGTTTGGCTCGCCAGAGTTCCAATTTGCATACCTGCCTGATGGTGCGGACCCAGTAGAAAGCCCATTCCAAAAGGTGATTCCAGCCTCAGGACCGTCCATCCACTTCCACACCCCTTCTGTCCCCTCATCTGACCCTCCGATCCAAACATCCGTGCCGATTTTTGTCTTAACGAAGCTATTTTCATCTGCCGAGGTAAGATTAGCCAAGTAACCTGACAGGCCATTGAATGTTTTGCTCAAGGCGAGCGTCCTAGCCCCCGCCCAAGAATGGGATCCCGGCACGTACTCATAAAAGTGCCCGCCAAATGAAATAGCTGATCCAAGCGTCACCTTAAATCCCCGTGCCACGGTAGATGTGCTTGTAGTCGAGAAGGTCACCGCTCGCAGCGCTGACTGATACTCCGATGCGCTACCCGACCCGCTTAAAGTCAAAATACCTTTTGTTCCGTCATAAATTCCCGTAATCCCCCCAATGCTTGGCGTTAGGTTCAACATATCTCCGGCCGCAAAGCCCGTCTCAATCTGAATCGTAGCCCCAGAAAAAGTTTCTCCACCAGAAACTGTCAAACGGTCATCCAAGGGCACCGCCCCTTGAAGTAACGTATAAGAACCAGACTCAGCGGACAGGGAAATCGTTGCCGGAATACTTTTCACCACCACCGTCCTCGTCACCGACGCGGCCAGATTGCCCGCGGCATCGGTGGTGTTGTAAGTCAGCGTATAATTCCCCACGGTCGCTGTGTTCACCGTCCCGCTCCCCTTGATCGTCCTTGTTGTGTCCACATTGTCCGCAACCGTTGCGCCGGGATCAGAGAAGCTTCCTCCTTCATATATCTCTATAGGATTTGCCCCGATCAGGGTGATCACAGGAGCTGTCTGGTCGTTCGAGCGAATTGTGATGCCGGAATAGGAGACTCCACTCCAATTCGCACCCGCCGTAGCAGGATAATAACCCGTCGCCCCAGTGGCGATGCCACTAAACACTTCTCCCTCAATAGTTGGAGGTGTATTTCCCTCAAAATGGATGGTGGACAGCTTTGTACATAGTCGAAAGGCTCTAAAGCCAATCGAACTAACGCTTTCAGGAAGGGTGATGCTGGTCAGATCGGCACAAAGGGCAAACGCATATGCACCCATGCTCTCAAAGCCACTAGGGAAAGTAATGCTCTTCAGTTTTCCACAGTTGTTAAACGCGTAATCCCCCAGCGTTTTGACGTTCGCTCCAAGGCTTACGCTGGTTAATTCCCAACACTCGCTGAAAGCATTCCTTGGGAGAGCAGTAACGCCGCTACCGATCGTCGCGCTTTTCAGTGCATGACAGTTCCAAAATGCATTTTCACCAATCACAAGAACACTGTCAGGAATCGTGATGCTGGCCAGACTCGTGCAAAAGAAGAATGCGTTGGATCCTATGCTTGCCACACTTTCCGGGATGACGACTCCCGTCAGATTTAGCATATTTTGAAAGGCGTTATCCCCAATCTTGGTTACCGCCACCCCTCCGATCACGCCTGGAATCACCACTTCTCCGCTTGGGCCGCTATACCCGGTGATCGTTCCTGTATTGGCATCAAAAACAAAATGCTCCGGAAGGGAGTTCGGATCATTCGGATTGGTTCCAGCCGCAAACTCCTGCTGATTGGTGGCGCCGTCCCCGTCCGAATCGTCGGATGGGTTGACCCCTCCAACTTCATTAGCGATTGCCCAAGTCGTGTAGGCATCCAGCACGGTGATGTGGAACGTCCGGCTCGCCAGCGCACCACCTCCATCCGTCACCGTGACAGTGATATCCGCCTCACCCGACTGCCCCGTCGCTGGAGTCGCGACCAGTTCCCAGGACATTTCCGAACCTCCTCCCAAGGTATTGCCGATCGGGGAAATACCTCCCCCGGAAGTTGTTGAACCCAGAGATCCCCCGATGACGCTAGAAATCACCCCATGAATCTCCAGATTCCCATTCGGGAAAAGACTCTGGTTGTTCGAACTGGCGGTAAAGAGCAAGTCCCCTACGGGAGTTTCCACATCAGACGCTGCCAACGGAATCATCTGGGGCTGATTGAACCCGCCCGAATACGAGCTGAGGATTTCTGCCAAAACCGGCACGTCGTTGCTCGGTTGCACATTGATCGTGGCAGATCCAGTTGCAGTGAGTTGCCCGTCGCTCACCAAAATACCTAGCGTCTTGCTCCCGTTAAAGTCCTGCGGGGCCAGATACGTGATCTTTCCTGCAGTTATGAAATACGCATTCAGATCGGCCAAGGTGCCGGCAAAGGTCCGTACTGTTGCCGTCCCGCCCACCGTGATTCCAGTGCCAGCATTACCCGTGATTGCGCCGGCATCCACACTCAGAGTCACCGTCAGGCTGGAGCTATCCACATCAGAGAAAGGTGTGCTGGAGAACAGGAGGTTGCCCGTCACATCTTCGATCAGTGCAGGAATACCAAAGGTGGACGACCCCGAAATGAAGACGCTCACGCTATCAATTCCATGCCACACGTTTTCCGCGGAATGGTTAAATGTGAGCTTTAAATATTTCCCAATCGCAGGATCTCCATTTGGGATCGTAAAGGTGAAAGAGTCGGTCATCCAAATGGTGTCCGTTCTCAGGGTGAGCGCCGAACTCGTACCAAGTGTGTAAAGCGTGGTGCTGCTTCCATTGGCAACGGCCTCAGCTGAAACCGTCAATGTGCCGGGGGCGCCATTGGCGAAAGGCAGCCCGTGGGCGAACTGCACGGTGTAGGTTCCCGCCATCAAGGGGGTGCTTCCCAAAGAACTTGATCCCGTAGCCGTGGCGACGAGGACGCCGTTGGAGAATGAAGGCTTATCGGGCCCATAGCTGTCATTCGCGCCGACGCCCGTCCAACCGGTGGTGCTCGTACCATCCTCATTAAAGCCCACCGCAAAACGGCTCAATATCACCGGCGCACGGTTCACTTGGCCGAAGGGCGTTAACGTAAGTCCAGCAATCGTTACGCCCTGCCACGCCGCACTCGCCGTCGCAGGATAATAGCCCACTGCCCCATTGGCTAAGCCCAGAAAGGCGGATACTTCTATCGACATTGGGGGGTGAGAGCCTTCAAAATTTACTACTGCCAACGTCGAGCAATTTAAAAACGCATTATACTCAATCGTATTCACTGCACTGGGAATGGAGATGGTGGTCAATTGGGGGCAGAGAAAGAAAGCCCCAGACCTAATCAGCGTCACACTGCTCGGAAGAGTGACGCTGGCCAAATTGGCACAATCTGCAAAAGCATTGGCCCCAATCGTGGTCACCCCACTTGGGACGATGACTGCAGTCAAATTCGACTTACTTTGAAATGCGTAATTCCCAATCTCGGTCACCGGCAACCCCCCGATGGTGGCAGGAATCTCCACCGCACCTCCCGTCCCCGTGTATCCCGTGATAGTCACGCCAGTCGTACTCGTCGTGTATGTGAAAGGAGATGGAGACGGAGTGGTGAAACTGTATTCATTGGTCCCATAGCCCGTGCCGACAGAGTTCGCGGCAAAAGCCCGGTAGTAGTAGCTCGTTCCCGGCGTAAGGCCTGTGATTGTGTTGCTGAACGACCCGAGACCAAAGCTCGTTCCCGGAGCCGAATATTTAACCCCGTTCGTGGCCGTTGAATTCGTGTTCAGATAAAATCCCGCGTTCGTCACCGTCGTCCCACCTAAATTCGTGATTCCTCCCATCAGCTTTACGCTGGTCTGCGTTAATCCGCTGATCGAATTTGTCGGTCCTGTCTCCACTCCGGGCACCGAAGCGTCAGCGGACAACAGAAGGACCTGAGCCGCCGTGAGAGCTGTCGAAGAAATCGATAAATCATCCAGGCTCCCAGTCCAAAACCCGTTGTTGTCCCGATAATCACCGCCCAAAGCCAGAACCGAGTTCGCGTAGGAGACATTCTTCGCAGCCGTCATGGAGCCTGCGGGAATTCCATCAACATAAAAAGTGCCGGTCAGGCCGTTTCGGACGAATGCCACATGTCTCCACTGTCCGTTGTTTACACTTGCGGTGGATGTGAAAGTTGCAGGGAAACCATTACCCCCCTGATAATCCCAGAAATACAGCTTCCCACTGGAGATCCCCCAGATCCACTCGCCCTCAAAGCTTGAGGAGCTCCTACCCATGGACACGATCAGCTCATTCCCGGTCGAGCTCGTCTTGATCCATGCACTCAAGGTGAGCTGATTGCTCGCAGGATTAAAACCTGCCAAGGCACCACTCTTTCCAAGGATTCTCCCAGTAGATCCTTGAAAGGCGCTGGAACTAGATCCGCTTCGGTCAGGAACAAAGCCCGGTGAACCAGTGAATGACGAAAGTGTGTTCCCATTTCCAGATTCATCCGAAAAAGAGCCACTCGTAAATTCGTACACAGACGACCATGAAACACCCGGCAAGGAAACAGCCATAAGAGAAGCATGAGAGGCCGCAAATAGCATGAGAGCCGTGGCCACGACGCGACGTGGACAACGACCCATCCGAAGACTAAATAAGCATTCTCTCATAAACATTCTTGGGTTTCTTACATTTTCAGAACGTTGACTTTGCCAGCCTCAGGCCGGCCGAAGTTTTGGTTCATGTCCAAAATATTGCTCCCGTAGTTTTTGTTCAGCGTGGCCTGGTCCTGAACGGTGAAGGAGTTGTTGCCGATCCTGAAATTGTTCACACCGCTGAAGTTCAACTTCCCATTGTCGCTACCCACCTCTGATCCATAGGTCCGATTGACCAAGCCCTGCTGGGTGTAAAAGTTGATCATCCCGTTCTGCGCGATAACGGTGAAGTTCGCATTGTTCAGCAAAACCGTGTTCGCCCTAGCATTGATGGCGGACATCGCCGCAATCGTGGTGTTCTGGAACTCCAAACGCTTCGCCGCCAAAGAAACTGCCTGCGCATCCACCAGAAGATTCTTTCGAGAGTCGGTAATCGTCTTGTCGAGCACTCCGGCCAGCTGGCGGTTTACCGGCAATCCGTTTTGCACCACCATCGTCCCTGCGAGTTCTCCGCTGGCGTCGAGGGCCGCCATCTGGATCTTCGAATCGGCGTTGATGAAGGCTCCCACCAGCTCCTTAATTTTAAAGTCGCGAACGGAAGACCCGCTCACCAAGACTCTAGGGGCTGAGGATTCCAGTCCTTTTGCCAATTCAATCTGACCAAATCCACGGATCACCACATCCCTCATCTCCAACCCCGTTGCCGAGCGAATCACAGCGATCCCAGTCGAAATGGGTTCACCAGCAGTCGAAACGCTCCCACTTGATTCGATCCGCACCTGTTTCTCTTCCTGCAGCGCTTCTTGGGCGACGCTGGGACTCTGGATCGTGCCATCCGCACCTACTGATGTCTCTAGCGTGGCCATCGCAGCCAATTCCTCCGTTGTGGCTCCCATCTGGATCACTCCCAAGGATTGAATCGAGGTTTCCCGCAGTGGGGAAAGCCCAAGTAACGAAGTGGCCTGAACTAGAAGATCCCCCGAAGTCAAAACCTCAAATGCACCCCCGTTTGCACCGATCGTGACTCCTTGAATGGATATGCCACCGGTGCCAGCTACAAAACCGACTTTTTCCTTGGAAGAAGGCACGTTGATGGTGACTCCCCCTTGGATCGTGCCACCCACATTTCGCCAATCTGCCCAGCTCCCCTCCCACAAATCCATGGAGGAATTGTCGTAACTCATCGTGGGTACTCCGGAGAAGGAAACGGTTCCGAAGAATTTCGCTGATGCCAGCCCCATCTCTTGGCGCGTGGCGTAAAAGAAAACCTCACTTCGGCCTTCAGTCAGGGGCATCGCCCCAAGATCAAGATTTTGGGTCAGCTTCGTTGCGTGAGCCGCAAAAAAGTCAAAATCTTGGCCGCTGGCCAGAAGTTCTACCTTTTGAGCATTAGCCAGTGGCACGTAAACCGTGCTGGTTCCCATGACATCGTACTTTCCGGGCGCATCAACAAAGTATTTCGCCAATGCTCCCGGACTCCCAGCAACCGCACCCTTAAAGTAGAAGTAGTTGTCGGACGCATTTTGCAAAGCAAGATTATCAAATTCCACTAATCCTCGCAGAGGGTTACTTTGAACTATGGCTTCTAGATCGGGCGTAATTGCGATCACAACCTCCTTTTGGGCTCCGACATAATTACCGTCTTCTGTGGCACTTGCTTCGATTGTGAAAGAATTCGCTCCATAGATTTTCCCGATCACCAAAGAGCCGGACGCAAGGGAAGCACGCCCGTCTGATTCTTTGATCGAAAAACTCACAGCGGTACTACCCCCGATCACGACGGGAATGGACCGAGTGCTTCCAGTTAAGAAGGTCGGAGCCGTGCCAATTTCAAAGTTCAATGCCTGCCCAGCCTTAGCCAAGGTGATCGTTTGCTGCGCTTCCGCACCTCGGTAATTCGCATCTCCTGGCGTAACCGCTTTCACCACCACAGTCCCTGTACCACTCGTCGCCACCAACTTGCCGTTCGCGTCGATCGTGGCAGGCCCACTCACCACTTCGAAGCTCACTTTGGCGCTGTCTAATTTTGAGGCGAAGAGTCCTGTGTCATCCCCAAATGTCAGACTCGCTGGCAACCCAAAGCTCACGCTCTGCCCAGCCTTAGCCAAGGTGATCGTTTGCTGCGCTTCCGCACCTCGGTAATTCGCATCTCCTGGCGTAACCGCTTTCACCACCACAGTCCCTGTACCACTCGTCGCCACCAACTTGCCGTTCGCG
>Ga0214917_10001116_pt1 | contig 35074 bp, 34 predicted proteins | sample LL_1208_BB_MetaG_FD_177983 | JGI IMG/M metagenome (GOLD analysis project Ga0214917, IMG submission 177983) | Freshwater microbial communities from Lake Lanier, Atlanta, Georgia, United States - LL_1208_BB | ecosystem: Environmental > Aquatic > Freshwater > Lake | place: USA: Georgia | collected... | reverse complement strand
GATTTTTAAACTCCCATCAGGAGGAGCACTCCTGATCATTACAAGTGGTCGCCATCGCGTAGACACAGATCTCGTTGCCAAGAATCTTGGAATCGAAAAACTCGCACGCGTTGATGCAGATTTTGTAAAAGAAATTTCCGGTTATTCAATCGGTGGCGTGAGTCCCTTGGGTTGGAAAACGCCACCAGAAATTACTCTTATTGATGAAGCTCTCAACGATTACGAAGTCGTATGGGCTGCAGCTGGCCATCCACATGCGGTGTATCCAACAAGCTACGCAGAATTACTAGCCTGCACGCAGGCAAGACCGATGGCTGTTGGAAATTAACTGTGACTCGAGTCGTCGTCGCGTATTTTTGGACAATCAAGAGAAACCAAATTCCCTTTGCATTTTTCTCGATGGCACGAGATCGTGGTCGCTTGCGCAGATCTACAGGCGTGAACTTTGCAAAGATGCTTGGTACAGGTACGGGTGAGAATTTCACTCCCAGTGATGCTGACCTTTCTCGTTGGGGTGCACTCGTAGTCATTGATGAAAGTGCGCTGGAATCGATGGATTCACTTCCAGTTATTCGCTCATGGAACAAGCGAGCCCTTAATGAAGTTCGACTAGTGCTAGATCCAATCTCAGCACACGGATTGTGGTCAGGTAAGAATCCATTTGACTGGAGCGTTACTCCTGCAGCTGATGCACAAGTCGTGGCTATCACCCGCGCACGAATTAAATGGCTTCAAAACTTTAGATTTTGGAAAGCGGTGCCACCAGTCTCTGCGGATCTGCACCAATCCCCCGGTCTCATCGCAGCCATAGGAATAGGCGAAGCGCCGATTGGATTGCAAGGCACTTTCTCTCTGTGGGAGAACGGAAAAGCCTTGCGTGATTTCGCGTATAAAGGTCAGGCACATCAGAGAGCGATCGAGGCCACAGCTCAGTACAACTGGTATGCCGAAGAGCTATTTTCACGCTTTGCAGTACGCCATGTGCGTGGTCAACTCTCGTAGGGCAGACTTAGCCCATGTCGATTAGAGATTTCACGCCGCGATCCAATCGTCGTCGCATCCAATCTCAGCGATCAAAAATTTTTCTTGGCGTAGTTCTCGCTATAGCAATCCTCCTTCAGATTCCTTATCCCCTACTGGATGGACGAGCACTCGAGATTTTTACTCTGCTCACTGTCTATTCTGGAGCAGCTGCAATGCTCTTACATGCTCGAATGAGCTTTGGAAATAAGTTTGCTTTCACTTATCTATCGATCACTGCCGTTTTTGCGCTAATTGTAGAAAGCATTGGAGTAAACACTGGTTGGCCTTTTGGCGTCTATGAATATAGTGAAACTCTTGGCGTCTTTATCTTCGATGTTCCACTTGTAGTCCTCTTTGCGTGGACGATGATGGCCTACCCCGCACTTATCGCGGCTCGACGTATTGCGCGCGGCTGGGTCTCTCTCTATGGCGGTGCAATCTTGATGGGTTGGGATCTCTTCCTAGATCCGCAGATGGTTACTGCAGGAAGATGGACATGGGAAGTTACAGGTCGTTCATTTCCATTCGCTCCAGAAATACCATTGTCGAATGCATTTGGGTGGTTGCTCTCTGGTCTTACGTTGATTGCAATCTTGCACTTTATTCTTCCCACAGAACGACGCAAGGAAGCGCCAAGCACATTGGTCGCTGACATCTTCTTGGCATGGAGTCTGGTTGGCGGATTTATTGCTCAATTCTTCTTCTTCGGTCGACAGGGCCTGGCAGTTGTCGCTTTTCTGATTTACGGCGCAATCCTTGCTCCGTATTTCTTTACTCAATGGCTTAATCGCAGCTAATAGACATGTCTGCTCTTCTTAGTCTCTCCGTTGTAATCAACGCATTTCTCCTGGGGATGGCTATCTTTAACGCCATCACAATCATTCGACCTCGAGGGCTAAGCTCCTACGATTTTAGTTTTTCGATACTTGTTCCCTGTCGCGATGAGGCTGAAAATGTCTCGGAACTTGTTGTAACCCTTAGTGCTCTCGATCATCCACGAATTGAAGTTATCTTCATCGATGACAACTCAACGGATGGAACCGGGGAGTTATTACGCGAGGCAATTACTAATTGGCCTCACATGAAAGTTATAAGTGCAGCCCCCTTGCCAGGTGGATGGATGGGCAAGCCATGGGCGCTATCGCAGGGACTTAGCCAAGCAACTCACGATTACATTGTGACTGTTGATGCCGATGTTCGGCTCGAACCCGATGCGCTCTCTGCGATGGATTCTGTTCTGCAACGAACAGGTTCAGATTTTCTCTCTCCCTACCCATCTCAATCAGCTGTAACGATGTCAGAGAGACTTGTTCAGCCACTCTTACAGTGGACATGGATGACCACTGTTCCACTTCGGCTAGCCATGAGAAGTTCACGTCCATCACTAGCCGTTGCAAATGGCCAGTTTCTTATCGTCAAGAAGGGTGCTCTTATCGCAGTCGGTGGTTTTGCAGCAATTCAATCGAGTGTTCTCGATGATATTGATCTAGCCCGCGCCTTAATTCGCGGAGGATTTCGCGGAGGGGTATGTGACGGTTCAAAGATCGCTTCAACTCGAATGTATTCATCCTTTAGTGAAATTCGTGCAGGGTATGGGAAGTCAATGTCTACAGGCTTCGGTGGAATCTTTGGCTCACTAGTAGTTGCTGCAGTGATGGCGATTTCGGGATTTCTACCATTTATCTATTCATTCTTCGGATCAACGATGGCTACGGCAGCTTTACTTCTCGTTGTTACATCACGTGTAGTCTCTTCTATTTCTTCGCGTTCACTCATCATCGATAGCCTTCTACATCCCATCTCAACGATCGTGTTTATCTATCTTTTGATTTACTCGAACTTCTTCCACTCAAAGATCACGTGGAAGGGTCGGTCGATATGACCGCCATCAATAAAGTTGTAGTTGTGATTGGCGCAGGCATGGGTGGAATGGCAACAGCTGCCCGACTGGCAAAGAAGGGTTACTCAGTTCAGGTATTTGAAGCCGGCGATCGACACGGCGGAAAATGTCGAACAGAGTGGATCAATGGCTACGCATTTGATACAGGCCCTTCACTTCTGACGCTGCCTGCTGTCTATCGCGATCTCTTTCAGCGTACCGGTGATGTTCTAGGCAGAGTCGTTGAACTTAAAGCAGTTGATCCGTCATTTGACTACCGATTCCACGATGGAACATCAGTGAAATTTGCCAATCTCTCTCGCAAGAAAACTTTAGAGGCAATCTCAGATTCCTATGGCGCAGCCGCATCAGATGAGTGGGATCAGATCATGCGACGTGCGGAAGCAATGTGGGATGTCTCGCGCGAACCATTTATCGAATCAGAGCTCACATCTATTGCTTCACTTCTTAAACGTAGATCACTGATAAAAGATTTTTTCGTTATCGCGCCCTGGAAATCAATCCGTGGGCTAGCAATTAAGAGTCCACATCTTCGCAAAATTCTTGATCGTTATGCCACCTATAGCGGTTCAGATCCACGTGTTGCCCCTGCAGTTCTATCGTCAATCGCCTTTGTTGAAGAAGCTTTTGGGGCCTGGCATATCACCGGTGGAATCGGAAAGCTTGGCGATGCTCTATACCAACGTTGCTTAGACCGAGGAGTGATCTTTGAGTTCAATACGCGAGTTTCAGAAATCACTCACGACAATGGAGTTGTTACAGGAGTTGCACTGAAAGATGGTCGCATCATCCCTGCCACAACTGTTGTCGCAAATGCAGATGCAGGAATGATTTATTCAGGCTTGATCAAGAATCCGCCAGCATCAGTCCGTAGGGCAGCTCGCTCTATAGCAAAAATGGAGCCTTCTCTCGCTGGATTCTCACTCTTGCTAGGGCTTGCGCCTTCGGATGAACCAAAGCTTGAACATCACACAGTTCTCTTCCCAGAAAATTATGATCAAGAGTTCGAATCTATCTTTAGCAAGAAGGTTCCAGTGGCTGATCCAACGATCTACATCTGCGCTCCACACGATCAAACGATGGTTGAGAAGAAGGGTCATGAGGCCTGGTTTGTTTTAGTTAACGCTCCTCGTCACGGAGTCGATGCCTTTGACGCCTTTGATTGGAGCGATCGTGATTTTGCAGACCAGTATGCGCAGAAGATTATTGATCGCATCGAATCGCGCGGAATTCCGATCCGTAATCGCCTTGAACTTCTAGAGATTCGCACACCCGCAGATTTAGAGACGAGCGTCTTAGCTCCTGGTGGTTCGATCTATGGCACATCTAGTAATGGCTCACAGAGTGCATTTAATCGTGCCAAAAATCGCAGTCCGCTGAAAGGCTTATATTGCGTCGGAGGAAGTGCGCACCCTGGTGGAGGTCTCCCTCTTGTTGGATTGAGCGCGGAGATTGTTGCTCAAGCGATTATTACTGAAGATGGCGGCGGGCAGCTCTCATCACTTGATAGACACTAAAAGTTGCCATCGCTGTAAAGATATAGATCGCAACAGGCGCAAAAGAAAAGTTAAGCAGCTCCAAAACCATAAAGATTGCAATCGCACTGGCCCGCACTGGTCGCTCTGCAATAGTCACTACGCCAATCTCGTGAAAACCAAGGGAAGCCATACGAGCTCGGGCATATTCCTGTGTAAGTGCAAGAGCAAATAGCGCCAAGCAAAATTCTGGTGCAATTCCCCATTGATAGAGGGCAAAGAACCAGAGCGCTTCTGTAATGCGGTCTGCGATTGCATCAAGAGTTGCACCGAATTTACTTACCTTGCCTGAAACAATTGCAACGCTTCCATCGACGCCATCACAAATCAGGGACAACACAAGGAAGATAAGTCCCAGTGACGATACTGGGTAGAAGAGTGCGGCCGCGGCAGTCAGGACTCCAAGCAGTGTCAATACATTTGGGGTAATTCGCAAAGCGCTCAGCCCCCGAGCGATGACGTAGGAGATGCCGAGCCAGCCCTTTACAACTCCTTTAATTTCCGCATCAAGATGGAGTTTGCTCCAGGATGCAAAGAATTCTTCGCGTTTCATCGCTTAGCGCCGATCTTGTAAAGATTCAAAGATCTCACTCGTTGCAGTCGAGCTATTCATTGTGTAGAAGTGGATACCTGGTACTCCTGCATCAATCAAGTCGTTACAGAGATTGAGTGCGATCTCAACACCGAGTTTGCGAACATCCTCTGGGTTATCTTCAACTGCAGCAAAACGTGATGCAATCGAAGGTGGGATTGGTGTGCCGCCAAGTTCTGCCATTTTGGTCAATAACTTCACATTAGTAACAGGGAGCACGCCAGCAATGATGGGCATGCTCGATCCTCGTGCGGCCAATGAATCCACTAAGCGCTTCCACTTATCAACTTCAAAGAAGAACTGTGTAGTTGCAAAAGAAGCTCCAAGAGATTCTTTTCGTAGAAGTACATCGATATCTTTTCCGAAATCTCCATCAGAGTTTGGGTGACCGTCGGGGAATGCAGCAACACCAATCGTAAAGTCACCTTGTTCGCGTGCTAAAGAGATCAATTCATCGGCATGCGTCAGGCCACCATCAACTGGCGTCCAAGGTGCGCGCGGACCGCCAACGGGATCTCCACGTAGCGCCAAAATACTTTTGATTCCCGACTCTGTATATCTATGAAGTATCTCGATGAGTTCATCTCGCGTAGAACCAACACATGTTAAGTGAGCAACGGTTGGAATACTGGTCCGCGCAGTGATCTCGGAAGTGATGCGTATTGTGCGATCGCGAGTTCCACCACCTGCGCCGTAAGTGACGGCGACAAAATCTGGATGCAATGTGGCAAGGCTCGATAAGGCCGCCCAGAGGCGATCCTCCCCCGCCACATCTTTCGGAGGAAAGAACTCAAATGAGTACATTCGCTTTTCAAGTCGCATCTCCACGCGGTCAGGGTACCGTTGCCCTCGTGAATAGTCAGGTTGCCGATGATCTCGTATCGGTTCGCGAACAAGTACAAGCAGCCCTGGCTACATACTTAACGCAAGCCCGCGCGCATCTGACCACCATCGGATCTCAACTGACTCCGGTCTGCGATGGACTTGAGGAATTTATTCTTGATGGCGGAAAACGCTTTCGACCACTCTTTGCCTACGCCGGCCATAAGGCAGCTGGAAAAGATGTCGGACCAGCGGAGATCAAGGCATTTGCAAGTTTGGAATTCTTACAAGCCTGCGCACTCATCCATGATGATTTGATGGATGCCTCCGATACTCGTCGGGGAAAACCTGCGATGCATCGTAGATTCGAAAATTTACATCAAGAGCAGGCGTTGGCTGGTCTCTCTGAACAATTCGGCGCAGCCGCCGCAATTCTTCTTGGCGATCTCGCTCTGGTGCAATCAGATCACATGCTCCATACATCAGGAATCTCTTCTGACCAGTTACTAGATGCACTCGCTGTCCACGATGAGATGCGCATCGAATTAATGGCTGGCCAATATCTCGATGTGCGTGAAGCGGGCGAAACGAGCCATAATGTAGAACGATCACTTCGCATTGCGCGATTTAAATCAGGTAAGTACAGCATTGAGCGTCCCTTGCACTTGGGTGCAACGATTGCACTGCGAGATCCCTCAATTCGCAACCCATTGATGTGGCGCTTATCCGAATACGGTCTGCCACTTGGTGAAGCATTTCAACTTCGCGATGATCTCTTGGGTATTTTTGGAGATCCTGCCATCACTGGAAAGCCGGCTGGAGATGATCTGCGTGAGGGAAAGCGCACCGTCCTGATGGCGATGGCGATGGATCGAACCACAGATGCAGGTCGTAAAGAATTGTCAACGCATCTAGGGAATCCCGATCTCTCTCTTGATGTCATTGAAAAACTTCGAGGAATCATCAATGAGAGTGGCGCTGTAGATAGCGTTGAAAGTCTCATCGAAAAACTTACTTTTGATGCTCTCACAGCATCCCAATCACCTGAAATTGCACAAAATTCACAAGAACTTTTGGCCGCGCTTGCAGCAAGTGCAACTGCGCGGAAGAGCTAGGAGTAAAAAATGGTCGCACGTATCAAGGGTCCAACAGATCACGTAGTTGTTGTCGGTGCAGGTCTTGCCGGACTCAGCGCAGCACTTCGACTTGCGGGAGCAGGGCGTAAGGTCACAGTTCTAGAACGTGCAAGTGTTCCCGGTGGTCGCAACGGACTCCTCAATAAAGACGGGTATGCATTTGATACTGGCCCAAGCGTTTTGACGATGCCATCTTTGATTCAAGATGCATTCTCTTGTGTCGGCGAAGATATGAAAGATTGGTTGGAGCTCACACCGGTAAAGCCTCTCTACCGCGCCTTCTATCACGATGGAAGCATCATTAACGTTCATGCAAATACTGCAGAGATGGAAGAGGAGATTCGGCAAACGGTCAGCGCTGAAGAAGCACTTGGCTATCGCAGATATGTAGATTTTGTTACCAAGCTTTATAAGTATGAGATGAATGACTTCATCGATCGCAATATCGATTCGCCATTTAATTTGCTAACGCCAAACCTTGCACGGCTTGTTGCACTCGGTGGATTTAGACGTCTTGCTCCAAAGGTCAATCAATTCCTGAAAGATCCTCGCTTGCAGAAGGTCTACTCATTCCAAGCCATGTATGCCGGTGTCAGCCCACAACAGGCGTTGGCAATTTATGCAGTCATTGCTTATATGGACTCAGTAAACGGTGTCTTCTTCCCTAAGGGAGGAATGCATGCAGTTCCCCGCGCACTTGCCGCAGCTGCAGAAAAGCATGGCGTTGTCTTTAAGTACGACACGGAAGTTACCGGCGTTGAAGTTGTGAATAAGCGTGCTCGCGCCGTTACAACAGCAACAGGTGAACGTTACGAGTGTGATGCAATTGTGATGAACCCAGATCTACCCGTCGTATGGCGCGATATTCTTGGCAAGACTCCACTAAACATTAAACGTTTGAAGTATTCGCCATCGTGCGTGACTCTTCTAGTCGGATCTTCAAAGAAATACGAGCACACAGCTCATCACAATATTCACTTTGGCGAATCCTGGGATGGCGTCTTTGACGAATTGATCAATAAGAAAATTCTCATGACGGATCCATCCGTGCTTGTCACCATACCTAGCAAGGATGATCCAGCACTTGCTCCTGCCGGTAAAGAGTCGTATTACATTCTCTATCCAACTCCAAACTTGGATGCAGATATTGATTGGAAGAAGCAGGCTGGTCCATATCGTGATCAAATGATTAAGACTCTAGAAGAACGTGGATACACAGATTTTGATGCAGGTATCGAGACAGAGGTAATGACAACACCGCTCGATTGGGAGAGCCAAGGAATGATGCGCGGTGCACCATTTGCTAGCGCGCATACCTTCTTTCAGACAGGTCCTTTCAGACCTCGCAACATTGCAGCAGGTTTTGAAAACATTGTCTTTGCAGGTTCTGGCACTCAACCTGGAGTTGGAGTTCCTATGGTTCTTATCTCTGGCCGCCTAGCCGCTGAGCGAATTGTTGGACCCGTTAAGTAATGAACGAACTTGATGCAGCCGGGATTACAGATCCTGCACTGCGCGCATCGTATGCCGAGTGCAAGCGTCTCAATTCGCTGCATGGAAAAACTTACTACTTAGCAACCCTTCTTCTTCCACCAGCTAAACGTCCTTTCGTTCATGCTCTCTATGGCTTTGCACGTTATGCAGATGAAATTGTTGACGACCTTGCTTCAACTCTCACGCCTCAAGAAAAAGCTGACGTTTTGCGTACGTGGAGTTCTGGAGTTCTCGCTGATCTCTCTGTCGGTAAAAGCAATGACGCAGTAGGTGCAGCCTTGGTCGATACCGTCTCTCGCTTTGGCATTCCACATCAACATTTTGTTGATTTCTTGCACTCAATGGAGATGGATTTGACGGTTTCTTCATATGCGACCTATGAAGCACTTAGTGAATATGTCTATGGCTCTGCGGCAGTTATTGGGCTTGAGATGGTTCCGATTTTAGGTCCACTCTCAGACGATGCGTATGAGAGTGCGAAGAAGTTAGGGATTGCATTTCAATTGGCAAACTTCATCCGAGATGTTGGTGAAGATCTTGATCGAGGGCGAATTTATCTACCGCTTGATGAACTGGCAACGCATGGCGTTGACGAAAATATGCTCTATGCCAGAGTTCTTACTCCTGAGATTATCGAAGCCTTGAAGTTCCAGATCGCTCGAGTACGTCAACTGCAGTCAGAGGCTGCCCCCGGCATTGATCTTTTGCATGCGACAAGCCGGCCGTGCATCCGTGCAGCGAGTGAACTTTATTGTGGAATTGTCGACGAGGTCGAAGCGATTGGTTATGACATCTTTAACAATCGCGCAAAGACTTCTACTGCGCGCAGATTACGGGTTGCGGGTAAGGCTTACATGCAAGCTCTTTCTGCAAGACGTGCGCTAGACTAAAAACGCGGGAGCACATGCGTTACTTGTAACGCTGCTGAGAGGATCTCAACGTGAGATCGACCGCTTGACCCGTCCGGTAATGCGGATGTGGAAAGGAATGAGTGATGTCTACCCTTGAAATCATTGCCGCAATAGTTTCATTTATCGGCGTTGCACTCGGAGTCACAGGAAAGAGAATCACTTGGCCTTGGTGGGCCGTGAGTAGCGCTCTCTACGGAGTTCTTTTTATTCAGTGGGATCTTTTTGCAAGTGCAGCGTTACAACTTGTCTTTATCGCCGCCGCGTTCGCAGGTTGGTTTGGCTGGGGCAAGCAAGGTGCAATCCCTGGGCCGCTCAAGAATAGTTTTCGTATCTATACAACGGTCGCAATAATTCTTGCTACTTTGGGATTAGCCCCGATTCTTGATCGATTGGGTGCAGCCTCAACATATGCCGATGCCATCCTCCTCTTTGGATCTATTGCTGCGCAATTACTGATGGTCTATGAGAAATATGAAAGTTGGATTCTCTGGCTTGCAGTTGATCTTGGATATACAGCGCTTTACTTCAGCCAAGAGCTTTATCTCACTTCGGTGCTCTATCTTGTATTTACCGTCGTTGCAGCTGTGGGTTGGAGGAGTTGGTATGCAACTTATCGACGCACTCGCTGAGATTGCACAGGGAGTCGACCAACCGATCTTCGCAATTGATGGACCAGCAGGAGCTGGCAAGACCACTCTTGCGTCAACAATCTTCTTGGCGCTCTCACCACACATCAGCACCTCGGTTATTCATATGGATGAGCTCTACCCAGGCTGGGAAAATGCACTCGGTGATGAATTAACACAGTCGCTGAACTGGCTTACTGCGTGCCATAAAGCGAAGAAACCCCTGCTCTACTCATCATTTAACTGGGCAACACATGAATTCCACGAACCAAAGTCTCACCCATCCAGCCGCTTACTTATTCTCGAGGGTGTTGCCAGCGCGCAGATAGCAATCGAAGAATGTTTGGCAACCTCAATCTGGCTCGATCTGGATCCGCAGATCGGATATCAACGAGTCATCGATCGAGATGGTGAGAAAATTTCCAGAGAGATGACACAGTGGCTTGTGGCTCAAGAGCAACACTTCGCAGCGGATAGGACGAAAGAGCGCTGTGAATTCCTTCTTTCAACCTAAAATTCAACCATGTCCGACCTCACTGGAAACCTCATCGATGGTCGCTATCAACTCCTTCGTCAGATGGATGCTGGAGGAATGGCCACGATCTATGAGGCCATTGATACACGACTTGATCGACGAGTTGCTGTCAAAATCATGCATGCGCATCTCGCGCAAGATGAGCAATTCGTTGAACGTTTTATCCGCGAGGCAAAAGCTGCTGCCGCGCTAAGCCATCCCAACATCGTTGCGGTGCAGGATCAGGGCTGGAACCAAAGTGGAATCCCTGCCGTCTTTATTGTGATGGAGTTAGTCGACGGATATACCTTGCGCGAATACCTCAACGAGCGTGGCAAGATTGCAGTTGCTGATGGGATTAAATTCTTACTGCCGATTCTTAGCGCACTTGGTGCGGCACATCGTTTAGGAATTGTTCACAGAGATGTAAAGCCTGAGAATATTCTCGTCTCTAAAGAAGGTCGAATAAAAATTACAGATTTCGGACTTGCAAAGGGAGCGATGATCGGAAGCACGATGACGGCTGAATCTAGTGTCATCCTCGGTAGCGTCTCTTACCTCTCCCCCGAACAAGTTTCGCGAGGAGTCGCAGATTCCCGAAGTGATGTCTATTCAGCTGCAATTACTGCATTTGAAATTTTCACTGGTAGTAAACCTTTTGAAGGTGAAGAGCCGATCCAAATCGCATTTATGCATGTAAGTTCACGTGTACCTCGCATTAGTTCACTGATTCCAGATGTTCCGAAGGAACTGGACGATCTCATCTTTGCTGCCACAAGTGTTGATCCGGATGAGCGGCCGCGTGATTGTCAGATTTTCCATAGCCAGCTTCTTGCAATTTCACAGTTACTCAACCCTTCTGCTCCTCAACTGAGTCTTGAATTGGATATTCCAATAGCGCCGATGAGGGAAAAGCGAAAGAAGAAACCTCGCGGAAAATTTTCTCAGTTGACCGAAAAAATCTCTCTCACTTTGCCATCAACGGAAAGTAAAGAGAGCACCGTCCAGGTCCGCGAACGTAGAAAAGTCAGTAAACGAGTTCGCCGCAATCGCTGGATTGCTGCTGGGCTGGCCGTGCTCTTAGGAATTACAACATGGTGGGTTCTCATTGGTCCCGGAGCATCGGTAAAATTTCCTTCTGTTGTAGGAGCCACGACCGAACAAGCTAATTCCACGCTCTCAGCTCTCGGTTTATCTACAGCAATCATCGAAGAGCGATTTGATGAAGATATTGCAAAAGGTCGCGTGATTTCTACAGATCCAAGTGCTGGGGATTCAATTGCACCGGGTGGAACTGTAGATCTAGTCGTATCAAAGGGTGCAGAGCGTTACGTCATCCCATCTCTCATTAATCTGACTCCTGAAGCTGCTGTTAATCTCTTAGCAAAGTCACCACTCAAAGTTGGCGAGATCACCGAGGTCTATGACGCGAAAGTTCCAAAAGGATTTGTCATTTCATCAAATCCTGCACAGGGAGCTAAGGTAAAGCGAGATACCGTCGTTGATCTGGTCGTTAGCAAAGGAATAGAAACCTTTAATCTTGCATCCTTTGTTGGAACTAACGGCGAACAAGCACTCAATGAGTTAACTGATGCTGGATTCGATGTAACCATCACATATGCCTTTGATGAAAAGGCGATGCCTGGTGAAGTTATTTCACAAGAACCCGCTGCAGGTGCTGCGCTTCCTAAGGGAGCTGCAGTAGAAATCTTTGTCTCTAAAGGTTCGGCCTTTGTCTACATACCAAATGTGATGCGTTACACCCAAGAACGTGCAACCGCGCTCCTTGAAGATTTAGGGCTAAAAGTTGTCATCAAGAAGGTAACAAAGAGTGCCAAGTTGGTTATTGGGATCGATCCGAAGGTAAACGCGAAGGTGAAGCGTGGAAGTACGGTGACTCTCACAGTAGGGTAGGCCAATGCCTAAAGCAGCCTTGCCCCGTATCGGAGCCCACACACCTACCAGCGGTGGAATGGCCAAGCGCTCCATTGAATACGCGCGCATCACCGAAGCTGAAGCAATACAGGTCTTCACTTCAAATCCACGTGGCTGGGCGATGCCTGAGACAAATCATGAGGCAGATGCACTCTTTCGCGAACGAGCAGATGAGTTAGATCTCGAAGTTTATGTACACGCTCCTTTCCTCATTAATTTAGGATCACCTACTGAAGGCACATATAAGAATTCTTTAGCATCAACTGAATACTCACTTAAGCGTGGTCAAGAAATTGGCGCGTTAGGAGTTGTGGTTCATACAGGTTCTGCCGTGAATGAAGATTTTATCGAGAGCGCCTGGAAGCAAATTCATGAGGGAATGATGCCGATTCTGAACGCTCTCTCAGATGATGCGCCTTATCTCTTGCTGGAGCCAACTGCTGGCCAAGGGCAATCTCTTGTTAAGCGTCTAGAAGATTTAGAACACTACTTGAAAGCACTTGATTACCATCCGAAGGTTGGCATTTGTCTTGATACCTGCCATGTATTTGCGGCAGGTCATGACATTGCCAAAAAAGGTGGCATGAAGGAGACGCTTGATCTACTGGTAGAAGTTGCCGGGGCTGAACGAATCCAATTGATTCACGCAAATGACTCCATGGATGTCTGTGGTGCACTTAAAGATCGCCACCAGAACATCGGTGAGGGATTTATCGGCACCGATCCATTTAAGGAGCTATTGGCACACCCTGCTGTGGTTAACGCTCCCCTGATTTTAGAAACTCCAGGCATGGAGCCTGAACACGGAAAAGAGATCGCTCTTTTAAAGAAGTTGCGAAAAGGCTAAAACGTAACCATGATGAAAACTCATGCAGGCCGTATGCGCCTTGCCCCCGTTGCGCTCATCTTGCTAGCTGCCTCATGGGGTCTGGCATTTGTGATTATGAAGGATTCAATTGAACGACAGAGCGTCAATAGCTTCCTCTTTACTCGCTTCGCAGTTGCCGTTCTTTTTCTAGTTGCATTTCGTCCAACTTTCTATCGCAAGATCACAAAAGATCTCTTTCTGAAAGCTTTCGCGGCTGGACTGGTTCTCGGTGCCGGCTACATATTGCAGACAGAGGGATTGGCAAGAACCGGAGCCGCTATCACTGGATTTATAACGGGACTATATGTGGTCGCAACCCCTCTGATATCTGCCCTTGTCTTAAAGAAGAAAATTTCGTTATTTACTTGGGGATGTGTAGCACTTGCCACTGTAGGACTTGCGCTTCTATCTCTTCGAGGTTGGTCGATGGGCTTTGGAGAATTTCTCGTCCTCTTATGCGCATTTGCTTTCGGCGCACATATCATCGCTCTAGGTCAGTGGAGTGCCGGGCGAGATGTCTATGCAATGACAACCATTCAACTCTTTGCCGTCACAGTCCTCACAGGTGGATTTGCATTTGCCGAAGGTTACCAACCGCCGCCAGATGGAGAAGTTTGGGCTGTTGTCATTTTCACCGCAATCATCTGCACCGCTTTTGGTTTTATCGTCCAAACATGGGCTCAGGCGCACATTGATACAACAAAGGTAGCTGTGATTTTGACTCTTGAGGTTGTATTTGCTGGAGTCTTTGCAATCACTCTTGGTCGCGAAAGAATGACTCCGCAAGTAGCTTTGGGCGGAATTCTCTTAGTCACAGCGATGTACCTCATTGTCGTAAAGGAACCTGCCAATGATTGACCTTCGTTCAGATACCGTCACTGTGCCATCTGCTGCGATGCGCGAAGTTATTGCAAGCGCTCCAGTCGGAGACGATGTTTACGGAGATGATCCCACCGTTAATGCACTCGAAGAACGAGTTGCCGCACTCTTTGGTAAAGAAGCTGGACTATTTACTCCTACCGGATCCCTTGCCAATCAATTGATGATGCGCACACTTGTCCAACCCGGACAGGAGATTCTCGCTGAGACAAACTCTCACGTTGTCCGCGCAGAACTTGGCGCTGCGGCAACATTTTCAGGAATTACTACGCGCACGTGGCTTGCTCCAGCAGGGTTGCTTCGCGCTGAAGATCCGCTGGCAATTGCTGCACCAAATGCGGGACCATATTTAGTTTCAACCGCTGCTATTGCAGTAGAAAACACACATAACTTTGGTGGCGGAACAGTTCAGCCTCTGGATCAAATGAAGTCACTCTATGAGCAAGCACAAGGCATGGGAATTGCAATTCATCTCGATGGCGCACGTATCTGGAACGCCCACGTTGCTAGCGGTGTATCTCTCTCCGATTACGGTAAATATGCCGACACCATTAGCGTCTGTTTCTCCAAAGGTCTTGGTGCACCGATTGGATCAATGGCGCTTTCAACGAAGGAACATATTGCATCGGCTCGTGTATGGCGCAAACGTTACGGAGCTGGAATGCGACAAGTAGGAATCTTGGCTGCGGCCGCTGATTACGCCATTACACATCACATCTCAGCTTTGGCAGAGGATCACCGCCGTGCACAAGCACTTGCCACAGCTATAGCTCACGTTGATTCTTCACTGATTGATCCAGCATCGGTTGCAACCAACATTGTGGGACTCAATCTCAAAACTTTAGGGATAACTGCTGCCGAGCTTGCGCAACGTTGTAAAGATTCAGGATTACTTATCGGAGCTCTCGGCCCACACTTTGCCCGCCTTGTGACACATCGAGATTTTGATGATGCACAGTGCGATCAAGCGATTGACATTTTACGCAAGACCCTCGTGGCGTAAGAGCCACTCTTTCTTGTTCACACCGTAGGCGTAATTTCCAAGTGCTCCCCCAGATTTAACAATGCGATGGCAGGGAACCACGAGCATGATTGCATTCTTGGCGCATGCGCTACCTGCCGCACGCACCGCCTTTGGACTTCCTGAATTCTTCGCCAGATCTGCATATGAAATCACCTTGCCGGCACGAACGCGGCGCATAGCTTTCCACGCTGCTTGCGAAAATGAACCTCCCGGCTGACTTACTTTAATTCCGTTAATTGCGTTGAGATCTCCATCAAAATAATCGGCGATGAGGTCTGAGACAACTGGAATCTTTTTTACCTCTTTGAAATCAGAGCCTTGATAGATTGAATCCAGTCCAGCTTTGAGCGCTCGTATTGAACTTAAGTTTGCACCGAGCAATAGTTCGCCATCGGCAATCAGGTTAAGAGTTCCTACCGGAGTTGATGTTGATGCAATCAGGAGAGCCATGAGATACCTGCTTTAGCGATCGCGCAACATCTCAGCGACAAGAAATGCCAGCTCGAGCGATTGTGAGTGATTAAGGCGTGGATCGCAGGCGGTCTCATAGCGTGAGGCTAGATCAGTCTCAGAAATTTTCTCTCCACCGCCAAGACACTCAGTGACATCATCGCCGGTGAGTTCGATATGAATCCCACCTGGGTGTGTACCAAGGGCCTTATGTACTTCGAAGAATCCCTTTACTTCATCCATGACATCATCGAATTGACGAGTCTTATATCCGGTTGCAGATTCAAAGGTATTTCCATGCATAGGATCACAGACCCACAAAACTTGCGCACCTGACTTAGTAACGCCATCGACAAGAGTGGGGAGCGCTTCACGAATTTTTCCGGCACCCATACGTGTAATGAATGTAAGGCGACCAGGTTCGCGGTGTGGATCTAGGCGATCGATCAAACGCAACGCATCATCAACTGTTGATTTCGGCCCAAGCTTGACGCCGATTGGATTACGAATCTTGGAAGCGAAATCGATATGTGCTCCATCTAGCTGGCGAGTGCGCTCACCTATCCATAAGAAATGCGCTGAGACATCGTAGGGATCTCCAGTGCGTGAATCGATACGAGTAAGTGCCTTCTCATATTCCAGAATCAGCGCTTCGTGGCTGGAATAAAAATCTACGCTCTTAAATGATTCTGGATCGACGCCAGCTGATTTCATAAAACTCAGTGCGCGATCAATTTCTTTTGCCATCTCTTCGTAACGAACTCCAACGCTGGAATCGCGGATAAAGCCCTTATTCCATTCGTGAACTCGACGAATATCGGCAAAGCCACCTTGGGTAAATGCACGAACCAAATTGAGCGTGGCAGCAGATGTGTTGTAGACGTCAACTAGACGCTGTGGATTAGGGGTGCGAGCATCTAAAGTAAATTCAAGATCATTAACTGCATCTCCTCGATAGGCAGGCAGTGTCACGTCGCCACGTGTTTCTAAATCATTAGAGCGTGGCTTTGCAAACTGTCCAGCCATACGACCAACTTTTACAACCGGCAAGCTTGAGTAATACTGCAAAACAGCTGCCATCTGCAGAATCGTCTTGATGCGATTGCGAATGGAATCTGCGGTTGCAGCAGCAAAAGTCTCTGCGCAATCTCCGCCTTGAAGCCAGAATGCTTTCCCTGCAGCGGCATCTGCAATCTTTGATTTGAGATCATCGCACTCTCCCGCAAAGACAAGAGGTGGCAGAGTCTTCAAACGTGTGACTGCGCCTTGAACTGGCGCTCCATCTTTTCCGCCGGGCCACTGTGGTTGCTGAGCAGCCACAAGGCTTTCGTCAAAGAGTGAGTCAAGTGAAGTCATCATGGTCCTAAGGATAGAAGGTGTCAGCGAGTTCTCGTACCGAGATTATTCGAGCTATCCGAAGAAAATTTCAGACTCTTTATAGCGCTCGATAGGGACGGTCTTGAGCTTTTCGGTAGCTGTTGCCAACGGAACTCGAACGATATCTGTGCCATGGAGGGCAACCATCTTGCCCCAATCGCCTTCGGATGCGGCTGTGATCGCCTGCAGACCAAATCGAGTTGCAAGAACGCGGTCAAATGCTGATGGTGTACCACCACGTTGAATATGACCGAGAACTGATGTGCGAGCTTCTTTGCCAGTCTTTCTTTCAATCTCTTTAGCTAACCACTCGCCGATTCCGGAAAGCTTTACGTGACCGAATGCATCAAGCTCCGAATCTTTTGTAATCATGTCGCCATCTTGTGGGATCGCACCTTCTGCGATCACGATGATTGGTGCGTAAGAAGATTTGAAGCGAGATTCAACCCACTCGCATACCTTGTCGACAGAGAATTTAACTTCTGGAATCAAGATACAGGCAGCGCCGCCGGCGATACCTGAATGGAGAGCGATCCAACCAGCATGGCGACCCATCACTTCAACGATCAGCGCGCGGTGGTGTGACTCTGCGGTGGTGTGTAAGCGATCGATTGCTTCGACTGCAATATTTACTGATGTATCAAAACCAAATGTGTAATCGGTATTGTTGAGATCGTTATCAATTGTCTTTGGAACCCCGATGACCTTAACGCCGAGTGCATCAAGCTTTGTTGCAACTCCGAGAGTATCTTCGCCACCGATTGCGATGAGGGCATCGATTCCCTGATCTGCAAGGTTCTGCTTGATGCGCTCTACGCCATTTTCAATTTTAAATGGGTTGGTACGAGATGATCCAAGGATTGTTCCACCGCGAGGCAAGATGCCGCGAGTAGTCTCAAGGTCGAGCTCCATTGTGTAGTTCTCTAGCGGGCCTTTCCAGCCATCGCGAAAACCAACAAACTCATGTCCGTACTCTTTTACGCCTTTGCGGACTACGGCACGAATAACAGCATTAAGTCCTGGACAATCTCCGCCACCTGTAAGTACACCAATACGCATTTGTCTAAACTCCAAAAGTAGAAAGTGGGCTTAATTGCTAAGCCAAAGAGTGGTCAACGTTGACAGGGACAGTCTAGCCTTGCCACATGGCTAATCAACTCATCGCAGGCGTGGATTCCTCGACTCAGTCGGTAAAAATTGTGATTCGTGCAGCAGATACTGGCGAGTTAGTACGAGAGGGCCGTGCGCCACATCCTGATGGAACTGAAGTTGATCCCATCCATTGGAAAAACGCTCTCGATAATGCAATTGCGCAAGCAGGTGGCCTTGCTGATGTTTCCGCAATCTCAGTAGGCGGACAGCAACATGGAATGGTGGCGTTGGATGAATCTGGTGAAGTAATTCGCCCCGCACTTTTATGGAATGACAGACGTTCTGCCGCGCAAGCAGAGTCACTGAACTCTGAAATCGGTGGCAATCAGGCAATAGCAGATGCGGTCGGTTCGGTACTCGTTGCATCATTTACTGCATCAAAAGTTCGATGGATGGCAGAGAATGAGAGGCAGAACGCTGATCGCGTCCATTCAATTGCGCTCCCCCACGATTGGCTCTCTTGGCAATTACAAGGTGGCAAAGATTTTTCACAGTTGTTTACGGATAGAAGTGATGCTTCAGGAACAGGCTACTTTGATCCAAAGAGTTCTACCTATCGCAGAGATATCTTGAGTAAGGCACTTCTTTCAGATCGAGAGATTTATCTACCAAAAATCATTGCTCCATTCGCATTTGGTGGAACCACCTCAACTGGAATTCCGATTGCTGCCGGCGCTGGCGACAATGCAGCAGCAGCGCTTGGCGTTCAGGCTGAACCAGGAGATGTAGTCATCTCACTTGGAACGAGTGGCACAGCATTTGCAGTCTCAACTACATCCACACACGATTCCAGTGGCGCTGTTGCAGGTTTTGCAGATGCATCGGGTCGCTTCTTACCACTTGTCTGCACACTTAACGCGGCTCGCATCTTCGATGCTGCAACAACAATTCTAGGCAAGACTCATGATGAGGTTGGAGCCCTTGCACTCTCATCCACTCCAGGTGCACATGGTTTAACACTGCTTCCATACTTTGAAGGAGAGCGCACTCCTAACCGCCCCACTGCTACTGGAGTGTTCTCCGGAATGAACATTGCAAACTCAAATCCTGCAGATATTGCTCGCGCAATGATTGAAGGAATGTTGTCGGGATTAGCAGATGCAGTTGCCGCTCTTGAAGTTCTCGGTGTTGATATCAAACGTGTACTTATTATCGGAGGGGCTGCGAAGAATCCTGCAGTGGGTCAGATTGCTTCAGCACTCTTCGGACGCCCAGTATTGATTCCACCAGCAGGTGAATATGTTGCCGATGGTGCAGCGAAGCAGGCGGCATGGGCACTGCTCGGCGGAAGCACACCACCAGTATGGGATTTAGGAAAAGCAACCCACATAGAAGCTACTGCAACTCCTGAAGTCTTAGAGAAATATCGAACGCTACGAGATGCAACAATCAACTGGTAACGCGAACACCTTTACCAACAACTACTACGCCGCCCTCTGAAATAGTAAAGCGTGCGCTATCTCGCTCTAGATCTACACCTATTTGCGCACCAGGATCAACCACAACGCTCTTATCCAGAATCGCATGGCGAATAACCGCACCTTCACCAATTTTCACGCCAGGCATAAGTACTGAACTATCCACGAATGCACCTTTACCGACATGTACATCGTAGGAAGTAACGGTGCGATTGACGTGGCCACCAGAGATGATTGAACCTGCGCCGACAATTGAATCTTGCGCAATTCCTGACTCACTAAATTTGGCGGGAGGCAGTGATGGTGGATTTGTCAGAAGCGGCCACTCGCGGTTGTAGAGATTAAAAATAGGGTGAATCGAAACAAGATCCATGTGTGCGTCGTAATAGGCATCAATGGAACCTACATCGCGCCAGTAGCCACGATCACGATCAGTTGCTCCAGGGACTTCGTTATGGGCAAAGTCGTAGACTTTTGCTTCACCATTTTTTGTCAGCATCGGAATAATGTTTCCGCCAATGTCGTGACGACTCTCTACATCTTCCGAGTCCAAAATGAGAGCTTCTTCCATCACATCACGCTTAAAAATGTAATTACCCATCGAGACAAGCGATAGATCTGGATGACCTGGCATAGCGGGTGGATCAGATGGCTTCTCATGAAATGCCTTGATGGTGATCCCATCTTCTGCTAACTCGATAACTCCGAACTCGTGTGCTTCTGATCGAGGCATACGAATTGCTGCAATAGTCACACCCGCACCAGTACTTAAGTGGGCATCAAACATCTGGCTGGGATCCATTCGATAAACGTGATCGGCACCGAATACCAATACATGTTTTGGATTTTCATCTTGAATCAGATTGAAGTTCTGCAAGATTGCATCGGCTGAACCTGTATACCAACGTGGTCCAAGGCGCTGTTGAGCCGGAACTGGGGTGATGTAATTATTTAACAAGGTCGACATGCGCCATGTAGTTGTGATGTGGCGGTCCAGTGAGTGAGATTTATACTGAGTGAGAACTGCGATTTTGCGCATCTCAGCGTTCACAAGATTAGAGAGAACAAAATCAACGAGGCGATAAGAACCACCGAATGGGACTGCAGGTTTTGCTCGATCTGCCGTCAGAGGCATTAAACGCTTTCCTTCACCGCCTGCAAGGACGATTCCGAGTGGTGTTTCAAAGCGCGCCATGGGTAAACGATACCCTTGTCATTAGATTTAACCTATAGCAGTTCGAAGGAGCCAGATGCGCATCGGGATGGTCACTAAAGAATGGCCACCTGCTGTCTACGGTGGCGCAGGCGTGCACGTTGTACAACTCAGCGCAGCTCTTCGATCAGTTTCTGGAATTAAAGTTGATGTTCATTGCTTTGGCGGAGTCCGCAAAGATGGTGCATTTGGCTACGACACTCCTCAAGAATTTGCATCTGCCAACCCTGCACTCCAAGCGCTTGCGACCGATATGTTGATCGCACATCACTTAGGCGATGTTGATCTTGTTCATTCACACACGTGGTATGCCAACATGGCTGGTCATACCGCGTCCCTTCTATACGGGATGCCGCACGTGATTAGCGCTCACTCGCTTGAACCTTTGCGCCCATGGAAGGCTGAACAGCTCGGTGGCGGTTACGCGATTTCATCATGGGCAGAAAGAACTGCCTACGAAGGCGCAGCCGCGATCATCGCGGTCAGTGATGGAATGCGTGCTGATGTACTTACTTCATATCCAGAGGTTGATCCAAAGAAAGTCGTCACTATCCGAAACGGTGTCGATACACAGGAGTGGTCCCCTATTGATGATCCAACTGTTGCCCAAAGTTTTGGAATCATCGGCCGCTATGCAATCTTTGTTGGTCGCATTACTCGCCAGAAAGGTTTAGCTCATCTTCTGCGTGCCTGGTCACAAGTCCCAGATGAGTACGGCCTTGTCCTATGTGCAGGAAGTGCGGATGAGGCAGGTATCGGAGCGGAATTTGAAGAACTTGTCTCTCAACTTCAAAAGAGTCGCAAAAATATTTGGTGGATTAAGGAGATGCTTCCAAAATCTCAACTCATTCCACTGCTGTCAGGTGCCGATCTATTCCTCTGTCCTTCAATCTATGAGCCACTAGGAATTGTTAATCTAGAAGCAATGGCTTGCCAAACTGCTGTGCTTGCTTCGCGCGTGGGTGGAATTCCTGAAGTTGTTGCAGATGGAATCACAGGAAAGCTTGTTGATTTCACAACAGATAGCGCTATTTTCGAGAGCAATATCGCTGCAGGAATCAATGAAATGATGGTTGATCCCGAAAGGCTAAAGAAATTTGGAATTGCAGGTCGTGCTCGAGCAATCAGTGAATTTGGCTGGGATGCAGTCGCCGCCGCTACAATTGCCCTCTATCGCAGCGTCCTGAAATAACGCAGCGTCTACTAAAAGGATTGCATCGATATGTCACGTAAAAGCGCGCTCATCTTTGCACTTGTTGGGCTTTTGTGGGGTATTCCTTACCTCTTTATTAAAGTCGCAGTTGATGAAGAGACTGGGTACGCACCCGCAATCGTCGTCTTTGGTCGCGTTCTGATCGGTGCGGCGATTTTGATCCCACTTGCAATAAAAGATAGGTCAATCTTCGCAGCCTTCCGCGGAATTAAATATGTAGCTTTTTACGCTGTTCTTGAAATGATAATTCCTTGGATCCTAATTGGAACTGCTGAACAGAAGATTTCATCTGGCCTTGCTGGGTTACTCATCGCATCCGTTCCTATCTGGTCGAACATAATCACTTACTTCCAAGGCGATAAAGACGCTCTCAAAGCAAATCGCATCATCGGTATTGGCATCGGATTTATTGGTGTTGTTCTCATTGTTGGCATCGAAACTCTCACCGGCTCATCGGATCCACTCTCAATTTTGATGGTTATTCTGGCGGCAATTGGCTACGCCTATGCAATTATCATGATTCGCAGCAAACTGCCTGATGTCTCTGGAATTGCGATTAATGGTGTTGCTATGGCCTTAACTGCAATCTTTTATCTGCCATTTACAATTGCGCTCTGGCCAGAGCACACCGTCGCACCCGAAGCCACTTACTCTGTTATCGCACTTGGAATCTTCTCAACTGGTCTGGCATTCGCTATCTTCTTCAAGCTGGTTGCAGATATCGGCCCTACGCGTGCTTCCCTTGTGACCTTTTGGAATACGGCAGTTGCAGTTATTCTGGGAGTGCTTATTCTGGGTGAGGAACTCACCGTCGGCATTCGGATCGGATTACCGCTTGTGGTGCTCGGATCGTGGTTAGTTAATCGCCGTAAAAAGGTGTAACTCTTTACTTCTCAGAAAAACCTAGTCGCTCAAGAAGTTTCGGATCTCTCTGCCATTCTTTAGAAACCTTCACATGTAGCCCCAGAAAGATACGCGCGCCAAGTTCGCGCTCAATGTCTGCGCGAGCTCGCATACCAATATCCTTTAGGCGTTCCCCTTTGTGACCGAGCAAAATGCCGGTCTGTGAATCGCGCTCGACATGGATAGTTGCATGAATATCAAAGAAAGGTCTCGAGCCTTTCTCTTCGCGCTCTGACATCTCATCGATGGTGACCATGATCGAATGTGGAAGTTCTTCGCGGGCATCACGGAGTGCGGCCTCGCGCACGAGCTCACAGATGAGTTGTTCAACACCCTGATCACTCTTCATATCTGTCGGATAAAAAGCTGGTCCCTCCGAAAGACTCTTTGAAATCAGCGATGCTAGGAGATCAATCTGATCGTGAATTGCTGCTGAGATGGGAATGATCTCATCCCAGGTAAAGCCGACTGCAAGTTCGTTGATTCCAAGCAAGCGCTCAGCAATATTCTTCTTAGAGACTAGGTCGGTCTTTGTAACGAGTGCAAACTTCTTAGCACGGGGATGCTTTGCAATTTCCTGTGCCACAAAAACATCTCCAGCACCTGAAGTTTCATCGGCTGGAAGACACATCAGGATTACATCTACTGAATCAAGGCTCTCCCCCACAACAGCATTGAGGCGATGACCAAGAAGCGTCTTAGGTTTATGTACACCCGGTGTATCTACAAGCACTGCTTGAAAGTCTGAGCCATTAATAATTCCGCGGATTGCATGACGTGTGGTGTTGGGATGTGGCGAAGTAATCGCAATCTTTGATCCAACGAGGGCGTTAATGAGAGTTGATTTTCCAGTATTTGGGCGGCCAACAATGGCGACAAAGCCCGAACGGAATTCACTCATGTGCCTATTCTCGCATCAGGCGAAGCCTTTTACCTAAACGAGTTGCTGCAAAGAAGTTATTAACTCGACTGCATCATTGACTGACGTGACGATTTCGGCAGCGCGTTCACCAATAAGGCGATGAGTACCTTCAGATGTAGGTGAATTAATTGGTCCAGGAATAGCCATGACAGGTCGCAAAAGCTCAGCTGCATCACGGGCAGTGCGCAGCGATCCACTTCGAAATGCGGCTTCAACTACCAAAGTAGACATTGAGAGTGCAGCAATGATGCGATTGCGAGTAAGAAATCGAGATGGAAAAGCCGGAGTTCCAGGCATTACTTCGGTGATGATTGCACCCAGCTCTGCAATTTCAGTAAAGAGTCTCTCGTTTCCTGCCGGATAGTTGATATCAATTCCACTTGCGATGACAGCAATAGTTATACCTTCTGCGATGAGCGCACCTTTATGGGCATGGGTATCGATTCCATATGCTCCGCCACTGACGATGCTCCATTCACGATCAACAAACCCTGCAGCAAAGTCACTAGCAATTCGCGCACCATACGGCGTTGGATTACGAGTTCCAACAATTGCGATAGAACGCGTTTTAAGGGAATCCACTTTGCCTTTGACGATAAGACCAATAGGTGGTGTTGCCAGATCATCGAGCTGCTGTGGCCAAGTGAGATCATCCGGGACTATAAATATGCCACCTGCCTTCTCTATCGATTCAAGTAAGGCCGATGCTCCACCGCGATGCAATTGAGTGAGAGTCTTCTCCGCCTTACTCGAGCGATAGAAACCATCTTTAATTCTGAGTAACGTGTGATGCGCGCCTTGCTGAGTAATTTCTGAAGCCCAGAAAGAGTTGCCACCTTCAGTAGCTGCGAAAAGTTCAAGTCTCGCTGACTTCTCTTCGTTCACGATATTCCACCTTCGCGTAGTTCGTAGGCAGTGGTTACATCTGCCAGAGTAGGTTGATTGCGTCCTGCTAAATCTGCCAGCGTCCATCCAAGTCGAATAACTTTATGTAGGCCTCGCGCTGTTAATCGCTCCTGATCAAGTTCATCATGGAGAAAATTCATTGCCATGCGATCAGGTTTAAAGTCAGTGCGGAGCGCACGTGCAGGGATTGCGCTATTGAGCTCAAAACCTCGTCCTGCAAATCGTTCACGCGCAATAACTCGTGCTTCTTGCACTCGCCCGGCGATCACAGCACTAGACTCGCCTAGCGTTGCAGATGAGATATCGGCGCGACCAACTGGGTCAACGGTGATGCGCATATCTATACGATCCATCAAGGGACCGGATAACTTTCCCAAATAGCGTCTAACTTGAACAGAAGAACAACTACAACCGAGGCCTCTGCCAGCAAATTTTCCACACGGGCATGGATTAGCAGCCAAGACTAAGAGAAATCGTGAGGGGTAGGTAATGTTTCCAACACTTCTTGCAATCGTGATTGTTCCTGATTCAAGTGGTTGGCGAAGTGAGTCAAGAATTCCAGAGGCACATTCTGGTGCTTCATCAATAAAGAGAACGCCGTGATGTGCCAGTGAACATGCGCCTGGCCTAATGACATGTGCGCCACCTCCGACCATTGCAACTCGCGTTGCGCTGTGATGCGGTGCAACGATGGGGGCTATCCGCGACATTGGTGATCGCTCTGAAAGAGTGCCCGCAACTGAGTGCAGTGCTGTGACTTCTAAACTTTGTTCGATTGTCAGAGGTGGCAAGATCGTTGGAATCCGACTTGCGATCATTGTCTTGCCTGCACCAGGTGGACCAATAAGTAAGAGATGGTGTCCCCCAGCGGCTGCAACTTCTGCACCGAAACGTGCGCGCATCTGCCCCGCAACATCTTCAAAATCAAGCAGCGGATCGATGCTTTCATCCATTTCCTCAGCGGTATAACTTCGTCCTTCACCGGTGCGCAAAAAGACGAGAAGTTCTCGTAAGTTAGCAAATGCCACAATCTCCATCGATTGCAAAAGTGCACCTTCGCCAACATTGGCGATTGGAATAATCGCGCGCCTGATTCCTTCACGGTGGCCAGCAATCAACGCAGGCAGGACTCCGTTCACTCCACGGATAGATCCATCCAAACCTAGTTCGCCGAGTATCAGCGTTGAATCAAGTGAATCCTGCGCAAGTGCTCCATGAGCGACCAAGATCGCAAGGGCGATTGCTAGGTCAAAGCTTGAACCACTTTTTGGTAGCCAGGCGGGAGAAAGCGAAACAGTTACCTTTCTATTAGGCCAGTTCTCGGCTGAGTTTGTAAATGCTGCTCGTACGCGATCACGTGATTCATTAAGCGCGGCATCGGGAAGCCCAAGTAAGTTGTAATGCGGAAGTCCATCACTAATGTCGACCTCGACTGTGACCGTGTTACCAGAAAGGCCGACTAGACCCATCGATGTCGAACGACCCAGGGTCACAGAATATTCTCTCTAAAATCAATAGTGTGCGAACCATCTGCAGCTAAAAGCACAGCTGCAACATCGATCGAGAAATCACTTCCGAGTTGATGATGAGTTGCAAGCCATGCCAGCGCCAAACGTTGCAGTCTGCGCGCCTTGTCTCGATTGATCGCCTCTAACGGATCTCCGAAAGCCAGCGAGGAGCGAGTCTTCACTTCAACAAAATGCAGGAGTGATTGAGAATCGCAGGCGATGAGATCTATTTCGCCTTCTTTAATCCGCCAATTACGTTCGATAATGTCATAGCCGAGAGTCTCTAGATGTTGAGCGATCGTTGCCTCGCCAAAGGCGCCAATCTGTCGATTTCTGCTTGGTCTCTTCTGAGTTGCCGTCATGGAGGGCAGGGTAAGTACTCATCTGCCCACACCCACCATGTTGAGGCTTCAATGTGGGTAAGTTAGAGAAGCTCTGCGATATTTGAAAAAGATCTGCGATGAATTGGTGTAACGCCAAATTTTGCCAGCGCCTCGGTATGGGTCTTTGTGATGTAACCCTTATGTGACGCCAATCCATACTCCGGATATGTGAGATCGAGTTCGCGCATTATTCGATCACGAGTAACTTTTGCAATGATGGATGCAGCACTTATGCAAGTAACTACTTGATCACCTTTCCAGACTGCAAGGTTTGGCAGAGCAAGTCCTTCAATGGCATATCCATCTGTTAGTACATAGGCTGGCGTGACCTCAAGTCCCTGTACAGCTCGACGCATCCCATCAAGGTTTGCAGCATGAACACCGCGAGCATCAATTTCTTCACTGGAGATAATTACAATGCTTACAGAAAGTGCGGCGTCATAAACCACATCAAATAGTTCTTCACGATTTTTCTCCGAGAGTTCTTTCGAATCTCGCACTTTTGCTAATGCATCTGCGTGAGCATCTCGCAGAATTACAGAGGCCACAACTAAAGGGCCAGCACATGCTCCGCGTCCTGCTTCGTCTACCCCCGCTAATGGAGAAATACCAGCAGCGTAAAGTCGATCTTCAATTACCTTGTGATCACTCACTTCTTTGAAAGTGGGTCCTGAGATGAGATAAATCCGATTCGCTGAAATGGCCAGATCGTTGCAACAACACGTCCCGTTATCTTTTCAACAGGAACCATTCCATTGTTGACATCATCTTGATGAAAACGGGAATCAGCACTTGCTCCACGATGATCTCCCATGACCCAGACTTTGCCTTCAGGAACTGTGATGTTGAAATCTGTATCACTGGGAGTATTTCCAGCAAAGATGTAAGGCTCATTCGTTGGCTTTCCATTAATAGTAAGCACTTTATCCTTTGCAACTACCTTGTCTCCGGCTACGCCAATCACACGCTTCACCAGATATTGCTTTGCAGGGTTTGGGACAACGCCAACAATGACAAGCCCTTCACGGATTGCATGGGTAATTTTGTTCTCAGGATCAGAGCTTGCCTCCGGTAGCCATCCTGCAGGATCACGGAAAACAATGACATCTCCGCGACTCACGTTATTTCCGATAAATGGGATTCGGTTTACTGCAACACGATCCTTAATCTGAAGCGTGTTCTCCATTGATCCAGAGGGAATGAAGAAAAATTGCACGAGGAAAGATTTAATGAGTAATGAAACAAGAAGGGCCAGACTTACCAAAATTGGTAACTCGCGAAGGAGCGAACCCTTGCGCATCATGGGTTAATGAGCGCTAAGACTATTCAGCAGTTTTTTCAGCTGGGGTCTCTTCTGCTGAAGTCTCTTCTGCTGGAGTTTCAACTACTGCCTCAACTGCTTCAACTGTCTCAACTGTCTCAACAACCTCAACTGGTGCTTCAACAACCTCTACGACAGGTTCGACAACAGCTTCAACGATTGGTTCTGGTGTTGAAAGAATTCCATCGCCGTAACCTTCAATGCCATCACGCTTTTCGCGAATCTTTGCAGCCTTACCGCGAAGATCGCGTAGGTAGTAAAGCTTTGCACGGCGAACATCGCCCTTCTTAACAAGCTCAATCTTTTCAATAACTGGTGTGTGAACTGGGAATGTGCGCTCTACGCCAACTCCGTATGAAACTTTACGGATTGTAAATGTTTCGCGCACACCATCGCCTTGGCGACGAATTACGATTCCTTGGAAGACCTGGATACGGCTCTTTGAACCTTCAATAACGCGAACGTGGATCTTGAGCTCATCGCCAGCGCGGAACTGTGGGACGTCCTTGCGCAATGACTTGGCATCAACGGCATCGAGAATGTTCATTTTCTTCCTCAGGTTTCTTTTCTATCAATGTCAGCGCCTGCTTCTTAGCTGCGCAGAAGGGCTATCTTGCCATAGAAGGGGCCTTGAGCGTAAATCGGCTAGAACTCTACGCGTGCGAGCGCATCCGCCAGCGCATCGAAGAGGCCCGGACCTGCAGCAATGGTCAGCTTGCGCGACCCATCCCCCAGGTGCGCAACCTCTGCACCCGCTTCAGTGGCAACGAGAGCACCGGCGGCCCAATCCCATGGATGGAGGCCGCGTTCGAAGTAAGCATCGAGTGAACCCATGCCGACATGACATAAATCGACAGCGGCTGAGCCCATACGCCGAATATCGCGAGTGCGAGGAAGTAAGGATGCAACCATTGCAATCTGCTCGGTGCGATGTTCAACATCGTATGCAAATCCAGTGCCAATGAGTGCGCGATCTAGAGTGACCCCCGATGTTGCACGAATTTTCTCGCCATTGTGGAAAGCACCTTCGCCACGGACTGCATGCCAGAGCGAATTAATTGTCGGTGCATAGACAACGCCTACGAGTGAGCCTTCATCATCTCGTGCTGCAACGCTGACATTCCATCCCGGTAATCCATAAAAGTAATTAACTGTTCCATCCAGTGGATCGATAACCCATGTGATTCCCGATTTACTTTCACGGGCAGCACCTTCTTCGCCGATGATTCCATCATCAGGGCGTGCGGCAAGGATGCTCTCGACAATCAGCGACTCCGCCTTTTCATCCATCTGTGTGGCGAAGTCAATGGCCACGGACTTTTCGGTGAGATCAAAGTGGGCTGGACGTTGCATCAGGAGTTGTCCCGCTGCTGCTGCCACGGAATGGGCAAGCGGAAGTAATTCTGAGGCGAGGCGAGAAGTCTCTGGGGTCATATCCGCACTTTATCGGTTATTCTGCGCAACATGAGCGAACTGCGGCTAACGGGCAAGAACCCTGAGGGCACCCATATCACTCTTACCAACCCGACTGGCGAAGAATTCACCGTACGCATCAGCGACACGCTGCGCGCGACCGTGAATCAACCTCGTCTTGCAGCAGTTGTTGCAAGTGATGACGTTGAGACAATGAGCGTGAAAGAGATTCAGCGCCGTCTTCGTGCAGGTGAAACCATGGATGCAATTGCCCGCGATGGCCACATCAGCGTTGAAAAAGTAGAACGCTTTGCAGGACCAATCTTGCAAGAGCGTGTCTATATCTTGGATCAAGCCTTCTCTATCGTTTTGCGTAAAGAGAGCGCTCGCGATCAGGAAACATTTTTCGATGTGGTGATTTCTCGTCTTGCACCCATGGGCGTCGATAGCGATTCACTTTCATGGAACAGCTGGCGCATCGATGATGGAACATGGACGATTGATCTTTCCTATCCCAACCGCGATGGCCACGGCAGTGCGACCTGGAACTTTGATCTCAACCGTCGTTCAATCACGGCAACCAATGAGAATGCACGGTGGATGCTTGGGCAAGAGCCAGCACCTCGCGTGCAGACACCTGGGCTTGTGCACTCCGAACCAACTCACCCTTCACGAATCATCGACTCGATTCCAGATCCAGAACCTGTACGTGAGACTCCGCGCCTTGTCGCAATCCGTGAAACTCCGCGTGAAGAAGATCGCGCTGAAGGCATAACAAGTCGTGCAAAAGTTCCGTCATGGGATGAAATCATGTTTGGACGCCCTGCTGCGCCTGCTACGCCTGCTTCTGAATTTCCCGACAACGATCCAGTTGATGACCCTGAAGAGGATGACTTCCGTAATTAAGAATTAGAGATAGGCGCGCGATAAAAGCGCGACCGTTGACTCAATCTCGCTAACTCCACCGTGATGTCCCACCATCTCGCCCTCTTTATCTGCGCGAGTTGGATCCAATAAGACCAATCCCCCATGTGGAATTGCAATCAGATCGCCCATGCGATCGGAAGCATCGGCTGTAACAACTTCTCCAAAGAGATGGCCCGCGATAGCTTCTTCTCGCGTATAGATCGCAGCGCGTTCACCAAAGAAGTCACGCCATTTACCCGCGTAATCAAGGCGAGCAGATGGAGAGTCTGCTGCATCATCAAAATAGATATGACGTGCACGTGGCTCACCTGCAACTGTCGTTACGCCATCAAGGAGTGAGTTATCAACGCCCAAAATTAACTTCTCTTCCACGTTGATCATTCCATGATCTGAGGTGAGCCAGATGCGAGTTCCGCGAGGCAACTTCATCACTAGCGCTGAAAGCAGTGCATCAATTCCTGTCAACGCAGCGAGCCATTTATCTGATCCCACTCCATCGCTATGACCGGCCGAATCAAGATCATTGACATAGAGGTAAACAAAAGATGGTGTTGCCTTGAGTCCTGCCGCAGTCTTTTCAATGAGATCTGTTGGGATATTTGCACCGCTATATGTTGCGCCGCGAAACACAGCCTGCGTAAACCCAGTAGTTTCATACCTTTTTGCTGCAACGTGAGTCACTGAGATAGCTGCAGCTTGTGCGCGCTCAAATAAAGTTGGAAGCGGTTGCCAGATGGTGGGATCAACGCGCTCATCCCACTTGAGCGAATTAAGAACTCGTCCTCCACTTCGAGGCACACGAACTGTATATCCCAGCATTCCATGAGCACCTGGCAGTACGCCTGTCATCAAAGTTGCAAGACTTGTTGCAGTCGTCGATGGAAATGATGTTCTCAATGAAGCGGTTGCAGTCAGGGATGCAATGGTGGGAATGATTCCTGCGTATTTTTCGATGACATCTGCACCGAGACCGTCAATAAGAAAAAGTAGCTCACGCCCTGCAGGGCTTTCACTGATCTGAAGGCGATTCTCTGCATCAGCTAAGCCAAGAGAGGCAAAGATTGATGGCGTGATATCGGCTAAATGCACCGACATATGTTCTCACGGGTACTCGAATCGGTCACCGTCTTACTTTCAGGCATTGTGTTGCAATCGTTGGTGCTAGAGGGCGTGTAGGTACACAGATTTAGCCCAACCTCTTGGCACAATTCACGCCATGGCAACAGCAAAGAAGACCACAGCAACTAAAGGCAAGAAGGCAGCGGCAGGACCAAAGCCTGGAGAGTTTGCCGGCAAGATAGTTGATATCGATGTCTCATCAGAGATGTCAGAGTCTTTCCTTGAATATGCGTACTCAGTTATTTATTCACGAGCACTTCCAGATGCACGTGATGGTCTCAAGCCTGTGCACCGTCGCATCTTGCATCAGATGGCAGATATGGGACTTCGCCCCGATCGCGGCCACGTAAAGAGTGCACGAGTTGTCGGTGAAGTAATGGGTAAGTTGCACCCACACGGTGATGGTGCAATCTATGACGCACTTGTTCGTATGGCGCAATCATTTTCCATGCAGCTTCCGCTTATTGATGGCCATGGAAACTTTGGTTCACTCGACTCAGGTCCTGCTGCGATGCGTTACACAGAGGCACGTTTAGCATCTGCAGCCCTTGCGATGGTCTCTGAATCAGATGAGAACACAGTCGACTTTGGCCCAAATTACGATGGTCAGCTTTCTGAGCCACTTGTACTTCCGGCTGCATATCCAAACTTGCTCGTTAACGGTGGTTCAGGAATCGCTGTAGGTATGGCGACAAATATGGCCCCACATAACTTGGGCGAAGTGATTGCTGCGACAAAGTTCTTAATTGATAATCCGAAGGCGACGCTTAATCAATTGATGAAGCATGTGCAGGCTCCAGATTTCCCAACCGGCGGAGAGATTGTCGGCATCGAAGGTGTACGTGAGGCGTATGCCACAGGTAAGGGTTCCTTTAAGGTGCGCGCAACTGTTGAGATTTCAAAAGTTACATCACGCAAAATGGGAATCATCATCAAGGAACTTCCATTTAACATCGGCCCAGAAAAGGTCGTTGAGCGCATTGCAGATCTTGCTAAAGCGAAGAAGATTCAGGGAATCTCAGACATCATCGACCTGACCGATGGTCAAACAGGCACCAACGTTGTTATTGAGCTCAAGAATGGCTTTGAGCCAGAAGATGTTCTGGAAAAGCTCTACAAGTTAACTCCTATGGAAGACGCCTTTGCCATCAACGCTGTTGCCCTTGTTAAGGGTCGCCCGCAGACTTTGGGGCTCAAAGAACTCCTTCAAGTCTTCATCGATCACCGGATAGAAGTTGTTACTCGTCGCTCAGAATTTAGAAAAGCGAAGGCATCTGCTCGTTTATTGATGGTTGATGGTCTCCTGAAAGCAATTATCGATATCGATAAAGTCATCAAGATCATCCGTGGCAGCGACGATGCAACTGCTGCAAAGGCTTCATTAATCAAGGATTTCAAACTCAATGACGAGCAGGCCACATATATCCTCGATATGCCACTTCGTCGTTTGACCAAGATGAGCAAACTTGAACTTGAAAGTGAACAGAAAGAGTTGAAGAAAATCATTGCTGACCTCACTGCTCTACTCAAGAGTGATGAGAACATCAGAGCCCTCATCTCAACAGAGCTCACCGCAGTTGCTAAATCCTATGCAACACCTCGTCGCACACGTATTGGCGCTGAACAAAGCATTTAAGTAACCAATTTCGTACCTACCGCCACTATGTGGGAGACTTCCGCAAATGATCGCAACTTCCGCCCTCGAGCTTCGCGCTGGGGCCAGACTCCTTGTTTCTGGGGTCAATGTTCGAATCAATCATGGCGATCGCATCGGATTCGTCGGACGTAACGGTGCCGGCAAATCAACCCTTGCAAAAGTTCTAGCGGGTGAAACACTTCCTGCAGGTGGCGCTGTGCAACGCACCGGCAAGATCGGATATCTCCCCCAGGATCCACGTACTGGTGAAGATCAAGGAACTGTTATTGAACGCATTTTATCTGCGCGAGATTTAGATCAAATTGCAGCGCGCATGACCCAAGTTGAACAAGAGATGGCAACAACTGAAGGTGCCGCACTCGAAAAGGCGATGGAGCGTTACACCCGCGTCGATGCTGAATTCCAAGCAGCCGGTGGTTATGCCGCAACTGCCGAAGCCGAAGCAATTGCTACCTCACTTGGAGTATCTGAGGCTGTCTTTGGAAACCAACTCGATACTCTTTCGGGCGGACAACGTCGCCGTATTGAACTCGCTCGCATTCTCTTCTCAGGGGCTGAAACACTTTTGCTCGATGAGCCAACGAACCACTTGGATGCCGATTCCATTATTTGGCTGCGTAACTACTTGAGCACCTACTCGGGTGGTCTTGTGATCATCTCTCACGATGTAAACCTGATTGAACAGGTTGTAAATAAGGTCTTCTACATCGACGGCAACCGTAACGTCATCGATGTCTATAACTTGGGCTGGAAGCAATATCTCCTGCAGCGCGAACAGGATGAACATCGCCGCAAGAAAGAGCGTGCGAATGCCGAAAAGAAGGCCGAGATCTTGCAAAAGCAGGGCGAGAAGATGCGCGCTAAGGCTTCAAAGGCAACCGCTGCGCAAGGCATGTTACGTCGCGCTGAGAAACTTCGTTCTTCACTCGATGATGTGCGCGTTAAAGATAAGGTTGCAAAGCTCCGCTTTCCTACCCCAGCACCGTGTGGAAAGACTCCCCTATCTGGAGAAGAGCTATCTAAGAACTACGGCTCTCTTGAAATCTTCACCGATGTTTCATGCGTTATCGATAAGGGTTCTCGCGTTGTCATCTTGGGACTCAACGGTGCCGGCAAGACAACTCTCCTAAAGATTCTTGCTAACCAACTTGAATCTGATACCGGCAAAGTCGAACATGGCCACGGATTAAAACTTGGTTACTACGCCCAGGAACATGAAATGCTCGATTTCGAACGCACCATTCTAGAAAATATGATGTCTTCTAAAGATGACCTACGTGAGCCTGAGGCGCGTAACGTACTTGGTTCATTCCTCTTCGTCGGAGATGACGTTCATAAGCCCGTGAAAGTACTTTCAGGTGGAGAGCGAACACGTCTTGCTCTCGCTACTTTGGTTGTCTCTGCAGCAAATGTTCTCTTGCTCGATGAGCCAACGAATAACTTAGATCCCGCATCTCGCGAGGAGATCTTGGGAGCACTCGGTGAGTATCAAGGCGCAGTAGTGATGGTCTCGCACGATGAAGGCGCTGTACAAGCCCTTAAGCCAGAGCGTGTGATCTTGTTGCCAGATGGCGATGAAGACATTTGGAAAGAGGAGTACTTCGACCTCGTCGCAATCGACTAATTAAGCGTCGATACGGTCGCGATCGATTTCAGCAGTAGAAATAAATTCTTTACGTGGGGCAACATCATTGCCCATCAAGAGTTCAAACATTTGCTCTGCCGCAGTGGCATCAGAGACAGTAATGCGACGAAGTGTGCGCGCATCTGGATCCATCGTTGTTTCACGGAGCTGATCAGCATCCATCTCACCGAGGCCTTTGTAGCGCTGAATAGGCTCTTTCCACTTCTTGCCAGCCTTTGTTAGATCAGCGGTCACCTTCTTCATCTCATCATCAGAATAGGTGTAGATGTACTCACCTTTTTTGCCGCC
>Ga0214917_10001115_pt1 | contig 35074 bp, 52 predicted proteins | sample LL_1208_BB_MetaG_FD_177983 | JGI IMG/M metagenome (GOLD analysis project Ga0214917, IMG submission 177983) | Freshwater microbial communities from Lake Lanier, Atlanta, Georgia, United States - LL_1208_BB | ecosystem: Environmental > Aquatic > Freshwater > Lake | place: USA: Georgia | collected... | reverse complement strand
TATACTCCTTCTTTAACTATTATAGTAGTGCAGCAAAGTTTTACCACAATTCCTTGGCTAGGTAACATCTCTGCTAGACCTATTAGAGCTGCAAATAAAACTAAAATTGTTGACTTTGATGGAACAACTTATACGCAGGCAACTGAAGGTTACCTAACGTTAACTATTGACGTTCCTAGACAAAACACGACTAAAGACTGGGGCCTTATAAGCAGAGGGCCAGGTGGTTATAAGTGGCAAACCGTAAAGGTGCCTAGTGTTATTTTTACAAAACGTGTCGTAAAAACTGCCACCCCAAAGGGTGTATTTGACGGTGCTGCAGACGTAGAAAGCTTTGTATCTGACGTATGTAACAAAAGATTTATTGGAATTAAAGCTAGGTATCGTTATTGGGATGCTAAGGCTAAGAAAGTAATAACCGTTGCTCAACAACAAACTGCGGATAAAAGACAGGTTCAATACTACATTGTTGGTGTTCTTGAATCAGATGTTAAAGCCTATCCAACAGCAACATATGCAGATCATGCTGCCGCAGGACGAGTTAAAACAAATATTTGGCAATCAGCTGGTTGGGACTGGGTATCTACAGGAAAAGCATACGTTGAACCAGGAACAAAGGCAACCATTACTGCTCAATCTTATCGAAATGAAGCTATTGCTTATCGCAAAAAATTAGAAAGTACTGATTGCAGCAAAGCTTCTGGAGTAACACCGGCTACTACTCCTCCAGCAGCACCAAACGTAACCACTACAGAAACTTTAAAGTCTGCTGAGACATTTAACCCCCCTCCACACATTATGACACGTCATTTTTCTCCTATAGCCTGGGGTGGAACTGACTCATACGATGACGGTAACTCCTACAATCAACTAGGCATGTTTTATCAAGATCCTGATCTGGTATCTAATACTGCAAAGGTTTACGACAGCAAGGTACAAAAGTTTTGGGGTTTTAGGTTTATCTTTAACCCTACTTTTTACAACTATCAAATGTCTCAAACTAATAACGTTGACTGGGGTAGAAAAAACGAAAATAACGCCGTATTAATTACTGGCGGAGGAACAATATCTCTACGCTTAGTTTTAGATAGAGTTGCGGATATGAACACCGTTCGTAGATGGGTTATGGATGGAAGAACGGCTACTATTGGTGCCCCCAACTACCCTATTAATTTAACCCCAGAGCAGTGTGAAGGGCTATTACGACGTGGAACTGAATACGATATGGAGTACATGTTCCGCGTGTTTAACGGTAACCCTGAAAAAGCACCCCTACTAGGAAACCCAGTAGGTAACCTAGAGATGGCTACTGCTAACTTGGGCTTTGTTACTTCCTTGCCATTTATCTTTAAGTTAAACGATCAACTAAGGTACAAAGTAATTCTTTCTAGTCTTACGGTACAGCACGATCTATTTACTAAAGAAATGATCCCTATTAGAAGTTTGGTGGACCTCACTCTTGAGCGTATTCCAGACTTCTACTACGACAAGTCTAAGTACCTCAGTATTGACTCTAAGACTAAGCTTATTCAGACGCTTCCTGCGTCTGCTACAGCGAGTGGTTCTTCTAGTACCGCTAGAAGAGTTCCTCCTAGAGGGGCTATGGGTATTGAATAATGGCTGTATTTAGATCATCACGCTATTACACCGGAGACGCTCAACAAATCAAGAATAAAACTACCGGCTTATTTAACTGGACTGTTTATCGTGACTTTCCAGGAGCAACTCAGATTAGTTATATTGACTATACCTGGGTAGATGGTGACCGCATTGACTATTTAGCGGACGTATTTCTTGGTAACGGAACTCTTTGGTGGAAAATTATGGACATCAACCCTACTATCCAAGACCCGTTCTCTATAAAAGAGGGAACTGTAATACGGATTCCTAGGAGTTAACCGTGACTATTTTAAGTAAAAATTTACGTGCTAATTTGCCTATTGAACGTCCACACAGTCGATCTGTATCGTTTAGTAAAAGCCCGGATTTTGCCCTTACCTTAATAAGCGCAAGATTAACACAAGAGCTAGATTCGCATGAGATATTAACCCTTCGTTTTGCTGGAAAAGTTAACAGCAACGAAGGAACTATTGTTTCTGGTGATCCAGTTGAGTTTAAATGGACTAGCGGTATTAACGAAAACACCTTTATCGGGTATGTGCATAGCATTAAACCAACCACTATTGAAGAAAATGAAACTGAAGTATATTGCGTATCTCCATCGTATTTATTAAAAAATACCGATCAAAAGATATATAAAAATGTAACTGCCGATGCAGTAGTTTCTAAGATTGCTTCTAAGTACGGTCTAAAAGCGGTTACCCAAAGACATCCAAGAGTGTTTTCTGCTGTAACTCAAGCGGGTCAAAGCGACTGGCAACTTCTTCGTACGTTAGCTAATCAAACAGGTTTTGCTTTAAAGACAGAAAAAACAACACTATATTTTATGTCTAAAGATAAGTTGTCATCTTCTAGCAGATCTTCTGCTCCATATTTTTATACTGAAAACATAAAGCCACTATCTAAAGTAGCTTCTCAATTTGGCACCGTATATAGCTTTAAACCTATGATTTCAGATGAAGCTCCAGATATGTTGGGAGCTACTGTGGATCGAGTAGTTACTGGTATCCATCAAGTAACAGATGCCCCTATAAGCACTACTCATAGTTCTAAACCTGGATCTAAACAAACGCTAGGCGTTGTTATACCAAGTCAAGCATATTTAAATGGAGAGATCTGATGACTGCAACTCATTCCTCTTCTACAAATAAAGCAACTTTTATACGTCATTTACCTTTTGAAAGCGCTACCAGCTTAGCAGATGCTAAGTACATAGCCACTGACCGAGCTGAAACGTACAGATATAAATATCGAGGAGTCGCAATACTTGCTGGAGATGCCGGAGTAAAAGTTGGTCAATTAATTTATCTAGACGGACTTTCTCAGGGAATGTCTGGATACTGGACTGTTTTACGTGTAGATCACGTGTTTGGTAGCGGTAACGCTTCTTATCAATTAGAAGTTTTACTTGGTACAGATGTTCTTGGAGATGTATCAGAGAATGTGGGGGCAGATACAGAAGTACGCGATTTTGCCGCAGAACTAGCAGAACAGTCTTTAGATGCGGCCCCATCCACCCTTACAGATTACTCTTTTGGCGTAAACGCTGGCAAGGTAGAGTCATCTGTAGCATATGCGCCATCTAGTAAAGTAGTAGCTCCAGCGTACGCACCAGCAGCACCTACGTCTTATGAACCCAACATATATAAAACTGAGGTACCAAATTTTTCAAGCGTTAAACGAACTACAACATGGGCGGCAAAATAATGGCAATAGCTAACGATATGGAATACATGTTAGACCCTCAGGGTAGGCCAAGATTCTTTGGCCTGTACGAAGGCACTGTAGTAGACATAAATGATCCTTTAAAGAAAAACAGGATAAAGCTTTCTGTTACGGTTACTGGTAAAGAAACCAGTAACTGGGCTAGGGCTCTTCTTCCCATCACGGTAAATTCAAACCATCCTGATCATCAAGAACATACCGCTGCTCAGATTGCCGCCCTATTAACTACTACCGCCACAACGGTGACCTCCGGAGCCGCTTCTGCAGGCACCGCTCATACCCACTCAGTAACTGTACCCGCGCTTACAGTGGTAGCAAAAGCAGGGGCTGGTACCCTTAAACATCCGCATAAAACTGTCGCAAACACCACAAAAAAATGGAATGATGCTACTGATATAGGCGCTACAGAAGAGCACACTCTTCACAGACTATTGCCTAAAAAGGGACAAAAAGTTTGGGTAATGTTTGTTGCGGGATTAGTAAACGAACCAGTATGGGTAGGAGTACAGGAACCTAAATGAAAGCTATTTCATATCCTTTTACTCTTGATCCATTTGGTGTTGTAGAGTCTACAGAAAATCAAACTAAAATCTATCAAGATAGGGTTTTAACCTTGCTATCCACCGCCGTTGGAGAAAGACCAATGCGCCCTACGTATGGCACAGATGTTGCTAGAGCCATGTTTGAAAACCAAACTGATGCTAAAAAAGCTATTGATCAAGCTATTAGAAAAGCTATAAGCACCTGGATACCTGAAGTAGATGTGGATTCCGTAAATGTAACCACTTTTGATAATTCAGGAAAAGTAGGGGTAGAAGTAAACATTATTTTGCCGGACTTTACATCAACAACTGTTAACGTTTTAAGCACAACCCTAAATCCAAACGGCTCTACTACGAGGTGATGAATAATGGCTAATGAAGTCCCTTACCAAATAGATTATACATCTAGAGACTATTACTCTCTAATAACAGACCTTACAAGTCTTGTAAATGTAAGAACAGACACCGATTGGAGTGCTGACGACCCTAATGATTTAGGCACTGTTATTTTGGAGTCTTTTGCCTACATGGGTGACGTAATGTCCTATTACATTGACAGAGTTGCTAACGAGCTTTCAATTGATACCGCAGCTCGTAGAAAAACACTTGTTGATATTGGAAAGCTTTTTGGATACCGAGTTTCTGGTCCAACGCCAGCCACAGTATCTGTTCGTTTTGAGAACATAAGCGATAGTCCTATTGATATTCCGGTAGGAACTCAAGTATTAGCAACCCTTCTTTACGGAAACTATACAGAAGTTTATTTTGAGACTATTGAGAGTGCTGTACAATTAGCTGCTGGAGATAACATAACTCTGTTAGCTAAGGAAGGAAAAACAGTAAACACAGATCGTCCTGACTTAATTAGCGCAACAACTAATAAACCTCTTCCAGTTAACTTAGGAACATCTGCAGGAACTGCTGATCAATCTTTTGAATTAACAGACACAAATGTTGTTGATACATCAATCGTTGTATACGTTGGTCAAGGCGAAGCATTTGCTCCTTGGACATTCGTAGACACTTTATCTGAGTTTGGTCCTTCCGCACTTGTGTTTACAACAAGCGTAGATGAAACGGGCAAAACATCAGTAGTATTTGGTGATGGAGTAAACGGATCTATTCCGCCATACGGTCAAGTCATTAGCGCACTGTATAAAGTTTCTGTAGGAGCAGCTGGAAACCTATCCGCAGATACTATTGAAGAAGTAACGTTCATTCCTGGAAACAATACTCCAGAAATTGTTGGTTACCTAGCAGTTACAAATCCAGCAGCAAGCTATGGCGGTGCGGATGGCGACGACAATACTCAAATTAGAACTAAAGTGAAAAACGCAATCTCAGCTCAAAGACGTGCAGTAACTCTTACTGACTATGAAGCCTTAGCTAGCCTTGTACCGCAAGTAGGTAAAGTAAAAGCAGCTTCTTCTGTTTACACCGCTGTAAATTTATACTTACAAACTCAAAATGATGGTTCTGTTACTCCAGGAATTGTAAGTGGATCGCCCACAGCTACCTGGACTGCTGTTTCAAATGCAGTGAAGACATACATGGCATCAAAAATTCCTGCTGGAACTACCCTGACAGTTATTGAACCAACTTATAGAGATTTTTATATCACCCTAGCTATAACAGCCAAGCCTTCTTATAGAAATTCAGAAATTGCTAGAAATATTAGGGCAGCTTTTATTAATCCTGGTGGGTTATTTTCTTATGAAACAGTAACATTTGGTCAAACAGTAGCGTTGTCTGCCGTAATTGCAAAAGCACAGGCAATTGATGGAGTTATTTCAGTAAACGTAACTAAATTTAATACTGATAATGGGTCGTCTGTAGTAACCCCGTCCATAACCTCTACAGATGGCTACATACCTGTACTACAAACTGCAAACCTAGTTATTAACGTAACTGGCGGTTTGTCATGACAGCTAGCCGCCAGTGTTAGAAAATAACCTAAACTAGAGAGATAGGTAAGACAATGCCAGCACAGTACCCGACGTCGGTTAGAACCTTTACTAATAAAGTAGACTTAGTAGACACCGTATTTGCCGACCACGTAAACGTTCTTCAAGATGAAACACGTGCCGTACAGTCCACTTTGGGTAACCTAGTGCTTAGCTCTAACTATGCAGGAACATTTTCTCAGACCACATCGTGGTCAACAGTAGGAGCACGACTAGCAAATATTGAGGCGGGTCTTGTAAGCGGAGTAATTGGATCACCTTATTTTAATAAGGGCGGAGATTCAATCAACCCTGCTTCCGGTACTATCGGAGTAATACTTAAAACCACTGCTGGATCAGCTAACCTATTAGAAACTAGAAACGCAGCAAATACTCTGCGTTTTAATGTCAATTTTGACGGACTACCAAAGGTTGGATCAGCAAACGTTTTATACGTTGGTAGCACCGAGTACACTACTCTAAATAACACTGCAAATACAGCAAATGAAGTTGCTCAAGGAAACCCATTTAATCCATTTTTACTTTCAGGAATGTAAGAAACTACAGGGGCATAACACATGGCTAAATATGGTTTTGGTACGTATGGACTACCAAAGTACGGAGAAGTAGATGCTAATCGCCTTTACTATTCTTCTGGTATTTTTGGTTGGTCATACGACTACCAAACTGTTTCTCTAACCTGGAAATCTATCATTAGTGATCCAGATGATGCCCCATATGTACCTATAGCTTGGCGTCTTGTTAGAAGTTATGTCGGTGTCCCAGATAATCCATACGTTGGAGACGTATTAGATTACGGAGCGTTACCTTCAGAATTTAGACTTACGTATGTAGACGATGAGTCAACTCTTACAGAAAACCATGAAGTTACATACACTATTTGGGTATTTACTGCGTCAGTTGACGGATCTGGAAATATAAATAGCTATGCAAATAGTCGTTGGATAAACTGCGGAAGTACTGTAGTAAACACCGTTGCTTCTACACAAACACCCGAATACTTTAAACGTTGGCTACCAGCGGCTTGGTTAAATGAAACAAGCGGCATAGGTGACGCAATTGGTGAAGCAGAAGAAACTGCTTTAAGTAAAATTATTGATGCTTATAGTTTTGAGTACGACAAGCTTAGGGTACAAGCGTCTCTTCTTCAAGACTATGCTGATGCTAGAAATATTCCATCAATTTTATTAAAAAATAAAGTAACAGATCTAGGATTTATTTATGAACCTTCTTTGGGGGATACCTACCACAGGTCTTTATACAAAAACGGTAACTTTATCAATGCTGTTAAAGGAACTTCAGCAGCTATTACTACATACGCAACAGCGTTAACTCACTGGGGAGCTACTGTACAGCAAGGTAGAAACCTTATTCTTGACTATAATGATGCTTCTTTTGAAGAAAGCATAGGTCATTGGTCTTTTTCAAGTACCGGAGCAACCATTGTTCATCAAAAATATGCTACAACTTTAGCTGATTTAGGTACTTCTCTTGTACCACCAACAGTACCGCTATCTCGTACAGCGTGGCCACTTCGTCAAGTTGGATGCGGAGTAGTAACAGTATCAAATACTGCAACAAAAACTTTAAATTTAGGCTCAGGAACAAGCACCACAATTCCAGTTATAGTAGGTAAAAGATACATATTTAAAGGATGGGTTAGACATTTAACTGATTCTGCTAACGTTTCTATATCTTTAAAGTGGCTAGATAAATCTGGATCCACATTATCTACAAGTTCTGCAGGAACAGCTGTAACAACTACTACTTCTTGGCAAGAAATTAGATCTGCGTCTGAGGGAATTAGCGACGGATTGCTTGCCCCTATAAATTCAAAATATGTACAAATATCCATATCTCTTACTGCAAACTCAAGCTCAACTAAAGTTATATTTGATATGTTTGATTTTAGAGAAGCAGATAATTTAGGCATAACTAACGCAGGTAAACTACCAAGTTATGAGTACGAAGACGCAAGATTAATTAAAGTTAATATTGAAGCCGATCAAGAAAATTTTATTCTTAATCCAAGTTTTGATTCAGGAACTAGCTGGTGGCAGGGGTATAACGCCGAAGTAGTTCAGGATTTTAATCCTCCGTCTACTGCAAAAATCTTTGGAACAGCTGTAGCTAAAATTACTGCTTTGTCTACAGCTAAAGCAGCTTTAATTTCTGATTGGCAAACAGTTAACCCAGGAACTCCGTATACCGTAGGATTTTATGTAAGTGGGCCTGTGGGAAGAACCGCCGTGGTTAGACTAGAGTATTCGTCTAAACAGTCTTACGAAGAACAGGTTCAGATTCTTTCAGACAATGATGGAAAGTACTACCCTACAACCCCATACTATGTGGATAGTTCTACTACAACGCTGTCAGCAACTGCTACCAGAATTACTGCTTACGGAGTGTCCCCAGTAAATGGAGAGGACTTTAGCGATCCTTTAGTTAAATCCTCTGTTTACTTCCCTGATGCACAAGAGGGGGACGTATTTTACGTAGACTCTGTAATGATGGTAGAGCTTCCTGAGATATCAGATTATTTCCAGGGAGATGGGGGACCAGTACCAACAAATCCAAATCTTCAACGCTTTTTTCCTACAAGTGACTGCACTTGGGATAGCAGAAACCAGCTTAATATGGTCACTAACTCTGCATTTGCTGATACAAGTAAGTGGACCGCAGCATCTGGAACTACCTTTACGGTCTCTACCTCCAACCCATTATTTGGTACAAAAAGAGGAAACGTATCTGCAACTGGTGGGGGATCTATTACCACAACAGTTTATTACCCAAGAGGTGCATGTATTGGCGGAGAAGACGTAGTTATTTCTGCTTACGTTAAAAATGTTGCCGGCCTATACTCTATAGGAACAAACGGTCAGGCAGTAAACTCTTTTAGAGTTTCTTCAGCAAACTCCTCTTCTTGGACTCGCATTCACGTAAACAGAATTGCAAACGTAGGAGAGACTAGCTTTGACATAACAATTTCTTTAAGCGAAGCTGGGTCAGGAACAAAGGTATTTCATGTTGATGGAGTTCAGGCAGAGTTTGGAAGAGTAGCCACTCCGTTTATTGATCCATCAAATAGTTTAACTACTACAACTGCTAATCCAGCTCAATCTGGGGAAACGGTATCCTATACGTATGCTTCTATGGTTAACGCGGGGTATAGTTTTTATGGAGTTCGTTATACTGAAAAGTATCAACGCCTTATTTCCTCTCTAAATCTTGTAACACCAATTGGATCAACATTTTCTGTAAGAACTCACGAATCAAACGTAGGATTAAATGAGATCTCAGGAACACTTCTAACATCCCCATCTTTTGAATTAAACTTAAGTGGTTGGAATGGGGTTTCAGCAAACTTAAAGAGGTCTATTTCTAGAGGAACAATTTTTGATGAATTACTAACTCAGGGAGCAGCATTCTGTAAAGTAACCTCTACAGCGGCAACTAGCTTTGGAATTATTACCGACCTAATTGATATAGATCCTGTAACTGGTTATTACACATCAATTGCAATAAAGCCAGAAAATGAGGACGCTTACGGAACATATACTTTGAAGTTAAAGTGGTATGCAGAAAGCACTGGCTTTTTAAGAGAAAAAACTACCTCTATGGTAATTAATAGACATGATCGTTGGGCGTATATGGATATCGTAGCCCCCGGCACTAGAACGGTAGCTGTAACTGCCGTATCTGTGGCTAGTAACCTTGTAACAGTAACTACTCGTGGATCTCACAAGTTTTCTGTCGGGGAAGACGTAACACTCTCTGTTAACAACTACTCATCCTTATCTGGAACCATAACTATTGAGTCTGTAACAGATACAACGTTCTCATTTACCCGTTCGGCTACAAACTTGGCGGAAACTGAAGTAACTGGCTCTGCAAGATTCTCTAATACTGGAGTTTCTTTTGCAAAAGTTGAGGTAACTTGCGACCCAACATCTACGGGTGTGGGACGTACCTTCCACCTTGACAAGGTAATCTTTAAGGAGTAGGTTCCTACCCATGACTGAACTATTAGTAGCAGCTTGGGCTGTAGCCTGCGTATTAACGGCCATAGAAGAACTATTAATATCCTTAGGAAAGTGGAGAGGCTTACTTGCCATATCTATGAGCACAGTAGCTTGTTTAGTTCTTAGGCCAATGGGCTGGGACCAGATCTTTTATGTACTAGCTGCCGCTTTTCTAGGACTAACCTCATCGGTAATTATTGAGAATCTTGTGACCGGAACCCCAGAGCGAGTTGTTCGCGGTTTGCCAAGAAGGGTTCCTCCACTATAGAGTCTGTCCTCCAAGAAGGAGGAGACTATGAAGTCACCATATTCAGACCCAAACCTATCACTTCGTGCTAGGGGTCTTTTTGCATACTATGTTGAAGTAGGCCGCGTTTTATCTGCGGAAGAAATGTCTGCATCTGTTCCAGAAGGGCGCGATGCAATTAGAAACGCTATGTCAGAACTTAAGTTCCATAGGTACATTAAAGCTGTCCGACACCAAGATAACTCTGGTCAATGGCGTACAACACTGAAATTCACCGACGACGGATTTTCAGGCGTTCTATACATAGGTAGTGATACAGTAACTAGTACTAGTGATCTATCTACTAGTAGTAAAGATATAGATACAGTTACTAACGTAACTGTATCTATAGGGGCTGCGCCCCAAAAAGGAAAAGGAGAAGTTGCAATGGGATGGCCAGGACTCGGAGATAACACAACCCCGGAAAAGCCAAAACGCAAAGTTGTTCTAGATACCGAAGATGACTCAGGATCTATCGGAAAGGTTAGCGCCCTAAAAGTTGGGGGTGCCCGACCAAAGAAAACTAAAGTTGAGAAAGAGTCTAGGGACAGGATTAATGTTCCAGAAGAAGACTGGACAACTGGTGAGCTAGTTGCTGAGTTTTACGACATGTACATGAAGATCCATTCCGGTGCTCCAAATCAAGTAAACGGAAAACATTTGATTACCTGGATTAACAGATTGGTTGGGCAAGGAGTTGCCCGTATATCTATTCTTAAGGGTATGCGTATGTTTTTTGATGACCCTAGAATGTTGAACGATATTGGTGTAGGTTTGCCGGTATACCAGCGGTTTATGAAATACTACGGAACAGTTCACGGAATTGTTAGTCGAGTTGCAGAATCCACTCAGTTGGACGAGGATACGTTGGCTCATCAAGAGAAGTTACTTAAGATGTTGGAGGGGTGATGTATAACATTTCAGAATTGCCCGGAACACTCCGGGCACAAATCAACGGAGCAAACCTCCCAATGAAAACTGTTGGGTGGGAGTTCTCAGATATCGAGCCATCTGATTCCCTGGAAAAGGTCAAGATGTGGGTTGAGATGGTTAAGGCTGGGAAGATTATCCAAGCAGCCGGAAACCCCAATTGCGGTCGTGGATTGCTCCTGGTAGGTGAACCAGGTCACGGGAAGACTACTCTCGCCTCTACGGCCCTTCAGGAGCTTATTAGGGGTATGTCTAGGGAGGCCTGGGGCATGCCAGATTTGAACCCAAAGCGCCCAGCCCTGTTTATGGACTATCCAAAGCTTCTTAGGATTCAGAAGGCTCAGTGGTCTGAGTTTGATGACAGTATCGAAACTATGATCAATGGGATTTACGGAGAGGGTTCCAGAGAACATAACGTTCGAACATTTGTTCTAGACGATTTGGGCAAAGAACACCGCACAGCCACCGGTTGGGCGGAAAATACATTTGATGCTTTACTACGCTCTAGGTTTAATGCTGGTTTTCCAACTATCGTTACAACTAATGTTCCACTAAAAAGTTGGAGCACGGTGTATGGCGAAGCTATGGGTAGTTTTGCATACGAAGCTTTCATTCCAATTGACATAATAGCGAAAGGGGATCGACGTAGATGAGGACAGCAATGACTTACTGGAAAGCAATGCAATTGTTTCTTTCAGACACAGGAGTTCACGAAGTAGAGATCAACATGTCTTCTTTAAGGTTACGTTGTAACTGTGATGGGTTTGGCTTTAGAAATTCTTGCAAACATACCCGTTTTGTAAAAACCCGTATGGATGAGAACGACGGAGTCTATCCAACAGCTATCTCTAGCAAAGCATCTAAACTCGATGCTGCTGTCGCACAGAGAGATCCTAAAGCTTTTAGAGACCTACTGATTACTTACGGCAAAATTGAAGTGCTGTAAATATGCGTGGGGGCGACATATCTAACGAGATTCCTTTAAGAATTGCAGTAACTCTAGATTGTATTCTCGATAAAAGACCTAACGTAAAAAAGGTATTGGGCATACCAGTATTCAGCGAAGAGTCTGTATACAACCGGCAGCAACTTTCTTTCTTTTGGCGTTTTGCAGAAAAGTTTAGTTACACTTTAGAATTAGTTGGGTTTGGGTACTCACAAAAAGAGATGGACGAGGTTTTAGAAGATTTAAATAATCTTGGGACTAATCCATTTAACTACGCGATTGCCTACCCGGTAGTATCTGATCTAGTAGCAGATTTACCATATAGGCCGGAACTTATGGGAGTTGTAGATATCCCATCAAGAGGTTTAAGATACGGCAGTAAGTTTATTGATACTGGGAGGTTATAGTGGCAGCAGACAACGAGGTCAGATTATTATCTCGAGCTGTTCGAACCCGAGATATATCTCCGTTACTTGAAGCAGGAGTTACTGACGACTGGTTTTTTGTTGATGAAAATCGTCAAGTATGGAGATTCTTACGTCAACATTGGACTAAGTATCAAGAAGTTCCCACTGCAGTTACTGTTCTAGATAACTTTCCAACTTATCGTTTGTTAGCTGTTGATGACACTCTTGAGTATCTTTTAGATCAGTTAGTTGAATACCGCAAACGTCAGCACGCAATCACAGTTGTTCAGGATGCTTCCGAAGCTATTGCTAGTGGTGATCATAACGGCGCTATTGCTGTTCTTAGTCAAGGTGTAGCAAGACTAATTGACGAGGGCGTTCGTGAATCGGGGGATATTGATTTAACCGATAATGCCACTAAACGCTTTGATGATTACACAAATATTAAGACACGACCAAATGGTCTATTAGGTTTTGCAACAGGATTTAAAACTATTGATGAGGCAACTGCCGGTTTACAGCCAGGACAACTTGTAACCATTATTGCTCCACCTAAGACAGGTAAATCAGTCCTTGCAATGCAGATGGCAGTCAACGTACATAGAGACGGCTTTGTTCCAATGTTCCAATCTTTTGAGATGACCAACTTAGAGCAGCAGCAGCGACACGATTCTATGCGTGCTCGCATTGCTCACTCTCGGCTCATTCGCGGGGCCCTGACTAAAGCTGAAGAAGATCGTTACATGGCTGAGTTGAAAGCAATGGAAACGATGCACAAGTTCTATCTAACCGATTCTGTATCTGCAATGACTGTTACAGGTCTTGCTGCAAAGATCGACAAGATTCGTCCTGACATCGTATTTGTAGATGGTGTCTATCTCATGACTGATGAGGTAACTGGGGAATCCAATAGTCCTCAAGCACTTACTAACATCACTCGTAACCTAAAGCACTTAGCTATGGCTAAGAAACTTCCTATTGTTATCTCTACTCAGGTTCTATTGTGGAAGATGAAGAAGCGCCAGGTATCAGCAGATGCTATTGGTTACTCATCATCTTTTTATCAAGACTCTGATGTAATCCTCGGTTTGCAAAAGCAAGATGAGGAAGATGACACATCTCGTGAACTACGTATCGTTGCAAGCCGTAACTGCGGACCGGCTACAAGTGATCTGCTATGGGACTGGGAAGAAGGGAAGTTCGAGGAGTATGGATCTCTATTTGGAATCAGTACCATTTGATGGAACTCAAGCTTGTACGTCTGTAGATCCTGAGATGTTCTTTCCAGAAGACTATGATGACAAAGCAGCCGTGCTACAAGCAAAGGCTATTTGTCAAAGCTGTCCTTTAACCTCAGCGTGCTTGGTGTATGCAATCAAGGATTCAAGCCTTGAGGGTATCTGGGGAGCTACGACTCCAAATGAACGTAGAAATATGCGACGACGAAAGAGGGCATTAATATGAGTTTAGATCTTAGAGACAAAGACGCTCCGTTGCATGTGTGCGTTTGCGGTTCGACTTTGTGGAATGTAAAGGCTATGTTTGAGGATGGGGAGATTTCCTTATACATGCTTGATATGCAGTGTGCCTTGTGTGATGCACTCGCAACAGCTCCTACACCTATCGACGGGAGAGAATACAATGGCTAAATTAAAAATGCCTACAGATGAGCAGCTTATTGAACGCGGATATATGACTATTGATCAGTTTGTAGATAAGTTTGCAGAAAGCTTGCGTGGTTATATGTACTCTAACTGGCCAAGCACCGCTGAGGAATTGCATCATCCAGAAGACCTAGCATCTAATGCTGCGGTCTACACTGAGGTTATGTATCGAGTGATTGCTGACTTTTCATAGATGTATCGTGATGGAGATGTTCAACAGGCTTTGTTGCGTCTCGGTGTTCTAACAGAACAACGTAACCGAGAGCTACAGGGTTATTGTCCTATGCACTTAGAGCGTGTTGGTCGGGAAGATCACAACCCTTCTTGGTCTATGAATTGTGATTCTGGTGTCCACCACTGCTTCTCCTGTGGATACAAAGGCACACTTCTAACTCTTGTAGCCGAGGTTAAGGAGTTAAACACTTCTTGGGGCCGGTTAGATCTTGAAGCTGCAAAAGAGTGGCTTCGTGCAAATGTTGAGGTTGATTTTGAACAACTAACCAAACAGTTAGAGGAACTCAGGGAGTCTTACGTTTCTTTACCTAAGCCGGTAGAGATGAGCGAAGCACGCCTTGCAGTGTTTGACAGGCCACCTGATTGGGCATTACAAGCACGCCAACTTACAGAGGCGGCTTGCGATACTTATGGAGTTAAGTGGGATAGACGTCAAGAGGCTTGGATTACTCCTATAAGAAATCCTGAGAATGCAAAGCTTTTGGGTTGGCAGGAAAAGGGTCAGAGCAATAGGACTTTTCGCAATAGACCTACTGGAGTCAAGAAATCTACTACGCTCTTTGGTTTAGATGTTTGGACTTCTACAACTATGGTCGTAGTTGAGTCTCCTTTGGATGTCGTAAAACTAAGCTCAATGAAGTTGAGTCAAGGCGTATCAACTTTTGGAGCCAGTGTTAGCTCAGAGCAGGTTGCTTTGTTTCGTAAAGCTGAGAAGTTGATTTTTGCTTTTGATAATCCTAATATTGATAAGGCGGGGGAAAAAGCTTCTAAGGAAATGCTTGCCCTAAGTAAGGAGCAGGGCTTTGAATGCTTGTTCTTTAATTACGGAGCCAGCGGTATAAAAGATATAGGAGACATGGGGTATGAGCAGATCCAGTACGGCATCACAAAAGCTAAGCACTGCGTATTTGGGGAAAAAGCGATATACGGAGACTGAGGCTGAACTGCGTGCTCGTATTATTAACGAGATTGCTCACGTAAGCGAGTTTTACCAAAGTGGAAGCCCTAAATCTGCCACTGCTATACTTGTAGAAGTAATGGCAATAATAAGGGGTAACTAATGACATTTACTGGCACTCTGCTTCCGTATCAACCGGATGCAGTAAACGCCATGTGTACCCGAGGAAAGATGTTGGTTGCATACGATCTTGGTTTGGGTAAAACTGTTTTAACTATTGCCGCTATAGAACGTCTCATGGATGAGGGTTCAATAACAGAGCCAGGCATTATTATTTGCCTTTCCAGCCTTAAGTATCAATGGGCTGATCAGATAAGGAAGTTTACCGATGGATCTTCAACACCTTTGGTTATTGACGGAACGCCAAAACAGCGTGCTGCCCAATACCAAGAAGCCTTTGACTGGGGGCATACACTCGTGGATTACGTCATTATTAACTACGAGCAAGTTGTTAACGACTGGGAGTATGTACGACAGCTCCCTACAGGATTCATTGTCTGCGACGAAGCCACAGCAATCAAGAGCTTTAAATCAAAACGATCCAGACACGTAAAAAAATTATCTAGTCCTTATAAGTTTGCTCTTACTGGTACACCGGTAGAAAACGGAAAACCAGAAGAGCTCTACTCTATTATGCAATTTGTTGACTCTAAGGTCTTAGGTAGATTTGATCTTTTTGATCAAACTTTTATTGTACGTAATCGGTTTGGTGGTGTTGAACGATACCGCAACTTACCTTTACTAAATAAGACCTTGTCCGAGGCTTGTGTTCGTAAGCGTCAATCAGATCCTGATGTTGCCCCTTATCTTCCAGAAACAATTTTTGCTGAGCCCATTCTTGTTCCTTTTGATTCTGCTGGAGCTAAGCTTTATAAGTATATTGTCAGAGATTTATTAGCAACTCTTGATGAAGCTATAGAGTCTTTTGGTTCTTCTTTTGATTTGTTCTCACACTACGATGGTGGAGACAATCAAGAAAACGCATTACGCGGAAAGATTATGTCTCGTCTTTTGTCTTTAAGAATGTTGTGCGATCATCCAGAGTTATTGTCTGTATCCGCAGAGTCTTCTAAGTATGCCGCAGAGTTAAAGGAGTTAAACCTACTAGGCTCTTTATCAAAGTCTCCTAAGCTTTCCGTACTAAAAGAGTATGTAAATACCTTTCTAGATGACTACGAAGGCAATAAAGTAGTTATATTCACTAGTTATGTAAAGATGGTTGACATAATCCGTGAGACTCTAGGGCGAGATATATCCACGCCGTATACCGGAGAAATGAATGCTAAAGATAAAGAGTCTTCTAAACTTAAGTTTCAGACTGATCCTAATGTTCGCATCCTTGTTAGTTCTGATGCTGGTGGCTATGGCGTGGACTTGCCTCAAGCTAATCTACTCGTTAACTATGACTTGCCGTGGAATGCTGGCCTCGCTGTACAAAGGAACGGTCGTATTCGTAGGGCGTCTAGCGAATGGAAAACAATAGTTATTCAAGATTTACTTATGCAGGATTCAATTGAAGAGCGTCAACATGCAATGCTTACACAAAAATTGGCTATAGCAAATGCGGTCGTAGATGGTGAAGGAATTGACGATAGGGGTGGAGTTAGCTTAAATCTTGGTTCACTTAAGGCTTTCCTAGAAGCAGCCTTCGTTTAACATAGTCAAATGCCTAACGCACCTAAGACCCCAACACGTACTATCCGTGTTGCTACAGACCTTTGGTCTGCCGTAAAAGAAAAGGCCGCTATTGAAGGCCGTACGGTTACTGACGTTATTGTTGAGGCTCTAAAGGCATACATCAAGGAATAAATTTCCTGGTATAGTTGTTATGCACTACGACCTGCCCAAATTGGGGGGTCATTAACTAGTTATCGTCTAAGGAGATAATTATGGCATTTATGCCCAACCCTAAAGGCTACCCAGATCACGAATGGGGTCAGCCAAAGCAAGTACTTCCAAAGCCAGTAACAATCAATAGTTTATTTCCAAACTTTGATCGCTGGGCTATTGGATTTGACCCTCTTCTTACAGTATTTAAAGAGGTGTCTACTGCTGCAAAGCAAGCTTCGTATCCGCCATATAACATTCGTCAGGTAAATAAAGATCTTTATTATATTGAGATGGCTTTAGCTGGCTTTGATAAAAGCGGTTTGTCTATTTCTAAGCAAGAAAATATTCTTACGGTATCAGGTGAGGGGATCAATAGTCATCTTGGTAACAACGAGTTTGACTACATTCATCAGGGAATTGCTAGACGTGACTTTGATCAAGAGTTTACCCTAGCTGACCACATGGAGGTTACCAAGGCTGAGTTTGAAGACGGCCTCCTAACCATCACCGTGGAGCGCATTTTGCCTGAAGAAAAGAAGCCTAAGCAAATCCCTATTAAGTAATTTGCATCTTGTCGGTGGGATGGTATAGGCTGGTATTCAAAGGAGGGCACCATGCCAAATATCATTCCACCAGACAAGAAGCCCGTAGATTCAATTCTTGCTAAGGTTCAACACTTTGTTAATTTAAAGCGTCGAATTGAAGATCTAACTAAAGAACAATCAGAAGTAAAATCTTTCTTATCAGACTTAGTTGATAAAGAAGGTGTGCCGGATGACAAAGGTCATCTGTGGTATTCGCTAGACCAAGAAGTAGAAGGTTACCGTTCTCTTCAACGTCAACGTAAAGTTTCTCAATCTTTAGACATGGCGCAGGCAACAAGGATCCTTACAGAAAAGGATCTATACTCGCGTTGTTTCGAGATGCAACCAGTTTTAAATGAAGACGCAGTAATGTCTTGCCTCTACGAAGGTTTGCTTACTGAAGAGGAAATTGATACGATGTTTCCTAAGAAAGTGGTCTGGGCCTTTATTCCTTCTAAATCTTAAGGTTATATATGAACGACGAAGTTGACAAGCTCTTTGAAAGCCTGGATGATTACTACCCAGGGTCAAAGCGCAAACGTCGTGCTCCAGATCCAAAAGCAAAACCTAGAAAAGTTTCTACACCAGAAGCTTGGGATTCTGAACCTCAGGTAAAGACTCTTCCAAATGGAAAGGTGCTAGAATTGTTCAGTGCAGGTTCTTTGGGACTTGCGCTAAACAGACCGTTAGTTACTTTGAGACTTTGGGAACGAAAAGGGTATATACCACGTGCACCCTATCGCTTAAAGTCAATGATTGTTAATGGTGTAAAGAAGCCCGGATGGCGGATGTACAGCAGAGCAATTGTCGAAGCAACTATCGAGAGCTTTCAATCTCGGGGACTTCTTGAAGCACCCAGGGTTGATTGGAATCGACATCACGATCTATCAATTGAATTGATGGAAAAGTGGACTAAGATTCATACTCAAGAAACAACTTAATATGACCATCAACCTATGATCCATTGACTGAAAGGAGATACCCAAATGGGTATCCGCATTGAAAACCAAGCAACACCTAATCTCGACACATATGTGAGCGAGACCCCTACTCAAGAAGTTCTCGAAGAGATCTTCGCAGCAGAAGACGAGACAGAAACTCCTGAACGTTCTTCTATCATTCAAACTGGTTGGGCAGCTGCTAAAAAGGCTGTAGCCAAGTCCAGTAAATCCTTCGCAACTGATTTCCGTTTTGACGAAGATGTCCAGCTAATCAAGTTTATTGGTAATGAACCAATGACCTTCATGCAGCACTGGGTAAATCGTCCTGGTAAGAAATCATTTATTAGCATTGGTGAGGGCGACCCACTCATTGCTGTTGGTAGTAAGCCAGATCAAAAGTTTGCGTTTACTGTCCTTAACTTGTCTGACGAAGATCCACAACTACAGTTAATGGTTGTAGGCATTCGTCTATGCGGACAGCTTGAGAAGCTTGATTCAAATGCAAAGACCGGACCTCTAAACCGTCCAGATCTATACTGGGCTGTAAGCAAGAGTGGAACCGGTACAAAAACCTCTTACACAATCAATCCTGTGAAAGAGCGTGACCTCGCTGAGGATTGGGGTATTGACCCTGTTGCAGCAGCAGAGCTAATTAAAACAATGAAGCCACTTGGACCAGAAGCACTTCACACTTCTACCAAGGCTGAACTTGCTGAAATTGCTCGAGAAATTGCATCAGCTAACTAACCTCAAATAATCGTGCTGAGGGCTCATCTCTTGGTGTCTCCTTTTCTCTATGAGCCCTCAGCGCACCTAATCTTCGGGAGCGCGAATGAACATTATTACTACACAAAAACAACTCGATGAGTTAGTTACTGCTTATGGCGCAGTAGATGCTTTTTGCTTTGACGTAGAAACTGTTGGAGATCATAGAGGCGATCCTCGTCAAAATATTGTTACCTGGATTGCATTAGCAACCTATGATCGAGTTGATGTTATTCCCATGGGTCATCCAAACGGTGAGTATCTTCGTACCGAATACCCGCTGCTCCCTTCAGCTGCCTCTCGTGTAGCAAAAGGTTTAGAGCTTCGTGACTCTGACTACAGTAAAGATGAGCGTAAGTCCACACGTATTTTTGGCCCTGCTCCTGAACAGTTAACTGCCGGTGAGGTGTTTAAGGCTCTTAAGCCTTTACTTAACAGCTCTAAGGTAAAGGCTGGGCATAATCTTAAGTTTGATTTGCAAAGCGTATCTAAGTACATCGGTGGCCTGCCTTCTCAGCCGTACGCCTGTACCCTCAACGCTTCTTTTATTTTAGATAATCAAAACCGTAACTCTCTTGGACTTGATGACTGCCTGCAGCGTGAGTTCGGATATCACATGGTTAAGGGTGTTGGTAAAGAGGTAGAAAAGCATAGCTTTGATGAAGTAGCCACTTATGCTGGTTTAGACGCAGAGTGGACTTGGAAATTATGGTTGAAACTATCTAATCAACTAGATGCAGATGGACTTCGTGGAATCTTTAACCTTGAGATGGATGTGCTTGAGGTTATTTGTCGCATGGAATTACGCGGTGCAGATATAGATGTGAACGAGTTGGAAAAGTTAAAGGTTAACCTAGAAGTTCAGCTAGAGACCACCAAAGCAACTATCTATAGATTAGCTGGTAGGGCTTTTAATATTAACAGTGTTCCAGAAAAACAAAAGTTACTGTTCTCCATCAAGAAAGATGGAGGCAGGGGTTTAAAGCCTAAAGTTTTAACCCCAGCAGGGCAGAAGCGGGCTGACGAGGGTAAGCCTGCTTCTGTTTCTGACTTCTCTGTATCTGAACCGGCTTTACAAGGTCTGGCTGGAAAGGATCCATTAGTAGATGCTCTTATTGAGTATTCAGATTTAAATAAATTATTAACTACTTATGTAATCCCTTATCTTGGCGGGGATATTACTAGAACTCTTGCAGGTAAATCTAAAGTTACTGCTAAGAAGAGCTTAATGCTTAAGGGCCGTATTCACACTGACTTTGTTCAGTATGGTGCGGAGACCGGCCGATTCTCAAGCCGTAATCCGAATTTGCAGAATGTGCCGGCTCCGCACACTGCTAATGGTAAAGCAATTCGTAATCTTTTTGTTGCCCCTGAAGGATATTCTTTAGTAGTTGCTGACTATTCTCAGATTGAACCTCGTGTAATTGCTTCGTTTAGCCAAGACAGAATTATGTGCGGTGCTTACTTAAACGGAGAAGATATCTATACAACTATTGGAAATACTATGGGAGTTGATCGTAAAGCTGGTAAAGTATTAGTTTTGTCTTTAGCTTACGGTGTAGGCCCAGATAAAATCTCTACATCTATCGGGTGTAGTTTAGCTGAGGCTAGAGATTTACTTGATGACTTTACTTCTAAATTTCCATCTGTTGCTAGGTATAAACGCCAGGTGATTAGTGAGAGCCGTCGTCATGCCCCAATTCCTTTTGCAAGTACCCTTCTAAAGCGTCGCAGGTATCTTCCCGATCTAAGATCAAATGAGGTCTGGAAACGCTCTAGAGCAGAACGTCAAGCCTTTAATACTGTTATCCAGGGGTCGGCAGCGGACATCATTAAGCTTGCTATGATTAGGGCTAATAAAATGATACCGGGGGAGGCAAACCTGATACTCACAGTTCACGATGAACTAGTTACTGTAACTCCTACAGAACTAGCAGAAGAAACTGCTGAACAAATTAGGTTGGCTATGGAAGGTATTAACGCATTAACTGTCCCATTACTTGCGGACATAACTACCGTTAAACGATGGGGAGAAGCTAAGTGAGGCTATTTCGACGTAAGAAGAAGAGGCTTTCTATTACACAGGTGCCTCTCACTGTACTAATGCGTGAAATTATTTATGACGCAATGCTAACCCCAACAGAGGGTATTGCAGAGCTCATGGGTTTACCTCCAATATCTTCAGAAGTTGCTGATATGGAAGAACAAGCTAGCCAAGACAGGCTTTCAAACATATCTGGTTTAATTCCTTTTATAGACGCACACGCAGATATCGCAGCAAAGATTGCCACCTCTGCGTATATGTTAGACGAGGATAATAATGAGGATATGACTCCAGAACAAGTAGATCAGCTTAACCATTTGTTCCGTATGGTTTCCCTATCTGCTGCAGTTTCTTGCGTTTCAACTTTAGCAAATATCGGATTAATTGAATCAAAGGTGGTATCAGATGGCGAATAATGACTGGTGGTCAAAAAAATTAGGTACTCAAACTCCTTCACAAAATACTCCGCCACTTTCTCCCCCAGCACCTAACGTTTACCGAGCACCTCAACAGACACCCAATGTTCAAGTATCTTATGATCCACAACAAGATCAGTTAGTTACTAGAGCACAAAGCGCCCGTGACTCTGAACGTTGTCCTGGATGTATGTCTGGCAATTACATGGCCCCAGTTGGCACACAACGTAAACGTTGTTATGATTGCGGCTATCCAATTGTTCAGGCTGGAACTGGAGTTGGTGGTACCGGACAAGGTGGCACACCTATTGCAGCTAAACAACCGTCACAAGGCGGAGGATTTAATCCAACAATAATCGTAGATAGGATCGGATAATGTCACTTAGTGCAGAAGCTTTAAAAATTGCTGCGGGTATTAATAAGAAGCTTGGCGCAAACACTGTCGTGTTGGCCGGTGATGCTCAGATCTCTAAACGAATTACATCTGGATCGTTAACTCTTGATGTTGTTCTTGGCGGTGGTTGGCCCATGAATCGTTGGGTTGAACTAGTTGGAGAGGCATCACATGGCAAGACAGCTATTGCTCTAAGGACAATTGCTGCTAATCAAAAGCTCAACCCAGACTTTACTGCAGTTTGGATTGCAGCAGAAGATTTTGATTCAAAGTACGCAGAGCTTTGCGGAGTTGATAACAGTCGAGTTCTACTTGTAGAAACTAATAGTATGGAGGATGCTTTTGATGCGGTCATTCAGTTTATGGAAAGCAAGGCTGTTGACATGGTTGTTGTGGATTCCCTTCCAGCCCTTGTTCCTAGCGCAGAAGATGAAAAACACATGGAAGAATTTACTGTGGGTCGTGGCGCACTTATTACCAATAAGTTTTTTAGAAAAGTGGCGTCAGCTACCAAACGAGACCTCATCGAATCAGAACGACCAGTTTTAGGAATTATGATTAATCAGTATCGAATGAAGATCGGTGTTATGCACGGAGATCCTAGAACCACCCCTGGTGGGCTTGGCAAGGACTACGCCTATAGCGTTCGATGCGAAGTAAAGCGCGATGATTGGCTAGAGGTGGGCACTGGAGAGAGCAAGCGTCGGGTGGGTCAGACTATCCGCGTAAGAACTATTAAGAATAAGACTTTCCCACCACAACAGACTGCATACCTTGATTTCTACTTTGCTGACGGTGGAGCTATAGATGCCGGTGGCTATGACACAGGAAAAGAAATTGTTGCCCTGTCTATTCTTAACGGGATTGTAGAACGCCGTGGAGGATGGATGTATTATGGTGACCGTAAGTGGCAGGGTGCTCAAGCTCTGATCGACTCTTTACGAGAAGAGATTGATCTTAGAGAAGAGCTAAGTACGGCAGTCTTAAGTACTCTTAAGGCACAGCCTATCCTTGCATTACATGAGGACTCGGATGAAGAGTGAGGGACAGAAGCAATCACTAAAACATGAGAAGCGATTGGCTAAGAAGATTGACGGAAAACGATCCGCAGCTTCTGGAGCTTTTTGGTCTCGTAAAGGGGATGTACGCAATGACGAACTTTTGATTGAGCACAAATGGACTGGCAAAAAGTCAGTAACCATTAAATCAGATGTTCTAAAGAAGATCACTACTGAGGCGATTTTAGATAGTCGCATCCCAGTTTTAGGTCTTCACCTTGACGGAGAGAACTACGTAGTTTTAGTAGAGGAGGATTTCTTTGAACTTCGTAATTCAATCAGAGGTGACTAAATGGAAAACCCAGACGAGCCCAAGTGGGCTTGGCGTTATAGTGCTAAGTGTCGCGGAGAAGATACAGAGATGTTTTTTCCTCCAAGAGATAAGGCTCTATACAAACCGATAGCGGATAAAGCTAAAGCAATCTGTTGGGGGAAGGACGGCCGACCGGCATGTCCAGTTCGCAAAGAGTGTCTTAAAGAAGCTATCATAAACGATGAGTTGCACGGAATATTTGGGGGCATGTCCCACAGAGAAAGAAATGCAGCTCAAAGAAAATATACAAAACAAGGATTAACATTAGACGAATGGATAAACCAGGATGGTAAGTACGGGCAAACCTAAAACAAGCGCATTAAAGGCATTCCTAGATGCTAATAAGCGTGAGAGTCGTTTAGTGGGGGCTATCGAACGCCACCTATTGTCTAAGCCTTTTGATTCTCGTAATATGGCCGTTCTACATCCTTCTGACATCATTAAACCTGAGTGGTGTCACCTAGCTTCTTATCATGCATTATCAGGTAACTATAAAGAGGTTCGTGAGAAACCAAATCTACGCTTAGCTTCTATCTTTGCTGAAGGTCACTACATTCATGACAAGTGGCAAACATGGCTTAAAGAGATGGGCGTACTGTACGGTAAGTGGGAGTGCAGTGGCTGTGGCCCATCAGACTGGGAACTTGCTTCCGAACTAGATTTTAATGATGAGTGCGGTACCTTTGAGTACCGTGAAGTTCCCTTGCATAGCCCTAAGCATATGATCTCTGGTCACTCTGACGGCTGGGTAAAAGGTTTGGGAGAAGACTTTCTTATTGAGATTAAATCAATTGGTCCGGGAACACTGCGCTTTGAAGCCCCTGCTTTGTTAACACAGGCAGACGGAGATATAGAGAAGGCTTGGCGGAATATTAGGGCTCCCTTTAGAGCACACCAACTTCAGGGTCAGGTTTACCTGCACCTAACTCACTTGATGGTTGAAGCTGGAGAGATACCCTCAGCACCAAATGAGATTGTATTTATCTATGAGCTTAAATCAACTCAAGATTATAAAGAGTTCGTGGTCACTTATAACCCAGAGTACACAAAAGAGATCTTTGAGAGCGCCTTAGATGTTGCCTGGGCAGTTGATAACAAGCGCCCACCAGTATGTAATATAGACCCAATCAACGGCTGCAAACGTTGTGAGCCTTTTAGGAGCACCGATGCCTAACTACGAGTACAAGTGTCCTAAGTGTCAGGTTGTCTTTGAGACCTTCTTCCCAATTGCAGAAGGCCCAACACCAGCTGTATTATGCGAGTGTGGTGGCGAAGCTTTTCGTCAGTACTCAAACTTTGGGATTCACTTAAAAGGCGGAGGATGGGGCGGACAATGAATGTCGAACGCACAGAAAATGGTATTACTTTAGATGGCTTACCTGTCTATATAGTAGATGACGACTTTATTGAACATCTTCTAGAGATGGGTTACGATGACTCTATAGAAGAAGAGGATCTACAAAAAGAGTGGGCAATCTGGCTCAAAGAGAATGTGGAGGCATAATGATGAGTCCAATCGAATTAAAAGTAGCGGAGGCTAGTAGTAAAACTATCACCGCTTTAGAACAACAAGGTATGTCAGTAAACCAACACTATGGTTATGATGCCCCCTCGTTACCCTCAGACATTACAGGTTTGATGGAAGAACAGGTTATGGATTTGTATACAAAGTACGTAGCCTACTTAGAATTTATTAATTTACAACTATGGTGTGCTGAGGTAGATAAGGCTGAAGCTGATAAGAATCTTTCTTTTGTTAAAGCTCAGAAACGCCTAGCATTAAAAAAGAATGGCACAGCCATCGCTATGATTGATGCTGAGATCGAGGTTGATCCAGACTACCGTGAAAAGGTTAACGCTTTGCAGGAACTATCCAACTATCACGGTCTTATTCATATTATCTCTGAACGTTTATCAAAAGATATTTCTCTTATCAATCGTGAGATTACCCGCCGTGTAAATATTAATAAGGCAACCGGCAGAAGCAGTTGGTTGACACCATGACCTGGGAACAAATGTCTTTATTTACAGATGAAGAGCTTGGTATTAAAAAGTCTTATGACGTAATTGGCCTTACAGGCTACGCACAGTCCGGTAAAGATACGCTTGCAAGTATTCTTGTAGAGCGTTATGGATATCGACGTGTAGCTTTTGCTGATGCGATACGTGAATTTATCTATGAGGTTAACCCTATGGTTTCCTGCAGTCCAACAGGTTACTTAAAAGACTTAGTCAACTTAGTTGGATGGGACAATGCAAAACAAGAACCACAAGTACGCAGGTTGCTTCAAGATTTAGGCGTAGCAGCTCGTAAGTTAATTGACGAAGATATTTGGGTAAAGGTTGCTTTACGTAGCGTTTCTCCAGGAGATCGTGTAGTTATTACTGATGTTCGTTTTGAGAACGAGGCTAAGCACATATCTGAGCTAGGCGGACAGTTGTGGCGTGTAAAGCGTCCCGGTGTTGAAGCAGTAAACGCTCACATATCTGAGACGCAAATGGATGGGTACAAAGTAGATCAAATCTTTCTTAATAACGGTTCTATTGATGATCTTAAGTTCTTAATTCAAGTTAGGATGCAAGATGCCTTCACAAGGTAGAAAACATCGTGGCTATAAATCTCAAGATATCTTGGCAGAGAAGCTTGTTGCAGAGGGGTGGCCCTATGCAAAATCTACTGGGGCCGGAAGATCAGGTACCGATGTCACGGGAACTATAGGCATTGATTGGGAAGTAAAGGCTAGAAAAGACTTTAACCCCAGTGCAGCTATAAAACAGCTAAAAGAACGTAGCGATGGGGTTACTCTCCCTATAGCTGTTCTTCGCCTTAATGGACAAGGGCCTGCAACTATCGGTGATTGGCCAGCAGTTTTACGTTTAGACGATCTAATTAGGCTATTAAAAGAAGCTGGATACCCTGACTTAACTCCGTAAATAACGTACCTTTTTCCTTGGGTGGGCGACTAATAATCGAATCCAAAGGACTACAAACTCGTGATTGAAAAAGATACAACAGAGGAGCAGTTCCTACGTGTAAGCGCAGGATCTAATGCTCAATCAGTGGGCTCAGCTATTGCTCATGCGCTCTATGAGCGTCCGCAGGTTAAACTGCGTGCAGTAGGAGCATCCGCTGTAAACCAGGCTGTCAAGGCTATTGCTATTGCTAGAGGCTACGTTGCCCCTAGAGGTTTAGACCTTAGCTGCCGACCAGGATTTACTACCGTGGACTCACGGGACGGACAAATTTCAGCGATAGTCTTTACTATCAATGTAAGTTGATATATTCTTTATTTTAAGAGATCTCTAAACAGTTAGGAACCCCATGGCAAAAAGCTCAATCCCAAGCCCTGACGAGGCGCTTGCAGGTATGGCAAAGCAAGGCCGTCAACCTATGATGAAAGAGGGAATTGGCTTTAGCTCTCCTTCTGCATCACCAAAAGCAGGAACACTTGTACCTAAGAAAGGCGCACAGGCTGGAGATCCATACGGATCAAAAGGTGCTCCACGTTCAAACGTTCAAGCTTCACTACCTGCTCAAGATCGTAACGGAGCTGCATACTCAATCAAGGCTCGTTACACAAAGCTAACCGATCCTTCAGCCGGTCAAACACAGGCTAATGGAAAGATTATCAAGACTGCTGTAAAGCGTGATCGTACTAACTTCGATTCCGGAGCAGGCGCTTCTTACTAATTTCGTGTATGCTAGTTACTAGGTCTTAGAGGTTTCCTCTAGGGCCTAGTACTGCAATTGGAGCATAAAAGGAGGCACTAGTGTCGCTACAAGATTTGTACGCAGAAGCAAAGTCATTGGGAAGTATAAAGAATTGCATTGTAGGCCAATGGGCCGCCACTCTTTCAGACGAAGATAAAAAAGCATTTGAATTCGCTATGGAAGATGATGACTTAAGCACAAAAGATTTATTTTTATTGCTCCGTCGTGCTGGGGGCACGTTCGGTAAAACCGCTGTTCGTGACCACCGTAGAGGAGATTGTGTATGTCTTTAGCAGATGATTATGATTCAATCATACAAGCAGGTAATCAAGGTTCAGATAAAGCTAATAAAAACATTCCAGAAGCTTGGAGACCTCGTTCCGAAATTGGAACTGATGGTGGCTTTATTGTTTCCACCCCACGTCCAGATGGCAATACTCCTGGCGCAGAAGAAATTTTAATTGAAGCAAAACTAGATCCAGCTGAATGGACTGTTGTATCTCATCGTAGATCTCGTTGGCAAACGTTTAATGGTGATTGGTTAGAGTCTTTCAGAGTTAACGTTGTACCCGCTGAAACTCAAACAAAACCAGATTATGATTTAGAAGGACTATTGACAAAGATTTCTGATTGGTCTCCACAAGCATACGAACGTAGTTTTACTGGAGATCTAACAGCTGTGTATAGCGTAGGCGATACACAGTACGGTAAAGATGATACCCCTGCAATTATTGATAGGGTTCTTAAATCTATTGACGAGTCTGTAGCGCATCACGAATACTTGGTGGCAAAGTATCCAAATGCAATTGGACAAATTGCTTTGCCACAACTTGGTGATTGTATTGAGGGTATGACTAGCCAAAAAGGTAAAGTAATGGGGCGTCATGATATTGGCGTATCAGAGCAAGTTCGTGTAGGACGTAGAATGCTTTTAGCGCAGATTAAGGCTCTTGCTCCATTTGCAAAGATTATTGTTCCAGTAGTGCCTGGAAATCATGATGAAGTGCAGCGCTTCTTAGTAGGTCGACCAGAGGATTCTTGGCAGATTGATGTTGTAGCGCAAGTAGAAGACATCTGTAAAGAAAATGATTTCTTACGTGAACGTGTAGAGTTTAGATATCCTGCAGCAGATGACAGTACATTGACTGTAAACCTAAGTGGGGTCATGTATGGCATGGCTCATGGTCATCAAGCACGAGATATGGTTAAGTGGTGGCAAGGTCAGGTAATGGGACGTTGTTCAGTAGCGGATGCAGATATCCTTAACGTTGGTCACTACCATCATTATCGTGCACAAAATGTAGGTCCAAGATTGTTTATTCAAAACCCATCTATGGATAATGGGTCAGCTTGGTTTAGAGATAAGTCTGGGTTGGATAGTGCTCCAGGAATTATTTCTCTACTAATTGGTAAAGATATTGATCCTAGACGAGAACTAGTAGTTCTTGGAGGATAATAAAAAACCCCCGGCTAATAACCGGGGGTCTTTTATTTAACTATTACTTACCGCAGCAAGCACACTTTGCTGGTGCTGCAGATGCAGCTCTTGTATCTTTGAACTTAGGACGACCAAAGCCAACGATAGAAATCATTACCTTCTTAGGGTTCTTCTTATAAGCACGGAGCTTCTTAGAAACCTGTCCACCGTTACGCTGTGAGCCCTTTTCATCTGGGCTGGTATTTCCTTCAATACACCAAACTGTTCCATCGCCATTGTCTTTTACAACAATACCTACGTGACTGATTCTATCGACACCGTCTGATGGGAAATCAAAATAAGCGATATCCCCTGGTTCTGGGTCTGCAAGGTCTCCGTCAATCCAAGCATTAGCTTTCTTAAATGCCGCTGCGCCACCTGGGGTGTATACGGTATTAGGTACCTTTACTCCAGCTTCGTTAGCGCACCACATTACGAAAGAGCCGCACCATGGCTGGAAATTAGCCTTAGTGAAAGCGCCGTACTTTGTCTCATTATCTTTAGGACCTTCAATAGTTCCTAGTTCTGCTGTAGCAACTTCAATAAGTTTTGCTGCTGTGCCTTGATCTGCCATTAGTTGTTCTCCTTAGCCCAATCTTCATCAACAGGGTGTTCTTCTGGAACCTGTCCATCTGGCTTAGTTGCTGCTGCATAAGATACTGCTCCAGTTGCAGCAATTGTTATGTTCTGTCCGTTTTGTTTAGCTTCAACTTGAAGATCTGCGGCGCTTTTTGCCTTAGTATCCACAGCGGCAAACGCTGCGTTAATTTCATCAAGATCAAGTTTGCCGTCATTCATAAAGCCACGTGCTAGCTTCTCTACGACTGCGGCAACTGCTGTAAGACCAGCAACTGTTACGGCGGTGATAGTATCTACTCCTGCAATAGCTCCGGCACCAATTACTGATAGTCCGCTAGCTGCAAATGTAGCTACAATTCTTAAAATAATATTTCCGATTGATTTCATTCCTCATCCTTTGGATTACGAAGGGGATAGGTGATTGCCCAAGCAATTAATGTTCCGACAATTGCATAGCCAACTACGGTCTTTGCAGATCCATCCAGAACAACCCAGGCAATAAACATGCCTAACAATGTCCATAGTTGGTCAATCATGTCTTTAATAATTTTCAAGGTCTACGTCTCCTAACGCCTTTAGTTTCTCCGGAAGCGCCACCGCCACCAGAACTTCCGCCTCCACCACCAGTTGATCCACCCGTTGTGGTTCCACCTGCAGCAGCTGCAGCAATACCTACTGCATTAAGTGCGGCATTACCCGCAATAATTGCAGCAACTACCATTTTTTGTGCTTCTTCTCGTTCTTCTGGTGACATATCAGCACCTATGTTTCCAAGTGCTTTAAGGGCTTCGCCCGGATCGCTAAATATTGCGCCAATTAACTCCGCAGGGTTCTCTAGTAGTACGAGGGCTGCGGCAACGTCTGCTGTAATTATAACTTCGTTACCATTTTCATCCTGTCTAACCTCTACCGGAGTCTCTGGTGGAAGATCTTTGTACTCAAGACCAGCTTCAACAATTGCAGCAGCAGACACCGGACCGCCATTAGCCGCTTCAATTAAAGCGTTAGCAATCACAGCTTTTTCTGCTTCAGTTACCACACCATCAGCTTTAGCATCTTTTACTGCTGATGCAACTTCTTCTGCAGGTGTGGTAGGCTCAGGTGTTGTATCTTCAATAGGAGGTTGTGATGGTTCTGTGGACGGATTTTCTGGCTCTGGCTCTGGTGACTCTGGTTCTGGTGTTGGTTCCTCGGGTGTGGAAGGTTCCTCAGGCGCCTCGGGTTCTACGGGTGGCGCTTCGGGTTCTACCGGTTCTGGTTGGGGTTCTGTGGGTTTCTCTGGCTCTTCTATGGCAGGCTCAGTAGGCAATGGCTCAGGATCAGGAATTGCCACAGGTGGCTCTTCAGGAGTTGGCTCTGGCTCTGCAGGCTGCTCAGGAGCAGGTTCAGGAGTTGGCTCAGGAACTGGTGCAGGCTCTGGGGTTGGCTGCGGCGCAGGTTCAGGAGTTGGCTCGGGTTGAGGAGTAGGTTGTGGTGAAGGTTCGGGTTGTGGTGTTGGCTGCGGTGTCGGTTGTGGTGTTGGCTGTGGCATCGGCTCTGGTTGCGGTGCGGGAGTTGGCTCAGGTGTTGGAGTCGGCTGAGGAATCGGAGTTTGAAGAGCTGTAACCGCAGAGGCAACTGTTGCTGTTGCAGTATCTGCTAAAGCGTTTGCTGTAGTTACAGCATTTGTTAGGTTTGTTTGAGTAGTAGTTAGGTTTGCCTGCTCTGTTGATAGCGTTGTCTGGGCAGCAGTTAAATTTGTCTCTGCTGTTGTTTTTTCAGCTGTTAAAGTTGTTAAAGTAGTTATTGCTTCTGCTTTTACCTCTGTTTTATCAGCAACAACTGCAGTTTGAGTTGCAATTTGAGCAGTCAATGTTTCATTAGTTACATTAGTCATCTGCTGCACAGGCTGACCTGAGGCCTCACGCACACCTGTACGAGGACCATTCCATAACCCTGTCGTGTTGCCTGAGATAGTCCCGCTACCCGTCCACTCACCAGTTGTAGGGTTGACTGTCATCTTCCAATTAACGTTAGTGATTGGACCATTTGGGTCAGCAAACTTATGAAGATTCCAGTCAACTTCTAACGTGGTTTCCGTAGTCTTAACTACTGTTGATGCTCCAGGTCCAGCGTTCTGATAATCGCTAGCAAACACAGAGATGCTTGGGCCGTTAGGGAAATCCCACCAGTTATAGTCTCCGGTACCAAACGTAATAGTTGCTTTAGAAGTTACATAGATCTGACTGTTTGCGCCCTGACCTTCGTAAACGGTATTCCCCATCTTTATATCAAATGGGGTTTGAATTTTAGTTGCCGCGTCATACATGACCGGCAAAGTGGTGGTAGTAACGGTTGGCGTGTCTACTGGGGTTGGCGCTACATATCCAGCAGTTGTGTATGTTTTACTATTTACTGGGGTATTTTGAAGCGTAGTTAAAGTAGCTTGAGCGTTTGTTAAATTAGTAGTAGCTGTAGCAACTACAGCTGTTTGAGAATCTACTGCCGCAGTTGCTGTTGCTACAGTTGCAGTGGCAGAATCAACTGCAGTGGTAGCAACAGCCACTACAGCTGTTTGGGAATCCACAGCAGCTTGAGCTACAACAGCTACGGCAGTAGCTGACTCCGCTGCAGTAATTGCAACTTGAGCAGCTTGAACTTCAGGAGCTGCTGCAGTCTTTTGTTCTGTACTTGCACCTTGAATAGCTGTGTTGAGTGTTACAGTTGCACCCTCTATTTTTGCTTGAACGGAGGTTACCGTTGGAGTCTCTACTGTTGTTGGTGACGTTTGTATTGGGCTACCTTGTGTCGTGGATACAGTGGTACCAGCCTGAGAAGAAGAACTGTTTGAAGCTGTCGATTCAGTTGAAGTGGGCTCAGGCGAAGATACAGGCGCAGGAGTCGGACTTGGCTCGGATGAACCAGAAGTTGGCGAAGAACTTGGCGTCGGGGATGGACTTGCCTCAGCAGAACTTGTCGTATTGGAGGTTTGAGGGGCCGAAGTTACAACAACGGGTTCTGGACTTGGAGATGGAGTTGGAGTCGCTTCGTTCGAAGACGGTGTGGAAGCAGGACTAACTACCACCGTAGTTACAGGCGTGTCTTCTGCTGTTGCTGAATTTTGTCCCAGAATAGAGAGAAATAGTATGAGGATTAGTGCTGCGAATAGGCGCAGTAGAATTATTTTTTCTCCTTCTATCTATGATCATACTTTAACATGACATGGTGTAACTTGTGTATCATAGTTATCCCACAATTCTAGATTCTTCGGGAGAATTAATGTCACCACAAGATTGGGCAGCTTTTTGCCTTACAATTGCTTCACTTGTCGGATCAATAGCTATTATGGTTCGTTGGATGGTTAAACACTATCTTACAGAACTTAAACCAAATGGTGGCAGCAGTTTAAAAGATTCTGTTAACCGTTTAGAACAAAGAGTTGACGATCTCTATGTATTACTATTAGAGAAACATAAATAAGGAGTAATAAATGAAGTTCGATTCAAAAGCTAAAGCAATGCTTTCATCTTATGGCCGCTCATTTCTTGCAGCAGCGGTAGCTCTATGGACAACCGGAAACACAGACCCTAAGGCATTAATTGCAGCAGGTCTAGCAGCCGTTCTTCCAGTAGCAATCCGTGCATTGAACCCAAAGGACCCAGCATTCGGTATCGTAACTGCAGCCCTACCTTCAGTTATGAAATTCCTTGCTGATACCCAGGAAGCATCAAATAAAAAGGCTACTAAGAAGGCCAAAGCCAAGTAGAAGAAGTAAACTTCTGATATGGCATCCTCACATCAGAATTGGCAGTACCTAGGGGCTAGCGGGTACATAGGCGCTTACACCACAACAGGTGGTGGCGGCACGCCTATCGTACCTCGCAGCTCTATGGATTTCTTGCGTCTAGGTGTAGGACGAACTCCCTCTGCAGAATATCCTGATGGTTATCTAGGAACTATTCGTTCACGTCGTGATGACCGTGGTAATGGTACAGATACTGTTTTAGATTCTCTTAAAGCAAGACAGAATCAAAGAGGATATCAACGCGGAGTTCACAAAGGTGAGCGTATTGATCCGGGTGAGTACATGTGGCCTTCAGCTTTAAAACCAGATCGTAGATTAAAGATCGGTGTAGAGTTGGTAGAAAATGATGGCGCACAGACTATGAATGTTCGTAGAAATGCTCCTAAGCAAGCCCTAGCTCCAAGACCACATCTAGTAAATGATGGCAAAGCAAATATTTCTTCAAATGTACCCGCTGAGTTTAACCCAAGAGTTGCACAGCAGTTTGTACATCTACAACCTAGGTGGAAGTAATGCCACAACAAGATAGTATTTATGATCATACTAAAGGACGCCCGATAGTAGATAACGGACCGGAGATCCGGTACGACTACATGGGGCCCTTCGGTAGCGTACAAGAAGCTTTGTTAACTAGAGCTGTTCGCTCAGTAACTCTTCCAGCAATGATGATTCAAGACATTGTTCGACCACCACTACCTCAGGTACAACTATTCCCACCAAGATTTGGCTACAGAACCCGTGAGCTTGGTGTAGAAGATGTTATGAATGTTGATTCGGAATTCCAACCAACAAGAACTGACTTTAGTCAATCCGCAGGTTCTTACCAAGGAACAGGACGTAACGTTAGTGAGTCAGTATGGTAGAGCCAGTCACAACTGAAACTATCTATGATGGTAGTGTTGAGTGTCCTAAATGCGGGTTATTTATGACCCCAGTTCAAGCTATGTACACAGACGGAAAAATGTGCCCAACTTGTCGTAATGGGCTCTACGGTAAACATATGAAACGAGCTATGAGTGAGCGCTAAAACAGGCGGTAAGCCACCACGTCGTTCTGTACCTAGATCCGCAGCTGCACCTAAAGCGACTAAGCCTAGAAAAAGAGCAGAAGCTTCTACTCGTCAAGTACGAACCCCAGAATGGGACCGACGCTCTTCTGGTCGTTGGACAGGTGGACAGGCCTACACTCTTGCTCCGGGATCAGAACAAGGCATAGCTAGGCGCAGAAACACTAAAAAGTATGTGGCTAGGACAAAACGTGTTATTCGTCCACGTATACAAAAACGCCCAAAGGCTGACAATTAAAGAAAATAGAGAGATACTAACATTATGGCTATTACTACTCCTGACGGCAAGAAAGCCGCATATAAGGTCGTACCTTTAAAGGTAAAGACTGCTGCGGATGCCGCTAAGGAGAAGGAAAAGTTAAAAGCCAAGAAGTCACCAAAGAAAGCCGGTAAAAAATGAAGTTTGTACCTCGTCGTGAGAAAGTACGTAAAGGGTTTAGTTCACCCGATGGATTATCTCTTTTAGCAAAAGCTACTGGCGCCGCTAGAGCAGGCAATGAAGCTCATGCTGCAGATCCTTGGAGCATTAAGAACTCAGACTTACAAAGTCCTAGTGGACTTTATCGCAGAGATAAAGAAACAAGTGTTAAATCTCCAGCACCTAAGAAAGGTCAATAATGGCAACTAATGAATCACGCTCACTAAACACATCTCTAAACGAGGGAGCAACTGACGGTAAGTATCGTAAGGTACGCCCAAACACAACTGTTGCTGATCCTTCGACAGGTGACGACATCATGCGTGCTAACCGCAGTGGACTAAACCCATACTGGAACTATGACTTTATTGAGCAAGAGGCTACTGTAAAAGTAA
>Ga0214917_10001114_pt1 | contig 35079 bp, 34 predicted proteins | sample LL_1208_BB_MetaG_FD_177983 | JGI IMG/M metagenome (GOLD analysis project Ga0214917, IMG submission 177983) | Freshwater microbial communities from Lake Lanier, Atlanta, Georgia, United States - LL_1208_BB | ecosystem: Environmental > Aquatic > Freshwater > Lake | place: USA: Georgia | collected... | reverse complement strand
AACATTTCAATTTTCTACAAACACGCGTCTTCCGGTATAATTTCTCCCAATCTATCACATATATTGCAATTGCTCCAAGGTAATACTTCTAGACCAGTCGCGTTACAACACATACATTTAATACCTTTACATATTGAACATATTACATAATCGGTCTTAATGAATCCACTACCTTTACATTCATAACACTGTTTTTTACTTGGCATTATTCTACTATATTATATTTTACATATTTTATATATATTTTTTTGAAATACTTTTTTCATAAATATATATAAAACGTCATAGTAAATATATGGTATAAACAATATGATAAATATTGGTATAAACAATATGATAAATATTGGTATAAATGGTTTCGGTAGAATTGGAAAATGTGTTTTTCTGCAATTATTGACCAATCCTCTCTTTTCAATAAAATGTTTGAATGCATCAGAAATCTCCGTAATGGAAATCGAAGATTATTTGCGATTTGATACTACCCACAAACATAATATAAAAATTGAATTCAAAGCTATCGATAAAAATACGTTTTCAATTAACGAACACGTCATTACATTGGTATGTGAGAGAGATGCCAAAAAAATCGACTGGAAACGTGCCGGATGTGAATATATTATCGACGCGACCGGTAGCTATTTAACTACTGAAAAATGCATGGACCATAATGCGGATTACGTCATTATGAGTTCACCGGCCAAGGATGCGACCAAAACCTTTATTGTCGGGGCGAATGAAGATACATATAAAGGCGAAAAAATAGTATCCGGGTCATCTTGCACGACAAATGGTATAGCCCCTATATTAAAAGTATTGGACGAAAATTATGGAATAAAATCGTGTGTATTTACCACAATACATGCGGCGACTGCCTCTCAATATGTGGTCGACGTATTGAAAAAATCCGCTCGAACAAATCGTTCTATATTCAACAATATCATTCCACATACTACCGGTGCTTCTTCATCCGTAACATCTGTTTTACCAAAATTAGAAGGAAAAATACACGGAACCAGTGTTCGCGTTCCCGTCGTAAATTGTTCATTAATCGATTTAAATGTTGAATTGGAAAATACCACCATCAAATTAAAAGATATCAGTGATTTATTGAAAAACAATGCACAATATAAAATCGTATATGACGTATCGGATAAGAAATTAGTGAGCGGAGATTTTGTTACTACCACTACACCTACCATATTAGATATGAATGCATCCATTGATATGGGCAACGGAAGATTAAAATTAATGGTATGGTATGATAACGAGTGGTCTTATTCTGCACAATTGATTCGTTTAGTAGAGAAAATGTATATGTCAAGACAAAATACCAGCACCTCTATTTCATCTACATATTACGTGAATAATTTAGATTTGACGGATAAAGGCGTAGTATGCCGATTTGATTTCAATGTTCCGGTAGACAAAACCGGAAATATTACGGATGATTTTAGAATCCGGAGTAGTATTGAAACAATTCAACTGATTCTCTCGAAAAACCCGAAATATATTGTGCTAACCTCTCATTTTGGTAGACCAAAAGGTAGAGAAATGAAATATTCCCTAAAGTTTATTCTTCCGGTTCTACAAAAATATTTGAACAATATACCCATTACATTTTTAGAAGACGGCATTGATAATCGTTCTCTAAACATCATTGAAGAATGTCCAACCAAAATATACTTATTAGAAAATCTCCGTTTCCATCCAGAAGAAACCGATTTTGAAACAGGTTTATCCCCAAACAACCCCGTCATATCAATATATAGTCAATTGGGAGACGTATTTGTATGTGATGCATTTGGCTGTCTACATAGAAAACATTTGAGTATATGTGCCATGAAAGATTTCGGGAAAGCATATGGTTATGGGATTTTAATCAAGAAAGAAGTCGATGCAATTAACGAGTTAATCCATAGTAAAGGTAAAAAAATATTAGGCATCATTGGTGGTGCTAAAATCAAGGATAAATTACCAATTATCCAATCTCTAAAAAAAATACCCAATTCTTCTGTATTTATTGGCGGAGCTTTAGCCAAACAATATAAAGTAGAAGATGAAACCCGCGAATTTGTATGTAAATCGGCATATGGTGGTAAAACATTAGAAGAAGAATTGCAATACATAGAGGACATTTACAATAGTGAATTGAATCCATATGATATTAGTAATGAAGGGACTCAACAATTAAAAGAATTATTACAAAAATTCGATATTATATTCTGGAACGGTTCTTTAGGCGTAATTGAAGATGAGAGATATAGTAAAGGAAGTGAATATTTAGTAAAATGTTTAGAAGAATTGAGAGAAAAAACGGTCATTATCGGGGGCGGTGAAACGGCTTCTCTCATTACCGATAAATCATATGACAAAAATATCCATATTTCGGTTGACGGCGCAATAATTGAAGACAGTTCACGAAACAAAGCCAAACATATGTATGTATCGACCGGTGGAGGTGCATTATTAGAATATTTACAAAATAAGATATTGTATAATACCAATTTAGTCGGGTTGGAACTCTATATTCCAAAATAAATTTGTTTGAAAAACTTATAAAAAATATAATGAAATCATATTATGGCTGAAATTATTTGGTTCAAAGATTGTTCATTCAAAAACAAACATTTAGTGGGAGGTAAGTGTTGCTCTCTAGGTGAATTGTATAATTTGTCTAAAAAAATGATGTTCTCCGTTGCAGACGGTTTCGCAATTAGTATTTCATTGTATGATAAATATATCGAATACAATAATTTAAATGACATCATCATGAACGAATTAAATAATATTGATACCGAAAACATTCGAAATCTTGAAAACGAATCAAAGAAATTGAGAGATTATATCATAAATGGCGAATTTACGGAGGAACACCGGTCATTAATATTGTTTAATTATCGCGAACTATGCAATTTATATCGCAGAGAAAACATGGAGGTGGCAATCCGGTCCAGTGCTATCGCCGAGGATTTACCAAATGCATCTTTTGCTGGACAACAAGATACATATTTGAATGTAAAAGGCGATGAAGACGTAATCGTTGCAGTGAAAAAATGCTTTGCATCATTATTCAATAGTAGAGCTATATCTTATCGTAAAACACACAATATCCAATTATCCGAAGTTAAAATATCGGTCGCGGTGCAAAAAATGGTTCGTTCTGATATTGGTTCGGCCGGAGTTGCTTTTTCAATTGACCCCGAAACGGGATATAATAAAGCAATTGTCATTAATTCTTCATTTGGTCTCGGTGAACTCGTTGTCTCTGGTGGAGTGAAACCTGACGAAATCATTTTGGATAAGCGCGTATTGAAAGATATTGAAGCCGATGCAATTATTATGAAAAAGAAAGGTGATAAAAACACCAAAATTATTTATAATGACGACGGGGGCGTCAAAGAAGTGGAAACCAATTTAATTGAAAAACTAAATTTTAGTTTAACGAACAATCAAGCGACCACATTGGGACGTTTTGTATTACGTTTGGAAGAAACATATTCCAAAATGTTCGAAAAACAAATCGGTGTTGACGTAGAATGGGCGATTGACGGAATCGACCAAAATATATATATTATTCAAACGCGACCCGAAACCATTCACAGTAACAGTGATAATTTAGAAATATCAAAATATATATTGACTGAAAAGGGGAAAATATTGATATCCGGTGTCTCAGTCGGGGATAAAATAAGTTCAGGTAAAATCAAAATATTGGAAAGTATTCATGATTTTGAAAAATTCGAAAAAGGGGATATATTAGTCACGGATATGACAACCCCGGATTGGGAACCTATTATGAAAATTTCGTCCGGAATCATTACAAATAAAGGCGGTCGAACATGTCACGCGGCGATTGTGGCGAGAGAATTATGTTTGAATGCTATTGTAGGAACCAGTAATGGAACCGAAGTATTAAAAGATGTGAAAGATGTAACTATTTCTTGTGCCGAAGGAGAGCAAGGGTTTGTATATGAAGGAATATTAGAATATAAGATTGATAAAATGAAGATAGACAATGATTTAAAATTACCCGTAAAATTAATGTTGAATGTTGGAAATCCAGAGAATAGTTTCAATTCATCGGTTATACCAAATAGTGGGGTCGGGTTAGCTAGATTGGAATTTATAATTAGTAATTATATTAAAATACATCCTATTGCTCTATGCAATTACCCAAAAATACGAAGTGATATTCGGGAAAAAATATACGAAATTATTGGGGGTCATGATAATGGTAAATGGTATTTTATTACCCGTTTAGCGAGAGGTATTTCTAAAATAGCATCCGCGTTTTACCCAAATGACGTTATTGTGCGTTTATCCGATTTTAAATCAAACGAATATCGTAATTTAATTGGAGGCGAGTTATATGAACCAAACGAAGAAAATCCAATGATTGGCTGGCGCGGAGCATCGCGATATTATTCTACCGAATACGAAAAAGGGTTTGAATTAGAATGTGAGGCCATAAAATATGCCCGGGAAGAAATGAAAATGACAAATATAATTGTTATGATTCCTTTTTGCAGAACACCTGAGGAGTGCAAATTAGTATTGAATAAAATGGAATCATATGGTCTAAAACGCGGTGAAAATGGACTACAAGTATATTTGATGTGTGAAATACCATCGAATGTGATTGAAGCCGACGAATTCAGTCCAATGATAGACGGGGTATCTATTGGTGGAAATGATTTGTTACAATTGACATTGGGAGTGGATAGAGATAGTGATAAAATTACTTATTTATCAAATGACGAAAATTTAAGTTATCGTAGAATGATTAGTATGGCAATAAGGACATATAAGAAGAATGGTATTAAAATTGGATTTTGTGGTCAACAGCCATCGGATAGCACCGAATTTTGTAACTTTTTAATCAATGAAAAGATAGATAGTATATCAGTCACTCCTGATTCTGCATTAAAAACGATTAAAAACTTTGGAACATTGTAAATAAGTGAATTAAAAAATTGAAATATTTTTTTGCATATATTTTATGTGCAACAAAATACACCAACAATGTCATATCAAACCGTCGAACAGCAAACATATACATACTCTACCAAATTTACGTCATGGTTTAATAATATAACCGACAATGATGAAATCGAAATATTGGAAAAAGGAATCTTTTACAATACTTCTCTGGGTCATTATATGGCAAAGAAACATCCAGACAATAATATAGTAGAGTTTACTCGAATGATACCATTCTACGAGAGATTAGGATTCATGTATAATGATAAAAATAAAATAGATATTCATTCTGATAATTACGATTCATATAGTTATGTAAAAATACGAAAAACATCATTTTACCAATGGTATGATGATATTGATGAAACAAAAATATATGCATTAGAAGATATTACGAATTGGCCGTTTGAAACAATACCGGTTCCAGGTAATTATCAAGCAAACAAATCGAATAAAGAATTTATGACAGATGACGGAAAAACGAAAAAAATAAAATATGTTCATTTTCATAGAAGAATTGCTATTGGTAATATGTGGCACGATGACCCTCTAAATCATATATATGTAAATGAAACTGGTGATGTAAATGAAGATGTCGTTCCATATACCAAATATAATTATACAATCAAGGATATCAAAATAGTAGAGGAAGAAGAATCGAAACTGCCAACGCCAAAGCCATCTGGTTGGTTTTAGAGCCGTTATTACGTAAATGAAAAGAAAAAGGAAAAAAGAAAAAAGAAAAAGATAAAAAGCAAATGTATTTATTGTATTTTTTATTTTTCTCTAGAAACAAAACAAATATGTGAAAACAAATATAAAAAATTGGTTGACATATAGATTACAATATGACTACTTATATTACAAACACGAATACCCAAAATGAACTATTAATGAAAAATTTAATGGAATTTTATGAAAATCGAGATAATTTACATAAAATGATGTGTATTATTAACGGTGAATCTAAGATTTCATTAAGAATTGTCGATTGGTTTGTAACCAATTTTGCAAAAAAATATTATACGGTATATGAAAAACCAGTCAAACCGGAATCAAGTGAAATGATGCGATTCAAAGTATACAATGATTATAAATTGAAACTAAAAGCATATAGTAAAAAACGTTTCGACCCATTTTGCAGATGGGAACGAATTTCGATTCCATATGACAATGAAAAATATATGGAAACCACGATTGGTCAATTGAATTTTTTCAAATGGGCGATAGAGAATGATATTGTAGATTATATTAAAAATAATTATGATGCAATTGAATCCGATATGAATTCTAGAAATAGCACGTCTAAAAATAAGGCATCGCTAGAGGATAATACAAAAACCCGTAAAAAGCGCGAGGAATTGTCCGTATCCGCGTGTAAATGCATTAAAAAGGAAACTGTCAAAATTGTAGTAAAATTCAACTAATATTTTCAATGGCCTAAACCACTTAAATAAAAAATAAAATGAGTATATAGAGAATATGGAATCCAAATATTTAATGGCTATTATTAAAATACCGGTTGAAATATTTAAAAATGGGAAAACAATTACACACGACGATAAATGTGTAATTGATTATGAAGCGATAGATGAAATACCGGAGATGACAGAACAAAGTGCTAAATTCGATTTAAATGAATTGTTTTCTTCTGGAAACGATACGATTTTTAAATTTAAAAACATCAAAGAAGAGGAGGAGGAAGATGATGAAGAAGATGTAGAAGATGATGAGGAGGAGGAAGAAGAAAGTATAGTGAATGAAAATCCATTCACTACGTTAATCAAAAATCAATTGTTTATTCAATCCGGAGAAATGAATAAAAAAAAATATCGCGGTAAAAATTCATCATTTAAAAACCGAAAATACACATCAAAACAATTGACAAAAAAAATGTATCCATCTATGGAAGATAACGACCTGGACGATGATTTGGTTCAATTACCAGAGGGTCAGGAATAGATACTGGAAGTCGGTCAATAATCGATAAACTATTCAAGGATTTGATATCTGGAACAGTCGCCGGTTTCGCTTTTACTAAATTCGTAGAACCAATACCAAACAAAAAGGATTCAATATCATGATTATTATATGCTAATTCACTTGCACCAACTCTTCCTGCTAAAAGTCCGTCGCCAGGTAAATGAGTTTCGACGGGTTTTCCAAAAGATGTGTATGTTTTATAATTAATATCCTGTGTATTTGACCATTGTTCTAAATCATAATCACCTTGTGTATTTCTATTACGCGTAGATGCCATTATACATTATTTGTTTATTTTTTTTTGGTAAATTTGTCGGCGATTGTAATATATACGTCTGTATTTTCATTAAAATCGTTAGGATTTCTCAAAAATTTGGTTAAACATGGGTGGAAATATTTCAAATAATCATATGAAAACATAATCGCCATTCCAACCGTGTCATCTTCGGAAAACATTTCGGCCGCCCCTAAACTATATAATTTTTGAAATAATGGATGATGTTTGGTTTTCTTATAAACATAATCTAATGCTAGTGTCATATTATCTATGTCATAACTCATTTCATTTCTATATTCGAGCGGTATATCCTCGGGAAAATCTCCTTCCGGAAATCGTAAATAACAAAGTGATTGTAATGCATAGCGATATTCCTTGTTGTTATTATAATCAATACTACTTACATATATATTATAGAATGGTCGAGAATCATTGAATGATGGGTCCATTTGCCTAAATAACATAAAGAATTGTGTTTATGTTATTTCTCATATTTATTTTTCTTATATTTCGTTTCCTTGTATTTCGTTTTTCATAGTTATATTACAAGGATGCCTTTAATAACTACTGTCACGTGGTCTAGTAGCGGAGATATTACGGGCAGATGAACCGCCTCTTACCCATCCGTTCATAGCGGCCTCTTCTACAGTGAATGCTGGGTTTTTAACACGTTCTTCCATATTTGAATCGGTAGGATATAAAGCATAGTCAGCGAATGATTTGGTCATGACGGTTGCTACGCTCTTTTTATCACTTACGATTTCTCCTTGTAATAATTGTGATTCTAGTGCAGGGTCACATGAACCTCTTCCTAAATATGGAACGGTTAAAAATGGTCGTTGCATTAATTGAAGTTTTTCTAAAGGTCGTTCTTGTTCATTTTTTAAATGAAGCATCGATTCAAAGTCGACGGCATTTGCACCTACTCCACTTCCCCCATTTACGGCGTTGAATGTCATAATTGGTTGGTTAGTGGCGAATTTTACATGAGAATCACTCGTGGATTCATTATTGAAATTTGATAAAGTATAATTACTAAATCGGGTATTTTGTAATGTTCGTTGGGTATCATCGGTAACGTCCATTCCTATACGGTCGGCGTTGTTGAATAAATAACTGCTCATTAAAGACATGATTCTTATATAATATACTATATTATTATATAAGAATTTTGAGAATCTATATTAAAGTGGCGAAAAAGGAAAATTAAACAATTTTGCTAAATAATATTTTATACCAGTCAAAATAGACAATCCACTCCTGATGTTTCCAATAGTGATGTTCTATTATTTTTACATGTTGAATGGTCTAATATCGAATTATCACTTGACTCAGCATTTTTATCGCCAAGTATTATTTGGTAAATCATCAAAAGTTTTTGGGTTATAGTTGTCACCATGTCTTAAATGTGGTGGTATTGAACGAAGCTCGCGTTCGGCTTCTGCCTGACGAGAGGTGTATGGGTCATATACATATGTATATCCTTGAGTTTGAGGATATACTGGTGGCGGTGGTGGAACTTGGCCAGGAAGAAACCACACGCTCTCACCTGTAACAGCGTCCCAATAATATGGTTTTCCATCAGTGTGAATAGATTTATTCCATATCCTACCATTGATATCTCTAACTTGTTCTTGGCGTTTTTTCTTTTCTTCTGCACGTCTTATTGCTTCTTGTTGTTCATTATATTTTTTCACATCTTCATTGTATTTTTTCATAGCTGCTTCTTGTTTTTTCACATCTGCTTCTTGTTTTTTCACATCTGCTTCGTGTTTTTTCACAGCTTCTTTGTGTTTTTTTTCTTCTTCTTTATGTTTTTTATCTCGTTCTTTTACTAACTCGTTTAATACATCAACAAATAACTCGTCTATATTTTTATTAGAACCGACTCTATTTAATTCAAAGTTAATAATTATCTCTAAATCATTATTATTTATTGCAGATTCAGGTATATCTAAACCTAATGTTTCTGCCAAACTCAATAACTCACCCCTACTTTTAATAGTTAAATCTGTATTCAATATATTACCTATTTTTGGTTTCATTCTTTTTATTAAATCTATTTTGTCTATATTCGACATATATTGTAATATTTCGCGCACTTCATTAAATCCAAATTTTTGAATTTCTCCCGACAATATATCGTCTAACTTTTTACGCATTTCTCTTTGTTTTTCTTGTTCTTTTTTACGTTTTTCTTCTTCCTTTTTCCGTTTTTCTTCTTCCGTTTTATCATGTTTACCCTGTCTAGTGGCTACTACATCATTCAAAACATCATCTAGATATTTATTATTTCCTACATTACCAAATAATTCTAATAAACTTTCTTTATCGACTGCTTTAGTGTAGTCAATTTTTAAAACATCTAGGATATCTTTTATTTCTTTTATTTTCATTTTTGAAATATCTTTTTCTATTCCCAACGTTTTAGCTAGATTAGGTGCTATTTTATTAATTGCTTCGATTTTTTCTAAAGGGGTCATGTATTCGAGTGTTTTATAAAAACCATTGGCTGAACTAGATTCATTATTGATTACGATATTAAATTTTTGACGCATTTTTTCAATGTGTTCTACATCATCATGAACTGATGAGGGTTTTTTTGCAACTGTTGGTGTAGGTGTAGGTCGTGGTGGAGATGGTTTTTTTGTAGCGGTTGGTGTAGGTCGTGGTGGAGATGGTTTTTTTGTAACGGTTGGTGTAGGTCGTGGCGGAGATGTTTTTTTTGTAACGGTTGGCGGTCTATTATTTATTATATTTTCCATAGATATATATAACAAACTGATGAATTCATGTTTTTCCAAGAGATTTTCTGTATTTACTCCTAAAGAGTGTATAGATTTACGTATTTCTTTTACAGATTCATCTTCTGGTTCATGAAAAATTGGCAATATTTTTTTTACACTTTTCGCCATTTTTTTTATTTCGCTCACCTTTTCAACTATAGTCATTTCAATTTCAGCTTTTTTGGATTTTGACGAACCCGGACCAGAACCGGTGTATCGTTTGGTTTTATTTTTACTGGTATGCATGTTTTTGTTACTTCGGTTTTTTGATTTCATTTCTTTACGAATTGTATTTTGTTTCATATATAAAATATTTATATTTTTCATATAAAACTTTGGGGTCTATTTAATTCGTATGTCTTGCTAAATTTCTTGCACATGCAAACATATTCCCTTCTTTACAGGAAACCATGCTGCCATAACAAAATTCGGCAAACCCTTGTTGGTCATTAGGGATTGTCGTGCTAGGATTTGAATGAAATGGACGTAACGATTGTTCAAATACAAATTGTTCGCCTAAATCTTTGAATAATTTATCGGTAATATCTGGTTGGTCAGGATTCGCTTCTTTCACCAATTGTTTTGCTTGAGTTAAAATATCACTATTTACATTTGTATTGTAAGATGGTGCGGCGGGTTTTTTATTCACATTATAGTCATAATCGCTAATTAAAACATTGCTAAATGGATTTGCCGACGAAGGTTTCGCGAATACATTGTCATTCATTGGTAAATCATTTTGAGCCAATACGTCGCTAGCTACATTTTCGAAATTTTCTAAATTTCTTTTTTCATTTTTTGTCATTTCATTTTGTTTATAATTATGCAATAAAAATATGGAGAAAAGTGTAATCGCGGAAACGATTAATAATCGAACACTTTTACTGAAAATAAATATAAAAATTGTAAGATAAATAACCATTCTAGATATAGCGTTTAATTTTTGTGAGTATGACATATTTTCAGTTGGGAAAAATTCGAAAAAATAGGGTTCTTTGAAAATAATGTTTGGATTGTCGGTCCAAAATGGAATATTATCTTCTTCTTTTTTTTCACTCGACTCATATGAGCTATATTTGTTTTTTGTATCATTTTCATTGTCTACGATTTTTATATCTGTTTCTTCTATTTTAGACATTTATATATATTGTGTGCTATATATTTACTACGATTTTACTAAATAAATCTTTATTTAATAAAATAACTAAATGAATTATTTCATTTTACGTCAACCTCTTTTTTATGCATTTTTCATCCATTGTAAATGTCTCGCATTTGGTATCCTGTGGAACAATTTGTAAAATACATTTGGATTTTTCGCCATAGATTGGTTCGGTGCAACCTTTTTCTTTTTCTTTCTCTTTTTCCCTTTCCTCGTCATCTTTTATGATTTGTTGTTGTTCCTTCAATGATAATGCACATCTGGCTCTAAAATGTTCATATCTTTCTCTCACATCGGCATAAGATAGCCCGGATACTTTGCCCAACATTTTATTCACAACTTCGTGTAATTTATAAATATATAATGAAAAACTAGCTCGATTCTCCATCCATTTACGAGTTAACGGCAATTTTTTGAAATTCTTGGTTAAATTCTTTCTACATTTACCACAGGGTAATACGTATTGCAAGTTTAATACGAATTCGCGATAATTGTTTTTATCAGCACAAGTGGGGTTTACTGGATAGTTAAAACTCATGGTGTGCAATAGATGCCATGTGCTAGGACCCCATACAGTAGTTAACATACCATCATTGCTTTGATAATCTTTTTTATTATATACTTTTCTTGTTTTTGTCGCTTTGACATTTGATTTCGATTTTGTTTTAGTCATTTTGATAGGTATATCGTCTAATTTATGTAATATATATAATACGGATAAAATGTATTCTACCTAAATATTTAGCAATTCGTTTTACAAATCTATGAAATAATATTATAGTATAATATATTATATAAAGATGTCGAAATTTATAGATTTAATTTATAACAAGTATATTAAACGCTATGAAAATATTTTCATCATACTCATTGTATTGATTATTTTTATAATTGCTGGATATTATGGATACAAACAGTTTTACGCTAAATCGGCTGATGCCAAAATAAAAAAATTCAAGGACGTTTCGAATGCAAATACCCGCGAACCAAATGCCGAATTATTCTTTTTCTACGTGGATTGGTGTCCTCATTGCAAAACCGCAAAACCAATTTGGATTGAATTTAAAGAGAAATACAATAACCAGGTGATTAACAATTATACAATTAAATGTAATGATGTCGATTGCAGTGATGATAATGTCGCCACTACCGCGGAAACAATCAAACGATTCAAGATTGAAGGTTATCCAACGGTAAAAATGATGATAAAAGATAAACAATACGAATTTGACGCTAAAATATCATTGAGTTCTTTGAAAAAATTTGTGGAAGATACTACGGCAGCTGAATAGACCCTAAATATTCGATACATTGGTTTACACCTAAATCTATCATCTCTACCCTTTTTTCTCTAGATGATGCAAATTCAAATATAGCATAGAGACCCATCTTCACCGTATTTATTTTTATTTCGTATTTTAAATGTTCATGTGTATAAACATTCAAAATATTCAATACAATTTTATTCAATAGAGCAAATATATAATCAAATAAGGTGGATTCTTCTTGAATATGTAAGGTATGAATCTTATCCATCTCTTGACATATGCCAAATATTTCATTCACATTTTTACCGTGGCGGATGCATTCGCTCATTGGATAATTTAACAAGAATCCCCCGTCCAAATAGCATTTGGAATCTTTTAATAGAGGAGCAAATAATAATGGAACGCAACTCGACGCATATACTGCATCAATGACCCGCCAATCCGGATAATCTGTATGGCATATGTCAATGAGTTTGAATGTATTTAATTCGGTAGCAAAAATGTGTATATCGATGTGGGTTAATTCATATAATTCTTTTAAAGTAATATTAATATCTATGTTTTTTGAGAGGAAAAGGGGTTCAAAAATTTCTTCAAATATTTTTATATTTAATATTCCTCTTGATTCGATGGATTGTATAATAGAATACATGGTAAAATTTATAACATTATGCCAGGGTCGTTTAATAATATAATCATCTAATACTGTCCAATCGAAATTTAGGGAGATGAATACGGCCAATAATGAACCGACCGACGTCCCATATATACTTTCTATGTTTTCAATTGACCACATTCCTCGTTTGTTACTCTCTTTCAATACTCCATAATGGGAAAACCCGATAATTCCTCCTCCCGAAATGACGATATGTTTGATGATATCCACCGGTTCTGCTTCAATTTGTATATTGTTATCCATTGTTGGTATAAATACAACTAAATTGTTTATTAGTTTTTATATTGAAAATATTTTTCCATATAATATATAGACATGTCGTGTTTTTTATTTTCAGACGAAGATGATAATTTACAACGAATAAATATTGATGATTTATATGACACAAATCAAAAAAGGGATTTGAAGCAAATCGCGATATTCAATAAAATATTAAATCGTATACATAAACGTATTACCTATACGGGTCGTAGTAAGAAGAATGATAAACATATATGGTTTACTGTTCCAGAATACATTTTCGGCGAACCTGTATATGACAAAGGTGAATGTATCTCTTATTTGGTAGTTAAATTAGAGGAAAATGGATTTTATATTCGGTATATTCATCCAAATACGCTTTTTGTTTCTTGGCAAAATTGGATACCATCCTATGTACGTAATGAGATTAAAAAGAAAACGGGCAATATCATTGACGAGCATGGTAATATTGTTAGTAAAAAAGAGGTAGAAGAAGATGATATAAATGCAAGTTTATATAACAATGAGAAAAACAATGCTACCGGCAAAGACCAAAAACAATATACGCCAATTAATCAATACAAACCCTCTGGCAATTTAGTGTATAAACCAGAATTATTTGAGAGAATAGAGAAAAAAATATCGTAGGTCTTGCCATTTTGCCATTTTACAAATTATATCTTTTTTCCTCTAACAAAGATATAATTATTTATGTATTCTAACACGTCCTGATTTGTTTACTCTTCTTTTTGTTTGTCTTCTTTTTGTTTGTCTAGAACGTTTTTGTTTTTTGGTAAACCGTTTTTGTTTTTTGGTGTATCGTTTTGCTTTTTTGGCACCTCCATTTTGTTTTACAAGTGGTGTTGCAACGGGTACATCATTTGCTTGGGTTCCATCATCATTTGATTGGTTTCCATCATTTGGTTGGGTTACATCATTTTGTTGAGCAACTTCTACATCTGGTTTTTCAACTGGTTTTTCAACTGGTTTTTCAACTGGTTTTTCAACTAGTGTTGCAACTTGTATTTCATCTTGTACTACTTCTGCCTCTGCCTCTGCAGGTGCACTTGCTTCAAGTTCGTCGCCTCCCTTTTCTGCAATTTCTCCAGGCACCTGTGCTGCGGAAATATCTTTACCCGTATTCTCTTTGTATTTATCGATTATAAATTCTTTGATTTCGGCTTTCATAGATTCAGTAATAGTACCTATATTTGTTTCATCTACCTTTTCAAATTCATTTATATTATTCTCAGCCAACACCTTATCTAATGCTGATTCAAATATATCTTTGATTTCGGGAGAACCATGTTTCAATATAGAAATAAATCCTTGTTTCGCAATTTCTTTTTCTTGAGTCAATTGTTCAAGATTTGCTTCCATAATCGTATTTATGTATTTGAAAATCATTTCTCTACCTTCTTCACTCATTAAATGAGCACGAAATACTTCCAATATTTTGTCATATATTTCTTGTTTGACTACAGCTGGTTCTTTAGTAACGTCACTGAATTGTTCATTAATTTTATCGACCGTTAATTGTGCACCTTCTTTGTAAAACCCTTTCAATAAATCAACGGTAAATATACCTTTTAACATTGCCAATAAATTATCGTCAATTAATGGACAACAATCTGTATGTTTTGAACCGGTACCGTCACCAGGTCCAAGACCTGATACTGGGCTAGCAAATGATGTATTTGTCGCACTTGCTAATGCATCAACACCCGTTTTTGCAACAGACATTAGTGCAGATGCACCATTTGCAATTTCTGCTGCTTTTGCCGATAGACCGGCTTTACCTTTGACCATTGCGTCGGTTAATGGATTTCCACCAACTTTTACATCTAGTTCTTGAGCTTGCACTTGAGCGTCGGCTTGCACTTGAGCTTCGGCTTGCACTTGAGCTTCTCCTTCTGTTTGACCTTCTCCTTCTGTTTGACCTTCTCCTTCTGTTTCCTGTTTCTTTGTTACGTCTACTTCTACTCCAGTAATGTCCCCCACAATTAGTTTTGATATCTTCGACTGACCAACCGATTTCGTTTTATATAGCAATTCTTCTTTTCCTTGTTCTTTTCCTTCTTCTTTTCCTTGTTCTTTTCCTTCTTCTTTTTTTTCTTCTTCCTTTCCCCCATTGCTCTGTAGCTTTTTTAATTTAGTAACACTCTCCAATATAACCTCTTTTAATACATCGTCCTTCTCTAAATATTTCTTGACCAGCAATAAATTTACATTTTCGCTTTTAAAAATCGTTTGAAAAGGATTCGCCATTTTATCCAAAATCGTTTTAAGAATTAATTGTTTTTGCTCTTTCGTATCTTCAGCATCCAATTGTTTTTTCAAATAATTTTCGACAATTTCAATGATTTCCTTTCGGGGATATTTCTCGATATCTTCTTGATTTTTGTAAATAGTATCACAGAATTTTTCAGCGATTTCGGTTGCAGCCATTTTATAATATTTGTTGGGCAATGCAAATATAATTATTTTTATAATCCGTTTTACTTGTTCCTCCATTCGTTATCTATATTATTCGTATAAATTATTTTACAAAATTGAATAAATACTATTCTTCATTGTAGAATAGTATTTACCTTGTCCAATATGATTGAATGTTCAAAAACAATTACGATAAAAAAACCAAAAAAAAATGTTACGAATAATGTAAATACAAATATGTATTCTGCCGAATATTCATATGAAGTAGAATCGAATAACGTAAATATCCTAAATAATTCAAAAATGAATTCGAAAACAAAAAAAAAGAAGAAAATATTTTCAAATAGTGAAAAATCAAAATTATGGAATATATTTGATTTAGATAAACAATCTTTAGTCGAAGATGATGATAAACATATCGAATGTGTATATGAAAGTGGCACATGTCACTTGTGTAAATCGGTATTAATCATTATGGAAGACGGTTTCCCTACCTGTACAAATGGAGATTGTTCTATCATATACAGAAATACATTAGATTATTCACCCGAATGGCGATTTTATGGGGCGGATGATAAAAACGCGAATGACCCTACACGATGTGGCAATCCCATCAATCCGTTATTAGTAGAATCTTCATATGGTTGTAAGGTCTTGTGCAATACATCATCTTCCTATGAAATGAAGAAAATACGTAAATGGACGGAATGGCAATCGATGCCCCATAAAGAAAAATCCTTATACGATGAATTTCAGTTTATTACGATTATGGCACAAAATGCAGGAATTCCTAAAATATTTATAGATACTGCAATGACCATTCATAAGGATATATCTGAACAGAAGATGTTTAGGGGATTGAATCGGGATGGCATAAAGGCGGCGTCTATCTACATTTCATGTCGATTGAATGGTTGTCCTCGAACCTCCCATGAAATTGCCGAAATATTTAAATTGGATAAAACGAGCGCGACGAATGGATGTTCTATGGCGGTGAATATATTACATAATATTGAACGTAATGTAGAACCTTCACAACAGACCGATTTATGTTCTACTACGCCCAGCTCATTTATAGAACGTTTTTGCAGTAGATTGAATATTAATAATGAATTGACTTTGTTATCTAAATTTATTGCAAAAAAAGTGGAATCACAAAATATTATATTGGACAATACGCCACACTCAATTGCCGCGGGTATTATATATTTTATATCACAAAATTGTAATTTGAATATAAGTAAAAATGATGTGAAACAGATTTGTGGAGTGAGTGAAGTGACTATAAATAAATGTTTTAAAAAATTGGATTTGTTGAAGAATAATCTAATACCAAGTTGTATTTTAGAAAAGTATATCTAGGTGATTTTGTAATCATTTAGGATTTTTTCTATTTTTTTATTGTTTTAATATATATATTAATGGAAAATCCAGAAGAAGTTGTTGTTCCAGAACCAGTTGTTCAAGAGGAATCAGCACCAGTTGTCGAAGAAGAACAAGCACCATTAGAGGAACAAGCACAAGTAGAGGAAGAAGCACCGGTTCAAGAAGAAGCACCGGTTCAAGAAGAAGCACCGGTTCAAGAAGAAGCACAAGTAGAGGAAGAAGCACCGGTTCAAGAAGAAGCACAAGTAGAGGAAGAAGCACCGGTTCAAGAAGAAGCACAAGTAGAGGAAGAAGCACCAGTAGAGGAGCAAGCACCGGTTCAAGAAGAAGCACCAGTTGTCGAAGAAGAACAAGCACAAGTAGAAGAATCACCCGTAGAGGAACAAGCACCAGTAGAGGAACAAGCACCAGTAGAGGAACAAGCACCAGTAGAGGAACAAGCACCAGTAGAGGAACAAACACCAGTACAAGAAGAAGCACCAGTAGAGGAACAAGCACCACTACAAGAAGAAGCACCAGTTGTCGAAGAAGAACAATCACCAGTGCAAGAAGAACAAGCACCAGTGCAAGAAGAACCAGCACCAGTTGTCGAAGAAGAACCAGCACCAGTGCAAGAAGAACAAGCACCAGTTGTCGAAGAAGAACCAGCACCAGTGCAAGAAGAACAAGCACCAGTGCAAGAAGAACAAGCACCAATTGTCGAAGAAGAACAAGCACCAGTGCAAGAAGAACCAGCACCAGTTGTCGAAGAAGAACCAGCACCAGTGCAAGAAGAACAAGCACCAGTGCAAGAAGAACAAGCACCAGTCCAAGAAGAAGTAGTCCCAGAACCTGCAGCAGAAGAAAACATCACCATAGAAATAGTAGAAAACGAATCAACCAATGTCGTCCCAAAAATAATATTTATCGTCCCATACAGAAATAGAGAGGAACATCGCAAAATTTTCTTAGAAAAAATGAACGAAATATTAGAAGATTATCCAAAATATTATTATAAAATAATATTTGCACATCAATGCGACACTCGCGAATTCAATCGAGGAGCAATGAAAAATATAGGTTTCTTATATGCAAAACATAAATATCCAAATGATTACAAAACAATCACCTTTGTATTTAATGACGTCGATACAATGCCCATCAAAAAAGGATTATTAAATTATGAAACCACGGTAGGTAATATCAAACATTTTTACGGTTTTGATTTTGCTCTTGGCGGAATCGCATCAATTACCGGACACGATTTCGAAAAAGTAAACGGTTTTCCTAATTTTTGGGCATGGGGGTTCGAAGACAATTTATTACAAAAACGTGTCACAAATGCCGGTATCAATATTGATAGAAGCGTGTTTTTCCTATGGAAAAACCCAAATATTACCCAACTATTTGATGGATTAGAACGAACTGTCAATCGAAAAGAATTTGATAGATATATTCAATATACTACAGAGGGTCTAAATACTATTTATAATATTAGCACTAGTTTCGACGAAGAAAATATGTTTTTAAATGTCAATAATTTCGTAACTAATTTTGCCGAGGTCCCTAGTGCAAGGTCAACCTATGATTTACGAAATGGACCTAAACCATTTGATATAAAAATCGGTCCTATTTTCAATGCGCCAGTCCGCAGCGGAAGACGCTCATCCATGCAAATGTTTAGGTAAATGTATCATGCATTTCAATAATTTTATAAGTAATACCGACTTCGGTTTTGTTCTCCCATATTCCAGATATTTTCAATATATATTTCACTCGTTCATTTAATTGTGACGGCTCTCTATATATTTTAAAAAAACCACTATACAATTGATTGGTCAATGCTAAATTCATTTTCTTATTAATATTATAAAAATATTTATAATAATGTATGATTTTTTCCTCAAGTTGAGAAAATTCTTTAATATATTCTAAATTAGCTGGTTCATATGGATAAAAATGTATGTTACGATTGTTATAGGTAACCGGTCCGTTTTTAAATTCTAGTGGAAAGTCAAAATATATACCATTCATTGTTAATAATTCATCCGAGTATACTATTTTAGTAAATATTCCATCAATCACAATATTTTTCTTTTTTTCAAACAAATGTATTTTTTCTATATTAAAATCCTTTATATCAAATATGAAATTCATGTTACATAGATTATCATTATCTGTTTATTTCATTTTACACATGTATATATTATTTTTCCTTTTTACTTTTCCCTTTCAACTTTTCAATATATTATTTAGCATTCAAATATATATTTGTCCAATAATAAATAAATATATATTATATAGTTATATACGTATAATGTCAGCAAAATTAAATATGAATCAAACCAGAAATTATTCTTGGAAAGGAAAAACATTTAATCAAATCACTTCTGCCATTCAAAAAAATAAATTGACTTTGGCAAGTACTGAAGGAAATGCATTATTTAATGCTCGACCATTAGCATTGTATCGTAGAGAATCCGCGACTGTTGCATTAACGGTAGGTAATCCACGTATATCCATTCGAATTGACGAAATAAACCGACCAAATGGATACAATATTGCCAATGGAACATACGACTGTAGTTTCAATATTACGAATATTATTACCAACAAAGATATGGATATAACTACAAATAAATCACAGAATGGAACATGCACCAATACAAATCCTTGTATGAACGATGCATACAATGCAAGACGTCGTTTAAGAAGCGGCGGAATGATTAAAAAAAATTCAGCAGCCACCGGAACAAATTATGAACCATATTATACATCTACGAAACAATTATTAGAGAGTCGAAATAAATCATTCGCCCAAAATCAATATCACTATATTCGACAAGGTGATTCATCTGCAAAACCAGGTGATAATAGTTCGAGTAGTAATCTATATTCTACGAATACGATTAATAAATGCAGTAAAGTTCATATTACAGAAGATTTAGGAAATAATACATTCGAATACCAATGGTTTGACGGAGAATATTATACCGTTACTATCGCGGATGGTTATTATGATTTAGATGAACTGAATGGTCAATTCAAATTGACAATGTCATCGAATAAACATTATCTAGAGTATAATGCTACTGGTTCAAAAGTATTCTTAATGAATATTGCATATAATACCAGCACTAAAACAATCGCGTTACAATCATATGCATATAATAAATCGACCTATAGCACTAGCACATATAGTTATCCTAGTGGTAATGATTGGTCAACCTATGTTTCCGCTTCAGATAGCGCATCTAAATCAATTGTTCCAGTATTCTATATTTTAGATAATGCTTTCCAAAATGTCATTGGTATTTCCACCGGTAAATATCCATCGACTGTATTCACCTTAAATGGTAGCAATAAGACGATACAAAATAATGGAACCAGCGATTATCCATACACGAGTGACCAAATATCATATTCTACTTCTACACCTCAATTATTACCAATGTATTCAGTAGTTTATTATAAACCAAATAATTCACAATATGCTCAACAAGGCGCGGTGTCAGCAAGTTCATTAATTACTCGATTGAAATACAATACTATTACCGACAACGCATATAAATATCAAGTCGCATACGGTAAAGCGGTAGGTAATGCACTCGCATACGGTGTTCCTGAAGGAGGATATACGATTAAGGACAAAACTGGTTATCCAATTAAAAAGACCCCTACTTTTTCAAAATATAGCGACGGATTCAAATCATGTCCTGCTACTAAAATTTCGAATATTATTTAGAGCATTGTATTGGTTATTCTAGAATATATGATACGTGAAAATATCATATATTTTTTTTAAAATTCGGGTTCGTGTTTTTTAAATAAACATCCCTGTTTCGATAAATTCGGTATGGATATGATTTCTTCCGGGTCTTGCACCGAACAATTCAATAACCATATTTTTATGATACAAAAGTTTTTTTTAGGGGAAATAGTAATTCCATTCACTAAACTGTGATATTCCCTCTTTAGAAATAAAGTTTCTCCACACATTGCATAAAATAAGGACCGCCATACATTATGGACTTGTTTGTTTAATACTTTAAACGAAAAACATCCACCATTTCTATTTTTGGGGTCTTCCCACATAGGCGTAATTCCGTCTCTCATTGCAAATAACATACAATGTTTTACGATAGATTCTGGTATGTTATCATTTAGAGCTATTAATTTTTCAACACTATCAATTTCATTCATAATTATTTTATAACTTGATAAATCCCAATTCTTATCGTGTGGTAAATGGTAATATAAATTCCATTTACCAAGCAGTGTATGCTGCTGTGTGCACGGAATTTCCGTAATAATTTGATTTACTAACTCATTCGGTTGTAAATCAAATGTATTCATATGAATACTATATTATAGTTATGTGAAAATCTTTATGTTGTTTTTATTTTATTTTGTCTCATTTCATTTTGTCTCATTTCATTTTGTCTCATTTCATTGTGTACCCTCTATTATTCATCATGTTCATTTCCAAATGTCACAATCTTATATTCATCCGGTTTTAATAAAATATATTGATTTTTATTTAAAGTAATTTGGTTCACGTCGCTATCTATAATATTCACTAAATAATCATCGGTAAATATATACGGTAAACATTGATGCATTAAATACCGTTGTATAAATAATTTCGATAAAATTTCATTACCGTCATAATACCATTTTTCATCTAATTCGATTTGTATTGGTTCACTCATGGCCGGATGAGTATATTCAATTGAAATGAATGATACCGATGATTTATATGCAGTCAATTTGATATCGTCATTCACATACTCATTGTATATATTACATATATACATTTGGTCGGTTTTCATCGTAAAAAATACGTCCATATGGTCATCTTCAATTAAATCTATGAAATCTTGGTCTACATATTCTTCTACAAAATTCTTATATTTTTCAGCCAACCCCTGCAAATTATCCGGAATTATATAAGAATAATCATTCAGCATTTCTTCATCGCCATTCATCATGAAGATGTTTATCCACGGTAATTTTTCTGGTTCCGTTTTAATATTATGCATTGATTTATATAATCTGCGCAAATAGTCAGTAATATAACTAATGATTCGATTGTCATTATATTTACGTTTTATATTTGCCAAAAAAATACTATACAATAAAAATATTTTTACACAAATGACCTCAAATTTTATATCTGGAACCGCTATGTTGATTGCGGTAAATAACAATATACCTCCCATAAATGCATTGATTAAATTCATTGACTATTCTATGAAGACATTACATCAAATATGTTTATATTATTTTGTATTACTATATTTTGACTTAGAAAGTATTTCATATATATTATATATACTATATTATACTTTTTATATTTATGAAATACGAAAAAGGACTCTTTATTTTTCATCGGGATTTACGGACCGTTGATAATACTTCTCTTTTAGCGGCAAATGCCCAATGCAATGAACTCATTACATGTTTCATATTCACCCCCGAACAAGTTGGAAAAGGTAACGAATACCGGTCCAATAATGCCATACAGTTCATGATTGAATCTTTATTTGATTTGTCCAAACAGATTCGAGACATTGGCGGTGAACTCGTGTTTTTTTACGGTGAAACCCACACCATTGTGAAAAAGTTAATCAAGGACGACAACATTGATGCCGTATTTTTCAATTGTGATTATTCTCCCTATGCTCAAATGAGAGATGATGAAGTGGAACGTATTTGCAAAAAAATGGACGTAAAATGTTTGCAATATCATGATTATTATTTATATGAACCCGGTGCAATCCTGGTAGGTGGAAAAAATGCATATAAAAAATTCACACCATTCTACGAAAAAGTATTGCCAATCGCGGTTGACAAACCGGATAAATCTCGTATAAATACCATCGTAAAATATGACGGCCCAAATTCGAATAGAATATCATTAAACAAAGCGGTCGAATTATTTATACGCGGAAACCCGAACGCGTCTATACATGTGCATGGTGGAAGGGTCGAAGCAATAAAACAATTAAAAATCACCATCAAAGAACAACGGAATTATGGGAATACGCGCGATATATTAAATATTCCTACGAGTGGTCTCTCGGCGGCAATCAAATTCGGTTGTTTATCGGTGAGAGAAGTATATCATACCTTCCGCTCTAAATTTGGTGTAAAATCTGATATTTTGCGACAACTCATCTGGCGTGATTTTTATGCACATGTCTTATATGCATATCCCGAAGTATTGGCACATTCTTACCAACCGGCGTTTCGTAAGATTCGATGGCGAAATAGCGAGAGTGATTTTGAAGCATGGAAAAAGGGCGAAACCGGATTTCCGCTCGTAGATGCGTGTATGCGCCAACTAAATATTACGGGTTATATGCATAATCGCGGAAGAATGGTGGTGGCCAATTTTTTGATAAAAACCCTTTTATTGGATTGGCATTTAGGAGAAAGATATTTTGCCCAAAAATTGGTGGATTATGACCCGGCTTCGAATAATGGTAATTGGCAAGGCATTTCGGGTACGGGGGTTGATATGAAACCATATTATAGAGATATGAATCCTTGGATACAATCGGCGAAATTTGATAAGGATGCTGAATATATAAAACGGTGGGTTCCCGAATTAAAGGATGTTGATGCTAGAGATATACACCAATGGGCGGAAATGTGCAAAGACCCTAAATACAAACAAATTAAATATCGAAAACCGATGGTTGATTATGATGAACAAAAAGAAAAAATGATGGAATTATACCAAAAATATGTTTAGATTATATATAGGAATGAATAGTAAAGAACCTGATTTAGATGATTTAGATGATTTAGATGATTTTGTATTATTTGAAGATGACGATAATAATGATAACGTAAAATCCCGTTTACCAGATGAATATGATGATTCTTTTTATAGAGAAATGGATAAACTAGATAAAAAACTCATAGAACTAGATAAAAAACTCATAGTAGAAGAACTAATTAATAAATTAACAGAAATGAATAAACTAGATAAAAAACTCATAGTAGAAGATAATGCAAAATTCTTAACAAAAATAATAAAAGAATTAACAGAAAAAATAAACGAAAAAATAAAATTTGAAGAAAAAAATATTATAAAATCAAAAAAAAAAGGTTATCCTACTCAAAATAGTGAAAATACAATAATCCGTTACAAAAACAATTTATCAAAATTAAAGAAATTGAATGATGAACAAAAATCCAATATTTTAGAAATATATAATAATGTAAATATACATAAAGATGATAAACGTAACGCGATAAATGCTATTATTAATGGCGACAAAGTTATGAATTCTAGAGCCAGCAATTTCATCCCGGTTAGTATCTCTAATCGTCTGGGTGAAAGCGCGCCTAATCTGGTGGATAAAAGTGTGGGTGAAAGCGCGTCTAAACGTGTGGGTAAAAGACCGGCAAGTAAAAGTGCTCATAGTAGCAAGAAACCAAAACTCGGAGGAAAAAAATCAAATAAGAAGCAAACCAAAACAAAAAAAAATATAAAATCGAAAATATAATAAATACAACGAAGTATAGTATTTATTATTAGACAATGTATTCTATTTTATTATTACTCATGCTATTTTCAACATCCGGGTTTTTCATGAAAAATCCCCCTTTCATAATCAAGCACGAGGACGTCATTGAACCCATTCATTATAACATTCCCGGAATGTATCAAAAAATCATAAACAAACTCGACGGATTTTATGGAATGATTGGACCCGATGTGAATACTACAAATATAAAATCCCTATTTGACCTATTTACCGGTGACGGAAATATTCAAGGCGTATTTTTCGACAATGGTAATATCACCTTCATCAAACATTATATCAAAACCGAAAAATTCGTATACGAAGAAAAAAATGGAAAAATGCCCACCAATATGTTATTCACATTCATCATCATGTGTTTTAACAAATTAAGAATGTTCCCCACCATCATGGGTTTAGCCAACACCGCCCTGTTGCAAGTGAATCGCGATATATATGCAATGTTTGAACGCGATTTACCCTATTGTCTCACACTTGATTTTGAATACAAAAATATTACCACCGATAAAAAACTATATCTACCTAAAATCGAATATTTATCCGGTCATTCCAAATATGATAATGTGACAAATACAATTGACAGTATCGAATACCATGTATCGAAAAAAACGGTCAATTACTATAATCTCGCCGAAGATTTTCAAATATTAGAAAAAGCCACGATTCCAACGACGTATATACCCATTGTCCATGATTTTGCCACGATAAATGACAAAATATTATTTACCGATTCGCCGTTTGAATTACATTTCGATGGATTGAATAAAATACCCGTCCGTATTAATGAAAAAAAACCCACCTATATTCATCTATACAACCGCTATACGAAAACGGTCGAAACTTTCACATGTCCCAAAGGTTTCTATGTATTTCATTATGCCTCGATTCGAGAAACACTACGTTCATATGAAATCTATGCACCCATATATGAACATCTCGATTTCTCGAACATAAATCTACACGGAAAATATCGAAAAATTGTCCTTGACAAACATACGAAAAAAATAACGATTCACTCGAATAAAGTAATCGACATTTACAATTTAGATTTTCCAATCAAATCCGGAAACGAAATTATTTTACGAAATATCAAGGATAATAAAATTAATGGATTCGTTATCTGTGAAAATTTGTTCATAAAAAAAACCATCATATTGAATAATAAATATGTGTGTGGCGAACCTACCCTAGTAACTATCGAAAGAACTCCATACATTATTACATTTGCCTACGATAATTTAAACAATGGATATCTCCTAATCATTAATGTAAATAATTCGAAAATTATTGAAATACCACTCAACAAATCTGTCAATATTGGATTTCATTCTATATTTGTGCCAAACAACTTATCGCCATAGGTTCTTCATCTAATATCGTTTTTGACATTAGCGATGGTTGGTATAATATTTTCATTGCTTGAACACGATTTAAGGGTGGTGAATGTTCTTCCATAAAGTCGCGCAATTCTTTACATGATGACGTGTAAAATGATATATAATCCATTTTAGACCACCATAAATCATTTTTTATTGATTCCATTTCTTTGGCAGATGGAATCAATACCACATTTACTACATTATCGAATTTTATTTTTCTACGTGTTTTTGGTCGAGGTATGTTTTCGGTAAAATCCATATTTTGCATAAAATACATGAAATTCATGTTAGTAAGTTATTTACATTGTCATATATTGTTTTTTATATTTCAATTTTACAATCCGTTGATATCTATATATCCAATGAAATCGTGTTTTTATCGGATCTTTGTTTTCGTCGGGTGCGTTTTGGCATAGTATTGTTCTGGGCGTCTTTTAATGAACTAATACTAATCATACTATCATCATCTTGCGATTGTGCAGTTTCGTGAATATTTACCGACCTTGTTTTTAAACCCGCTAAAATATTATCTATATCCGTATTTTGGGGTCCTCTCATTTCAGGTCTCTGCATTGGTGGTGCACGATTTGCATCTCCAAATTGATTATTTACATCGACACCTTCTTCTCTAAACATGGCTCCTCTACCCGCATTTATATCGGGTCTACTATTTGCACTTTGGGTAAATTGCATCGATGGTCTTGGCGGTGGTGCCATATTTTTCGTTTCGACCGGTGCGGGTGGCGGTGGTCCACGTGGTTTGTTGGCTTGTTCTTGCATCATATTATTGGCAAAGGCGAAACCAGGACTCTGTTGACTCATACTATTTACGGTTGCACTTGTAAATGCCTTCATCAATTCGGGGCTTTGGCGAATCACATCATTGAATCCAGGGGTAGCACTCGACAATGCTTTGTTGGTAAAATTAACAACGGCAGCACTGAATCCTAGACGTAATAATAATGATAATTCAGGAGCCATTTTACCGCCTTTGTATTTTTCGTGTAATTCGGCGAAAATTTCTTCGTAACTATCAATATCCTCCGATACTTGTTCACCCCAACCGTCTAAATTCAAATCAAATGGATTAAACGCGGCATTGGCGTATTCAACGGAATTCACGAATGTCATAAACCACCAACCCTGCAATTTAATACTATCCTTTTTACGTTTATCTTCGAGAGCGGTTTCGTATTCGTCTTCCACTTCTTCGTATGATGAATCCGCATTGAAATGAGTAATATTTTTGATTAATCCCTTTTCATACCATTCTTCCAATTTCTTAATCATCATTCGCTGCTTACGTTTGCGGTCTCTTTCGGTTAATTTCGGTCCACTTGATTTTTCAAATGGAATGTCGTTTACTTTTGAAAACCCATCCCAGGTTTTGCTGGTCCCGATACTTTCGGCAGTCGCGCTGCCAATTTTGGAATCACTTGGTTCATTTGAACTATTTAATTTACTGGTATTCGTTGAACCACCAAATCCAAATAAGTTGCTCGCAAATCCACTTAATGTTTTAGATTCACCACTTGCCCCGCCAAACCCATTCGACCCACTGTTGGATAATTCATTCAAATCATTTTCTATTTTATCTAATTCGCCTAAATTAATATCTACATTTGACGATGCAGTTCGTTTCTTACTGTTCATTAATAATTCAATACCCGAATCAAAATTGACAGATGGTTTTGGAGCGGAAGGAGCGTCATCTGCAAAATTTAATGAAATAGGTTCTAAATCATGTAAACCGATATCAATAACTTCCATCGTATATAATATGATATTTATACACTATTTATTTTTAAGTTCTCCGCATAAGTAATTATATTTCGATTTTTTAAATACCAAATACCTTGTAAAAATGAATCGGCTAAATCATCCTTCTTCGATGTTTCTAAATGACTTGCCCATTTCCTAAATCCATCGTTCTCCTCCAAAATTTTTCGGCAAAAAACAATACCATCCTTTTTGTGCTGTTTGTATATCGCTTTTTGTCCATCCTCTTCTCCAGCAATCGTTTTGTCTTTGAAATCCTTTAATTTATTTACCGATGAAATAAATTCAATTATAATATTTGGGGAGCATTTCATAATAAAATATTGGGCACACATACCTTGTATGGTTTTCATACGTGTCGCGATAGTTGATATCTGGTTTTCGATTAATACATGTGTCACGTCCATTATTCCGGGTATTTCGTCCAACATTTTCTTCATATTTTTTCCTATACATACTAAATCAGTATCATTGGCCGTCTTTTTTTTCAAGGGTTTGAGAGGTTGTAACACGTTTTTCTCAAAAAAGGGGAGCATTTTTTCTAACATTGCTTTTTTTGTAGATGGAATGACTATATTTTCGGGAGGCGTAAATTGAATTTGACCGATGGGTTGTGGTAAAAAGACGCCATACTTCTTGCTGATTTCTTGTAATTCTTCTATTTTCATTTTTTTCAATGAACTTGGAGAGAATTCCTTCATTGGCAACAAAAAACGAGATGTTGATGCATGTTTTTCGCAAAAACATTGTCCATCTTTTTCGAATTTTGCCTTTTTCGAACATTTTTTATCGGTTTTTTCTAGGACCTTTTTCTTCTTAACTTCGATATAAGACGTGCATAATGGAACAGTAGGAGCATCGTCCAATAAATTTAAAACGTTCCAATCATGTATTGCAATAGGATTACCCGGAGATATATCAAAAATACAATACGCCATGTTTTTGATGCCAATATCAAAACTAATCACTCGCATAAATAAAGATATACAATACTATTGTTTATATTTATTTGTTTCAAAATACCTTTCTATTTCACCGACCGGAAAAAGAATGTAAAAAGAATAATACTGTCTCACGTATATTTTTTTCTATTTGTCTTCATTGACCTTTTTTTTCTTAAATTTTTTAGTAATTTAGCAGTTTTTCCACCTTTTGGTATTTTATTTTGAATGATTAACATATTTGATTCTGTATCAATGATAACGTTAAATATTTCGTCAACATAATCTTCATAATAATCGTTAATATCTTCATTTTCATGATGCTTCATTTCAACAAAGAAATATGGTATTTCTTCATAGTTATCATCAGTTATAAATTTATGTTTAACATCTGGAAAGTTTGATTTAATAAAATGTCTTGTAATTTTTTTGTTTGTTATATGTGGCACTAATATTTTTCCGGTTGGTTTCAATTTAGGCAATGATGATTTTAGTATATTATAAAAAATAATATTAGTATGTTCACCTGTTGTTTTGTCTCGAGTATATTCATATATAGGGCAATATTGAAACCAAATTAAATCAAAAAACCCGTCCGGTATGTTTTCCCAACCTTTATATTGGTATTTACTATCATATGACTTACAATATTCATCAATCTCGACATAATATATTTCTACATCTTTTATTTCTTTATAAACGATATTTTTGAAAGGGTACTTAATCAAAAATAATTTAGGACTAAAAACATATAATTCGTTTTCCATACTTGGTGGTGTAGACATTACTACCGGTTCTTCACAATGACATGCAACCAGGACCTTCATTATATATATACAATATATTTTATTTCATATTATTGTCTACATATTCTTGTATCACTTGTTTATTAGATTCATTTTTTTATACTAAATTCACCTACACTGATAATGTCTTGGTATAATTTATTATATTCCGGGTCATCCTTACCAACCGTTCTCAATCGTTCCATTTTTTCGAGTATTGTATTATCATAATAGATATCTTCTTTCAATATATCAATCAAATTTGTATCGCTGTTTATAATAGAATATATTTTATTTTTATTTTCAAGATTAGGATATCTTATCGTATTTTTCAGTGGTATCAACAATGGTCTTAACGCAGTTATCGGGTAATTGTCAATGATTAAGTTCATCTTGTATTCAATTTCACGATTCAAGTAATCAATAGAAAGGTCTCTTAACTCATTCTTTTTTAGCTGATGATGATGATGATACCATATTAAAGAATAACCTAGGTAAATGTTCGATAATAAATCTGCCATATTTCCAGAAATCATCTGTTTTGATTTTATTTTTCCTCCCAATAATGCTATAAAGTTGGTAAGAATACTAAACTTCAATGTCAAATGGTCTAATTGTTGTTGTGCATTTTTTTGCATTACATTCATAGGGTTTAGTAAAGATAAATAATTATACATGATTTCTTTTACGAGTGAGTTGAAATTATCATTGAACATTTTCTGGTTATTATCCTGAATACTCTGGAAAATAGGGAAAATATGAGGATGACTTTTGTTTAATCCTTGTCCAAATATTATCAACCCTCTCGTCAATGTATTCGAACCTTCCACCGTAATGCCGACTGGCGACGAATTATAAAATTTTGTGAAGAAATTGTTGGTGCCCAGACATATACCACTTCCCGAATAAATGTCCATACCATGATTCAATATGTTTCTCGCCCTTTCGGTTGTTTGTTGTTTCATGACTGCGGTTATTACAGAGGGCGTTGAACCAGAATCTAATATATGGTTGGTCAATTGGACACTCGTGTGAATTATCCATGTGTTTATAAACATATCAATGAATTTTTCTCTTACGGCTTCCATATTACCGATAGGCATGTTGAATTGATTTCGTATATTTATATAATTCATGATGGAAAGAGTGATGTATTTGGATGAACCATTTGCCGTTGCCGGCAAACTGACACCCCTACCAACTGCCAAACATTCCATTAACATTTTCCAACCTTCGCCTATATTCTTCTCACCGCCAATGACTTTACTGGGTTCTATAAAGATGGTTCCTTTTACGGTGCCGTTTGGAAAACCGGCATTATTAGGATTGTGATAAGTATCTTGCATAAGACCTTTCTCTACATTTTCAATCAATGCTACGGTAATTCCTTCTTTTTTGCTAGGCAATAATTTGTTTGGGTCTTTTAGATGAAATGCTATACCAATGAGATTGGAAATCGGTGCTAATGTAATATATCGTTTATTTAGAGTAATTTTCATTTTTATCTTTCCATCTACCAATTCAACGGTCCCTTCGTCTATTTTGCCTACCGCGTCACTTCCATTATTTGGTCCAGTTAAACCAAAACAAGGTATAAATGTTCCGTTTGCTAATTTAGGTAAGTAATATTCTTTCTGTTCTTCTGTCCCATAATGTTGTAAGAGTTCTGCGGGGCCGAGTGAATTTGGAACCATTGTAACTACACCTAATGATGGATTATATGATGAAATCATCGATAAAACCTTGGATTGTGCAGAAATTGATATTCTATTGCCGTTAAATTTTCGGTCAATGATCATACTTAAAAACCCTTTTTTACCTAGATAATTCATCGTGCTATTTATCTTTTTACAAGGATATATGTTATCTTGGCCGACATGTCTCAACAATTCACGTGTAGATTGGATGAACACTTTTTCGTCGGGAGTTATCTTACTGATATTTTTGTCACTCAACAAATTGCAGTAGTTTACTCTACCTTTGAAAATTTCTCTGTCAATTGAAACACCGCCCGATTTTAGTGCGATAATTTCAGTTTCAGATATTTTTGGAATGATTTTCTTCACACGATTGAATAGATGTTTATACATAACTATGTAATATGTATAAACTGTTCTGTTTAAGTTTGTTACGAATTATTTTTTTTCATGTCTTTGTCGAGTAGCCATCAATTGTTCTTGGGTAATGGCTGGTGCAACTTTGCGAGCGTTTAATTGTTCACGTGATAAATATGTCTCCTTTAAATCACTGGTTTCATAACCGAATGGTTTTGAATTGTCTAAAAAGGATTTATATAAAAATGGATTCGATGGTTGGTTTGGTTCATAATCACGCTTGACATAACCGATATCATTACATGCCTCGTCAAAATTTGTTTTCATAATTCGATTCGCGTTTTGAGTAAGATATCTACGATATTGCCAATTGGATGAAATACCATGCTCCTTAATCATTTGATTATTGGTTACCGCCTCTGGTTGCCAAGAGGCAATGACTGCTCTACCATCACTCATTAATGGTGGAAAATTATCATATTGATTGTTTGAATGATATCCTAAAGAAGATTCTGGGACGACTTGTTTATAAGCATTTTCTAAACTTTCTCCTACAAACATATTATATATTGTCTAAATATATAATATCTCTACAAAATATGTATATACGTTTATTCACTATTTTCCAATAATTGTATCAATTCGTGTTTTTTCAATTTACTAGGATTTGTGCTTAGACCTTTGGTAATTACCAATGCTTTCAAGTTTTGCATCGTCATATTTCTATATATTTCTTTTGAATCGTTTAATGTAGGTGTATCTTCGAGTGGAATTGTTTCGTCTATTTTGTGAACAACAATTGGCTCATCCTCTAATATAGTATCTTCGATTGGTTTAGGTTCATCGTCTTCCGATTGAACGATTTCTTCTATATCTAAATCGGCAATTTCTTCTATTTTGGCAGTGGTAGAATCAACGTTTACATTAATGACTTTTACTTCTATACCATCATCCTCCTCGTCATCTTCATCCTCATCGTCATCCTCATCCTCCTCATCCTCCTCCTCCTCGTCATCATCCTCATCCTCCTCATCCTCCTCTTCCTCGTCTTCTTCTCTAGGCACTTCTTTGAAATGTTCATCCTCTATAATGTTGATTTTTTCCGCATATTCTTGATAAGGTGGATGTTGATGAAATGGGTTCAATGAAATATTACGTACATTAGTTATTTCCGCGACTACATTATTAATTATTTCAAACATGGTGTCATTTTTCTGCTCCAATACCATAATTCTTTGTCTAAAATGATAAACTAATAATGATATTAATACAAAAGTTATTCCTAAACTTATAAAAAAGAAAGTTTCGAGTAAATTAAAAACACTCATTTTAATATTCAATTATAATTTTTTATTTATAACGGAACGAAATATATTACAAATATATATTATATAATATATAACATGAATTCACCACAAGAATCAAATGTAGGAATTATTTCGCCAAATTTTACCCAAACCGGCGATTATAGTTTCTTTAGCAATAAAAACGCCATCATTGTTCTATTAATTATTCTATTAGTTTTTTCCTTTTTAGGAATAAATATTCTTAATATTCTAGGAAATTTAATGCAATCATTTATTCAAATTTTCGGTCCTTTAGTATCCCAAATCTTATCTATATTTGGCTACACTACCGGAACCGTTTTGAATAAAACGGCCGATGTAGTAGCGGATACTGCAAAAACCGGTATTGACATTGCAGAAGGTTCGATTCAATCCGTAGGAAATATATTACGAGATGCAAGTAAACCAAATGTTGATTCAAGGTCCAAACAATCACTTGATAGCGCCTTGAATACCAAAATATTTAATGTAAATGAACCACAGCCAGATAGCACCACGAATCCTATTCAAAATCCAATTACCTCTGGAAAACAAGGTTGGTGCTTGGTTGGAGAATACCAAGGTAAACGAGGATGCATTGAAGTCAGCGAACATGACCGCTGTTTGTCTGGACAAGTATTTCCTAACCAAAAAATGTGTCTAAATCCTACACTTAGTCAAACATGAAGACCTGAATCAAAATAGATATATATTTCCAAAAAATATACATAAACAATTTACTGTATATGTATATTATGCAACCAGATATCAGCATTTACTTTTTGTATGTTATTTTATTGGAAGATGATAATATAGGACTACATGCGTCTACTGAAACCGATATGGAAAGGGTAAAAATAGAATTTGAAATAATGAATGATTTTGCTAAATTACATAAACCAATTGCCGTCACCGAGATGGTTGAAATTGGTCAAGATTTTGCATTAATTGACCTAAATGTGAAGAAATATATGAAAGAATATGGTATGGAAAAAGTGAGAGGTGGAAGTTATAGTGCGGTCATTTTACCGTCTTATTTGAAATTCGCTTTAGAAGCGGAACTTAAAACATTATCAAATTACGCGGACGATTATCTCGAAAAACAACAAGGTATATATGAGTTATATGGAAGGGATACTGATAATATGGCTATAGCAAAGGTTCATGAAGAATATGATAAATATATTTCTGCAAAAAACAAATATGAATTATGTAAATACATCAAGGATGAAAATGGCGAAATATACGAAATCAATAAGGATATCATTATCAAGGAATTAGAATGGGTCATTGAAAAAATACATTTTATTCAATCCGTAAACAAAGATTTACAGATATACGAAACGACCAATGGAATACGTTTATTCAAGAATATGACGACAGGTGATATCATGTCGGCAACTGCATATTTTGAATTGAGTCAAGAAAATAAATTGAGATATCAAAATATTATCAAGAAAATAAAAGGTATCGTTCAATTATATTTCAAACTACATGAAGACGATGAAGATGTTGTTGCTAAATATAAATATCACAAAACAATCGCGGATGAAAATATGTTTCGGGTGAGTCATTATGTTGACATGAATTATGTTGAAGAATTGATAAGGAACACCGAATTATTTGTTTATAGTATTATTAATAAAGTCGATGAATATGAATTTGATGTATCTACTTATCCGGCGAATTTCGAAACCAATATCAAAAATCGATTGTATTACTTACAAAATAACAAACGTTTTTTGTAATTATTTACTTTTTAACGTTTGTATTTTTATTTTCTTATTTTGTACGAAAATAAAAAACAGAATATATATATACAAAATGGAAAAAATTTGTATTTTGTTTAGAGGAGACCATGAACGTAAATTTAAAACAAGAGGAGGCGATAATATAGATTTTAATTATATAAATAATATTGAAAATTTAAAAAAAAATGTAATTAAACCATTATCATTGAAATATGAAACCGATATTTATATACATACGTTTAATTCAAATATAATAGATAGTTTTCAAGAACATTTTTCTTATTATAAAAAAAAAATAATAGAAAAAAAAAATAAAAAACAAAATAAAATATT
>Ga0214917_10001113_pt1 | contig 35084 bp, 31 predicted proteins | sample LL_1208_BB_MetaG_FD_177983 | JGI IMG/M metagenome (GOLD analysis project Ga0214917, IMG submission 177983) | Freshwater microbial communities from Lake Lanier, Atlanta, Georgia, United States - LL_1208_BB | ecosystem: Environmental > Aquatic > Freshwater > Lake | place: USA: Georgia | collected... | reverse complement strand
CATAGTTTCCGATGCTTGTTACGCCTTCAGGAATGACTACCGCGCCAGCGCAACTGCTGCCATCTGTAACAACACCGTCAGTGATTGTGTAAGTCGGGCCATCCCCCGAAGGAAGACCTGTTTGGCAGTTGTACTCACCTGAATCAAGGCTTGTTGCATTTGCAACTGCGGGCAGCAGACTAACTGTTAGGGCTGTAACTAATCCGACCGCAACAATACGTGCCAAAGAGTTCAAATTTTTCACATCCCAACTTTACCGTGTGGAACTAATTTGGATCTGTAAACAAATTAGTAAGTATGAACAAATCATTAACTATTGGCGAACTTTTTATGTTGCAAATGAGGCCCATTCCACACATGTTCGCCTGAGAAATCTGCCAGCTATGAATCACCCTTTGCTATGTGTCCAGTCAAATAAAAAAGGTCCGACACTCTGGTGAGCATCGGACCTTTTTGCGAGATTGCTAGTCGACGTTGTCCATCGAATCTGAGCCCATGCCACCTGGTGCTTCTGGTGTGGTCTTTTGTACCTGCATCAAGAAATCAAGGTTGCTCTTGGTTTCACGAAGCTTGGTTAACAGCAATTCAAGTGACTGCTGGGAATCAAGGGCGTGAAGAACGCGACGAAGTTTCCAAATTACCTTTAGCTCATCGGCAGCCAAAAGAATTTCTTCTCGACGAGTTCCTGAGGCTTCAACGTCAACGGCTGGGAAGATGCGACGATCTGCCAAGCGACGATCCAGCTTGAGTTCCATGTTGCCAGTTCCCTTGAACTCTTCGAAGATAACTTCGTCCATTCGAGAGCCGGTATCGACTAGAGCTGTCGCCAAAATTGTTAGCGAGCCACCCTCTTCGATGTTGCGAGCGGCGCCAAAGAACTTCTTTGGTGGATACAGTGCTGCAGAGTCAACACCACCAGAGAGAATACGACCAGATGCTGGCGCAGAGAGGTTGTAAGCACGACCAAGACGAGTCATCGAGTCAAGAAGTACAACTACGTCATGTCCCATTTCCACCAAACGCTTTGCGCGTTCAATTGCAAGCTCTGCAATCGTGGTGTGATCCTCGGCTGGACGATCGAAAGTTGAAGCTATAACTTCACCCTTGACGGAGCGCTGCATGTCAGTAACTTCTTCAGGGCGTTCATCAACAAGCACAACCATCAAGTGAACTTCTGGATTATTTTCGGCAATCGCATTTGCAATGTTTTGCAAAATCATGGTCTTGCCAGCCTTTGGTGGTGAAACGATAAGTCCGCGTTGGCCCTTACCAATTGGTGCAACCAAATCAATTACGCGGGTAACTAAGTTGTTCGGCACAGTTTCCAGACGCAATCGATCCTGTGGGTAAAGCGGAGTTAGCTTGCCAAAATCTACGCGCTTGATTGCTTCATCTGGCTCAAGTCCATTGATGGATTCAATGCGAACCAGTGGATTGAATTTCTGTGGACGATCGCCTTCGCGTGGCTGCTTAACCTGACCAGTTACTGCATCACCTTTGCGAAGTGAGAAACGCTTGACCAGACCCATCGAAACGTAAACGTCATTTGGACCTGGCAAGTAGCCGGAGGTGCGAACGAATGCATAGTTATCGAGAATGTCGATGATTCCGGCAACTGGTAACAGCACGTCATCTTCGGAAACTTCTAAGTCGTAATCGCGATCTCCGCCACGACCACCGCGGTTATTGCGACCATTGCTATTTCGATCGTTGCGATCTCGGCCACGACGATTGTTGCGGCCATTGCGGTCATTGCGATCGCCCCGGTCATTACGGTCACCGCGGTCGTTACCTTCGCCTTCACTGTCGTTATTGCGTGGCGCACGTTCCTCGCGCTCTTCGCGAGGTGCGCGTTCTTCACGAGATGCACGTTCTTCGCGAGGTGCACGTTCTTCACGAGGTGCGCGTTCTTCTTCTTTCTTTGCAGCGCCGGCTGGACGGGATGCAGATCGACTGCTTCGACCGCCGCCTTGCTTGGCACCAATGGCCTTAACAAGTTCAGCTTTGCGCATTCCGGATGCGCCATCAATCCCTAAACCAGCGGCCATGGCCTTTAATTCAGGAAGAAGTTTTGAGTTCAGCCCTTTGTCTTGGGCAGTTGTCTCGGTCACGTATGTGTCCTTTGTGTTTTGAGTTGTTTTCTATCCAGCAAGTAATACAAGGAAATTTCGCGAGGATTTTTGCGGGATTTTCGGTGAAAGAGATTCAACCGATGTCATAAGACTAGCAGGTTGGCAACGGCGATGCGAAATTGCCTCGAAAGCCTGATTTCTTAATCAGTTTCGGATTTGACGTCGTTATTGTCCGCAATCGCTCCCTGGTCTGCGACCGCAACAAGAGCTGCAGTAAACCCAGATTTTGCAATGATTTCGGAGGCTTGGGCCACTTGGTCGGATGTGCAAAGCGCAATGATGGTGGGTCCAGCGCCACTAATGCAGGCGGCAATCTCCGCTTCCCTGAGCTGGGCAATCAGATCCATAGATTCTGGGTAGGCCTGGGTGCGGAAAGGTTGATGCAGTTTGTCTTCAGTGGCCTCGATCAAGAAATCTGGATCTCCGATCATTGCTGCGACAAGCAACGCCGATCGTCCAGCATTAAACGCAGCATCAACGTGAGGTATGGATTCTGGAATTAAGCCTCGCGCCTTGTGAGTATCCAACTCGGTTTGTGGGATGCCTAGTACTGGGGAGATGTCGGGATGAACATTCATCGAAACTGAGTTCGCTTTGCCATCATCTTCTAGCCAAGCAATCGTCATTGCGCCAAGCAGGCAAGCCGCAACATTGTCGGGGTGACCTTCGATGGCATTAGCCATTTGAAGTAACTCATCTTCACTCGCGCGAGCATAAGTTAACTCGCTTGCCAAAACTAAGCCGGCAACAATTGCTGCTGCACTTGAACCCAATCCCCGACCCTGCGGAATAGCATTCTTGCACTCGACATGAAGTCCAGTGACCTCGGTTCCAAATGCTTTGCAGGCATCGATGATGGTCTTGGCGATCAAATGGGTTTCATCGGAAGGAAGTTTGCCAGCACCTTGGCCAATGACTTCGACTGTGACTTTGTTGTCCTCGGTAAATTGCGCTGTTACAAAATCTCGGATCTCTAATGCCAAACCAAGTGCGTCATAACCAGGCCCAAGATTGGCGCTGGTGGCTGGAACTGAAACCGAAACAATCCGAGTCATTAGGCAAGACCTAGTGCAGCAGCCGCCGCTTTTACATCAACTGGCACAACTACTGGATCTTTGGCACTTTCCAGAGCCCATTGGGTATCTTTCAAACCATTGCCAGTTACTGTGCAAACGATTGTCGATCCAGCATCGACTAAACCGCGACTAGCTTGCTGCAACAAACCAGCAACTGAAGCTGCGCTCGATGGTTCAACAAAGAAACCTTCTTTGTCAGCCAAGATTCGATATGCATCCAAAATTTGTTCGTCAGTTACGGCATCGATTAAGCCGCCGGAATCATCGCGGGCGGCAACTGCCAAATCCCACGACGCAGGTTTTCCGATTCGAATCGCAGTTGCAATAGTTTCTGGTTTATCAATTGGGTGTCCTGCAACGAATGGCGCTGCGCCTGCTGCCTGGAATCCCCACATCACTGGACGTTGGGTTGAAACCTTGTCGTGGTGATACTCAGTGAAACCCATCCAGTAAGCAGAAATGTTTCCTGCATTTCCAACTGGGAGGCAGTGGATATCTGGCGCATCACCTAGTGCATCAACAATTTCAAACGCCGCAGTTTTTTGACCCTGCAGACGAGTTGGGTTTACTGAGTTGACCAGTGCGATCGGATAGTTTTCCGCAAGGTCACGTGCGATGTCTAAACAATTGTCGAAATTTCCATCAACTTGCAAAATTGTTGCGCCATGAATCACTGCCTGAGCTAACTTGCCCATTGCAATTTTGCCTTGCGGAACCAGAACTGCACTTTTCATTCCTGCTTTAGTCGCATAAGCCGCAGCTGAAGCGCTGGTGTTTCCAGTCGATGCACAAACCACGGCCTTTGCACCATTGCGGGCTGCATCGGTAATTGCCATAGTCATGCCACGATCTTTGAAGGATCCTGTTGGATTCATGCCTTCGACCTTTAGGTAAACCTTGGCGCCAGTTAATTCCGACAAAGTGCAGGCGTAGACAAGCGGAGTTCCGCCTTCACCTAATGAGACAACAATGTCATGTGGGGCGATGGGCAACCTATCTCGATATTCTTCGATGACTCCGCGCCAAATGTGGGCCATAACTAAGCGCCCGCACCTTCAACGCGCATAACACCCAAAACTTCACGAACTGCAGTCATGTTTTCAAGTGCTTCGACAGTTGCGCGAAGGCGACTTTCCGGCGCTTGATGCGTGCGAATAATCAAAATCGCGGCATCGCCTTCTCCGTCTTGGCGAACCGCTTGAATTGAAACGTCATGCTTGGCAAATTCATTTGAGATAGCCGCCAGAACGCCTGACTCATCAGCAACCTTTAAGTTTAAGTAGTAAGAAGTTATTGCTTCACCGATTGGTCGAACTTCAAGGTCAGCATAAATGCTCTGGGCTGGGCCAACAGATCCCGTTATTCGATTTCGGGCTGCAGCAACTACGTCACCAAGAACCGAGCTTGCAGTTGGTGCGCCGCCCGCGCCACGACCATAAAACATAACTTGTCCAGCTGCGTCAGCTTCAACAAAAACTGCGTTGAAGGCATCGCGGACACTTGCCAGCGGATGTGTTAGCGGAATCATGGCTGGATGCACTCGGACAATTACGCCCTTGTCATCATCAGTTAGTTCTGCGATTGCTAACAACTTAATTACGTATCCAAGGGACTTCGCTGCTGCGATGTCATCTGCAGTAACTTTTGTCATGCCTTCGCGATAAACATCATCGGCAGTCACATTGGTGTGGAAAGCCAATCCCGCAAGAATTGCAGCCTTAGCTGCGCTATCGAAACCTTCAACGTCAGCAGTTGGATCTGCTTCGGCGTAACCAAGGTCTTGAGCTTCTTTGAGAACTACGGAATAGTCAGCACCATCGTTATACATTTTCGACAAAATGAAATTTGTTGTGCCATTTACGATTCCAAGAATCTTGGTCACCTTGTCACCCGAAAGCGACTCGCGTAATGGACGAAGCAATGGGATTGCGCCAGCAACCGCGGCTTCATAGTAAAGATCTACTCCGGCTTCCTCGGCCAACTTATGAAGATGTGCGCCATGAGCAGCAAGCAAAGCTTTATTGGCTGTGACTACGGATGAACCGTTAGCAATTGCCGATTCAATTAAAGTTTTTGCTGGCTCGATCCCACCAATAACTTCAATGACTATGTCGGCGCCAGACGCGGCAAGTCCGGCCGCATCTTCGGTAAGAAGTTTGGAATCGACACCAGGACGCGGCTTTGATGCATCGCGCACTGCGATTCCAGTTAACTTAAGTTCCCGACCAATCCGAGCGGTTAAATCATCGGCGCTTTCAGAAATCAACTGGGCAACTGATGCGCCTACCGTTCCGCCACCAAGTAGTGCAACTGTCAGCGGGGAACCCATTTCTTCTCCTTATTAATAGCGCGCATTAATACTGCACTGGATGCAACCACTAATGCTTTCCAGGCAACGGGTAAACCCGCTTGCCTACATGCTCTAAGTCTGGCAGAAACCCATGAAACAAGCCAAAAGAAGGGATTTGGTGTGTTTGATCAAATAGGCTTTCAGCAAGATTTCTAACAACGGGGTAATAAATGCGAAATTCAAGGTCCTCTTTAGTGACGTCCAAAGTGCTGATAATTCTTGGCACATTCGCCCTGACGCTTGGCGCATTTGCGGGCATCGTCAATAACAACCTGCTTAATGGCCCAAAGTTGGCAGATCACATCGAAAGCATTCGCCATGACCCAGATGTGATAGCCAAAATGAGTGTTCAGTTGACTGACGTGGTTATTGAAAAGGCTCCAAATGCTGCCCCATTTCGCCCTGTGATTGAAAACGCCGCTGCGAAGATTCTGACCAGCGATGCGCTTTCCGAACCACTTCGTGGCGCAGCAGTTCAACTCCGCGACGCCTTTGTAAAGGGTCAGGCGCTAAAACTTGAATTTACTGAGACCGCAAACATGGCAATTTCAAAGATAAATCTGTTCGCACCACAACTTGGCATTCAACCAATTGCTGAGTTGAGTCTTGAGCCGCCAGCAGGCAGCGTATTGGCAACTATCAATACGCTTCAAAAAGTATTGAAAATCTCTGACACTCTTGCCGTTGCACTGCCGATTGCAGCTGCTGTGATGTTTTCGGCTGTAATTCTTTTAGCTCCATATCGGCGCCAGGGTGCTCAGCGGGTTGCTAAGTCTGTAATGATCTCAGGCGGAATTCTTGTAGGCATTAGCAGCGCGATTTTCATTGCCATAAACATCTTTGGCCGTGATCCAAACCTAGGTGTTTACCTAATTGCGTCTTGGAATCAGTTCGATGCTGCTTTCTGGATTCCCGCCGCAATTTTGATCGTGGCTGGTGGAATGGCTTACACCTTGCTTGGTGGAGTTTTGCCCGATGTGGATGTACCAAATGAAGTTGCAAAGTATTGGAAAAAGTTGTGGTCACGCCCGGCAAATGTTTGGGTTTCATTTGCCCGCGCAATCATCTTGGTGGCAATAGGAGCATTTAGTGCAATGAACACCGAGGTAGCCTTGCGTGGTTTGCTCTTCATTGGAGCCGCATTAATGATTGCAACAGCGATCTTTGAATTCAATCGACTACTTGTTAGATCGATTGAAAAAGAAAAAACTAGTTAACGCCAGCATCCAAAGCTAGAAGGTCTTCAATAGTTTCTCGGCGAAGTAAAACTTGAGAAGCACCTGCCGAAACACTTACCACCGCAGGTCTTGGCACGTGGTTGTAATTGCTTGACATGGATCTGCAATAAGCACCGGTGGCTGCAACCGCGATCAAGTCCCCGGGGCGAGTATCTGCTGGTAATTCAATATCGCGAACCACGATGTCGCCACTTTCGCAATGCTTTCCAACAACTCGAGATGCAACGAGTTTGGCCGTTGATGTGCGGTTTGCAATCACTGCGGTGTATTGCGCGTCGTACAGTGCAGTTCTGATGTTGTCGCTCATGCCACCATCGACAGATATGTAATGCCGAGTTATTCCACAATCTAATTCCACTGGCTTTACTGTGCCAACTTCATAAAGTGTTATGCCGGGGTTGCCAATGATGGCTCGACCTGGTTCAACACTGATTTTTGGTACCGAAATTTTCACTCGCGCACACTCCGTGCGAACAATGTCCAGAATCGATTGCGCCATTGCGTTTACATCTAGCGGGTCATCCCCTTCGACATAGGCAATGCCCATGCCGCCACCCACGTCTATTTCACTTACCGAAATGCCGTGACGCTCTTTGATCTGAACTGCAAAGTCAACTACTCGATGAGTAGCTAATTCAAATCCAGTTGCATCAAAAATCTGCGAACCGATATGGGAGTGAAGCCCAGCCAATGAAAGCGCGTCACAATCCAGAACATTGTCAACGGCCGCCATTGCCATTCCAGATGCAACTGAAAGGCCAAACTTTTGATCTTCGTGCGCTGTCGAGATCGCTTCGTGAGTATGAGCCTCAACCCCAACAGTTAGTCGAAGTAATACTTGCTGAACTATTCCGGCTTTAGCAGAGATGGCATTCAGGCGTTTGATCTCAATCAAACTGTCAATAACTACTCGGCCAACGCCCACTTCAACAGCACGCTCTAAATCACTAACGCTTTTGTTATTTCCATGCATCACAATTTGATTTGGATCAATTCCGGCACGCAGGGCAACTTCTAACTCGCCAGAACTTGCCACATCAATCCCAAGGCCTTCTTGATTCACCCATTGCGCGATTTTTGTGGTGATGAAGGCCTTACCTGCGTAGTGAACGTTGGTTTCGATGTCTGAAACCGTGAATGCAGCAACATAATCTCTTGCACGTTTGCGCACATCTGCTTCATCGAAAACATAAAGTGGAGTTCCATATTGCTTGGCGAGTTCGGTAACCGTGATTTCGCCAATGGAAATTTCTCCCTCGCTATTGCGAGTTGCTGATGCTGGCCAAATCAACGGGTTTAGGTCAGAGGGCATGATTACATCCTGTCGGGTGCACTAACACCCAGCAATTCGAGACCGTTGAAGATCACTTGACGTGTTGCAGCACATAGCCAAAGTCGGGCAATGTTTAGTTCGGTGACTGGCTCATCGCCTTGCGGTAGAACTCGGCACGCAGCATAGAACGAGTGGTAACTCGTTGCCACTTCCTCGATGTACCTGGCGATGCGATGCGGTTCCCGAAGTTCGGCAGCGGATGCAACTACTCTCGGATAATCGGCTAACAAGCCAAGTAACGCACCTTCCCGGTCATCAATTAACTTCGATGGATCAAAGGTCGCCGGATCCCAATCGGAGGTATTGGCTGGAATTATTCCAAGCTCTGCAGCATTTCTAACTACCGATGCAATTCGAGCGTGTGCATATTGCACGTAGTAAACCGGATTGTCATTCGTGCTCGATACCAACAAATCAAGATCCAGAACCAAAGGAGATTCAACTGGATATCGAATTAGTGAATAGCGCGCCGCATCGACGCCCACTTCGTCTACAAGATCTTCCAGCGTGATGATGTTGCCAGCACGCTTTGATAGGCGAACTTCCTCACCATTCTTGAGCATTTTTACCATTTGGCCGATCAAGATCTGAATGTTCTCATCTGGATTATCACCAGCACAAGCAGCAACGGCACGAAGGCGATTTACATATCCATGGTGATCTGCACCTAACAAGTAGATACAAAGGTCATAACCACGATTGCGCTTATCAACGTAATAAGCAGTATCGGAAGCAAAGTAAGTCAATGCGCCATCAGCCTTGATAAGCACACGATCCTTGTCGTCATCAAAATCACTAGTGCGAAGCCAGGTAGCACCTTCTTCGATGAACATGTGTCCTTGTGACTTTAACTTTTCAAACCCACGATCTACTGCGCCAGAGGTATGCAAAGATTTTTCGGAATACCAAACATCGAAATGGGTATTGAAGTTATCAAGTACTCGCTTTTGGTCAGCAAGTTGAAGTGCATAAGCGGCATCTCGAAATGCCTCACTTCGCTGCGGTTCAGGTAAGTCCTTAATTCCGGGATTTTGCGCAACAACTTGCTGGGCAAGTTCGGGAATGTAAGCACCGTGGTAACCATCTTCTGGAATTTTTTCACCCAGTGCAGCAAACTTTACCGATGAGCCAAACTTATCCATTTGGACGCCAAGGTCATTAATGTAAAACTCACGCGCAGATTCCGCTCCTTCAGCTTCCAAAACGCGCGCGATTGCGTCACCAACTGCAGCCCAACGGGTGTGACCAAGATGTAATGGTCCCGTTGGATTCGCAGAAATAAACTCGACGTTGATTTTTTTGCCAGCTAATTGAGTGCCACGGCCAAACGCGTTGCCTTTGGCAATAATGTCGCGCGCTAGTTCACCTTGGCTGGCCGCGGAAAGTCTGATGTTGATAAAACCTGGTCCGGCAATCTCAATTGCTTCGACACCTGGGAGCTCCAGAAGAAGCACCTGCAAGATCTCGGCGGCAGCGCGGGGATTTAACCCAGCTTTCTTACCAATCTGCATTGCCACATTGGTGGCCCAATCGCCATGATCTAGATTTTTTGGCCGTTCAACCACAATTTCTGTAGGCAAATCGTCAGGAGTTAAATTCAATTGACCGCTGGAAATTGCGGTAAGCAAAGCAGCCTTGATGTGGCCAGCTAATTCCTGTGGGGTCATACAAACTAAGACTAGCGAAACCCTTGCAAATTAAGGAAATCCCCCACCAAGGAGAGGCTAAGGTTTCTTGATTACTTGGCTGACAACCGATACTGAGTTTTCGCGGTGGGCTGCCTGAAGCGCTATGGATTTTTCAACATCTCTAGCCTTTAACGCCTGCACCATAGTTCGGTGCTCTTGATTCATGTGGGCAAGATTTGCCGACGCTGCAAAGTAGACGCCTCGGTAGGCGTCGGTTGCATCCCATTGATTCTTGATTAGACGAACTAGGCGAGGCATGTTGCTAGCGTCAAACAGCGCAAAGTGAAATCTGCGATTGGCAGCAGTTACTGCCGAAACATCCTGAGACTTAGCCGCCGATTCGACGTCATTCAAGATGTCTTCTAAATACTCAATGTCTTCATCGGTTAGAAGTGGCACGGCGACTCGAATGGCTTCATCTTCGAGCAGTGACCTGATGCGATAAACCTCAACCAAGTCTTCAACGCTGAGGTCAGCAACAAAATATCCACGATGTGGGTAGTAGGTAACCTGACCTTCGCCTTCAAGTACTTTGAGAGCTTCCCGCAATGGCACGCGACTGACACCAAGACTTGCCGCGAGTGAATCTTGAATAACCTGTTGACCTGGTTCAAGTTGACCCGATGCAATCAGTACTCGGAGTTCACGAAGAACGCCTTCTTGAGCGGTTACATTCTCACTCATTCTTCATCCAAACTTGGCGGTGCTACTGCGTAACGAACTGGGGTTGCAGAAAATTTTATTGGGTTCGCAACTTGCTTGCGTTCTTCGCCTTCTTGGTTGATGGTGATGATTGGACTCAAATCTAATGACTCAGCAAGTGCGAAAGCTTCGGATAGAGAATTGATTGGACCGCATGGAACTCCAGCGCTCGAAAGTGACTTCCACCAGTGATCGGCACCATTAGTTAAGAATTGTTTTACTAATAAATCATTTAGTTCGACACGATTAGCAACGCGATCTGGATTTGTTGCAAACTTTGCATCAGTTGCAACTTCTGGAATTCCGAGTTCTTGGCAAAGCTTTGCAAACTGCCCGTCGTTTCCTACTGCAACAACTATTGGACGATCCGATGTTTGATAAACCTCGTATGGGCTAATTGAAGGATGGGCATTGCCAAGAATTCCTGGTACTACATCACCAGAAACATATGAGCTTGCCTGATTCACCATTGCGGACAGTAGAGATGACAAAAGATTAACTTCGATTTGTTGACCTTCGCCTGTCGCATTTCGATGATTAAGCGCAGCAAGCAATCCAATTGTGGCGTGCATTCCAGTTATTACATCTACAAGTGCAACACCAACTTTTGTTGGCTCACCAGGTGCTGGACCTGTGACACTCATCAGGCCACCCATAGCTTGCACGAGTAAGTCATATCCAGGCATGGCTGCACCTGCCCCGGAACCAAATCCAGTGATCGAGCAATAGATCACGTCCGACTTAAGATTCCTTACAGATTCGTAGCCCAATCCAAACTTCTCGCTGTTACTCGGTGGGAAGTTGTGGATGACAATATCGGCGCGCTTGATTAGCTCGTTGGCTTCCGCCAATCCCGCTGGGTTTGTCATATCTATTGCAACGGATGTCTTATTTCGATTAACAGCTTCAAAGTAAGTTGCCCGGCCTGCTGGATCGTATGGCGGACCCCAGTGTCGAGTATCGTCCCCAACCTCAGGTCGCTCGACCTTTATAACTGTGGCACCCATATCGCCAAGCAACATGGTTGCGTATGGGCCAGCCAAAACTCGAGTGAAGTCGGCTACAACTATTCCGTCCAATGGGCCCATGTGAAGATTGTATCCAATCTTGTGCTGGAGATTGGAGTTGGCGCTTTGGGGCTAAACCTCTTTTAATTCCACAGTTCTGCCGCGCTCACCAGGTTGCTCTGAAGTTGCTGGGCGACCTTTTGTGCGAACCGTAATTCGGGTTCGATCGCCCCGAAACAGATCGTGGGAATACTCGATCTTGCGACCTTTGGTATCCATAGTGGTTCGAGTTACCGCCAGAAGTGGTGCGCCGAGTGAGACTTCGAGGATTCGTGCTTCATCCAAAGTTGCGTTCACTAAATCAATTTGTTCAACGGCTTCATCAGGTGTCGTCTCATAATGCTTACTCAAAAGTTCATACAAGGAATTTCCAAGTGGTCGCTCTAATAGCCCTGGAAACAATTCCGCTGGAAATCTCGCATGTTCCAGTGAGATCGGCACGCTATCCGCCAATCGAATACGAACTACATCAAAAATATGTTCACCTTCAGTTAGGCCAAGTGCCTGCTGGGTCTTTTGATCAGCTGGCATCACTGCGGCACTTATCAATCGAGTTCCAGCGGTGAAGCCTTGACCTCTTAACAAGGATGGCACGCCAACGATTTGCGAAAGATCGCGATCAATTTTTTCTGGCGAAACAAAGGTGCCGCCACCTCGTCCAGGCAATCGTCGGACTACGCCCGTTTCTTCCAGTGCGGTTAGAGCAATTCTCAAAGTAGAGCGACTTACTTGATATTCACTGGCTAAATCTCGCTCTGCCCCAAGCTTTTGTCCTGCCCGCAATTGGCCAGAACTAATTTGCGCCAAAATTCTTTGTCGAACTTCTTCAGCAGTGCGACCTAAGTCTTCGTTTGCGCTCACAACTCAACAGTAACTAGATAGCAGTTACATTGCTTCCAATGCGGCTAGTGATTCCGGAAGAATCTGGCCACCGTCAATCACTAGGGCTTGACCAGTTACATACGCGGCTTCTTTTGTCGCAAAAAACAACGCCGCGTTTCCAATATCATCAACTTCACCTAAGCGACCTTGTGGAACCGATGCTTCCATTGCTTTTCGGTATTCCGGACCCATGTCAGCAAGACCTTCAGTTGCAATGTTGCCTGGCAAAACTGCATTCACAGTTATTCCCTTTGGTGCTAATTCGATTGCGGCAGTGCGCATAAATCCAAGCTGAGCAGCTTTACTTGCGCCGTAATGTGACCAGCCTGGGAAACCTGTGATTGGACCAGTAATTGAAGAAGTTAGGACTATGCGACCGTGACCAGATTTTTCTAGCGCAGGCAAGCAAGCCTGTACTGAAAGCATGGTTCCCTTAACGTTGGTTCCAAAAACCAAGTCCATGTCAGCTTCCGACATCGTTGCTAACTTGGAATCTGGGAAAATTCCGGCGTTGGCGCACAAAACATCTATGCCACCGTTACGTTCTATTGCTGTTTTAGCAACCATGTCACATGCTGACTTACTGCTGACTTCTGCAAGTACATATGTAACAGTGCCTCCACCTAGAGCCGTTAACTCATCACAAGCAGATTTAGCGCTAGCTTCATCTCGTCCAGTAATCAAGACATTGGCTCCAGCTTTTGCAAAGACCCTGGCAATTCCCTTGCCGATACCTTTTGTTCCGCCAGTAACAATTACGGAATATCCATTTACTGAAGTAAACATCTTTTCTCCTTATTTCCGAACGAGTTGTCGAAGGTTCTTCCTATTATGCAAACTTTGAAAGATAGTTTTCGGCCAATTCACAACTTACTTTTGTGAAATTGGGTCCCATTTCTTTGCCAGTATCTGTGTCCTGATGCGATCCAACCCAGGCAACAAGTAAAAGTCGCCGAAACATTATGAATGTTGGTAATTCCGCTTCTTCTTCTTTGCTTAATTCGGCGACACTTCGGTAGCCGTCTACCCAAGATGCGGTCATGTCAGGGATCAACGGGTGATCTTCAATGAAAGATACGGATGAACCAAGGTCATACATAAACCAACTAAGGCCGCAGTCATCAAAATCAATTACTGTTACGTCGCTGCCCGCCACTAGCAAATTAGCCAACCGCATGTCGGCGTGAACTAATCCAAATCGATCTTGACTTTTACCGTAACGATCTAGTCGAGATTTAAGTGTGTCGGAAAGTCTGCCAAGAATTTCAAGTTCAGCTGGCCCCATCGCAAGGCCATCGCGCCAAGATCCCCAGTGGCCATTTGGGCCTAATGCAGTTTCGTAGTCCCAAGTGAATCGAGAGAAGTTACTCGGACGCTTCCATTGCTTTGAATGATCATGCAAGCGCGCAGTAATCGCACCAAGAGTTTTAAAGTCATCAACCATGCGATCTTCGGTGGGTTCGATCCCTGGCATGAATTCAAACATCACCGCATGGCGCTCTTCACCGGTGGAATCTTGCGCAAGAATGATCTGCTCGCCAGAACCAGCCGGCAAAATTGCTGGAGTTCTCACAAGTTGAATTTCGCGCAATGACTGCACCCAGTCGAGTTCGCTTTGAATCGACTCTTTTGAGTGATAAAACGGCCGGTGAATTCGCAGGATCGTATCTTGGCCAGTGGAGCTATCAGTGACCTTGAAAGTTGCGTTCTCTGAGAGGTTTAGTAGCGAAATTTTGGAATCTTTTGGATACCCAAACTTCGTAACCGCATCAACAGCAAACTCATGCAACTTTTCTGGTTCATTTGAGTAGCCACTCACTTTATCTCTCCTATCGACAGGTTTATCTTGGCTTAGTTGCCAACATGTTTTGTCACTTTTGGGGAAGAAAAGTGCTTAACCTTGATCTCGTCCAACCACGGACTCAAGAGCCATTGTGATTGCGTCGCGTGCCTTAGTGACGCTTTCGGTTGAGCCACTCATGTAAACCCGGCCAGCAGCACCAATCATTTGAACATCAACTAATGTCACATCTGGAGCCACTTTTTCAGCTTCATTTGCGGCCACAGTTGCGAACAATGCTGGCGTCATTTCGTAAACCAATAGCGATTCACCTGGCATAACCATGGATGCTTGACGATTTCGATTAAGAATAATCGCATGCTGATCAGTTATGTTTTCGATGATGTCACTGTAAAGAATTCGCGGGCGCAGTTGATCAGTTGCTGAGGCATTAATGCCATCTAGGATCGCCTGACCAGCTCGCTTGACTAATTCAATGTCAGAAGCGTGAACTTCCAAGACACCAAATTGGCGTTCCACGAACAAAATGCCAGGTTCAACTTCAGGTACCGACTTCAGCGCCAAGTCAATTACTCGCTCGATCGCAAGCCCGGGTGCTACCTCAATGATCAATGAGTGCTGACCACCATATGGAGGATAACCCCGAGCCCGCGTCGGCGTGCTCATGTAAGCAGCAAATTGCTGCTGGAGCTCTTCAACAAGTAAGTAGACGCGAAGTTCGGGCCCCGCTACGAGCGGGCCCGCACTCACGCGGACTCGCCTACTTTGAAGAACTTGCTTAGTTCTGCATGTGGACGTGGAATTACGTGCTGTGAAACTAGTTCGCCAACCTGGTTAACTGCTTCGGCACCTGCGTCAGTTGCAGCTTTAACTGCGCCGACATCACCCACGATGACTACAGCCACAAGGCCATCGCCAACTTCTTCACGCGCAACAATAGTTACATTGGCTGCCTTAACCATGGCATCTGCAGCAGCAACGGCTGCAACATATCCCTTAGTCTCGATCAAGCCCAGTGCGTTGCTTGACATATCTTTCTCCTATTTGTGATTGCAAACGGTTGTTTGCTTTCGGTTATTCAGTTTTACTTACTTGGTTTCCCAAGCGGTGTACTAAGAAGCGCTGTGCTTCCCAGAACTCTTAGAGTCCTCATCAATCGAACCGATGATGAGAGCATCAATTGGTGGCGTTACGTCTGGGAACCAAGCTGCTGCTACTGAGCCAGTTGAAACCAAAACGCTTTCCCCAATTCCGGAACCCAAGACGTCGAAAGCAACCAAGTGTGCGCCACCTTCAACTTCGACTTCGAGAAAGGCCCCATGGGGAATCTCGGTTAGACGACGGGTCGCCCATACATTGCCGATGACTCGCGCTTTTAACATCAGCGCATCACCGATCCCTTCTGATTATCTTGTTGACTTTCTCTTACGATCGTTACACCTAAATCGCGAGCTTTATCACGAGCCAATGATGTAACGACAACTTTGCGACCTACTATGACGGTGGATCCGGATTCGGCAGCTTTTCTTATGGTTGATTCGGTAACAGCACCTTTATCAACTCGAGTTGTGCCGGTACTTGCGGCAGCACTTGCTTTTGAACCCTCAGTTAACTGAAAAACAATCTCGCCTGACCGCAAGGCGCTCAAGGTTTTTGCATCGGCTGCTAGATCTAAAATTCGATGCACAAATGAAGTGACTTCAGAGTCAGTTGTTAATGACACCATTTCAACAACCTGTGCTGGCTTATGGGTTGGAGCTGCATTGCCGGCCAAAGCCTTGGCAATGTCACTTGCTCCACTGGCACCGCCCAGCGCGTCGCGCAAAGCTTCGCGTACCAGCGACCTCAGCATTTCATTATCTGCAGACATCAACGCTCACTCAAAACTCTTTCAGCAACTTCGGCAGCAGCTCTAATGTTTGCTTCTTTGCCCGACAGATAAACCCGACCTGTGGCACCAATCATCCGGTAGTCCACAACCTTTATGTCAGTTGCTTTTTCCGCTTCATTAGTTGCCAAGATTGCATACGACGCTGGTTGAACTTCAAGAATGTAGAGAGATTCACCTGGCAAGATCATCGAGCCGACTTTGTTTCGATTGATTAGGAATGCATGCTGTTGGTCTACTGATGGAACAACTCGAGAAGCCAAAATCTTAGGTTTTGTAGCCTCCGACTCTGATGTTCCAAGAGCTGCAAGTACTGCTTGCCCAGCTGCGCGAACTTCTTCAGTTGGCCCATGAATTTCTAAGTAACCAAAAGTGCGCTCAACAAACAAGATTCCAGCCTGAACATTTGCATGCTTTAGGGCTACGTCGGTCAATGCCTCAATGTCTAGACCTGGTGCAACTTCAATCACCTGGGCAGCCATGTTTGCGCGCGGCAAAGCTCCCTTAACCCATGAGCCCAAATAGCACATAGTTTGAGGTTGCATCTGGTCGATGTAGATGAACGACCGTAGCTCTGCCATATATCTCTCTTCTCTAATTAGTTCTTGATCAATGCGTGAAGTTCTTCGACTATCAGCTTGCGTATTTCGTCTCTTAGCTCAGCAACATCTTGTGAAATTGGTTCGCGATGAATTGGCGCAAGTGTGTGTGAGTTATCGCGGTCATTGGATGCCAATGGATATGCAGGTACCGGTCCAGTTGGACTGGTCCAAGGATTTAACCCTGCAAATGACGGCATCACTTCGCGGGCATCTGCGTTGTAAGCCAGACGAGTGTAATTCAGTAGATGCTTTGGCTGCAGATTTTCACCAACTGATGAGCGGCCAGCGAAACCAGTGCCAATTGTCATGGTCGGTGGCAAGTTGGTTTGGATTCCTGAGGCGCCAAGGCTGTTGCCAACATTTACCGAAACTCGCAGAACTGGAACAGCTGCACTAAATTTCATAATCAAATCTGGATTAGCGCTGTGGATGGCAGCCGAATGACCTGCACCGGTGATACGCAACACTGCGCGGGCTATGTCAATTCCACGCTCTGCTGTTGGAACTCGAACAAAACCCAAAACTGGGCACAATTTTTCATGAGCCAATGGTTCTTCTGGAACTACTAAGTCAAATGGTGCAACCAATACTCTGGTTTTGGCTGGAACCTTGATCCCAGCTTGTTCCGCAATCCAAACTGCATCTTTACCAACCATTTTGATATTGAAGTGGCCATCTGGAAAAACAGTGTTACGAACCGCGTCGCGCTCTTCGTCCTTTAGGACGTAAGCACCTTCGCGAGAAAAAGCTGAGAGCAATTTATCGGCAATACCATCTTCGGCAATTACAACGCTTTCGTTTGTGCAGAGAATTGAATTATCAAATGCTTTACTCTCAATAATTCTTGCGGCAGTCTTTGCAAGATCAGCTGTTGCATCAACCAGAACTGGAACATTTCCAGGTCCAACTCCGATTGCTGGATTCCCACTGCGATATGCAGAGCGCACAACTGGAGATCCGCCAGTAGCAACGATTACATCCGTGCGCTCATCTGTCATTAAGGCATTAATCAATGGAATTGAAGGATCTTCGACAATTTGAATGATGCCATCTGGCGCACCAGCTGCAACTGCAGCTTCTGCCATTGCCTTGGCTGCTGCTACGCAGACTTTCTTAGCCATCGGGTGCGGGCTGATGATGATTGAGTTACGAGTCATCAAAGCCAAAATGATTTTGAAGGAGACGGTAGCAACGGGATTTGTAGATGGCGTCAATGCCAGAACTACACCGGCAGGTCTAGGAATTGCAACAATTTTGTTGACTCCATCAATTTCTGGTGAAACAAAATCTTGGCCACGATATGTCTCAACTATCCCGGTTGAGCACGCAATGTTCTTTAGGACTTTGTGTTCAACTACTCCAAATCCGGTTTCGGCTACCGCATCTCGGGCAAACTCCTGAGCCCGAGCTGCTAACGCCGATGCCGCGGCATCAACTATTCGATTAACAGTTGCCACGTCGTACTTTGCAAATGCCCGAGCCGCCCAATCAGCACGCTCAACTATGGCCCGCCCGCGCGGAACGCCTGCAGGCTCAACCATCAATGGTTCGTAAGTCATTTCACTCATGCTGACTTCCGTTCATTACGGATTTCGGCATATGCTTTTCCGATTGCAAGCTCTGTACGATCTAGCATTTCTTCGGCAACTTCTGGCTTAAGCAAGATTCCTGGCTTGTATTGCAAAACCCGCGGATCAAGTGTTGAGAAAATTGCCCACACACCGTTTTCGTAAAGATGACGCATCACGTACTTAGCGCCCTGCGGGTGAGCAAATTCCAAACCAAGAATCACACCGTTTTGTCGGATGCCAACAAACCAATCTGGGTAAGTGGCCTGCACGTCAGCAAGGCGTTTGCCTACGTAGTCTGCGATGTAGTGCACCATGGATCGAGTTTCTTCCCGCGAACAAATTTCCAGAGTCTTAAGGGCAGCGATACATCCAAGTTCAGCGCCACCAAAAGTTGAGATGTGACCGAAACCATCTTCGTTCAACCAACCAGCAGTCTTTTCAGTTGCCAGCACTGCTGCAATTGGATACAGACCGCCTGAGATTCCCTTGCCAGTCACCAGGATGTCTGGAGTAATTCCGTGCTTAGTGATACCCCAAAGTTCTCCGGTACGCATCAAACCAGTTTGAACTTCATCAGCGATGTAGAGCGCGTCGTATTTTTCACACAATACTTTTACTGCTTCTAAGTAGCCGGGATTTGGTAGTGGGAATCCGTAAGTCGCTGGAATTGTTTCCATGATTACTGCTGCTACATCACGGCCGCGCAACGCATCTTCCATCGCTTCTAGGTCATTGAATGGCACATGCGGAAATTCTTCTGGCCGATCTGATAGGAAAAGTTTTGAGAAGCGATCATCGCCAGTACCTACGGCTAATCCAGTGTGGCCGTGATACGCCTTGATGATCGAAACAATTTTGCGCTTCTGAGTGGCATGCCTTGCAGTCTTTAGTGCAATGTCAATTGCCTCACCACCGCCAGAACCGTAAATGACTTTACTTAATCCAGCAGGCGCTGTTTTGATCAAAGCTTCTGCCAGTGCAGTGCGCGCAAGCGACGGGAAGTGGTGATTGCCAATATCAAAATGCTGCATTGCCATCGTTACGGCTTGCACAACTTCGGGGTTACGGTGACCCAGGTTGTAAGTTCCACCATTTAAGTGCGCATCAATCAGGCGCTTACCTGACATGTCATAAATGAAATACTCTTCGCGTCGATCAATTACTAGCGGTACTCCAGAGTCAATCCAGAATTGAGTTTTCCCTGGGTTCCAAAATTCTTTGGACTTATCGAGCATTTGCTCTTTGGAGTCATATGAAAAAAGTCCGTAATCGAATTCGGGTGCAGCAACATGTTCTTGGGTCATCCCGAAACCTCTTCCTATCTCCTGGCCTTTGCAGACCGCCTGATCAAATGATTACACAAAATCAGACCAAATGACCATACCTTTTAGCAACTTTTGGTTGAACTTTGGTTTAACGACTAAAACTCATTAAATACTGGGATTTACTGTTCAAAATGTCCAATTTGAGCAAAATATTTGTCATTTTTAGACCAAAAAGTGAAATCTGTTAACCAAAAAAGTTAAAGAAACTTCCTCAAATTCATTGTTTTGGGGTTTGGTTTCTGGCAAAGTCGATGCAACCGTGTGACTGAGGTCACCCGCAAGCGAGCAATGTTGGGAACTTCCCGGCGTGAAAACGAAAGGGTCGAATGCATGTCGACAAATAACGAAAGCCAAAAGGGCCTTCGCAAAGGTGCTGTTGGATTAACTGCAGTTTTGTTTATGGCAATAGCTAACGCTGCGCCGATTACTGCAATGAGCTTCAACATGCCAGTAGGTGTTGGTTGGGGTAACGGAATTGGCGCTCCTGCTGGTTTCCTATTTGCAACGGTCGTACTCTCGATTTTCGCAATTGGTTTTTCTGCAATGGCGAAGCACGTTACGACCGCAGGTGCCTTTTACGGTTTTATCTCACAAGGTCTTGGGCAGATTTGGGGTATGGCTGCTGGCTTGCTAGCGACCATTGCATACATCCTTTTCGAAGGCACTTTAATTGGTGGTTTCGCATTTTTCGGTGCCAATACATTGAGTTCAATGGCTGGCATCGAAGTTAATTGGTTGATTCTTGCAATCGGCGGCATGATCCTGATTTGGGTGCTGACTTACTTTGATATTTCTGTTGCAGCTGCGGTACTCGGCGTAACGCTTGTTGCTGAAGTTTTACTTCTTGCAGCCTTTGGAATCAGCGTTGCACTCAAGGGTGGACCTGATGGCTTTATGATTTCTGAAACCATTTCACCGATGGCCGCATTTTCCGATCTTGAAGCCGGTGCTTTTGGCTCTAGCGTTGCCGCTGGTACTGCAGCTCTTGGCATCTTCTTTGCTTTCTGGTCATGGATTGGCTTTGAAACCACTGCTGCATACGGTGAAGAGTCCAAAGATCCAAAGAACGTGATTCCTCGCGCAACAATGATTGCTGTTATTGGACTTGGTGTGTTCTACACATTCGTTTCCTGGATGGCCGTGGTTGCAAACGGTGCAAAGACTTCTGTGGAAGTTGCTTCCGGATCTACTGGAAACCCAGTTGATCTTTGGTTAATTCCAGTGTCAGCAAACCTAGGCTCGCTTGCAGAAAGTACTTATCGGGTACTTTTGGTAATTGGATCATTTGCTTGTGCCATGGCATTCCACAACGCGGCTTCACGCTACGTATTTGCTCTTGGTCGCGAACTTCCATTTGCCGGCATCCGCAACAAGCTTTCGAGCACTCATCCGACACACCAGTCACCTGCAGTTGCTTCAACTGTTGTAACCGTACTGAACATCATCATGGTTCTTTTATTTGCAAACTTCTCAACTGCTTGGACATCTGATCCAACAGTGGAGGGCGCAACTTCAGATCCAGCGTTGCTTCCATACGGTGTTATTTACACAGTTCCTTCGCTTGTTGGTACTGCGTTCATTTTGGTAGTTCAGGTAATCTGCTCATTTGCAGTTATCGGATACTTCTGGGGTAAGAAGAAGCACAAGGGTAACGTTCTAACCACCTTGATTGCGCCACTTGTTGGTGCAGCAGGCATGATCTACGTTCTAGTACTTCTCTTCCAGGCTGTTGGTTCCGGCTTCGCAGCCGGATACCAGTCAAACTCATTGATGGTTAAGTACCTGCCATACGAAATTGCAGGAACTTTGATCTTCGGTTTGTTGTACGCCCTATGGGTTAAGTCAAAGCATCCAGAGATCTACGAAGAAATCGGTCGTACGACAATGGAAGAAGCTCACGAACGCGCATAAAGCAACTACAAAAGAAACAGGGTGTCAGCATTGCTGGCACCCTGTTTCTTTTTTAAAGACTTTTCAAACCACAAGCATTCGCCACACTAAATCGACAAGAATAAGCACATGACACTAGAGATTTGTAACTGGGCGCCGGATGAAGGTGCTGATCCTGCCACTCATACCTTTACCTTTGGCGGCCGAGAAGCTGTTGTCAGCGTAAAGCCTGGAACCATAATCGATTCTTGGTCATTTGATTGCTTCGGTGGCCGTGTTAAATCAGCTAGCGACATGTCAACCCAAGTTTGTGATCCTAGATTTCTAAATCCACAAACCGGGCCGTTTTATGTTGAAGGCGCCGAACCAGGTGACACTTTGGCGGTTCACTTCATTTCAATTGAGCCACGTGAAGCCTGGGGCGTAAGTACCACAGTTCCATTCTTTGGCGCGCTTACATCAACACCAACAACCGCAACTTTGCAGCCAGCGCTTTTGGAACGAACTTGGATTTACGAACTTGATCTAGCGGAGCGCTTGGTCAGATACGCCGCTGCAGATACTAAGTTCACTGCAGCTCTCCCATTAGATCCAATGCACGGCACTGTTGGAGTTGCGCCGGCACTAGGGGAAGTTCGCTCATCCTTAACTCCGGGTGATTGGGGCGGAAACATGGACACTCCTGAAATGCGGGCAGGCGTTACCTGTTATCTCGGCGTAAATGTTGATGGAGCATTGTTTTCATTCGGAGATGGGCACGCGCGTCAAGGTGAAGGTGAGACTTGCGGAGTTGCAGTTGAAACCGCAATGGATACGGTTTTGATTTTGGATTTAATCAAGGGAACTCCGACTCCATGGCCACGAATTGAATCTGACGAATACATAATCACGACCGGTTCGACAAAACCGCTCGAAGATGCATTTCGAATTGCCCATTCTGAAATGGTTCATTGGGTTAGCGAGCTAACTGGGCAATCGACTCTGGATAGTTACCAGTTCGTATCTCAAACTGCGCTTACACCTGTGGCAAACGTCGTCGACACTAACTACACAATGGTCGCTAAAGTAGCAAAAGATTATTTGGGTAGTGTGAACATCATGCAGGGTATGCATCAAAAGATGCAGGCTCGTGCTGCGCAATGGCGCGATTATCAGAAGGGTAAGTAATGCCACGAGTTGAGCGAATGGAAATTGACTTAGCGCTTGCTATCGAAATGACGAATGCGGCAAAAGCTAAAGCCATTGAAATCAATGCGCCAATGTCGATTGCCGTGCTTGATGCTGGCGCAAATCTGCTTAGCTTTCAACGCATGGATGGCGCCGAAATAGCTGGACCAAATTTGGCAGTTGATAAGGCTTACACCTCAGTAACAAATCGAATTGAAACCGGTGACCTTCGAGCGCGCGTAGCGCCGGACGGTGATCTGCCAGGGATGAACGCAAACGGTAGTGGTCGTTACATTGCTTTTGCCGGCGGCATTCCTTGTTGGGATGGCGATCGTGTCGTTGGCGCTATCGGAGTAAGTGGTGGCTCATGGGATGAAGATCAGATTTGCGCTGAAGCTGGGATTGAAATTTTTAAGCGAGCATGCCAGGCATGACACAAAACGAGCCAATTGGCCGCTTTCGGTTTATGAACGAACAGCGGGTCAACTTAGATGGCTTTGCAACGCCAGCACCTGAGTTAGGTCTGGTTGCATTCAACGGTTTAAATGATCCGTCACCATCACTAGCTATCGATGCTGGGCGAATAGTTGAAATGGATGGCCGCGATGAATCAGATTTTGATTCAATTGATGAGTTCATCGCCCGACACGGAATTGATCTAACTGTTGCACAAGAGGCAATGGCTATCGATAGCACTGAGTTTGCCCGCAGACTGGTTGACCCCAATCATTCTCGAAAAAGTATTGTGCGACATGCCTCAGGGATGACCCCTGCGAAGTTAGCCGAGATACTTTCGCAACTCAGCGCTGCCGAATTGGTAATTGCTATGACCAAGATGCGAGCGCGTCGCACTCCGAGCAATCAAGCGCATGTAACCAATAGGTCTGATGACCCGCTTCTGCTGGCCGCCGACGCAGCAACGGCTGCAGCCTTTGGATTTAGAGAACTTGAAACTACAGTTCCAGTTGCCGCAGATGCACCATCAAATGCGGTTGCTGTCTCTATCGGCGCTGCAGTCGGATCTCCTGGTGTGCTCGTCCAATGTTCAGTTGAAGAAGCTGCAGAACTCGAACTTGGTATGCGAGGCCTGGTTTCTTACGCGGAAACTGTTTCCCTTTACGGCACCGAACAAATCTTTATTGATGGTGATGACACGCCTTGGTCAAAAGCTTTTTTGACTAGCGCCTACGCAAGTCGTGGCATCAAAATGCGCGTAACTTCAGGTGGTGGATCGGAAGCCCTCATGGGTGGCGCCGAAAAATGCAGCATGTTTTATCTAGAAGCACGATGCGTCGCACTAGCTAGAGCAATCGGTGCCCAAGGTGTGCAAAACGGTGGGATTGATTCAGCCGCAGTTGCTGGCTCAGTGCCAGGTGGGGTTCTATCCTTAATGGCTGAAAACGTAATGGTGATGTTGCGAAATCTTGAAGCCTGCACAGGTAATGACGCCCTGATGAGTGAATCTGATGTTCGTCGTACATCCAGAACTCACCCAATCTTTATTGGTGGATCAGACTTTATTAATAGTGGTTTTGGATCAATTCAGCGTTACGACAATATGTTTGGCCCAAGCCAATGGAACTCGGAAGACATCGATGACTTCTTGGCGATGCAGCGAGACTGGGGTGTTGATGGTGGGCTTCGCACCGCAGATGAAGTGGAAGTCGCCAGATTACGTCGTCGTGCAACTGATGCAGTTAGCGCTGTGTACTCCTGGTTAGGTCTTGGCGACTTTGCAACTGAGTGGGCAGATCAAGCAGTTGATGCAGCTGGGTCTAAGGACATAACTTCAGGCGACTTAATGTTGCCCCTGACTGCAGCTCGAACGATTATGGAAACTAACGTCACCATGCTTGATGTCATTGCTGCGCTTGCTGAGAACGGTTTTGACTTAGAAGCACAACGTTGCCTAGACATGTTGAAGGCCAGGGTTGCTGGTGACTACCTACAAACCTCAGCGATTTTTGATGAAGACATGAACGTGCTTTCGCTAGTGACGGACCCAAATGAATATTCAGGTCCAGGAACTGGATATCAGCCAACACCTGCTCGACAGGCGCAGATCGACACAATCCGACAGCAACGTTCAGTTTCAGATTTACTTGTTGAACAGCAAGGTTATGCAAACAAAAACATATCCGTAACGGGACCAGCAGCTGTAAGTTACGACCCTAGAGATGTCGTCATCGGAGTCTCACCCGCAACTGGCAAAGACATTTGGGTCACATTATCTGGACTTAGTGTTGCCGACGCCATAACCGAAATCTTGGCTGGCCTCGAAGAAGAAGGTTGCATCGGGCGGATAGTTCGCATTAATGACTCACTTGATTTAGGCATGATCGGATTAAGTGCAGCCCGACTTTCTGGTTCCGGTGTCAGTGTCGGACTGCAAGCCAAAGGAACTGCGTTGATACATCGCAGGGATCTAGCACCGCTTGCAAACCTTGAGTTGTATTCAGTGGCTCCCACAATTACGCAGGACCTTTATCGAATGATGGGCATCAACGCTGGACGCCATGCGAAAGGTGCAACACCAGAGCCAGTTCGCAATCCTTATTCGGACGAAGCAATCGAAGCTCGCTACCACACCAAAGTTGTTTCATTAGTTGCGATTGAACGTAATTGTGTGACTAAAGATGGTCCAGAAGTAATGGAGTTGAGATAGTCATGAATTCACAAATTGGTTTTTCAGGAAAGAATGTCTCCGAAGTAACCGTCGAATCAATTCGACGTGGCGACATCACCCTTGATGATGTTCGAATTCATTCCAATACTTTGGCGCACCAAGCCGAAGTTGCTCGCGAGAATGGCAACCCACAACTTGCTGAGAATTTTTTGCGTGCTGCGGAGTTAACAGGACTGCCTGATGAAACGATTTTGCATTATTACGACGCGCTTCGACCTGGACGATCGAGTCCGCAAGATTTACTCAAAATAGCCGAAGACTTAAAGGCAATTGGCGCTGAAAAGAATTCCGAACTGTTTCGCCAGGCTGCAGATGTCTACGCTCGCCGTGGACTTACCGCAAAATAGTCCTTATGAAACTTGTCGCTGGGATAGACATTGGAAACTCAACGACTGAAATCGTAATTTCAAATGGTGCCGAACCCATCGCTTGGGATCGCCGGCCAACCCGAGGTATTAAAGGGTCCGAGGCATCAGTTAACGCCGCCTTATCCTTATTGCAAAACATCGAACGTGAACATAATTTGATTGCCGCCCAAGTTGCAGTGGCGCCATGGAATCCGGTGCATACCTTGACTTCCACAATCCATGAGCCATTGCCAAATACCGGAAATCTCCAAATCATTATGACTGCGCATCAAAGCGTTGTTGGAGATGGCTGGGTTGTTGGTATTCCCTGGTTGATCGCAGATGCAATCAACCTTGGCTCCCCAACTATTGCAATCGTGCCAACTGGAACTGGATACGAAGTTGCAGCCAACAGAATCAACGAAGTGCTGGCCCAAGGTGCTCAAATCGTAGGCATTGTCGTAGCAGATGATGAGGCAGTACTTATTGGAAAACGAGTTAACGGAAACTTGCTCGTAGTTGATGGTGCTGACACAGCCACAGCACTGAGCGCTCGAAAACTGTTTTTGGAAGTAAGGCCACAAAGCGCAACAGTTCAAACGGCAACTGACATTTGGGCACTGCGAGCAGCCTTAGAGCTAACTGAAGACGAAGCCGAACCACTTTCAGAGATAGTTCGCTGGGTCCGAAATGATCGGACAGTTTTAATTGGATTGTTTGCCAAAACCAAGAACTCAATTGAAATTCAGAATGGGTTCGTCACTTGGCGCGATGGTGCAACTTTAGATTTGTTTGATGCGGTATCTAAGATTTCTAGTTCACACATTGGTGACATTGCGCAGCTAAACACTCCAGATGCCGTTTTAACATCTGATGTTTGGGCCTTTGATATAACAAAAGTTTTGGCCGACCGTGGATTAAGGCAAGTGGGACACACTCGAGATTTGGCACTCGCTCAACTTGCAACCACAAGTATTGATTCTCCAGGTGACTTGTCGGAAATATTCGGAGTGCCTGTAACAGTCGCACAATCTGAAGCACAAGCGGCAAAACTTGGTGCTCACAGCACCCCGGGTTTGGCATTAGATGCGGCCGTCTTAGACATCGGCGGTGGCACCATTGATTTGATTAACACAGTTGAGTTATCCGCTGCGGGAGCTGGTGAATTACTCACGGCAGCAGTCGCCTTCGCCTTGGATACTTCTCGCGGGGCTGCTGATTGGATTAAACGGGGGCCGGCGCAACGTTTGGAATCACCGCACTTGCTACTCGCCGAAGATGGCAGCAAAGCATTCACTGATGAATCTAAACCCTATCCAGCATCTGCGATGGGATCCTTGATTGCACCTGGACCAGCTGGCTATTTAACATTTGGGCAAAACCTGCAACCAGCTGAATGGCGCATCATGCGCCAAGCGCTAAAGCAAGCAGCAATTGGTTCAAACGTGGCAAGGCTCATTAGGAGTATGGCCAAAATTGAGGCGACAGAACGTGAATTAAACCTAGTTGTGGTTGGTGGACCCGCAGCAGACGATGAACTAATCCCGATTTTGAGTCAGGTCACAGGCATCACCGCAATTGGTAGAGGCAATGTCGCTGGAAAACTCGGCCACAGATATGCCGTGGCCTATGGTCTATCGCAACTTTAAATGTGAAATATTCACACCAGAATGTGAAAAATCTGCAAAAGTATTGCTAGCAAGTTTTGGCCATTAGATTTACACCTCAACACAATTAAGTCTCAGCAAAGGGAGCAATAATGACAACTACCGTTTGGCACAACGGCAAAGTATGGATTAATGAAAATGAATCATCAGATGCACTCGGCGTCACCGATGGTCTCATCGTTGCTCATGGTGCCGAAGCACTCGCATTGCAGGCTGACGAATCTATTGACCTAAAAGGTGCAACATTGTTGCCAGGTTTTGGTGATGGACATGCCCACCCCGTATTTGGTGGCACGGAGACGCTATTCGCACCGGTTCGCGGCCCAGAAAAACTTGAGCAACTTTTGGAAGCCGTAAAGAAATGGGCCGATGAAAATCCAGACGCTCCATGGGTGCGCGGTGAAGGTTACGATCCAAGCCTGGCACCACGTGGCGAATTCGATGCGAAGTGGCTAGACGAAATTGTTCCAGATCGTCCCGTTGTACTTCGCGCAATGGATTACCACACAGCTTGGGTGAATACCAAGGCACTGGAGTTGGCAGGAATTACACCTGAAACACCGCAGCCACATGATGGCGAAATTGTTTTGCGACCGGATGGCACAGTTCTTGGGACTCTGCGCGAGTGGGGCGCTTGGAATATGGTTTACAAACTCTTGCCAAAGCTCGATGCCAAGCAACGAGATCAAGTTGTGAACGCAGCATCTGATACATATTCAGCTTGTGGAGTTACGTGGGTCCAAGATGCTTGGGTTGAAGATGACACGCTAGAAACTTGGTTGCAAGGGGCAAAGGCTGGCGCTCTAAAGTTTCGCGTTAACTTAGCTTGGTTGGCAGAACCTGAAGGTGTTTGGCGTACGAAGCTGGAAAGCAACATAGCCAGGCGCGATCGCGTTGCCAACGAAGCACCTGAATGGATCACCGGAAACACCGTCAAGTTTTTCGCAGATGGAATTCTAGAGGGTGGCACTGCAGCCGTCCTTGAAGATTATTGTGACTGCCCGAGTAAAGGTATTCCAAACTGGCGCCGGGAAGAACTGATCGAAGCAGTAGCCGAAGTTGTTAAGAGTGGGTTTCAAGCACACATCCATGCAATTGGTGATGCCGGTATTCGAAATGCCCTAGATGCATTTGAACATGCGCGCAATCTACATGGCAATTTGATTAATCCAGTTATCGCACATTCTCAGTTAATTGATCCGGCTGATTTGCCGCGGTTCAAAGAACTAGACGTGATCGCAAACTTTGAGCCATTATGGGCACAGCTTGCAAACGAGCAGGTTGTACTGACCGTTCCTCGTCTCGGCCAAGAACGAGCCGATCGACAATACCCAATGGCTACCTTGCTGCGCAGTGGTACGAAGATTTCTTTTGGTTCAGACTGGCCGGTGACTTCTCCAGTTCCAATGGAAGGAATTGGCGTTGCAATAACTCGCCAAACTGACGAGGAATTCCCGCCAGGAGGCTGGGTGCCAAAAGAGCGCTTAACTTTGGATGAAGCATTGACTGCCTACACAATGGGTTCCGCTGTTCAAGCAAACGAATCTCATTTGTGGGGCGACCTTGCTATCGGTAAGCGCGCAGACATAGTGATGCTGGGAACTGACATTCATGCGCTTGAACCAATGCAAGTGCGCCGAGCAAAAGTTGTTGGCACCTGGCTCGGCGGAGTTCGCGTCTTCGGTTAGCAGCTACAAATCCAGCATTTCGAGTCAAGGTAGGTTTGTGCTGTGGAATTAACGCCCTCAGAACTTGATCGATTGTTGATCTTTAATGTTGCTCAGCTTGCACAATCGCGAAGAGATCGAGGCGTAAAACTCAATAAGCCAGAGGCTGTTGCCTTGATCTCTAATGCCGTAATCGAATCTGCACGCGATGGCGCCAGTCATTTTGTCGCACTTCAAGCGGGGCAGAATGCCGTTAAAGATTCTGATTTATTGCCTGGTGTCGGTCCATTGTTAAGCGGGATTGCTGTCGAAGCTGTTTTCTCTGACGGCCGCAGATTAGTTGTTGTTGATTTCGAATCTACCGACAAAGATGTTCCTGGCAAGGTAACGCGACTTACTCCAATTGTTCAGAAATCAAATCCTGAGATTTTGTCATTGGTTGTTACTAACGAATCTGAAATTCAAATTTCTGTTACAACACACATGCATTTCTTCGAAGCCAATCCGCGACTGAGATTCGATCGCGTGGCATCGTATGGCAGACACTTACACATTCCCGCAGGTGAGCATGTTGACTTCCCGCCCGAAGTTGAAGTGACAGTGAACTTGGTTCCAATTACTGGCAATCGAGTATTAATTGGATTCGCTGGATTAGTAGATGGTCCCTTGGATGCGCCTGGGGCAAGAGAGAATGCAATCGAAAAGGCTCGAGAGCTTGGATACTTGGGATTTGAATCATGAACCAAAACGAGATTGCTGACATTCAGCAAGACATTGCAGTGCACGGTGCTCGAAAAGGTGACTTCGTCCGCTTAGGTGATACCCAACTTGTGGTTCGGGTAGAAGCAGATGATCGCGAACTTGGAAACGAAGTCCAAATTGGTTTTGGCAAAAACCTGCGCGATGGCATCGGAATGCGTTCCGTACCCAGTAGTGAATCATGTGATGTCGTCATCACAAATGTTTTAGTTATCGATGCCTTTCAAGGTATTCGTGTCACCTCTATCGGAATCCGAGCTGGCCGCATAAGTGCAATTGGTCGGGCTGGAAATCCAGACACAATGGATGATATTGACGTCATCATTGGTAGTGGATCAATTGTTATTCCAGGCGAAGGTTTAATCGCCACTGCAGGCGGAATTGATACCCATGTTCATGCCATGTCTCCGCGAGTTTGCGACGCTGCACTTGCCAGTGGTGTTACCACCATTATTGCTCAGGAATTTGGACCCTTTTGGGGCGTCGGAGTTAGTTCCAAGTGGGCACTCGAACAAGCTCACAATATGTATGGTGCCTGGCCACTGAATGTTGGCATTTTGGGTCGCGCCGCGGGATCAACCAGATCTCCACTTGAAGAGGCACTCGCTGGCGGTGTCTGTGGTTTCAAAATTCACGAAGATACCGGCGCGCATCCTCGGACAATTGACACCACTTTAACTTTTGCGGATGAATTTGATGTGGCAGTCGCACTTCATACTGATGGATTAAACGAAATGCTAAGCGTTTCCGACACCTTAGAAGTTATTGCTGGTCGAGCAGTTCATGCATTCCATGTTGAAGGTTGTGGTGGTGGACACTCCCCCGATGTATTGACCATGGCTGGCCGAGAAAACATTTTGGCTTCCTCAACTAATCCAACACTTGCCTTCGGAGTTAATGCAGCTGATGAACATGTTGCGATGATTATTTCGGCACACGGCATGAATCCAGAGTTGCCAAGTGATGTTCAGATGGCTCGTAACCGGGTGCGCAACGCAACTATGGCGGCCGAGAACCGTCTGCATGACATGGGTGTCATTCCAGTAACTTCCTCTGATGCACTTGGTATGGGACGAGTTGATGACACGTGGCGTAAGACATTTGCAATGGCAAGTATGTTTGCTGACCATGCAATCCTTGATGGATCAGTAGCGCCTGATGATGTAGTGATAAATAACGAACGTGTCTTAATGCACGTTGCCAAGATCACAACTAATCCTGCGCTAGTGCATGGCTTGTCTCATGAAATTGGCTCACTCCAAGTTGGACTTATGGCAGACATTGTGTTGTGGCCATATGCGACGTTTGCCTCAAAGCCAAACATGATTATTAAGAATGGTCTTCCAGCTTGGGGCGTTGTTGGTGATCCTGGTGCAACCGTAACTAACGCTCAGCCATTAGTTATTGGCCCACAATTTGGCGCATTTGGTGTAACCGCCGAGGACTTAGGTGTGCACTTCACAAACAGCAATTCAGAGGTGTCCCTATCGCGCCGGCGAAGTGTCCCAGTAAAAAACACCAGAACCATTAGGAGTTCGGACATGATTCGGCACGGAATTCTTGGCGAAATCCATGTCGACCACACCGGAAATGTCGTAACGTTCAATGGTCAGCACATAACGAGCGAACCACAGAACGCAGCGACACTCACCCGCACATTCCTGCTTTAGGAGTTCCGCAATGGCGTTAAACGTCGTAACTGCATCAGGGTCCGGCGCCGAGCGTGGCACCCAAATTGGAGAACAGCTTTCTAGTCTGCTTGAAACTGGATGGAATCGATGGGTTCATCACTTTAGTAAAAACGATGTTGATGCCGAAGACTTAGCACATCGGTTAACCGAAGTTGGCGGCTGGGAAACGGCCGAACGATATTGCCCAGACTTAGTAGCTGAATTAGAAGCTATGGCTGAGGCTGCAAATATGCCTTGGTATCAAGTAGCAGCACTTTCCATGCTTGATGAATCTTGGGCACTAACTGGTGGCATGGGATGTACCGCTATTGCAATTACTAGGGAAGGTTCACGTGCAGCCGGGCAGAACATGGATTTGCCCGATTGGACTAATGGCCTGCAGACCGTATTAAACGTGCAGGATGCATCAGGCTTGAGTGTGGTGGCTGCGACTTATCCTGGCTCACTTGCCACCATGGGAATGAATTCAAACGGTGTCATTGTTGTAGTCAATGCATTGGATCTGGCTACCAACATGACTGGAATGCCAGTTGATTTTGTAACGCGCGGTGCACTGCATCAACCAACTGCGGCTGACGCGATTGCTTACATTCGAGAAATTCCTCATGCCGTAGGTCAGAACTACACGGTCCTAGACGGTAAAGATTTGTTTATGGTCGAAGCTGCCGCGGATGGTGTCATTGATGTGCCAACACATTCAGTAGTTTCAGGACACACTAACCACGCTTTCACTCGGGAATACACCGGATCCGAAGGCTCCTACGCGCGAATGCAAGCCGTAGAAGAAAATCGAGACAGCTTAAATTCTGTCGATGACATAAAGAATCTTCTGCTAGACAAAGAGTCTGGGGTTTGCATAACTTTGGGTCGCTGGCGCGAGGACATGTATTCGTTTATGGGACTAGTTGGGGACGCCGGTACCAAGCAAGCTTGGGTTAATCCTGCCCCTGCTTATGGTGGCTCGTTTGAAGCGGTTCCCTTTATCCAAGAATAGCTCTGGGAATTGGGTACTGCACATGTACCTGCCATATAAAGTCCATAGGCTATGGGCATGACTTCACAAAACAATGTCACAGTAATCGGCGGCGGGATCGTTGGCCTGGCTTGCGCTTGGGAATTAGCAAAAGATGGCGCGTCAGTCATTGTCGTTGAAACCGGTGGGTCAAGTTACGGAACATCACTTGCTAATGCAGGTTGGATAAGTCCAAGCCATGTGATTCCATTTGCTGCTCCAGGCATGGTGCAAACTGGCTTCAAAAACTTAGTAGGCCGTACGGGGGCCTTCGCAGTCTCACCAGGCGCTGGGCCGCTACTTGCGCCGTGGACTTTAAAGTTTGCACGCTCTTGCACTGATGCACATGTTGATCATTGTGCGCCTGCATTAAAAGAGTTGTTGGATAAAAGTATCGACGTAATTGAGGGCTTGACTGAAACAACTGATTTAACAAGAACTAACTTGCCACAGTGGTACGTCTACACTTCCGACACTGCGGAAGCGGACGCTGAGCACGAAGTGGACTTAGTAAATCGTTATGGAGTAAATGCAAAGCAATTAGATTTGCAAGCAAGTTTAGAAAGTGAACCAATCCTAAAGAATTCAGTAAAGGCGATTGTTGAATTCAGTGATGACTTTGGATTAGATCCAGGAAAACTAGTTGAGGTGTACCGCAGAAACTGTGAGGCCATTGGCGTGGCTTTCCGAGATGAAAAAGTTACCGGCATGTCTTCGACGAGTCGCAATGTGACTGTAGTTACTTCTACCGACTCTTGGATAAGTGACTACGTTGTTTTAGCGGCAGGTGTTTGGTCACGTGAGTTGGCTAAAAGCGTCGGGGAAAATCTCCCAATCATGCCGGCAAAAGGACAATCCGTAACTTTGTCTGAGGTAATCGAAAAGCCAACGCGCACCTTGATGTTGGCAGATCAAAGAATCGCAACCAATCCGTTGGACTGGGGATTGCGCATGAGCACCGGATTCACACTTACTTCATCAAATGACATGTCTGTTAATTCCAAGGCGAGTGACAAACTAATTGCCACCGCACGCCAGGTGCTTAACTTGCCAGGGCGCCTAGAAGTAAAGAATGAACTCGCAGGACTTCGCCCAGCTAGCCCAGATGGCATGCCTTACATTGGAGCCCTGCCAAAGGCGCCGCGAGTAATTGCTGCTACCGGCCATGGCATGTTGGGTTTGATGATGGGCCCGGGCACCGGAAAATTTGTCTCGGATCTAATCGCTGGACGCCCAGTTTCGCGGGATGTTTTAAAGTTCTCACCCGCAAGACCCCGTTTATAGTTGGGTTTTTCGGCGTTAGCAAAATGTTACATTGAGTAATTTGCCATTATTCAATGTCATTTCGTTGTATGTTCAGTTGCGAAACCGTGTAGTTTCGCAGGAAATTGCAGTATTCGAAAGTAGGCAACTTTGAGCGAGAAGTATCTCGAGATTCGCAACATTACAAAGGTATTCCAAACTCCAGAAGGTGGCGAAGTTCGCGCCCTTGATGATGTGACCTTGGATATCGCCAGTGGTGAATTCTTTATCTTGCTGGGTCCTTCTGGTTGTGGCAAGACAACTTTGCTTCGCAGTATTGCTGGTCTGGAATATCCAGATAGCGGAGAAATTGTGCTCCAAGGTGAGCGAATCGACGATAAGCCTCCTTATGATCGTCCGGTAAATACTGTTTTCCAGTCCTATGCCCTGTTTCCGCACATGACCGTTGGAGACAACATCGCATTTGGTTTAGAAATGGAAAATGTTGATAAAGATGAAGTTGCTAAGCGAGTTGAAGAAGCGCTTGAGCAAGTTCAACTCTCCGGATATGCAAAGCGCATGCCGTCCCAACTTTCTGGTGGCCAACAGCAACGTGTTGCACTTGCTCGCGCGCTTGCAAAGAAGCCAAAAGTTCTGCTACTCGATGAGCCGCTTTCAGCTCTTGATCTAAAACTTCGTCGCGGTATGCAAGTTGAACTAAAGCGTCTTCAACGCGAAACCGGAATTACTTTCGTATTCGTAACCCATGATCAAGAAGAAGCGATGTCTATGGGTGATCGAATTGCTGTGTTTAGTCAAGGCAAGATTGTTCAACTAGATACTCCAGTTGAGGTTTACCGTCGTCCGGTTAATGCATACGTTGCTGACTTTATTGGTGAAACAAACCTCATCAAGGGAACTGTTGCAAGCGGTGGCATCGAATTACCTGGTGGAAATATTCTGCCAACTGAGCAACTTGCAGCTGATTGCGTCATCCCCGCATCTGGCGCGGTGACCGTAGCCATTCGCCCAGAGGATCTGGTGCTTGCCACAAACGGCATGATTGCTGGCACGATTAGAGACGTTATCTTTACTGGTGATTCGGTTCGTGTCTATGTGACAGTCGGTGATGTCGAGATAATTGCATCACTAGCTTCTTACGGAACTGAAATTCCAGCTCAAGGTAGTCAAGTCACGCTAAATCCAGAAAACCGAGCCGCTCGCACGGTGGCTTCATGACCGCAACTACAACTCCAATGAAAAAGCCGGTGAAGCGTGCTCGCCCTGGTCAGTCCTCACCC
>Ga0214917_10001112_pt1 | contig 35109 bp, 31 predicted proteins | sample LL_1208_BB_MetaG_FD_177983 | JGI IMG/M metagenome (GOLD analysis project Ga0214917, IMG submission 177983) | Freshwater microbial communities from Lake Lanier, Atlanta, Georgia, United States - LL_1208_BB | ecosystem: Environmental > Aquatic > Freshwater > Lake | place: USA: Georgia | collected... | reverse complement strand
ATTCCGAACAGATATTCGACAGCCTTTTCTCCGTAGTACCCCCAGCCAAGAATCGTTGAGAAGACAAAGGTCAAAAGACCCCCGATCAGGATGATATCCCCGAAGGCCCCGATATGGTTAAAGGCAAGATCGCAGAGCTTGGCTTTATTTAGGTCGGCCCCTGTCCAATCCCCGGAACTGACGATGACCAGGCCAGTCAAAGCGCAGACCACCACTGTGTCCCAGAAGGTGCCAGTACCCGAGACCAGAGCCTGACGGACAGGATCGCTCGTTCGGGCGGCGGCCGCGGCGATGGGGGCGCTTCCAAGGCCGGATTCGTTGGAGAACAACCCGCGGGCGATCCCGTAGCGCATCGCCTCGGCGATGCCGGCTCCAATGAAGCCTCCGATCGCGGCATGCCCGGTGAAGGCGGAGGTGATGATCAGGGAGATCGTGCCCGGCAAGCGATCCCAGGTGGAGAGGAGGATCACCAGGCAACCCAGAACATAGAAACCCGCCATGAACGGAACGAGAAAACCACAAAAACGGGCGATGGATCGAATCCCGCCCAAGATGACGGCCGCGGTCAGAGCCGCCATAGCAATGCCCAACCAGAGCCGGATTGAGGCATCCGCCTGGGTGAGTCCCAACACCGTTTTTTTTACCACCACCATTTCCACGATCGCGTTCGATTGGGCCATGTTGCCGATGCCAAAGGCGGCGAGGGCGGTGAAGGCGGCAAAGAGAATTCCCGCCCAGCGGGCGTTCAGGCCGCGTTCCAAAACAAACATCGGACCTCCGGACATCTCTCCGCGGTTGTTTTGGATGCGATACTTCACAGCGAGCAGGGCCTCGGAATATTTGGTGGCGATGCCAAAGACCCCGGTCAACCACATCCAAAAGACAGCACCCGGCCCGCCGATCAGCACGGCTCCAGCCACCCCGTAGATATTTCCGGTGCCGATCGTGGCCGCCAGGGCGGTCATGAGGGCGCCAAATTGACTGATATCACCAGGTGCACCCGGATCCTTGGCGACCGAAAGGCGAATCGCCAAGGGAAGGTGACGCTGAATCAGACCGGTGCGCCAGGTGAGAAAGAGATGGGTTCCGAACAGCAGGGCGACGAGCCAAGGCCCCCAAACCCAGGAAGCCAATTGGGTGAGGAAGGAGTCCAGCATGAGGGTGATTATTTTTTACCGAGTTTCTGTGCGTTTGCACGGATCTTGTCGCGCAAAACCACGGCTGGGCCTCCGGTCATGATCGCCTTTCGGTAGTTTTCCACCGCCTCCTGCCGCCGACCCAAGGCCGCCAAAATATCGGCATAATGCTCCAGGAGGATGGGATCATCCGGAACCTGACGCAGAGCCTCAACCATGAGTGGTTCGGCCCCACGGGGATCCCCGGTTTTGAAGAGCGCCCAAGCCAGACTATCAAGGTAAGCGGGATTGCCGGGGTTGAGATCCAAGGCTCGATCAATCAGGTGTCTTGCCTCACGCAGGTTCTGCCCTCGCTCCGCCCACATATAGCCCAGATAGTTGAGTGCCTGGTGGTGATCGGGGTTCAGGGAAATCGCTCGCCGCAAGGCGGCTTCCGAGCGCAATGGCTGCCCGGCCTGCTCCAAGGCCGCGCCAAACTCGAAATAAAATCCGGCATCGAGGAGCTCGGGTTTTTGTTGGGCCAAGCGTTCGACCTTGGCAAAGGTGGCGGCGGCCTCCGCCATCCGATTTTGGGCTTTCTGCGCCATCCCCTGAACCAGCAGCAACTGCAGGGAATCGGGATAGAACCCGGCGGCAAACTCGATCGTGGCATAGGCACGGCGCGGCTGGTTTTCGCGTAATTGCAGAAGAGCCAGGCGGAGAATCTCGTTCAGAGCGGGAGGGCGGGTTCGAACGAGGGCCAGCACACGGTAGATTTCTGAACGACCTGGTAAATTCAGCTCCTCGTAGAGGTTGGCCAAGACCGGATATAAATTGGCACGCTCCGGCTTTTCTTTTTCCACCTCATGCAGAATTTCGTCAGCCTCCTGGGGGCTGCCGTTGAGCAAAAGAAGGGCGGCCAGTTGCTCGCGCAGGGGAATCTCTTCCGGACGGGCCTCGACAAACTCGCGGAGAAAGCGGATGGAAGTCGGGAGATCGTCGGCCGCCAGGGCGATCTCCGCCGCCCTGAGGGCCACGCCGGTCAGGGCGGGGTCGAGGTCCGCCGCACGAATGAAAGCCGGCAAAACGGAGGCGGCGATTTCCCGGCGACTTTTGCGGGAGAGACTCAGGCTGGAGCGAAGGAGCCCTTCGGAAACTCGGGCCAAACGGGCTGGATCATCGACCTGCCAACCGGCCAGGGCGGCCAGAGCGTCCCGCTGGGCCAGGACAGCCGCTTCCCCCTTTTTCTCTCCAACAAGCGCAAGACAGAGAAGAGTGCATCGTTCAGGTTCATCCTCCGGAAAAGAGGGGAGCTGTTCCAAAACCGCCAAGGCTTCTCCGGAGCGGCCCAGATCCAGGAGAGAGGCGGCCTTGGCCAAGGCGGCCTGTCGGGACGAGGGGTCCGATTCGAGAGCCCGGGAGTAGGCATCGAGCGCCTGGGTGCTTTCCCCAAGAAGGTCGGCACGGCGACCTTCCGCAAAGAACAGGGCTGATTCCACCCGGTCTTCGCGAACCGGTTCGATTGCGGTCAGGGAAAACGGGACAAGACCGAGGAGGGCGACAAGCGCCCAGACCTCAAGCCTTGTACCGGAGACGCTTCTTGTGGCGGTTGGCCCGACTGCGCTTGCGGCGCTTATGCTTGGCGATCTTGGCCTTCCGCTTTTTCTTGATGGAACCCATGAGGGCATCGTGCCACCCGACCTTTAGGTGACAACCTTATTCAGCGGATACTCGATGATCCCTTCCGCGCCGAGCTGTTTGAGCCGGGGGATCAGGGAGCGCACGGTCTTTTCCTCCATGACCGTCTCGACCGCCACCCAACCGTCGCGCGCCAGGGAGGAGACCGTGGGATCCCGGAGAGAGGAAAGCACAGAGGAGACAAGAGCCACGCGGGAGCGGGGAACGTTCATTTTGAGGCCCACCAGGTCGCGAGCGCGCAAAGCCCCTTCCAGCAGGAGGTTGAGGTTTTCAATCCGGAGACGGTCCGCCGGGCGGGCCCAGACTTTTCGGTTGGCAATCAGCTGGGGGTAGGACTCCAGGATGGTGTCGAGAATCCGAAGTCCGTTGGCGACCAGGGAAGAGCCGGTCTCCGTGATGTCGGCGATGGCGTCGGCGAGTTCCGGTACCTTCACCTCGGTGGCACCCCAGGAGAATTCCACCTTCGCCTTGATTTTGTTTTTTACGAGGTACTGCCTCACGAGGCCGACGGCCTCCGTGGCGATGCGTTTGCCGCGCAGTTGGGACGGCTTGCGGATCGGGGACTTGGCAGGAACCGCCACCACCCAGCGGGCGGGCTTGGCGGTGGCCTTGCTGAAGCGAAGGGTGGAAACGACATGAACCTTGGCCCGGGTTTCCTGAATCCAGTCGGTTCCGGTTAACCCGAGGTCCAGAAAGCCATCCTGCACATAGGCGGCGATTTCCTGGGCACGGATCAGACGGACCTCGAAGGAGGGGTCATCAATGGAAGGGCGGTAGGTGCGGGAGTTGGCTCCGATGCTGTACCCCGCGCGCCGGAAAAGCTCCAGCGTCGCTTCCTGCAGGCTCCCGGAAGGGAGGCCAATGCGGAGAGGTTTCATGTTGATGAGCCTAGGGCTTGGATCGTGAAGACTCAACCTAGGGATAAAGCGGAAAGGGGCAGGAGGAAGGCGGGGGTAATATCAGGCAGGAATGGCCGGCATCTGCTGGGTGATGCAGTGAATGGCCCCAAGGCCGCCAACCAACGCAGAGCAATTGATCCCGACCACTTTTCGGTCAGGAAAGAAGGGCCGAAGAAGATCCAGGGTCGGCTTGTCGGTGGGAGAGTTAAAAACAGGCACGAGCACGGCGGAATTGGCGATGTAGAAGTTGGCGTGGCTGGCGGGGTTGCGGTGGTGCGGCCCGTCACTGCGGGGAGGCATGGGCATTTCCAAGACCCGCAGGGGCTGTCCCCGGGAGTCTTTCGCCTTCCGGAGTCGCTCCAGATTGTCTTTCAGTGGGGCGTAATTGGTGTCTTTCGGATCTTTCTCCACCGCCGTTACCACGACACCGGGAGCGATGAAACGGCTTAGGTCGTCAACATGTCCATCGGTGTCGTCACCTTCCAGCCCATCGCCCAACCAGATCACATGCTTCATGCCCAGCCAGTCCTTTAACCTTGTCTCGATCTCGGTTCGCGAAAAAGACGGGTTGCGGTTTTGATTGAGAAGACAGTGTTCGGTGGTGAGCAGGGTGTCCTGGCCGTCGGTGTCGATCGAGCCGCCTTCCAGGATGTACTCATGGGTTTCGAAGGGTGTTTCGGTCATGGGGCAGGCGGAGAGGGGAACCCGATCATCAGCATCCCAAGGCTCATATTTCCGGCCCCAGCCATTAAAACCAAAATCATGGGCGACCCTGGCCGGAGAACCTTTTTTGCGGTGCAGCATAAAAATGGGACCACTGTCGCGCAGCCAGGCATCGTCGGTCTTGATGGTAACGAGCTTGAGGTTGGGGGACTGGAGATCGGCTTTCCGGAGGCGTTCTCCTACTTCCTCGGCGGCGGCGCAGTTGTTGACGCAAAGGTAGACGCGTTCGCCGGGAACCAGGGCACGGATGATTTCAAGATAGGTTTCCCGGACCGGCTCCATCAATCCAGGCCAGGTTCCCTCGTTATGGGGCCAGGCCAGCCAAGTAGCCTCGTGTTTTTCCCATTCGGCGGGGAACCGGTACTGCGCCCAATCGATCCGAGGGGGAGTCCGGTTCAAGGAGTGAGGAAGCGCTGGTCCAGGCCTTGATACGCATCCACCCGGCGGTCGCGCAAAAAGGGCCAGTGCTGGCGGGTCACGCCAATCTCGGAGAGATCCAGGTTTGCGCGGATGGTCTCGGCGCGGTCTGTCGAAGCTTGGGCCAGCACCTTCCCAAAGGGGTCGCAGGCAAAGGAGGTTCCCCAGAAGTCGAGGTTATCCTCCCGGCCGGTCCGGTTGATGGAGAGGACGAACACACCGTTGGCGATCGCATGGCTGCGCTGCATAGTCTGCCACGCGCTGCACTGAACCTTGTGGAGTTCCCGCGGCTCGGTCCGGGCGAGGCCGATGGCGGTGGGGTAAATGAGAATCTGTGCCCCGCGCAAGGCCATCAGGCGGGCGGCCTCCGGATACCACTGATCCCAACAGACCAGGACGCCCAGTTTGCCGACGGGGGTCTGAATGGGGAGGAATCCGGTATCGCCGGGGGCGAAATAAAACTTCTCGCTAAAACCAGGATCATCGGGGATGTGCATTTTTCGATAAGTACCTAAAATAGATCCGTCCGGGCCGAAAACGACAGCGGTGTTGTGGTAAAGCCCTCCGGCGCGCTCCTCAAAATGACTGGAGACCAACGTGATCTTTAGTTTTTTGGAGAGATTAGCCAAGAGATCCGTGGTTGGCCCGGGGATCGGCTCCGCCAGATCGAAGCACTTGTAATCCTCTTTCTGGCAAAAATAAAGGGAGCGGAAAAGTTCCGGCAGGCAGACGAGCTTGGCGCCTTGCTTGGCGGCACTGGTAATTCGGTCCACGGCCGCCGGTAGATTCTTTTTGGGATCAGGCGACATCGCCATCTGAATGAGGGCCACGGGCAGGCCGGAGGAGGTCTTTTTCGCCATGGCGAGATTTCAGCGCAAAGCGACCGGCGGGGCGAGAATTTCAGAAAGGATCATGGCCTCCCGAACCGACGCAGAAGAGCGGAGCTTTTGGCTCCAACGATGAGAACCGTTGGCGGGGGTGGTGGCCGGGGGGAATGGCCGGAAAGCGGCCCGAGGTGTCTCCGGCTTCGAGAAAACGGCCACGGGTTCAGGATAAGGAAAGGGCTTCGATTCGGGAAAAGCGACTGGCGCGGAAATGGGTTGGGCAGGCTCCCAAACAACCACGGGCTCGGGGGTCGGGGCGGGCGGACGCTCCGGAGCCAAGATCACCGGAGGCTCTACGGGCTGAACTTTGGGAGGAGGGGATTCGTGGCGCCGCCGTCCCAACGCTTCGAGAAGGTCTCCGAAATCTCCAAACTCCTCGCGGGGTTCCGGCTCCGGACGGGCCGGCGCGGTGCGGTCGGAGCGCTCCTTGGGCGGTATTGCATCAGGAAGATCCTCCTCATGGCCTCGGCGATTCCGCTGCATCCACCACTGCGCGAGGCTGGCAAGGACGAAAAGAATGGGGACGAGCCACTCCATGGCGGAGGACTACTTCGAACCGGGTTTGCCCGAATCCTTGGCAATGGCGGAGCGCATCTCGGTATCCGCGGAGACGTTGCGGATCTTTTGGTAGTCGAGAATGCCTAGATTGCCTTTCCGAAAGGCTTCCGCCATGGCGAGGGGAACCTGTGCCTCGGCCTCGACAACTTTGGCCCGCATTTCCTGCTCCGCGGCCACCGCGGCCGCGCGGCGCATTTCGGCTTTTGCCTGAGCCACCTGCTTATCGGCGTCCGCCTGTTCTGCCTGTAATTTGGCGCCCACGTTTTCCCCGACATCCACGTCCGCGATATCGATCGAAAGAATTTCGTAGGCCGTGCCGGCATCCAAACCGCGATTCAGCACATCCTTGGAGATATCCTGAGGGTTTTCCAGAACGCCCTTGTAGGTTTCCTTGGAGCCGATGGCGCGGACAATGCCTTCGCCGACTCGGGCGACAATGGTCTCTTCCGTGGCTCCGCCGACAAAGCGATCAAGGTTGGAGCGAACCGTGACCCGGGCGCGGGCACGAACGGTGATCCCGTCCTTGGCCACGCCATCGATGGTGCTTTTCCCGGAAGCGGCCCCGGGGCAGTCGATGACCCGGGGATTGACGCTGGTGCGGACGGCATCAAAAACCGTCTTGCCGGAGCCGGAGGTGGCCAAATCAATGGCGCAGCAACGGTTGAAATCCAGTTTGATCCCGGCCTTGTCCGCGGCGATGAGGGCGCGAATCACCTGGTCCACATTGCCACCCGCAAGAAAGTGCGTTTCCAGTTGGGCGGTGGACACTTCAATCCCTGCGCGGACGGCGGTGATGCGGGCGTTGACGATGAGAGAATTCGGGATTCCCCGAAGGCGCATGGCGATGAGAGTGGGAATTCCGACCGGAGCTCCGGAGGTGAGAGCCCGGAGCCAGAGGCCGAAAAAGTTGAGCAGAATAATTCCAAAAACCAGGGCAACCACCCCGGCCGCGATGAGAAGGATTAATGGCATAGGAGAAAATAATGGATGAGAGGGTTAGGCCCGGCGAACAAAAATGGACGGCCCATCAACCCGAACCACCTTCACCCGGGTTCCTGACTCGAGATGATCCCCAGTTGTGATGACGTCGACTTTTTCCCCATGGAGTCGCGCGGCACCCGCTGGACGAAGGTCAGTGAGGGCCTGGCCTTCATGGCCGAGCCATTTTTCCGAATCCTTGGAGGCGTGGGCGGCAGTGGATGGATCCAGAATATACTTTTTTCCGAAAGGCGTTTTGGGGAAATACCGCATCCAGAGAATCGTGAGGATGGTCCCGGCAAAAAGCTCCGCCATAAGGATAAGACTGCCAGTTTTGGCTCCAAACTCGGCAAACCCGACCACGGCAGCACCAAGGAGACAGACCACCCCCAAAACACCGGCCACCATACCGGGGAGAAAAACCTCCGCGAGGAGCAGAGAGACTCCTGCGATGAGCAAGGTGAGCAGCAAGGTCATGAGTCCATCCGGCGGACAAGGGTGGTGGTGCCTTCGCGGCCCACGGCTTGCACTGGGGTGCCGGCCGGAATGAAGTCACCATCAGCCAAAACGTCGTAGATGTGCTGACCCAAATTGGCACGCCCGCTGGGACGAAGGTCGGTTAGCGCCTTGCCCGGGGTGCCATGCGGAGCGGGCTTCTCTGCAATGGGTTGGAATTGGGGCGAGGTGGCCGTCAGTTCAAAAGAGCGAAACAGGGACGAACGGGGGAGAAACCGGGCGGCCAAAAGGATGGCGGTAATTCCACCGAAAAGACCAAGGGCAAAATTGAAGGCCGGCAGGTGGAGCTGGGGAAGGGTGGGGAGGACGGGGTCGGTGGGGTAGCGGTCGACCATGGTGTGAAGGATTCCGAAAAGCAGCAGGCCGAGACCGATTAGGCCGGGAAGAAATGTTCCTGGAAAAACAAAAAGCTCAGCAGCGATCAAGGCCAGCCCAAGGACAATGATCAAAAGACTCTCATATCCGGAAAGACCGGCGATGTAGTGGCCAAAGAAAAAAATCAGACCACAGACAACGGCGAGAATCCCGAAGATCCCCATGCCGGGGGTTTTAAACTCGATGTACCCCAGAAGCAGGGCTGCGGCCATGAGAAGCGGGGAAAGGGAGACAATCAATCGGCCGACCTCCTCGAAGCCGGTCGGCTCGATCCGGACAATTTTGCCGCCGGGCTGGACATGCTTTTCAATCAGGGATTCGAGGCTGTCGGCCACGCCGTCCGCCAAGAGGGGCTTTGCGGGCCGACCGACGAGCTGAGTGGCTTCCTTGGTGGTGAGGGTGAGAATGTCCCCCTTGGCCACGATCTCGCGGCCATCGACTTTGAGGCCGTTCTGTTTATTCACCATGGCGTCAAAGACCGCGGGGTTGTGACCGTTCTGCTCGGCCGCGGCGCGGATGACAGCGGCGAAGCCGGAGACAAATTTGGCGGGCAATTCCTTAGGGCCCTCCTGGCCCAGGGTGACCGGGGAGGCGGCGCCGATAATCGCCCCAGGAGCCATCCAGATATGTCGCGTAGCCGCCGAGATAAAAGCGCCAGCGGAAAATGCCTCTTTGTTCACGTAGGTGAAGGTGCGGTCGGCGGGTTTAAACTTGGCGACGATGCCCATGATTTCTTTCATGGCCTCGCCCTCCCCGCCCGGGGTGTCCATGTCGAGCACCAGCGCGGAGGCATTGTTTTCCATGGCATCCTTCACCCCACGGCGGACGATGTAGACCAAGCCTTTCTGGATCTCTTTCTGGATGGGGAGGACGTAGACAGGGCCGGGCACAGGTGTGGACCCAGAGTCCTCAGCTCGAAGGGGGATTGTGAGCGCCAAGAGCAGGAGAAATGGAATGCGCGCTGAAGGATTTGAACCTCCGACCAACTGCGTGTAAAGCAGCCGCTCTACCCCTGAGCTAAGCGCGCGAAAGAGAAAGAAAGCCATCGTTTCAAACTAGGACAAACGGGAGGGGATTCAATGGGGGTAACAGACGACCTGCCACACCCTTCCATCGGCCTCGGAAAAACAGACGACCGCCAAGGTGTAGTACTGGTCACCTTCAGGCACGTAAATAGCCACGTTCTCATAAAACCAGTCATGCCCACGGACGAAATTCGGCATCCGTCCGAAAGTTTGCAGAACCACGTCCCGGTTTTGCCCCACCAGAAGTTCGTGAAGCTGTTGGGGGGTATAGGTCGACGAGCCGTAGTAACTTTCCTGGGCGTGGGCCAAGACCGGAACGAGCGCCCAAACCATCCCCAAGGCGATCAAGCGGATTGAAATCATTCTGTTTTATCATCGTGGATTTGTGGAAAAGCGCCAGCTTCCCCTTGACCCTTTCGCGCGGGATTCTAACGAAAATTATGCGTTGGTTTCTTCTTTTTCTTGGGCTCGGCCTGGCACCCGGCATGGGTTCGGCCGCCGAGGAAAATCCAGAGGCCCATCTATTTGCTGGTGGGGCGGCGCCCATGAAGGGAGAGAACGGGAAGTGGGGGTTTCGTGCGCCGGACGGAGGTTGGCTGGTGGAGCCAAAATTTGCCGAAGTGAGGACATTTTCCGGGGAGCTGGCGGCCGTGCGGGAAGGGAATTCGTGGGGCTATCTTGGGCCGGATGGAAACTGGAAAATTCCCGCCCGTTTTTCTTGGGCCGGCGATTTTAACGAGGGCTTGGCACCAGCCAGCGAAGGCGACCGGCTGAGCGGAAAATTCGGCTATATTGACCGCCAAGGGCGTTGGGCCATCGAGGCTGAGTACGACTGGGCACGTCCCTTTCGGGAGGGTTTGGGCGGGGTGAAAGACGGATCAAAGTGGGGTTTCGTGGATAAAAAAGGGAAGTTGGTGGTGGAACCTGATTTTGACCAGATTGGATCATTTTCCGGAGGTTTGGCGCCGGTCCAGAAGTCGGGCCCGCCGGGGGATAAGGAGACCTGGGTTTACATCAAGCCCGATGGCACCCAGCCGTTCGAAAAAAAGTACGCCTGGGCCGGTGTGTTTTCCGATGGTCTGGCCCGGGTGCAGGTGGAAGACCGCATCACGGGAAAGTTCGGCTACATCGATGCCAAGGGGGCCATGGTCATCCAACCCAACTTTGAAGAGGCTTCGGATTTTCGAAACGGCAAGGCAACCGTCCGCTTGGACGGGAAAAGCCGGACCATTGATAAAAAGGGAAATCCCGTCGACTAGTGCGACTAGGGTTTTGCGGCGACAGGGGTGAGCTTGGGCTTGTCGCTCAGCCCCACTTTTTTCCGTAGTTTGGAAAGATTGGCCGCTTGATAAGGGTCGGAAGCCGGCAGAGCTGGATCCCCCTCCCAAGAGCTATCCACGCCTTGCTCCGGAGCGATCACCCGATTGCGGGCCTCGTCGGGTATGCTGTACCAACCCCGCGCATCGTCGTCCGGGTCTGCGGGGAGAAAAAGCCCTCCCGGGACTTTGACTGTGTCCGCCATCAGTTTGGCGATGAGGGGTTTTTCGTACAGGTAGTACGTTCCATCGTCGTCAGTCCCCAGGGGCTTATAAAGGCCTGCAGGGAATTCCTCGACTCCTCCGATTTGAAGTCCGCTGGCCCGAAGGGCGACCTCCAACTTCACGGCGGAGGTGTCCGGTTTGCAGGGATTTAGTTTTTGCGCAGGCAGGGAGCAGGGGAGCAGTACGGCCAAGCTTAGGGCCAATCGAATCATGCTTTGAGGATGACTTGCCTGGGCCGCTCGGCAATCCCAAGATCTCTGACATGATCGTGACTGCATCCGTTTTAACTGTGGGGATTGCTGTGACCTTGGCAGGACAGGTGGCCAGGCATAGGGTCCAGGATCCCCGTTTACCTTTTGCCGTGGGCCTCGCTTTGACTTTACTGGCGCCCACCTTCCTGATGGCGCTGGTGGTCGAAGTGATCCTCCTCTTTACGTGGAATCCGCTCAATTGGATGGAATAAGGGCAATTTCGCCCCCGCTCTGGCAAAAGTGCCGGAGCCTCTTAAGGTGATCTATGGAGTGGATCCGCTCGCTTGTTTTCATTGTTTTCCTTCACCAGGGCGCTCTGGCAACGGGATGGGCGGGAGTCAGGCGGGACGATGTCCCAGACTCCGAGTTCCTTAACCTGGCCGCCAGCGTTCTTTATGAATCGGTAGGAAAGTTTACCTATTCTGTCGGATCCTCATCCTATGTGGCATCTGGGGTTCTCATTTCCCCGGAATGGGTGCTAACGGCAGCCCACGTGACCGCGGGAGATAATTATCGGGGAGGTGGGGTCGGTGATCTTACTTTTAGTTTTGCGACAAGCGACGGAGTGTTTTCCTATGCGGCTTCTGAATGGTTGACCCATCCCGGGTGGGCCTCAACACAGGGAGATTTGGCGGCCGGATACGATATCGCGTTGGTCCGTTTAAGCACGCAAGTGAGCGCCATTCAGGCAGCCACACTTTACCTGCAAGATACCTTACAAATTCAGGCTGGCACCATCGTGGGGTACGGAGCCACGGGAGTGGGTTCGACCGGCTGGCAAAATGGATCCTCCGGGATCAAACGGGCGGGGCAAAACATGATCGAGGCGCAGGGTGACGGCATAACCCTTTCATCCAACATTCTTTTTGCGGACTTCGATAAACCAGGTGACCCGACGGAAAGTACCCTAGGTGCTGTTGCGCCCTTGGCTCTGGAATATCTTCCGGCGCCCGGGGATAGCGGAGGGGGCCTTTTTATTACACAAAATACACAGACTTTTTTGATCGGGGTGACTTCATTTCTTTGGGGATATTCGGACGGTGGCGCCAACTCTGACTATGGGGATTTAGCCGGGTTCACCAGTACCACGGCCTACGCAGGATGGATCAGTTCCGTTACGGGAATCCCCATTCCCGAGCCATCCACCCAAAGCCTATTTATCTTGGCTGCCTGCCTGTGGCGAAATCACCAAGGCCGGCCGAGACGATAGGTTGTCATAGGCTAGCTAAGGCTGTATTTTGCCTGTGGAACCCGGGCAGTCGCTCCCAGCCTTGGAAACAGGGTTGGGGGAGGAAAGTCCGGACACCACAGGATACTTTGCCCCGGGAAACCGGGGGCGGTTCCGGGGCGACCCGGAACTGACGGAAAGTGTCACAGAAAATAGACCGCCCGACGTCGCGCGAACTCTAACGGGGCGCGCGATGAAGGGTAAGGGTGAAACAGTGGGGTAAGAGCCCACTCCTTGGCCGGGCAACCGGCGAAGGGACAAACCCCGAAGGGTGCAAGGCCGAGCAGGGGAGACGGGTGATCCGCCCGTTCCACGCAAGTGGAACATCCCCGGGTTGGAGCCGCACCGCAGGCCGCTTCGGCGGTCGGCGGAGTTCGCTGTGAGGCGGGCTAGAGAAATGGCTGCCAAGCCGCCGGAGAAATCCGGCGGGGTCCAGAATCCGGCTTATGGGTTCCGCGGAACGAGGGCCGGGCGGGGAATGCCGCCCGGCCTTCGCCTTTTCAGGAGGTTTGCTGGTAAGCCGCCTCAACGCGGTCAGCCACGTCGCGGTACTGGCTATCGATTTCGTAGATTTTCTTAAATTCGTCCAGTGCCTCCGCCTTTTTCCCCATCTCCTCCAAGGCGATCCCCAGGGAGTAAATCGCGTCTTTCTTAGTGGCGTCCATGGCCACGATTTCCGAAGCGGCGCTGGCATACTGCTTGGCGGCAAGGTCAAGCATGCTGCGGCGGTGGTAAGACTTCCCGAGCAAAATCAGGGCCTTGTGGCGAACGGAGGGCTGCCGCAAGGCCTGCTGAAGTTCCGGTACCGCCTCCTTATAGAGGGCGTTGTCGACCAGAGCTTCCCCGAGCTCGAAACGGTAGTTGAGATCATTGGGGTAACGGGTAACCCGCTCACGGGCACTTTCCAGGGTGATCGACTTCCGGCGGCCTTCAATTTCTTCCAAAACGGCAGGATCGCCCCCGGAGGCGCGGGCCTGCTCCATTTCCGTTTCCAGTTGCTGGAGGCGAAGGCGAAACACGTTTTTTTCCAAAACCGGGTCGGACTTCTGGGTCAAATCGTAGGCAAACTGGAACCATTGGAGGGCGTGGTCGAAAGACCCCTGAGCCTCGCAAAGTTCCGCGATCTGCTTGGCGAGATTGACGTTTTGCGGCTCTTTTTCGAACTGGGCGTGAAGCCTGCCCAACTGCTCGGCGATTGCTTCGGTGGTTTTAACCACCTTGCCGGCGGATTCAAGCGCGAGGGACTCCTCCTTGCTTTTGAGAGAGTCGCGAAAATCAGAAGACTTTTCCCACCCACCCTCCTGGGAGGCCACCAGGGCACTGGCATCCTTCATGCCCTTGAGGGCTTCCCCGTCGGCAGGATTGATGTTGAGGATGGCCTGGTACGTGTCGCGCGCCTTGGACATCTGCTTTGCAGCTATGTAGGCCCGGGCAAGTCCATGAAGATTGGCGGTGTCTTGCGGTTTGGCGATCCGCACGGTTTCGTAGGCAAAGATGGCCGTGCCCGGCAGGTCGTTGCCGAGAGCAAGCTCAGCGAGGGTGCCGTTGGCCTGGGCGTTGGTGGGATCGATCGCCAGGGCCTCCTCCACTTTGACCAGAGCCGCGCCGAGGTTTTTGCCCGCGGAGGCCTTGGCCTGCAGGAGATAAGGAGCAACCTTCACCCCGGCCATGCCTTTTTCAAGAGCCGAGGCCCCTTTCGCCTTGGCGATTTGGGCGGCCCGCAGAACCTTTCGCCCCTCAAGAAATGCCGGCTGCGCTTCCAGAATCGGGGGCACCAGCATGAGAATATAATCCCAGTTCTGTCGGGAGAGGGCGTCCTTGGCCTTGCGGAAAGAGTCCGCCTGAGGTCCCGTGAGCTGGCTGGAAGAAATCTCCGGCATAACAAGAAACCTTATCCAAAAAGGGGGGATCTCCAAAACCAAAAAGGGGCGGTGGATTTCCTTGCCCTTTTCCGTCTCTTCGCCCATCCCGAAAGGATGATCGAGGTTATTCTGGCGCTTGCGGCAGGCTTTTTCCTGGGATCGCTGCCTTGTGGCTATTGGCTGGCCCGGGCCAAAGGGGTGAACATCCAAAAAAGGGGAAGTGGCAACATCGGTGCCACCAACGTGGGGCGGGTGCTGGGGAGATCGTGGGGGTATTTGGTCTTCGCTCTGGACGCCTTGAAGGGATGGTTAGCCGTGTGGTTGGCAAGGGACTTTCTCCAGGCGGGTGACACCTGGACAGTGGGGGCTGGATTGGCGGCCGTGGCTGGTCATGTTTTTTCGCCATGGCTGAACTTTAAGGGGGGCAAGGGAGTGGCCACCTCCGCCGGAGTCCTGCTGGGTCTGGCCCCGGCGGCGCTTTTTTGGGCCGCCGGTCTGTGGGGTGTGACCTTTGTGGTGAAAAGAACGGTTTCCATCGCCTCTTTAGCGTCGGCGACGGCTTTTCCCCTTTTGGTCCTTTGGTTGGAGCCGGGACGGCCGGCCCTGCAGTTTGCCGCCTGGGCCCTGGCGGCACTTGTTTGGTACCGGCATCGCGACAACCTGCAGCGCCTGCGCCAGGGGGTGGAAAACACTTTCGATCTTGAGAGGTCCGGCAAAAAGAAGAGAAAAAAGAAGAAATGAGGATCGTGGTTCTGGGGAAGGGGGCTTGGGGTGGTGCGGTGGGTGATTGGATCCGCGAACGCGGACATCAGGTGGCTTGGGTGGAGCAGAACGATGTCCGCATGCCGGGGCCGGCAGACATGATTTTTCTGGCTGTGCCGACGCAAGCGGTGCGGGAGTGTCTGAGAACCTTGGGCCCCCAGAACGCGCCCGTGGTCAGCCTCAGCAAAGGTGTTGAGATTGAGACAGGAAAAAGGATCAGCGAGATCGTTAAGGAGCTCTGGCCCAAGGCTCCGGTGGCGGCTGTGTCCGGTCCAAGCCTGGCGGGCGAACTGGTGAACAGGGTTCCTACGGCGGTGGTAGCGGCCGCGGAAAACGAGTCATTGGCCGAAGAGGTGCAAAAGATCATGCACGGCCCGAGCTTTCGCGTGTATCGGACCACGGATTTGGCGGGCGTGGAGTGGGGTGGAGCGTTGAAGAATGTATATGCCCTGGCGGCGGGAATGTGTGCCGGCCTCGGGCTGGGAGAAAACAGTCTGGCCGGACTTTTGACCCGCTCCTTGCGTGAGATGGTGCGGGTGGCTGTCCAGCTGGGAGCCAGAGAGGAAACCTTGTACGGATTGAGCGGGGTGGGGGATCTGATGCTGACTTCTTACAGTCGGGCGAGCCGAAACCGAAGGGCAGGGGAGCGGTTGGGGGCGGGGGACAAGCTGGAGAAGGTTTTGGCCGCCTTGGAAGGGGTTTGTGAAGGGGTCCCCACGACGGAAGCCCTGCACAGGATTGAGGCAAAGCGAAAGGTGGAGGCACCGGTCGCGGATCAGCTTTATGCGGTGCTCTTTCAGGGCAAACCACCGAAGGCGGCCCTCCAGGCGTTGTTGGAAAGGGATCCCAAGGCGGAGATGGTTTAGGCAGATTCCGGTTCGACGGAGGCCCCGGAAGAGGGAATATTACCTCTCTTCATGAAGGTTGGAAAATGGCTGCACACCCGGTTCCGGGTTCAGGATCTCGAAAAAAACCTCCATTTTTATAAGGAGGTTTTGGGTCTCAAGGAGTTATCCAAAAGCACCTCGCCGAGGGGTAGTACCCTTGTTTTTCTCCAGTCCGAAGCCGGCGGGGAGATGTTGGAACTCTGCCACTATCCCGCATCCGGACCGGTGAATTGTCCGGCGGATCTGGTCCACTTGGCCTTTGAGGTGGAGGATCTGGAGACCTTCGGAAAGCACGCCTCGGCCTTGGGTTACCCATGGACCGACGGTCCCACCACCACCTCCAAAGGAACACGATTCGCTTTTGTGGATGCCCCGGAGGGCTACGAGGTGGAGATCATCGAAAAAGGAAAAAAATAATATGACCAGCCGGCCCCTCATTATCGCTCCGTCCGTGCTGGCCGCTGACCTTGGGCGGATTGACGAGGAGGCCGAGCGAATCAAAGCCAGCGGGGCGGAGTGGGTTCATATCGACGTGATGGATGGGCATTTCGTTCCCAACATTTCCTTTGGCACAAATATGGTTCGCGCCCTCCGAAAGGTGATGGGGGATGTGACGCTCGATGTGCACCTAATGATCGAGCAGCCGGACCGGTATGCGCGGGACTTTGTGGAGGCGGGGGCGGACTGCCTGAACGTCCATCTGGAAGCCCGGCACACGGTTTCCCGGACGTTGGATCAGATCCGAGAAATGGGCTGCCGGGTGGGGTTGGCCATCAATCCGCCGACCCTTTTGAAGCACGCCGTTCCCCTGTTGCCCAAAATCCAGCAACTCCTGCTCATGACGGTCAACCCGGGATTTGGGGGCCAGGCCTTCCTTTCCGAAGTGTTGCCCAAGATCCGGGAAGCCCGGGAAATCATCCTGCGCCAAAATTACGATGTGGACATCACCGTGGACGGGGGGATCAGCGAGGATACAGCCCGCTCGTGTGTGGGCGCGGGGGCCAATATTTTGGTGGCAGGAACGGCGCTTTTTCGTCAACCGGATCTGACCCAGGCGGTGGCGAACTTGAGGAGTTCCGCCCAATCCGCCACTGTCTCGGGCTAGGCTCGGATTCATTCGTCCATGGATCCCAAGCTCATCCGCAACTTCTGCATCATTGCCCACGTCGACCATGGGAAGACTACGCTTTCCGACCGACTCCTCCAGGCCACTGGAGCGATCGCCGAGCGGGATATGCAGGCCCAGTTACTCGATTCCATGGATCTTGAACGGGAGCGCGGCATCACGATTAAAGCTCACCCTGTCACCCTTAACTACACGGCCAAGGACGGTCAAAAGTATCGCCTAAACCTCATCGACACCCCGGGACACGTTGATTTTGCCTACGAAGTTTCGCGATCCCTGGCTGCCTGTGAAGGCGCTCTTTTGGTGGTGGATGCCGCCCAAGGTGTCGAAGCCCAGACCGTGGCCAATGTGCACTTGGCCAACAAAGAAGGCCTGACCCTGATCCCGGTGATCAACAAGATCGATCTTCCGTCTTCGGACATTCCCGGAGTAAAGCGGCAGCTCGAGGAAATTCTGGCCATACCGGCCGAGGAGGCAATTCTGGTCAGCGCCAAAACGGGGCAGGGGATCGGGGAGGTACTGGAGGCGATCATTCACCGCCTGCCGATGCCCAAGGGAACCAACGGGGAAGAGTTGAAGGCGCTGGTCTTCGACAGCGTTTTCGACACGTTCCGCGGGGTGATCGCCTACGTTCGGGTGATCTCCGGGGAAATCACCCCGGGCACGCCGATTCAATTGATGCAGAGCGGGCGAAAATACGAAACCAAGGAGGTGGGGATCTTCACGCCGAAGCTAACCCCGGGAAAGCGCCTGGGTCCGGGAGATACCGGGTATCTGGTTGCGAATCTCAAGACCACCGCGGAAATCGACATTGGGGACACGATCACCCATGCCTTGAAGCCGGCCAAGGAGGCTCTGGCGGGGTTTCGCAAGGTGCAGCCAATGGTGTTTTCCGGGATTTATCCCATCAATTCCGCCGATTTTGAAAAACTCAAGCTGGCTCTGGGGAAACTCCAGATCAACGATTCGGCTCTGGTGTACACCCCGGAAAGTTCGCCGGCCCTCGGCTTTGGCTTCCGGTGTGGATTTTTAGGGCTCCTGCACATGGAGATCGTCCAGGAGCGGTTGGCGCGGGAATTCGACATGGAGGTGATCTCCACTTATCCGAGCGTCATCTATGAGGTACACCTGACGAATGGTAAGGTGATGAACGTGGAGAACCCGGTCCAGATGCCCGACCCTAGTATCATCGAGGAGATTCGGGAGCCGATGGTGACGGTCTTTCTGCTTTGCCCCAACGAGAACATTGGGGACTTGGTGGCGATGGTGAGGGAGAAGAGGGGGGATGTGCAGAAGACCGAGTCCCTCGACGCCAAGCGGGTGATGTTGACGACCGAAATTCCCCTCAATGAGATCCTGGTGGATTTCAGCGACCGCATTAAATCCATCACCCGGGGCTACGGCTCGATGGACTACGAGCACGGTCCCTATCGTGCCAACGATCTGGTGAAACTGGAAATCCTGGTCAACGGCGAGCCGATGGATGCCTTTTCCTGCATCGTGCACCGCGATAAGGCCGCCTCGCGGGGAAGGGTCCTGACGGCCAAGCTGAAGGAGGTGATCCCACCCCAGTTGTTCAAGGTGGCCCTGCAGGCGGCCATTGGCGGCAAAGTGGTGGCCAGGGAAGACGTGAAGAGTTTCGGTAAAAATGTGACGGCCAAGTGCTACGGCGGCGATATCACCCGCAAGCGGAAGTTGTTGGAGAAGCAGAAAGAGGGCAAAAAACGGATGAAGCAGTTCGGCAAGGTGGACATCCCGCAAGAAGCCTTTCTGCAGGTTTTAAAGGCTTTCGGAGACTAGGATGCCATTTTTCGGACAAGCGCGGGCTGAGCGGAAGCATCTCAGGGCCATTGAGCATTTTTTAGGAAAACGGATCCGGTATGGGCGGGATGTTTTACCGGAAAAGACCCTCAGTCGTCTGCGGGAGGCCCGTCAGATGGCCAGAGAGGCCCTGGGGTGGACCGTGGCAGGGGAGAAAAGAGAGGAGGCCCTGAAAAGACTGGAGGCTCAGTACGGGGATCTGTTGCGAACCGACAAACACCACGGGCGGCGCGAAAACGCGGAAGTGGCGCTGGTGGCCATCGCGCTGGCCCTGGGGGTTAGGGCATATTTTCTGCAGCCCTTCAAAATTCCCACCCATTCCATGCGGCCCACGCTTTTGGGAATTCTCAACGAGCCGGAGAGTCGCCCGCCACCGTCCTGGCCCGTCCGGATTTTTGACCTGGTCTGGCACGGTCAGGGTTGGCACCGCGCTGTCGCGCCGCAAGACGCAACCATCGCCTCTGTCCGCGAGGGGAAACTTTTTGGGATACTTCCGTGGACCACCACCGAAATTGTGGCGGATCGATGGACGGAGAGCGTTTGGACCGGATTGCAACAGGCACGCGAAGGCGGAATGAAAGTAAGGGCCGGGGACCGGGTCCTGGCCGGCGAGGTGTTGGCGAATTTCAGTTCGGCCAGTGGGGACCATCTTTTCGTGAACAAGGTGATTTATCAGCTCCGCAAACCACTAAGGGGTGAGACGTTTGTCTTTACGACCGATGGGATTGAGGGGATCGAATCCGGGCTGCGTCTGCGCGGGATTGAGGGATCCCAATATTATATCAAGCGTTGTGTGGCGTTGGGCGGAGACCGGCTTCAGGTCAGGCCGCCGCAGTTATGGATCAATGGTCAGGCAGCCCAGGATTGGGCCTGTCAGCGTGTGGCGGCCCAGAAAGACGGCTATACGGGATACACCCTTGGGCCGACCTTTTTGACCAACCCTGAGGACTCCTACCAGGTTCCGTACAAGGATTATTGGGCGATGGGCGACAATAGTCCGAACAGCTTTGACAGCCGTGGCTGGGGTGCGGTTCCAGCCCGAAATCTGGTTGGTAAAGGGGCTTTTGTTTACTGGCCGTTCTCCAGGCGATGGGGGTTGATTCATTAAGATTTCTTCGGCCTTAGTGAAGGGACACGCGGGAAATGGGAAGACTGATCTAGAGCACGGATTCACAAAGACCGAGGCCAAGGATCGTTATATTTGTCGCACAATAAATATTGTATTAAATAGGCTTTTTCGCTCGCGATAAGGTTAATAGCTTGCTGATTCTTGGCTTAAGCTTAGCCACTGCCCTCGCCCGGTGGCTGATCCGATGTTTGAGGGCTGCTGGAAGCTGTCCAAAGGTTCTGGCAAAGCCTCTTGGCTGAAAGATGGAATCATATCCAAAGCCTCTGCTCCCCATCTCGTTACGGGTAATCCGGCCCCAAACCCGGCCCGAGACAGAAGCTAAAACAGCCCCGTTTTCAGCGATGACCAGAAACGCTTCAAAATAAGCCATCCGAAGGGGTCCGGATCTGGCCTTGAGAAGCCTCAATAGTTTGATCCGGTTGGACTGGTCAGTAGCCCGGGCCCCGGAAAAGCGGGCCGAATAGACCCCCGGACGACCCCCAAGCGATGGGACGACCAGACCGCTGTCGTCGGCCAAAATGGGATGGTTCGGAATGGCTCGGCTCAGGGCGCAGGCCTTGATGCGGGCATTGGCGGCGAAAGTTTTTCCTGTTTCCCTGATTTTTGGAAATTCTGGCAGGCTGTGGAGGTCGTGGACGCGGCAGACGCCGCGGAGCAGTTGTGAGAATTCGCGGGTTTTGCCCCGATTGCGGGTGGCAATCCAGAGAACAGGTTTACGAGCCGAAGTTCGACTTGGCATGGGGGTTGGCGTTTACTATCGCGCCTTCGAGACAATGCCAATCCGCGCCCCATACCCCTTCGCCGAGATTGAGCCCCGCTGGCAAGCCAGATGGGCCAAGGAGCGCTGCTTTCGGGCGGCCCAACCGGGTGAACCGGGTTCGGAAAAGCCCAAAGCCTACGTCTTGGACATGTTCCCCTACCCCTCTGCTGCGGGTCTGCATGTTGGGCACCTGGAGGGGTATACTGCCACCGACATCGTGGCCCGGTACCGACGAATGTGCGGGATGAATGTCCTTCATCCAATGGGTTGGGATGCCTTTGGGCTGCCGGCTGAACAGCACGCGGTGCAAACCGGAACACATCCGCGTGTGACCACGGCCAAAAACATCGACAATTTCCGGCGCCAGATTCAGGCGATGGGCTTCAGTTATGACTGGGACCGTGAGATCGACACCACCGATCCGAGGTATTTCCGGTGGACCCAGTGGATTTTCCTCAAACTCTACGAAAAGGGCCTGGCCTATGTGGCGGAGGCGCCGGTCTGGTACTGCCCTGCCCTGGGCACCGTGCTGGCCAATGAGGAGGTGTTGACGACTCCCGAAGGTCCCCGTTCAGAACGCGGTAGCCATCCCGTGGAGCGGCGCCCCATGAGGCAGTGGATGCTTAAAATCACCGCCTACGCGGAGCGCCTGTTGAAGGATTTGGATCTCCTGGAATGGCCGGAATCGCTCAAGGAAATGCAGCGGAACTGGATCGGCAAAAGCGAGGGTGCTGAGGTCGTTTTTGCCGTGGACGGCTCTGAAAAGAAAATCCCGGTCTACACGACACGCCCCGACACCCTCTTTGGCGCTACGTATGTGGTGCTGGCTCCGGAACACCCGCTAGTTCCCGCCTTGGCCTCCCCCACCCAAAAGGCGGTGGTGGAAAAGTACCGGCGGGAGAGTTCTTCCAAGAGCGACCTGGAGCGGACGGAATTGGCGAAGAAAAAGACCGGGGTGCCTTTGGGGGCCAGTGTGGTGAATCCGGTCAACGGGGAAAAAATCCCGGTCTGGGTGGCCGACTATGTCTTGGCCTCCTACGGAACCGGGGCCGTCATGGCGGTACCGGCTCACGACGAGAGGGATTTTGAATTCGCCCAGGAGCACCGCTTGCCGGTTCGCAAGGTCATCCAGCCGGAATCCGGTCCCGGCCCAGAATGCTTCACGGAAGACGGCCTGAATTTCCATTCCGGCTTTCTGGACGGCCTTCGGACGCCGCAAGCCAAGGCGGTCATGGCTGACTGGCTGGAAAAACATGGGCATGGCCAACGCCAGGTCCGCTACAAGCTACGGGATTGGTTGTTTTCCCGGCAACGTTACTGGGGCGAACCCTTTCCTATTGTCTGGAAGGGGGAGCAACATGCGCCTTTGCCGGAAAAAGAACTCCCCCTCACCTTGCCTGAGCTGGCGGATTTCCAACCCACACCCTCCGGCGAGCCACCCTTGGGCAAGGCGGAAACATGGAAAAAACTTCCCGACGGCAGGACACGCGAATTAAACACCATGCCTCAATGGGCCGGCTCCTGCTGGTATTACCTTCGTTTCTGTGACCCGGGGAACGATCGGCGGCCGTGGAGTGAGGAGGCGGAAAAGTACTGGATGTCCGGCGGAGGCGTGGATCTGTATGTGGGCGGAGCCGAACACGCCGTCCTGCATCTTTTGTACGCCCGTTTCTGGCACAAGGTGCTTTTCGACCTAAAACTGGTTTCTCACCCCGAACCGTTCCGGAAGCTGGTGAATCAGGGGATTATCCTTGGGGAGGACAATCGCAAAATGTCGAAATCGATCGGCAACGTGGTGAATCCCGACGAGGTGATTCGCGAACACGGGGCGGACGCCCTGCGGGTGTTTGAAATGTTTCTGGGTCCTCTCGAGCAGATGAAACCCTGGAGCTCCCAAGGCATGGAGGGTTCCGTCCGGTTTTTGGCCCGGACGTGGAGACTGGCCTGCGAAGAGACGGAATCAGGCGATTGGATTCCCTCCCCTTCCTTGGTTGAGGAGAAGCCAGGTGCGGAGACCATGCGTGCCCTGGCCAAAGCGACGGCCAAGGTCACGGAGGACCTGGAGAAACTGCAATTCAATACCGCCATCTCGGCGCTGATGGTGTTGGTCAATCACCTGACTGGCCTGGAAAAGCGACCCAAGGCGGCCGTGCTGCAATTGGCGCGATTACTGGCGCCCTTTGCCCCTCATCTGGCGGAGGAAGTCCACGCCAGATTGGGAGGGGCAGGTCTGGTCAGTTTGGCGACCTGGCCGACCTATCGGCCCGAAGATCTGGAGGAAGATTCGGTGGAGTTGGCCGTTCAGGTAAACAGCAAGCTGCGGGGGCGAATCACAGTGCCCAGCAAGGCATCCAGGGAAGAAATTGAAGTCCAGGTTCGTCGGCACGCCGATTTTTCAACCTGGTGCGGCGGGAAAACCATCCAAAAGACAATTGTGGTTCCTGGCAGGATCGTGAACCTGATTCTCGGGTGAAGGCTTTTGGGTTAAGACGGCGGGAGAGAAAAATTCTCCTAGGCATCGGGCTGTTGGTAATTGTGATTTCCCTTGTAAAATTCTTTACCCATCTTGAGTGACCCATGGACTTTTCGCCATCCATCCGCCATAATTCAGCCATGGGCCATCTCACGATGGATCAGGCAATCGCTAAGCTCCGGGAGGAAAATCCTAAGTTCGCCCCGGCGTCCTATCATTTTATCCGCCGTTCCCTCGATCATTCTCTCCGAAAATTTAAGCGGATGGATTCGGACAGCCCTGCGCACGTTAGTGGCAAGGAGTTGCTGGAGGGCTTTCGGGATCTGGCGCTCTCGGAGTACGGTCCCCTGGCCAAAACCGTGCTCGAGGATTGGGGTATCACCCGCTGCTCCGAAGTTGGGGAGATTGTTTTCCAGTTGGTGAGCCTTGGAGTGCTGGGCAAAAACGAGAATGACCGGATCGACGACTTTGAGGAACTTTGGTCTTTTGCCGAAGCTTTTGAAGTTCCCTTCCGGCCTCATCCATCCCAAACGCTCGTCAAAAAGGCGGCTGGGCGTGCCCACTCCCCTGCCCCGAGCAAGGGGAACCGGAAGCGATCCAACCAACCGACGGCTCCCTCCGAAGCCGAGTAGCCACCCGAGATACTGCCATGGCCGAGATCCAAAAAACCAACCCGGCGGCCAGCACTGAAACGACGAGGAAGTTCGTCCAGTTCATCATGGTCCAGGCCCAGAACATCCTTTACGTTCTGGGCCGGATTCCCACGCCGGAGGGGGAACGCCTCCCTCCCAACCTCCAGGCCGCGAAAATGATGATCGACCATCTCGATCTGATTGCTCTTAAGACCCACGGCAATCTTAATCCCCAGGAAGAAAAAATCCTCAAAGAAGCCCTCCAGCAGGTCCAGATGGCCTTTGTTGAAGCCAGTGGGGGCACGCCCCCTTCCATGATGCCCGACCGCGGCCCCCAGATGGAAATGCCGGATCTTGAGGAAGAAGATCTGGGGCCGGAACCTTCCGGAGCCCGGGAAAACTCCGCGGCTAGCACCGCCCCCTCCCCTGCCAGCAAAAAAGATCCCGACGAGGACAAAAAGAAGTTTTTTAAAAGCTACGGCTAATCCGGGATTTACCGTCCGGGAGGCGTGCCGAAAATTGATTTTAAAACTTGGCCGGCAGCCCCGGCCGGGGTGCTGGGATCGGTGTTTCCCGTAGCCTTCTGCAGGATATCGATTCCCGTTCGCACGGCTGTCCGGGTCAGGGCGGCGCTTAATTTGGCCTGAAGATCATTTTGCGGGCGCTCCAAGGTGCCCGAGAGATTGACCGTTTCGTAGGTATATCCTCCCTCGGTCCTTCGGAAACATTCGCCCCCCGTGAGTCCGTTGACTTTGGAGCCCAGCCCCTGGTCGAGGCCCAGCAGAATTTGCCCGTTGAGACTGCTGCCTTGCACGCGAATCTGTCCATTCACCCGCAGGAGGCCGGGTGCCTCGGCGACGATACGGCTGACGTTATAAAGCCCGGGCTGCATCGACCATTGGGCCTGCGCCGTGGTTAGGGGGGCGCCTTTTTGGAGCCGGGTGTCCCCAGTCAGAATCCCCAGCAAACTAAGGACGGTCTGAGAATCCCGGCCGGGCTCCAGCCGGGCTCCCACCAGCCGAACCTGGCCCTGCCCCACCGGCCCCTCGGGGCGCAACTCCTGCAGGACGAATTCCCCCGACATTCGCGCGGGAATTTCAAACAGTCCCACACCGATTTTCCCTCCAGGAATGGACCAGTTTTCCCAAGTAGCCTTGGCTTGGGCTCGAGGCGGAGAACCGGCCGTATATTCGCCAGAAAGACGCAATGACCCACCTTGAGGTGAGCTGAGCTGCATTGATCTCAAAAAAAGGGTCGGAGACGTGTAATGGCCTTCGGCAGTCTGCAGCTGGACCGGGCCCAACCAGGTCAGTGGATTTAGAATTTCCCCTCCCCGCAGTTGGAAATCCGTCCGTGCTTTGCCGGGTTGAGCGGAGATCCGAATTCCCTTTACCCCCCATCCGGATGTGGCGACGCCGGGATCCACCCGCAAGGATCCGATCTCGACCGAACCCACCTGAACCTCGCGGAATAGGTCGGACGAGCCTGAGGTAGCGGCTGGGACCATGGGAGATTCCGATGGTAATGCGACTCCCGGTCGGGCGCCGGGAATGAGGCGCAGGTTTTCTACGGAGATTTCCGAAAAACGGAGGATGCGGTCCAAAAGAAGGCGCGGGGAGATCCCGGTCCGGATGTTCTCTATTTCCCACCGCCAAGCCCCGGGGGCATCCGGCCGGCTGAAAAACCCTGCCGAGGAAACCGAAAAAGAATACCATTGCAGGGGTTGAAGCTCCCCGTCTGTCTGTAAAAGCATGGAGATTTGGCGGGAGGCGAGTCTCCTGAAGTCATCTCCCCCCAGCCATTTCTGGATCCAGCCCGGAAGAAAAAGAAGGGTGAATCCGGACACGACCGCCAGAAGGGCGGCCGCCCCCGCGCCCCAAAGAAAGAAACGCCCAAGGCGGGAACGTCCGGCCATTCCACAATCTACATGGCGGAAGATTGGAAATCATCAGGAATTTCCACAACTTTCGGTGGAAAAATTCAAAAGATGTGCTTGTTTTGTAGAATGAAACGGATGGGTTGTTTATCGTGGTTGCTTTTTTTTGCCAGTCCGCTGATCGCGGCGGAAAAAGGCACGGCAAATTTTTACCAGAGCGCGCCCCAGGAGTATCTGGGCAAGGAGATACGTTTGCGGGTTTCGGCCGTAACCCCTGTTCCCGAGCTTACGGCGGTCGATCAAGGTTTTGTCTGGATGGAGGCCGTCACCGGTAAACCAACCAAGGAAGAAGGCCGCATCCTCCTGAGAGTCCCGGAGGTCGATTCTGCCAAACTGGCGAAATCCATGAATCATTCTTCCTCTTCCGGTCGATGGCTGGAGGGTGTTTTTGCAGGCCATGAATCGGGGGCCATTCTTCCCACAAAAATCAAGGAAAGAGCCCCTTACTATATCCAGGTCTCTTCGGCGGCATCCTCAAAAGATGCGCTGGAGGATGTGGAAACCGCCTCTGGCTCCTTGGTGCTCACGCCCAAAGCCAAAGAACCCCAAAAGCCGCAGGTGCCGGCGTCAGCTCCGGGTCCGGTCACCAAGGCAGCTGCCCCTGCTCTCAAGGAGCCGGAAGGACCCAAAGCGGTTTTGATCCGCACCAAAACCGGTGAACCGCTGCAACTGCGGACTGCGAAGTCCGTGAAGATGGAGGCTGACTTTTGTGAGATCGTCGACCAGAACGGCAAGCTCTCTTTGGTGGGGAAACCGTTGGTGGCCGCCATTCTGCCCTTGCCCAAAGACGGGGCGAATCCTACCCGGGAGGAAGCGGAGGCGGCTCTGCGGCTGTACGCAGAAAAAACCAGAAACCTGCCGGAAGCGGGCGTTCTTTTGGCGGAGGCCAAGGCCTCGTGGGAAAAATTTGCCGGTGCCCCAGCGACAGTCACCGCCAGTTCGCCCTTGCCTGAGCTTGAGGATGTGGAGACCGCTGCCGGCGTGGAAGAATCCGCGGTTGAGTCCGGCTACCCTGCCTGGTTTGTTTGGTCGACGGTTTTCGCCACTCTTGCTCTCGTGGTCCTTGGGTGGATGTGGTCCCGCCCGCGTTCTACTCCCGCCTAGGACGGCGGCGTTCATTCCCCGGGTTTTTGCGGGAGCCTCCCTGCCGGTCCTGTCTTCCCCTCCAGATCCACCGCAACGGGGATCCTCCCAATGGGAAGGCCTCCCTCACTCTCGCGCCGAGGTACCGTTCGTAATCCTGGTTCATGAGGGCGGGTTGATTGACAAACCCGAGGATGGTTGGAATCGACCCCTCGATTTGTGTTGCATAATAGATTTTGAGGCGGCGACCGGATTTGGACGGGGGCGCCTTGCGCTCCATGGCGTTGAAAAGAACCCGGTTCAACTCGCCCGTCCCCATCTTCATGGATCGAGCCTTTACCATGACCGCCACGGCCTGACCCAGCCGGTCCAGCCCGGTTCCCCGCACGGAACTCAGAAAAACCACCGGAACATCAGGTAAAAAGAACAGGGCCTTGCGTAGGGCCTTTTCGTACTCCACCTGAAAATTCTTCCCGCGAGTCTCCGCGCCTGCCTGCCGAACCAAATCCCACTTGGTCACGACGACCACGCAGGGTCGTTGGGCTTTCTGAACCAGGCCGGCGACCTTCTTTTCCACAAGTCCCACCCCCTCCACCGCATCTACGGCCAAAAGGGCCAAATGACAGCGGTCGATTGCATGGGCGGTCCGTCCCCCCATGATCTGCTCCAAGGGGTCATGGACCCTTCGCTTTTGACGGAGTCCGGCTGTGTCAATGAAGGTGACGGGTAGCCCCGAGATTTCTGCTTCCACATCCACGGCATCCCGGGTCGTTCCAGCCAACGGGTTCACCATGGTGCGTGCCTCCCCAACCCAGGCATTGATAAGGGAAGATTTTCCGGCGTTCGGGCGGCCGACCACGGCTAATCGGGTCCGCTCGATTTTCACCGGACTCTCCACAGGCCAAGTTGTGCCAATTTCCTCCAGGAGGGTCTCGGTGCCTAATCCGTGTTCCGCCGACACGCGATACCCTTTCCCGAAGCCCAGTTTCACGAACTCCCCTGATCTCCCCTCCTCGGCTCCGGGATCCATCTTGTTGATCACGAGTGAAACGGCGACCCCGGCTCGGCGAAGCCTCTTGGCCACTTCGGTATCCAACACCTGAAGACCTTCCCGGCCATCCACCACCAGGAGAACCCGAGAAGCAGCCGCAATCGCCAGATCCGCCTCTCTTTCCACCGCCTCCTCCAGGCCGGAGCCGTCCTCCAGTCCCAATCCCCCGGTGTCGATCAAGGTAAAGGGCCGACCCCGCCAATTCGCGTCAGCGACCAACCGATCCCGGGTCACTCCGGGACGGTCAAACACCAAGGCAATTTTTCTCCCGCAGATCCGGTTAAAGAGGGCGCTTTTGCCAACATTGGGGCGGCCCACGATGGCCACCACCGGAACCTTGGGATCAACCCCGGCCAGGTTCGCCATAACTGCTCGCGTGCAGAAGCTTCCAGCCCCGGGTCAGATAAACCCCCAAGGAAATCAGGGTCATCAGTCCGGCTAGAAACAGAAAAACCCTGGCCAAAGGGTGGGCCGGCAGCAAGAGACCCAGAGCCACCACCGCAATCTGCAGAAAAGTGCAGACCTTTCCGGTCCAATGGGGACGGACGAAATGATAATTATGAAGGAGCGTCCCGACCAAAACCGTGCCGGCCACCAGAATGAGGTCGCGGCTGACCACGAGAATAGGAAACCAAGTCGGTAGTTTTCCCAGCCCATCGACCCCAACCATGCCGAGCAGCACTATAGAGGTGACCAAGAGCAGTTTGTCTGCCACGGGATCAAGAATCCTTCCCAGCTGGCTTTTTTGTCCAAAATGCCGGGCGACCCATCCGTCGATTCCGTCGGAAATCGCCGCCACGGCAAAAATAATCACTGCCGCCCAATACCAGCCGGAACCGGTGTAGCCTTCGGCATGGCTTTCGTTGTGATAAAGAATCGTCCAGACAAAAAGCGGCACCAATAGAATCCGAAGGAGAGTAATGCTGTTGGCCAGCGTCATGCCACGGCCAGCCGACCTGCGGTCAGCTCCTTCCGGGTGCGCTCCAAACGAGCCACCACCCGATTCTTCCCGAGCGCTGCCAAAAGACCAAAAAGGGATGGGCCGACCGTACGTCCGGAAACGGCCGCGCGAGCCAAATGGATGATCTTGGCCGGTTTGGCCCCCACCTCCTCCGCCACTTTTTTACAGGCGGCCTCAACCGAGACCTCATCCCAGGAGCCGGAAAGTGACCCCAGTGAAGAAAAAAGGGCCGAGAGCCACTGACCCGCCTCCGGAGCCCCCAGTTGCTTCTTTTTGGCTTCATCACTGTATTCGAATGCGTCTCCGAGGTAGGGATCAAGCCACTCCGCCATTTCCCTTCCTGTTCGCACCTTTTCACGGATTAAAGGCAGTAGGCCCTGAGCCAACGCGGGGTCCATCTGGGCGATCCCGGGTCGCATACGTTGCAGATACTGGCCGGCAAATCCCTTGAAATCCTCATCGGACAAGGAGCGCCAATACTCCCCGTTCATCCAGTAGAGTTTGTCGCTGTCAAAGCGGGCGTTGCTCCGGTTGATATTGGGCAGGTCGAAGCGCTGGATGAGGTCCGCGATCGGCAGAATCTCCTGATTTTCTCCGGGAGACCAACCCAAAAGACAGAGGTAGTTCCGGACCGCGCCGGGCAAGTAGCCTGCCTCCTCATAAAAACCTAGAGCCGCTCCTTCGTCGCGTTTACTCATCTTGGATCCGCCCCGGTTCAGAATCAGTGGAATGTGGGCAAACTGCGGGGGCGGAGCTCCGAGGGCTTCATAAAGAGCGATATGCTTATGGGTGTTGGTCAGGTGGTCCTCCCCCCGGATCACGTGGGTGATCCCCATCTCCAGATCGTCCACCACATTCACGAAGTGAAACACCGGGCTGCCGTCTTTCCGTTGAATCACCAAGTCAGGTTCCATCGTGCGGTCAAAAGTCACCTCCCCGCAAACCAGGTCCTTCACCACTCCCGGCGTCTTGGGCATTTTAAATTTCAGGGCCCCGCCGTCTTCGTAGGTCTTGCCGGTGGCTTTGAGCTTTTCCAGGTAGCTGCGGTAGATCTCGGCCCGCTGACTTTGAAAGTATGGCCCCCGATCCCCCGCGGTACCCCCTTTGCCGTCCGGCCCTTCATCCCAATCCAACCCCAGCCACCGCATTCCCCGAAAAATAACATCCACGGCTTCCTGAGTGTTTCTGGCCTGATCGGTATCCTCAATCCGCAGGATGAATTTTCCGCCCGTGTGCCGGGCGTAGAGCCAATTAAACAGAGCCGTCCGGGCACCCCCAATGTGGAGCATGCCGGTAGGCGAAGGAGCGAAGCGGACTCGGACGGGACTGCTCATCTCTCTTTAATGCCAGCAAGCGACTCCAACTTCAATGTCGCTGGTCCAAGCCTTGGTAAGGCGACCAGTACCTTGGTCGTCTCGTGCGCATTTGGATTTCCAGTCAGGAAAGGAGGCGAGATGGGGACAGCCCGCCCCACCCTGGAAAATATCAGACAAATTCCAACGGAATCCGTCCGTTGCTGGCCACCAAATGAATCTTTCCGGCCGGCTCGCCCGGGCTGATTCTTACCTGTCCCCCCGCTTCTTCAACCAAGAGAGCACCGGCAGCCACATCCCAAATGCTTACCCCTTGCTCAATATAGGCGTCGAGGCGGCCAGAAGCGACGTAGGCCAGGTCCAGCGCGGCGGACCCCATGGCCCGGAGTTTCCTTACCCGCTCCCCGTAATGTTGGTAGAGCTCAAGGCACTTTCGGATCGTGGCTTTTCCCTTGGAAAAGCCGAGAGCCAGGATGGCCTCCTTCAATTCTATTCGCTTCGCCACGTGGATGGATTGGCCGTTGAGGGTGCTGCCTCCGCCGGTATGAGAGGAAAACAGTTCGTCCCGATTGGGATCATAGATAACTCCGGCCAGGGTCTTGCCGTCCAGCCGGCAGGCGATGGACACGGCGTAATGGGGAATTCCGTAGAATAGATTGACCGTGCCATCGATTGGATCAACAACCCACTCGTATTGGCCGGCCTTGGCCATTTCGCCCCCCTCTTCCCCCAGAAAGCCGTGAGTAGGGTACGCTTTGAGGATCTCCTTGCGAATCTGCTCCTGAATCCGGCGATCCAGCTCCAGCTTGATGTCATGTTGTTCGGCAGAATCGACGTGCAGGATGGTTGTCTTGGCCTCCCTTAGGCTTTGTCCGGCATTTCGAGCCACCCGTTCCGCGGTGGCACGGAGAGCCTCAGGACGCTCTGCCACAATCAGGTTCCAGCCTGGGCAAAAAGCGGGGTTTCTTCGTCCCGCGTCAGCTTAACCGACATCATTCGCGAGCAACCGGGCTCGGGCGCAGTCACCCCGTAGAGAAGGTCGGCGGCTGACATGGTTCGCTTGTTATGGGTGATCACCAGGAACTGGGATTTTTCCACAAAACGCTCAATGATTTGCACAAAGCGAACGGTGTTGGACTCGTCGAGCGGCGCATCCATTTCGTCCAAAACGCAGAACGGGCTAGGTTTCACGGCATAAATCGCCAAAAGAAGCGCCAGGGCGGTCATGGTCTTTTCCCCGCCAGAAAGCAGGGAGATCACCTTGGGCTGCTTGCCGGGCGGCTGTGCCTCGATCTCGATCCCGCCCTCCAGAAGATCCTCCCCTTCCGTCAGCTTGATCGTGGCTCGACCGCCGCCAAAAAGCTCCGCAAAGAGGTTGCCAAAGTTGGCCTTCACCTTGTCGAAGGTCTCCTCGAAAAGGAGCCGGGTGGTCTGGTTGATCTTTTTGATGGCCTCCTCCAGCTGGGCTTTGGCCGTGGTGAGGTCCAGTTCTTCGGTTTCGAGGAACTTGAGGCGCTGCTCCAACTCTTCGTATTCCGAGATGGCCTCGGTGTTGACCGGGCCCATGTCCTCAACCTTCTCCCGAAGTTCTTTGGCCTCAGTCTCGAGCTGGATCCAGCCTTCCTCGGTCTGCGGGGCGATTTCCCCCTCAGCCTTGGCGTCCATCAGTCCCGTGGCGTATTCCCGCTGCAACCGGTCGGCGAGGCTTTGTTTTTGGTGCTCCAATTCCGATCCTCGTAGCGCCAAGGTCGCCAAGGCATCCTTGGCCTTTTCACCTTCCTTCCGCCAGTGAGTGACCTCCTCCTCCTTCTGGGTGAGGACTTGCGCTTCGTTCTCCCGGGCTTGCTTGAGTCCGGAGGTGGAGGCCTCGATCTCCTGGGCCCGTTTCAGCGCTTCGCCTTCCGCGCGGGTGGCCGTCTCGGCCTCCGTCCGGGCTGCCTCCATCCGGGCGGTGTCCATGGAAATCTCGCTGTTTCTCTTGGTGACAAGCTCCCGCAGTTCGGTCAAGCGGGCCTCGGCGGGGGTCAATTGGGCCGCACAGGAATCCTTGCGCTGCTGTCGCCCGGATTTTTCCACCCGACGTTCCGTCAGCAGTTCCTGGAGTTTGGTCTCTTCATTTTCGGCGGAGCGGCGAACCTCCTCGGCCTCAGCCATCTCTGCCTCCATCCCCTGCTCCAGTGCCATGAGTCGCTCGGACTCGGACGCCTTTTCAGCCGCAATCTTTTGGTGGAGGACAATCTCCTGCTCCAAGCGGGAGGCCTCCGTTTGCCGACGGCTGATCTCCGCCAGCAGGGCCTGATGCAAAGCCTCCCGCCGGTCGTGATCACGCCGAACCTCCTCGAGGGATTTCCGGGCAGACTCCTCGCCCTGCCGGGCTGACGCCAACTCCCCTTGAAACCGCTCCACCTCTTGCCGCGCCATGCCTGTCTTTTGTCCGGCTTCCGTCGCCGCTTGTTGCGCCCGAGAAAGTTTTTCCTTGGCGGATTCCACTTCGTTGCGACCCGGGCGGGAACTCCGCACCTTTCCCCGCCTTTGCCATCCGCGACCACTGATCATCCGGCCATCCCGACAGATCACCGTGGCCACCGGGCGTTGGCGACTCAGCTCCCGGGCCTGCTCCCAGGATTCGGCAATGCATGTTCCGGCGAGAAGGTTTTGCAGGACCGGCTCCCAGCCTCCGGCGCTTTCAATAAAGTTGCAGGCCCCTTCCGGCCAACTTTCGGCGCCACCCCCAGCCGGTGTCTTTGAAATTAGAAAACCGGCAGGGCCATCCTCGCCCGATTCCAGCGTGTGGGCCATGGCCTCCAAATCATCGACCATCACCCCGTCGAGCAGAGGCCCCAGCGCCATGGCCACCGCGGTCTCGTATCCTTCGCGGATTTTAAGGGAGGGCCAAAGGGCATAGGCGCCGTTCCGGCCGGTGGCCGTCCAAGCCTTCAGACAGGCCTCAGCATCTCCGGCGGCCCTTTCGCGCACCGCCTCAAGCTTGGATTCCGCCAAGGTGCGTTCTGCCTCGGCGGACGACTTTTCCTTTTCCGCCTGCGATAGATATTCCTCGGAACTGCGCAAGCCACCCTCCGTCTCACGCGTACGGGCCTGTGCTTGGGGCAACCTCTCCTCCGCTTCCCGGAGCCTTCCCGTAAGGGCTTCCAGTGAGGCCCGCTCTCTGGAAATTTCAGATTCCTTTTCTGACAGCTCCTGTCGGACCCGCTCAAGAATCTCGGCCCGCTGGCGGGTTGTTACCTCCTCGGCGGCAGCCCGGGCACGGGCGGTGTCGGCTTCTCGTCGGGCGGACTCCCGGCGTCCCCGCACCGACTCCACTTTCCCAGAGGCGGCCTCCCGGCGACTGCGGGCCTGGTTGGCCTGCTCTTGGACCTCGGCGCAAGCTTGTTCGGCCTTTTGGAACTCTGCGGTAACCGACTCAAGTTCCGCACGAAGGCTGCGGATCAGCTCCTCCTGGGCCGCCGTCTGCCGATCCGCCAGGGCGATCTCACCCCGGGCGCGCTCGATGGCAGCCCCCAGCTCCTCCGCCCGCTCTGTCTGCATCCGAGCTCGCTCGGCACAACGCACTTCCTCGGCCTTGGCAGCAACCACCTCCCTTTCCGCGTCTCGCCAGGCCCGGTCCGCTTCCTCCAGCTTATTTCTCTGGCCGCGAACCGCCTGCTCGCACGCGGCTTCCGTCGCGTGGGCTCTTTCAAGATCAGCCTTCGTCTTGGCCTGGAGATTGGAAAGCTCGTCGATCTTGAGCAACAGCCGGTCCCGCTCCCGGGCGGAGAGCGCCAGATCCAACTTCTTTAGTTTGTCGAAAATCTCACGATATCGGCGGGCTTTGCCGGCTTGGCGCTGGAGCGAGCCCATCTGCCGCCGCACTTCCCGGAGGATGTCGGCCAAGCGAAGCAGGTTGGCCTCGGTTCCCTCCAGTTTCCGCTCCGCCTCGCGCTTCTGGACCTTGAACCGCATGACCCCGGCGGCTTCTTCGAAAATGGCGCGGCGATCCTCAGGTCGCGAGGAAAGAATCTGGTCGATCTTGCCCTGCTCCATGATGGAGTAGGCCGCACGGCCGATTCCTGTGTCCAAAAAGAGGCGCTGGATGTCCTTCAGGCGACAGTTAGCCCCGTTGATGGCGTATTCGCTCACCCCATCCCGGAAAACCCGCCGGGTGATTTGTACCTCATGGTAATCCGTGCCCAAAACCGTTTCACAGTCGCTAAAGGTTAAGGAGACCTCGGCCATCCCGCTGGCACGACGACCCGCCGCCCCGTGGAAAATAACGTCAGCCATCTCCTGCCCACGCAACGCCTTGGCCGACTGCTCTCCCAACACCCAGCGGATGGAATCGAGAATGTTGCTTTTTCCAGTCCCATTGGGACCGACGATGGCGGTGATTCCTTCGTGGAATTCTAAAACCGTTTTATCACAGAAGGATTTGAATCCCTCCATTTCCAACCGCTTTAACTTCATCTTCTGTTAGCCCTACCCCCTCCGATCACCCTGACAAGAAAATCCCATATCTTGTGTGAATATTTACCGAAAACTCTATGGATTGATTCTTTAAGGTCGGGACGCCTCGCTGAGGCGTCCGTTTTAACGATGGATTCAACCCGGACGGGTCGGCGACCCGTCCCTACCTGGCCTAAAATCCTCATCGTTATTTGTAAAAGTTTGATTCATAAAAGACCTAGTGACACCCAAAGGCGCCAAACCTGGTCAGAATCGGGAGGAATCCGATTCCATGGGTAAAATCGAGGTGCCGGCGGACCAGTATTACGGGGCTCAGACGGAGCGCTCCCTTCACCACTTTGACATTTCCCACGACCGTATGCCCGCCCCGCTCATCCACGCGTTCGGCTTACTGAAGAAGGCCTGCGCCCTCGCCAATGCCGAGCTCGGCCTCCTCGCCAAAGACAAGGCGGGTTGGATCACCCAGGCCGCCACGGAGGTGGCGGAGGGCAAGCTCGACGACCACTTTCCCCTTCGCGTCTGGCAAACCGGCAGCGGCACCCAGACGAACATGAACGTCAACGAGGTCATCTCCAACCGGGCCATCGAACTGGCCGGCGGCACCCTCGGATCCAAAAAGCCCGTTCATCCCAACGACGACGTCA
>Ga0214917_10001111_pt1 | contig 35115 bp, 33 predicted proteins | sample LL_1208_BB_MetaG_FD_177983 | JGI IMG/M metagenome (GOLD analysis project Ga0214917, IMG submission 177983) | Freshwater microbial communities from Lake Lanier, Atlanta, Georgia, United States - LL_1208_BB | ecosystem: Environmental > Aquatic > Freshwater > Lake | place: USA: Georgia | collected... | reverse complement strand
AATAAATAAAATTATTAATAATTAGTGAAATTATAAATAAATAAAATTATTAATAATTAGTGAAATTATAAATAAATAAAATTATTAATAATTAGTGAAATTATAAATAAATAAAATTATTAATTATTAAGCATTGGTACACCATTTTTTACAACTCCAACAACTTTAGATTTAAGATCATAAACATTCCCTTTTTCTTTATTTTCGTAAAAATATTGAATACCATCGATATTAACGGAACTTAATAGAACTTCATTACTAAAATCTTTATTTTCTACTTGTTCTTTAATCAGTTTCTTTTCTTTTTCATTCAAATATTTTTCTTTCATTTCAGAGAAATCTAAACCTTCGCCATTGCAAATCGTTTTCAAAAAAGTTATTTTTTCTTCGATTAAAGCAGAACTAAAATCCTTTTTAATCCTTTTCAGAGATTCTTTCACTTCATTATCTATTTCCCCAAGCAAAGAATTAATTTTAGGATATATTTCTTTGATACTGTCTGATGTTTTCATTATAAGTATAATTTAAAATGAAAACATATATATTTCAAATTTTTTATAAATTAATCAAATTATTATATACTATGTAACCAACAGAGTATTTCTTTAGAATCAACTTGTATATAATCAGCTATTCTTTCACATTTTAAGCATTTATCTTTTTTATTAGAAGTATATAAGTCAAATACCAAATTGTTCAATCGGTTTGTTTCTGTTGTAATTATATCTTTTCCTTCTAACAAATTCTTTATCTCCATCGACAGTTCGATTTGTTCTATTTTTGAAATGTTCATCTCTTTTAATTGATGAATCATTTTTTCCAGATCTTCTATTTGTTGTATTTCGATATTGTCTTGTTGTACCATTATATTCTCTTTCTTTTTCATTAATATGATATAGATAATTATGAATTTTATTTTTATTCAATTTTTCATAATTATTTTGTTGATGATTATTTAATGTATTATCTAATGTATCTTCTAATATATTATATTCTAATGTATTATTTATATTGATATCATTAGTTTGGTATGATGTATTGATGATGCCTAACTGTTGTTCTTGATTGTAATTTTCTACTAGTTCTTCTAGTTCTTCAGAATCAATTGTAATTTCTTCAAAACAATCGATTAAACTTTTATCCAACATCATATTACAATCCTTAGCCAAGTCGTAAACAGTAGTAACATACATTAATAATCCAGTAATATATAAAATAATATAATTAAAAGAATATTAAACAATTTTTTTAGACCAGATATTTTTCAATGAAATCAATTAATTCTTCTCCATTTAATAATGGTTTTAGTTTATAATTGAAAAATCCAAATAATTGTTTTCTTTCAGGATGGTTTTCTGTTTTTAATTTATCATAAACCGATTTATATGTTTCATTATTTCCATATTTTTTTAACATTAAATCTGTGTATTTTTTTGTATCTCTAGTGAAAGGAATACCTAAATACATGTCTGTTTCTTCTAAATCAGTGAAAAAATCTAGATTCAATTTAGCATCAGCTTTGCACTTTTCAAAATTTACTTTTAATTTGAAACTTTGTAATGTGTCAACTAATGTAATTACCAGTGGATCTTTAATATTTTGATTAATTATTTTAAGATAAATATCATCAACATATATATTGATTTTGAAATCTTTACCAATAGTAAAGAATTCTTTTGTCATAAATTGCCATCTATATATAATTTCATCCATAATTAAACTGAATACAATATTAGAAGATGGAAATCCAGTAGGTAAACCTTTCTTATAATTAATTTCTTTGTCTTTAAAATATAGATTTCTGTTTTTAAGAATATACATATATTGTTTAGTTAGTGATTCAGCTAATTTATCTGTTGTTTTCCTAGCTAAACTAGATTCAATTAAATCTTCAATAATGTCATATTCGCAAGAATCGAAAGCTTTTGCTATATCAATTAAAATTACATTATCTCTACTTTGAGTATTCTCGTCAGCTACTTTAATTGTAGAATCTGTCATACCTTTGAGCAAATTAGATTTAAAAATAGAAGTATCCAAGTCTTTAACTATTGAAAATACTCTTAGACACCATAATCTATCAATTAATTTTAATGGTTTTGAATGAACCTGAATAAAACGATAATTACCTAAATCCATTTTATTCTTATTCACATCTTTAACTTTTTCAGATACATAAACTTTATTAATTTTGTTCATAGTTTCAGTATTAATTTTATTGTAACGATATAAATCATTCATTGCAATATAAGATGTTTTAATGTCATCTTTGCTTAATTCATTTTTCTTAAGTCTTACTTCCTTTTCTAATTTATTAGTGTAAGAAAAATTACCTAATACTCGTATATCATTATATCTATCTTCAACACTCTTTTTAAATTTTTCTAGAACATCGTTTGAAATATTTGCTAATGGTTTTAGTTCATTAACATCTTTATCAAAATTTGTTTCACTTCCCCATAAACTAGTTAGATAATTTACAAAATCATCGGCATTGAGATTATCATGTTCTCCATTATCATGTGCAACTGGTTGATTATTATCCTGTGCAACTGGTTGATTATTTTCTTGTGCAACTGGTTGATTATTTTCTTGTGCTGTTAGACTAGATTCTGGCGATTCAATAGCTGGAACATCAACTGTTGCAGGCACTAAAGGTAACTCTATCGATGGTGGTTCTAATGTAGTTTCATCAATTAAAACTACATCATAATTTGATAATACATTTGTATTATCCGATATTGGATTTTCAGTTAAATCCAGGTTATTTTCAGTACTTTGACTCATTTATATCATTAGTTTTAATTTAATAAAGAAAATAACTCAATTTTTTAATAATCACAATTACGATATGAAATAGGGAAGGGAACTGTATCTTTAATATTTTCCATACCAGTATATAACATCGTCATGCGATCAAATCCAAGACCAAAACCACCATGAGGAACACTTCCAAATTTACGAAGGTCTGTATAGAATTTCATAGGTTCTTCAGATACTCCTTTCTTTTTCATCATTTCTAGAAGTTTCTCATAAGAATCTTCCCTCATTGAACCGCCAATTAATTCTCCAATTTTATAAGGCATTAGAAGATCAAAATTATGGCAGATTTCAGGATTTTCAGGATCTTGTTTCATGTAAAAACTTTTAATATCAATTGGCCAATGAGAAACAAATACTGGACCATTAAAATGTTCGGTTAAACAGTTTTCTACTTCTGAAGAAAGATCTTCACCATATTTAATGTTCTTACCTTTTTCTTGAGCAATTTTAATTGCTTCATCATACTTGACACGATAAAAATTAGTAGAAACAATAGTTTCAATACGTTCTCTGAGCCCTTTGGAAACAAATTTACTTAGATTGTTAATATCTGCATCACAATGTTCAAGTAAATATTTTCCAACATATTTAATATAATTTTCACCAACTGACATTAAATCATCAAGATTAATAAAACATGACTCAATCTCTAGATGCGAAAATTCAGAAAGATGTTTATTTGTGCTTGAATGTTCACTACGAAATGATTTGTTTGTTGTATATACAGAACCTAGAGAACATGCAATTGCTTCTAATTGAAGTTGTGAACTAACAGTTAAATATACTGGTTTACTAAAATGGTCAGAAGCCCAGTCGTATTTATCTGTAGGGAATTTTTCTATTTTATTTGTAACTAGATTCTTTACTTCTTCCATTTCAAAAGGTAGTTTCTTTGGGAAAGTAATATCACGTTCAGTTACTTGGAATACTCCAGCACCACCCTCACATTCATTAACTGTCATAATGTTTGGGTCAAGATGAAGATAACCTTGTTCTTCAAAGAATTTATGCGTAGCATGACTGATAGCAGATTTAATTCTAAAAACAGAACCAAAAGTAGATGTTCTAAATCTTAGATGATTAAATCCTCTAAGATAATCAAGTGACATTTTAGATTTTGAAAGGGGATAATCCGTTGGTTCACAATGTCCAAGAACTGTAATCTTGTCAGCTTGTAATTCAAATAATTGACCTTCAGCTGGTGATTTTACCAGTTTACCTTCAATTGATAGAGAACTACCGACATTAAATTTATCTGAACCATTTACAATTACTTGAATACCATCTGGGTGTGAACCGTCATTTAGTTTAATGAAAGTTAAATCTTTTTGAGATCTAGATGTAGTAACCAAACCTTGAACAACGACAGTAGCTTCAAGATATTCCATATATTTAACGAATAATTCTGAAATACGCATTAGTTTATTAGATTATTAATAAACTAATTTTTAATACAATTTTTTTACTTATAAATTTTTGATTAATACTGATAACACTTCATCTTTCATCAATTCATTATTTCCAGATGAGTATTCAACTTCATCATCCATATTTTTATCTCCATACATAGAATAATCTGTACCAACTTTAATTTCAGGTAAAACTACATAATAATCAGGCATAATTTTTGTTCTGTATGATTCACTGCTAGAAATCATAGCTTCATGAACCTTTTCACCCGGTCTTTTTCCAATAACTTTTATTTGACAAGTAGGATCAACACATTTTGCTAATTGCATAATATTATAGCTTGGTAATTTAGGAACAAAAACTTCCCCACCTTTCATAATTGATGCACTATTTAATACAAATGTAATAGCTTGTCTTAATGTTAATGTAAAACGAGTCATTTTTTCATCAGTTACAGTTATCACACCATTTTCTTTTTGTTTTAAAAATAAAGGTACAACTGACCCTCTGGAACCAAATACATTACCATATCTTAATACAGAAAAAATAGGTCCATCTTTACCAGACATCATATTACCATAAATAATTAATTTTTCAAGACATAATTTAGTAGCACCATATAAATTAACTGGACTTACACATTTATCAGTAGATACACCAATTACTCTAGGTATTTTATTAAATATAGCAGATTTAATTACATTTTCAGTTCCATTAATATTTGTTTTAATTGCTTCAAAAGGATTATATTCAATAGTATCTACTTGTTTCATAGCAGCAGCGTGGAATAGAACATCTACACCTCTGGTAGCCATAAGTAATCTGTCATAATCTCTTACATCACCTACAAAATATCTCATACAAGGGAATTTAGATTCAGGAAATTTTTGTTTCATAGTAAATTGTTTGAATTCATCTCTTGAAAAAATGATAATTTTTCTTGGTTGATATTTAGATAATAAAACTTCTGTTAATTCATTACCAAAAGATCCAGTTCCTCCAGTAATAAAAATTACTTTATCATTCACCAAATCAGCAACATTAGATAATAATGTATCAATCATATATTATTATATAATGAAAATATTCTTTAAACACATATTGTTTTGATTTTATACCATATTTCCATTTAAACTGTAAATATTTGCATTTAATAATTGTATTTCTAATTTAACATTTGCTAATGGTAATACAGAAACATTTTTCCAAGATAATTTATATTCTATAGAATCATTACTTGTTACTGGATCAAAATCATCAAATGAAAATCCTGGTAAAATATTATTGTCTTTGTCTAATAATTGTATTTTTAAACTACCAGAATCTATTTTAGAGAAATTGATGAAAATTTCATTTTCAAAATGGATAAGTTTCGTTCTAACATTAGCATGTCTTTTCCCTTCATTTGTTATATAACTAAATCTATTTTTACCTAATGAATATATAATTAATGTATCAGTATCATTAAGGTTCACATAGAAATACATTTTATTATTAAAAATATATGGATGATTACATGAACTTGGATGTGAATGAACATCACTTGGTAATTTTAGTACAGTGCCCATATATTTAAAATTACAATAATCAAATGAGTATACTAACGACCAATATAAAATTACATTAGTATCTTGTATTTTAATTACCGGTTTTGGTTTCACAATTTTATTGTTTTTATTTACTTTAGTGTTTACATTAGATCCTCTTTTTAAAATAGGTGTTTTTCCTAAACTTTTGATAGTTGTTCTATTTTGAACTAGTCTTGCTAATAATAATCGATTGCTATGAATAGTTGGATTTTGACAATAATTTCCATCATTTTTAATTATATTATCCAATGAAGGAATTATTACATCAGAATCTTTTTTTATTAAATTGTTTGTTTTTTCCAATAAATTGGAACTACCATTTGGATAAGTAAAAGGTAAAATACCAACTGTAAAATTGGTATCATCAACCTTAAAAAAATTAGAATAATAAACATTAGTTTGAAAATAATCAAAATTAGGACCAAAACTTATCAATTTAAAAGGAGACCACTTTAATAAATCTTTAGACGTACAATACTGAATACTTCTGCATCCTGGTAACAAATTAGCACGTTGATATAAAAAATACATATCATTTTCTTTATCATAAACAACAGAAGCCATGGAATCAAAAACTGAAATCCCACCATATGATTTTTGTAAAGATTTTCTTTCAATATCATAAGGACCATAAAATCCATCACATCTTCCTTCATTTAATCCATTTAAAATAGGCATATTATTATTCAAACATATTGTTTTATTATCTTTTAATTCGAATAAATGTAATCCATTAGCATAATATGGACATGGTTTTGATGAATCATATATTTTCATGAAATATGATTTCATTACGGAACTAGTAAAATTAATATAGCTATTGACTAATGGAGTTGATTTATGATATTCTGGGAAAAATTTATTAGGATTAATAACTTGTATATTTCTGATTCCTCTATGTTGACCACCAATACATTTTATATTATTTTGTTTATCTTTAAAAAAATATAAATTATGTGAAGCAACATAGTTTTTTACTTCAAAATCATTACTAATAACCGGATTTAATGGATCTGAAATATCATATCTTTTTGTTTTTTCACAATCCATTTGAATACCAGATGATGGTGTTCTAAAATATAAAAAATTATCTAATATACTCATATAACCAATTTTATGTCCTGTTTTTATTTTTTTTTCTTGAACAAAATTACAAGAATTAAATATCACATTATCTAAAATTTCTAAGTAATTATCAACAAATATTATCATATATATTTATTGATAAAAAATGTATTTTAAACTATTAATTTAAAGAATAATTACGTAATTAAATAATGAAACTAGTCATTATTCAAGCTCGTTGTGGTTCATCAAGACTTCAAAATAAAGTTTTATTACCATTAAATAATAAAACAATTTTACAAACAATATATGATAGAATAAAATTATCTTCTAAAATAGACAAAATTGTTGTAGCAACAACAACAAATATAGAAGATGATAAAATTTATAGTTTATGTATCAATTTAGGAATAGATTGTTATCGTGGAGATGAAAAAGACTTACTAAATCGTTTTTATTATTTAACCAAGTTACTTAATCCTGAAATTATAGTACGTATAACATCTGACTGTCCATATGTTGATTATAAAATTTTAGACAAAATGATTGATTATTTTGAAGAAAATAAATTAGATTACTTATATAATACTGATGATAATGATAAAATAGTTTATCCCGAAGGTTCTGATATGGAAATTTTTAATAAACAAATATTAGAATATGTATGGAAAAATGAAAAAGATGCTAGAGAACACGCAACTGGTTATATAAAATATAAATTATCCGAGTATAAACATCTTTTTAAGATTGCGCTATTTGATTGTAAATTTACAAATTTACAGAATAACTTTAAGCAATTACATTTAAGCATTGATAAAAAATGTCATTATGATATTGCAAAATATGTTTTTGAAAACTTTAAATCAGTAGAATATTTTTCTTTTGAAGAAGTTCTACAATTATTAGATGAAAATTATGAAAAATATGAATCTCTTAAAAATAGTCATGATTCAGAAAGAACGGGACAAGAATTATATAGAAAAGCAAAAGAAATTATTCCTGGAGGAACACAGTTATTGTCAAAAAGACCCGAAATGTTTTTACCTGACAATTGGCCAAGTTATTATTCAAAAGTAGATGGAATTGAAGTATCTGATTTAGATGGTAATAAATATTTAGATATGGGTATAAATGGCGTAGGTTCTTGTATATTAGGAGCTAATGACAAAGATGTAACTAATGCAGTTATTGATTGTATTAATCGTGGTTCAATGTCAACTTTAAACCATCCTAATGAAGTTAGATTAACTGAAAAATTATTAGAACTACATTCTTGGGCTAATATGGCAAGATATACTAGATCATCAGGCGAAGCATGTGCTGTTGCTGTAAGAATAGCTAGAGCATATTCTGGCAAATATAAAATAGCTTTTTGTGGTTATCATGGTTGGCATGATTGGTATTTAGCAACTAATATTAATACTACTGGATTAGATAAACATTTGTTATCAGGATTATCATCAACAGGTGTACCATCCGTATTGGAAGGTAGTATTTATCCATTTAATTATAACAATATAACAGAATTAGAAAATATTTTTAAAGATAATGAAATAGGTGTAGTAATTATGGAACCAATGAGAGGAATATATCCTGAAGATAATTTTTTGCAAAAAGTAAGAGAATTATGTAATAAAAATAATTCAGTTTTAATTTTTGATGAAGTAACATCGGGATTTAGATTAACTAATGGCGGTTTACATTTAAATCTTAATGTTAACCCTGATATAGCTGTATTTGGTAAGGCTATTTCAAATGGTTTCCCATTGGGTGTTGTGTTGGGTACTAAACAAGTAATGCAAAAAGCACAAGATACATTTATTTCATCTACTTATTGGACAGAAGGTATTGGTTTTACAGCTGGTTTAGCTACTATAAATAAATTTGTAAAAGAAAATGTAGCTGAAAACATTAAAATGAAAGGTGAATATTTTCAACAAAAGTTAAAAGAATTAGCAAAAACTCATGATATTAAATTATCTGTAACTGGATTACCTTGTATAACCTCATTCAGTTTTGGTTATCAAAATCCTTTAGCAATTAAAACTTTATTTATTCAAGAAATGTTATCAAAAGGATATTTAGCTACTTTATCGCTTTATATAACATGGTCTCATACTATTCAACAGATTGATAAATATTTGAAAGCAATTGAAGATTTTTTCATAAAATATAAAAGTAATATGGAAAATAACACAATAGAACAATTCTTAAATGGACCTATTGTGCATAGTGGTTTTCAAAGATTAAATTAAAAAATCCATTTAGATGGATTAGTTATTAATGGATTAATATTATTTAATTTATTATGAATAATATTTATTTGTTCCTCAGTTAATTTTAAATTTTTATTAATAATATCATAATTTAATAGTAGATGTTGATAATTATCTATTCCTATCAAAAATTTAGTTATCCAGTCGAAACTATTTATATACGCAAAACATAATTCTAATCTAGATAAATTAAAATAAGTACATAAATTATCGATTTTATTATTAATAGTATTAAAATCGTCTATTGATATATTTAATGGATATTTTTTTATTGGATTTAATAATATTCCTTGTAAAAAAATACTTCTAACATGTATTTCGATTTTTCTATAACTAATTAATTTTTGAAATTCTTCATTGAACCATTGTCTATCCAAATAATTGAAAGGAATTTGAATACAATCAATATTTAGATCTTTTAGACACATAATTGCCTCTTCAACAGTATATACAGATACACCAATTTTTCCTATTTTAGAAATAGCCTTATTTTTTTTTAATTGTTCAATTACAAATGGATCATAATCAGTGAATGAATGTAACAAAAAGTAATTAATATATTCAAATTTTGCTACTGATATATCTATAGTTTTTGGAATATCTTTATTTAAAAATTTCGCCTTTGTTATAATTTGAAAGTTAGTAAATTTTTGCTTATATTTAAGTATTATGTTTTCACTATCTCCATAATCCTGAGCTGTATCAAAATAATATATTTTATTATTATCACAAAATTCAAAAATTTTATCTAATTCATTTCCCTCTATTTTACCAGTTGTATTTGTTATGCCATAATTTAATCCAAACTGGACTGTACCTAAAATCATTTTATTAATCATTATCTTAATTAATAAAATTCTTTTTAAAATACTTACGCTTTTATATAATAATTGTTTATTAGTTGATTTGCTATAGATTTTTTAAAGTAACTTAAATTTTTAGTTTTAGAATCATTTGAATCAACATCATAATGATATAAGTAAACATAATTGAAATTATTATCCCCACAAAATTTAAATGCTTCATAAATTAATATAGTACATATATCTGATTTTTTAGTACATGCATTTATGGCATAATACGATAAAGAAGATGAAACAAAAAAATAAACAAAATCATTATCATAATTTACTAAAACTGCTTTTTTTGCAATTATAAATTGTTTTAACATATCCCAACATTTGTCGCTTTTAGTTTTTCTCTGTGCTAACTCAAAATGTTTATTTTTAAATTTTTCAAAAATATTGGCATCAATATTGCCATAATAAATATTTACACTAAACTCAGTAAAAATTTTCTTTTTAAGGTATTTATTTATTGTATTTTTAACACTTGGTTTCATTCCATTTGTTATATTATTTTTATTTATTACATTAAATAAATCTAATATTGTTTCATTTTTAAAATTTAAATAATTAAATAAATTGAACCCTAATTTAAATTGTGTATATGGTTCCATATAAATTTTAATTTCTTTATCATAAAATTTTTTAATTTCATTAATTATACCATTCACTTTATTCAAAATAAACTCTTTATAGTAGTCAGAATTAAATAAAAAAATTTTTTCATTTACATAAGGAAATATTATACCATCATCAAATCCAGCTAATATATTATTGTCTTCTTTTTTAAAAATCAATATAATAATTTTAAAATCATTTTCAAATACTGATAAATCTTTCACTAATTCATAATCATTAAATTTATAATATTCAATTTGATGATCTCTCCACATTTCATCATAGTAAAAAGGTAATTTACTCATTAGTAGTAAATGCAAATAAATTTTTAAATCTATTTAAAAATATTTATTATAATAGTAATATATGTCTGATTGTTTAAGGTTTTATGATTTTGAATACAAAAAATATGGTGCAAATTCACAAAGAAATTATCCAAATGAAGAATTAGTAAGAATTTGTTATAAATATTTTGGAAACATTAAATTAGAAGAAAGAAAAAATATTAAAGTTTTAGAAATAGGTTGTGGTTCAGGTGGTAATACTTGGTTTTTATCTGAATTTGGTTTTGACGTTTATGGAGTAGATATTATAGATGAATCAATACAAATTAATTATGAAAGATTAAATAAAAGAAATCTTGAGGCTAAATTATACAATGTTGATATGTTTGATTTAGATAAACTAAATGTAACCAATTTTGATTTAATTGTTGACGTGTTTTCAAATTTTTGTTCAAATAATAACACATTTCTCTCATATTTAAAAGGTATTAAAAATAAATTAAAAGTTAATGGATTATTTTTCTCTTTTAATCCTCATCCAGAGTCTGATGCATTTATAAATTACTCGCCGGCTGTAAAAATAGATGAAAATACATTAAATGGTATACATAGAATTTCTAGTCCATATCATGGAAATTATTATAACTTTCATTTTATATCTAATGAAGAATTAATAAAATTAAATGATAATAGTTTTAAACCTATTTATAATGAGAAAATCATAAAAACTTACAATGAACAAACTGAAAAGTTTGTTTTTCATTCACTTGTGTTAAAGAAAACGTAAATATATATATTATTAAAAAATTAACTAATATATATATAATGACCTCTAAAAATATTAAGTTATTACTCAACAAAAAAAATAAACCAAACAAATATGAATTATACTGGTTAAACTTAGGTAATATAATTAAATCAAAGAAAAAATTAGATATTATTGACATAACTTTTAATTCAGATGGTTTACCATCCGAAAATAATGTAGTATATAATGGTAAAATTTTTAAAAATGTCGATTTTAATAAACAGAAAGAAGTTTGGTTGAAATACTATGACATCTTAAATAAAAGCTTAAAAGAAGATGCATACGATTTGGTAATTGAATTAGGTTCTGGCTGGGGAAGAAATATTTTTTATTTAATTCAATCTAATTCATTAAAAGATATTAAAATAATTAGTGGAGAATATACAAATTCAGGATGTGATATTCAAAAATACATTCAAAAAACTTTTTTTAATAAAATTGATATTGATATACATAAATTTGATTATAATAATTCAACAAATTTTTTCAATACAATTAAAGAAAAATATGGGAAAATTAATAAATGTTTTGTTTTTACAAAACATTCAATAGAACAAATTAGTGAAATAAAAAATGATTTTTTTGATAATTTATTAAATATTTCTAATTCATTAAAATGTATTCATTTTGAACCTGTTGGCTGGCAAATTGGCGAAAGTGTAAGTTTTCTTTCAACTGGAAATTTATCATATTATAATAAAAATTTATATTCAAAATTAAAAGAATATGAAACTAAAAACTTGATAAAAATAAATGATATTAAAATTGATATACTTGGAACTGGTCGAATTGGCAATACAAGTACATTTATTGAGTGGGAAAAAATATAATTTTATTTGCAAAAATTATTAATATTGCTTATTACAGTTTGTATCTTTTCATTATCTAATAAAGGAAAAATTGGTAATGTTATCATTCTTTCATAAACATATTCAGCGTTTGGACATAATCCTTTTTTATAACCTAATGATTCATAGTATGGATGTAAATATATTGGCATATAATGTACATTTACACCTATACCCTTTAATTTTAATTCTTTAAAAATTTCATCACGTGTTTTACCTATTTTTTCAAGATTGAATTTAACAACATAAATGTGATAAGCTGAATAACATTCAGAATTGCATACAATAGGTTGCACAACATCACTATTTTTAAAATTTACATTATATAAGTTTGCTATTTCATTTCTTCTTTTTACAAAGTCATCTAATCTTTTTAATTGTTCAATTCCAAGTGCACATAATACGTCAGGTATTCTATAATTGAAACCTAAATGTTGCATTTCATAATAATGAGTATTTTGTTTTTCTCTTTCTTTAAAATCTCTTGATATACCATGAGTTCTAAAAGCTAATGCTCTCTTATAATATAGTTCATTATTAGTTACCATCATACCACCTTCACAAGTTGTAATATTTTTAACAGGGTGGAAAGAAAAACAAGTTATGTCAGCGTAAGAGCCTACTTTGTTACCTTTATAAGTAGAACCAATAGAATGTGCTGCATCTTGGATAATTAACAAATTATATTTATCAGCTATTGCTTTTATTTTATCATAATCACAAGGTTGTCCACACATATCAACCATAACAATTGCTTTTGTCTTATCTGTTATTAAACTTTCTAATTTAGAATGATCTATACATAATGTATCTGGATTAATATCACAGAATACCGGTTTACCTCTTTGATATAATACACAATTGGCAGATGCAACAAAAGAAATAGCCGGTACTATAACTTCATCTTCTTCTTTAATATCTAATGCGAAAGTTGCAAGGTGTAATGCAGCAGTTCCACTATTTACTGCTAAAGCATATTTACACCCCACATATTCACATACTTTTTTTTCAAATTCTGGAACATATTTACCAGTTGTTAACATTTCATTTTCATTTAAAACTTGTAAAACAGCATCAATATCTCTTTTTTCAATCGTTTGTTTACCATAAGGAATCATTATATAATTTAAATACTCTCAAATCTTTAAATATTTAAAAACAAGATATTAATTATATTTAATGAATATTCTTATAAGATGTGATTCCAATAATATAATAGGAACTGGTCATGTAATGAGATGTTTAAATATGTGTGAATATCATCCAGAAAATAAATATACATTTGTTTGTAAAAATTATGAATTAAATATAGCTGATAAAATTAGAAAAGCAAATCATAATTTAATTTTACTAGATTATAAAATTAATCCTGTTTTAACTGATTATAAATCTTGGTTGGGAGATTCAAATGAAATAGAGAAAGCTAAGATGATTAAAATATTATCTGATGATTCCTATGATGAATTATTTATTGATCATTACGGATATAACGAAAAAATAGAATTTGAATTATCAAAATATTGTAAGAAAATAACTGTTTTAACAGATATATTTAATTTTTCGCATTATTGTGATGAATTAATTTGTTTTAGTTCTGATGATTTTAATAGATTAAAAAGTATTTGCATTAAAGATAATACTTTAATAAAGTTCGGAAAAGATCATGTAATTATCAATAAAAAGTTTAAAGATAATAAGAAAAATGATATTAGAAAAATACAAAAAATAATTATAATGTTAGGTGGGTCTGACCCATCTAATTTTACATTGCAAATTTTAAAATCCCTTGATACCCTATTTAATACTTATAAAATAAAAGTAACAATAGTTGTAGGAGCATTAAATACACATCTTGACACAATTAGAAACTTTGCTTTTTATAAAGAATATTATAATATTAAAATTAATTTAAGTTACGATGATTTAATCCAAGAATATCTAGACCATGATTTATGTATTGGTTCTTTATCAGTAACAGCATATGAAAGATTAGCTATGAATATGACCCAAATTTGTTTAAAAATAGCAGATAATCAAAATATTCAAAATTTAAAAGAATTTAATATATGTAATATATCAACAATTTACAATAAATTATTAAATTTTCTAGAAAATAATAAATAATCATTTGTTTCGGCTTTAAATTCAAAAAATTTTTGAAATAATTTAATAGATGGAGAATTATCTTTCTTAATTTGCGCAAATATTTCTTCATTAGGTAAATAATTTTTTGTAGTTAATTCTGTTAACGCTAAGAAACCTATCTTTTTACTTCTAAAGTTTGGATCAATATTTATTCCAATAAATATTTTATCATCACTCTTTACAAAGGTAATGATGCCAACTACATTTTTTTGAAATTTAATAAGTAATGGTTTAATTGAGCATTCCTTATATTTATTCAAAATTTTTTCAAAAATATCTTTTGAAATTAAATTTGTATTATTTGAAAATTTTCTAGTTGTTTCATCATTTCTCCATTCTAAAATTTTATCTAAAATATGTTTATCATTAAAATCTAATTGTTCTAAATTATCCATTACACATATAAAAAAATATTTTTTTATATATTAATGCAATTTTTCAAGTCAAAACAACAAACTTATATTATCGCAGAATTATCCGCTAACCATAATCAAGATATTAATGTAGCTATTCAATTAGTAGAAGAAGCTGCAAAAGCTGGTGCAAATGCAATTAAATTACAAACTTATACAGCCGATACTATAACACTTGATTGTAAAACTGATTTATTTAAAATTAAAGGGACTGAATTATGGGATAATTTATATTTGTATGATTTATATAAAAAAGCATTTACGCCTTGGGAATGGCATAAACAATTATTTGATAAAGCTCATGAATTAGGTATGGATGCTTTCTCTTCACCTTTTGATGTGACTGCTGTTGATTTCTTAGAATCATTAAATGTGCCTTGCTATAAAATAGCATCTTGTGAAATTACTGATCATATATTAATTAAGAAAATAGCACAAACTGGTAAACCGGTTATTATTTCATCTGGTATGGCATCTGCAGGTGAATTAGAAGAAGCTATAAATGTATTAAAAACTAATGGAACTAAAGACATATGTATGTTGAAATGCACTGCAGAATATCCAGCAAAACCAGAAGATGCTAATTTATTAACTATCAAAAATATGATCGATACATTTAATGTAATTGGTGGATTATCTGATCATACTTTAGGAATAGAAGTTCCTATTGCAAGCGTATGTTTGGGTGCTTCAGTAATTGAAAAGCATTTTACATTATCAAGACAATCTGGTAGTCCAGATGATGCTTTTTCTTTAGAACCACATGAATTTAAACAAATGGTAGATTCGATTAGAATTGTCGAAAAAACCATAGGAAAGGTAACATATGGTGGTGTAAAAGGTGAACAGGAAATGAAAAAATTTAGACGGTCTTTATTTTTTGTAAAAGATATGAAAAAAGGTGATATTATAGATGAAACTTGTGTAAAATCTATTAGACCAGGGTATGGATTGCATACAAAATATTATTCGTCGATAATTGGTAAAAAAGTAAATTGTGATATTAGTTTTGGAACTCCTACTTCATTTTCAAATATTCTATTCGAATAAGATACTGTATAATGATGATTTATATAATTCAAATTCTAAATTATACTCTAGATTTTCATCAAATTCAATATTATAATTCCAGATAATATCATTAAAATAAAGATTTCCTCTAATTTTTTTTGAAGTTGTTATTAGATTATTATTACTAATTAAATTTATTTTTATAAAACCGTCAAAAATAGTTCTACAATTAATTTTGATTTTTTTGTTTTTTTCAAATTTATAAGGACCAAACTTTATTTTTCCTAAATCCTCGCATTTAATTTCTTGGATTCTATGAAAATCCCAAGAATAACATTTTAATACTCCTTCTTTCATAAAGAAAGGGTAACAAAATATTTTATTTAATTCTTTTGATTCTATAATACCTTGACACATCATGTGTGAGTTTTTTATATTGCATATATTAGAATCTAATATCTCCCAGTCAGAACCATTGGTAGAATATCCAAACGATGATTTTTTATAATAATTATTTTCTTGGAAATGAATTGTTGGAAAAGCTATTAATATTTTCGAATTTGGATAAGAACACACATTCATTGCATAAATTTGACCATCATATAAATTAATATTTATCCTTTTAAAATCAGTGAAATTTTTTAGATCTTTAGTAGTAGAATATTGAACAGACCTTCCTACTTTTAAATTATGTCTTAAATAAACCCAATATAAATTATCATTTGGATTGTAAATTACTAAGTTCAAAGAATCATAATTGTTACCATGTGGAGTAGGTAAAATATCTTTATCAGAAATAAAATTTTTTTCTATTTTCCATTCTTTATCAAATTTTAATAATTTTAAACCACCAATACTTAAAGTTGTTCCACCTATTCCATAAAATTGATTATTAAATTTAAAAGGGAAAAAATTATGTGAACAACCATTTTGGAATAAAACATGATTATCAGTCCTTACAAATTCTAATCCATCACTTGATTCACAATAACATGTACATTCTGTAGAATATGAATCTCGTGATAAATTGCTATCATAACCACCTCTATAATATAAACGAATTTTATTTTCTTCTAATTTCATTATAGAATAATATCCATTCCCTTTACCCTCATTTTTAAAATTAGTATCTAGAACATCTTTTTCAAAAATAGGTTTTAAAATGTTTATTTCTATATTTTCTGATTTTTCCAAAATAATCTTTTTATTAATGAATGGTTCGATTAAATAATTTTCATTCATATAATAAATTTTATCATCATATTTTTAAGTATGTTAATTATTCAATAATAAATATATTATAAACAAAGTTACTATAAAAGACACTATAGTTCTAATAAAATTTGCATCCATATTTTCAAACCTAAAATCATTTAAATCAATATATGTCATTCCCATTATCATAATGGTTACTCATTCTTTAATTAAAATATAAAAGTTTATTTTATATTTAAAGATATTTCACGTTTAATATTTAATGTTCTTAGTTGATAAATACTTTAACGATTCCAATCAATATGTTTGGCATCATTCAATTATAGAAAAAATATTAGATAGTTTTGATACTCATAATGAAGTATATCATCAAATAGATTCTGTTATGAAAAAACCAGACGATGATTTTGAAAAAATAATCACAAATTTAGAAAGAGGTATATGGAAATTTGCTAATTTTCAACATCTAGTTGTTTATGGAAGACCTGGTTCAGGAAAAGATTTCTTAGTTAATAAATTATTAGAAAAAATATACGGTAAAAAGAATATTGAATTAAATGACGTTGAATATTTAATTAATGGATATGGAAATTCTAAAACAAAAGTCAACATTAAACAATCTAAATTTCATATTGTTATCGAACCAAATTCAAATGGTTTTGATAAATATTTAATTCAGGAAATTATTCAAAATTATGCTAAAACAGAACTACTAAATATTTTAAAACACAAGAGACTGTTTAAAATCGTAGTAATTAATAAAATAGATAATTTATCAAACACAGCTCAAGCATCTTTAAGAAGAACTATGGAAAATTATGCAGATACATGTAAATTCATTTTCATTTGTGATCAATTATCTAAAATGATTGAACCTTTGCGTTCAAGATGCATTGAAATACGTGTACCTCTTCCAAATAATGTTCAAATTATAAATACATTATTACATATATCACAAATGGAAAAAATAGATTTATCAGAAGATGATTTAGTTTACATCTTAAGAAATTGTAATCAAAAAATTCATAATGCTATATGGTTATTAGAATTAAAAAAGAACGGTTGTATTTATGAAAATAAAAAAGATGATAATATCAATAAAATAGTTGAAATGATTATAAATAAGAAGAATTACAATGCAAAAAAAATTTATTCTGTTTTGAAAAAATGCAGAGAAATATTTTATATTTTATCCATTACTAATATTGCTACTAATGAAATTATTAGTGAAATTATGAGAAAATTAATCTTATGTTTTAATGATATAAATTTAAAATCACATATTATTGAAATTACATCCATATTTGAATTAAGAAAATCACAAGGAACAAGACATATTGAATGTTTTGAAGCTTATTTAATTAGATTAATATATTTATTCTCAAATTATTTCAAAGGAAATGATTATCAATATAATTTAGACATTCTTGAATTATAATAGTTTTTAAATAATAAAAAATTTATCAATGTATTTAATGGAAGAAAAAATTAATTTACTTTATAATTTTTTATACAATAATTCTTTTAATAATTGTTTTGATATCGATAAAATTCAATTAGGAAAGATAAGTATTGATGATATTAAGATTGAATCAAAAGATGAAGCCAATGAATTATTAGATGAATTAAAAAAAGGTAAATTTACCTATATGGATTACAACCAAAAAGATAATCTTATTTACCTAAAACGTTATTCTGATTCTTACCCTGTAACAGTTAAAATAGGTATGTATCATTCAAATACTGATAATTTAAGTTCTCCTTCTAATAATGATTCTTTATTTTCTTATTTATTAAGCCAGTTAGTATTAAAAAGAAAAACAAATCATATCTTATTGCCTGTAATAAATTTTGATGTTGAATTTGATAAAGTTGAATCATTAATTAAAAGTATTCCCATATATAGTTCTATAAAAGAAAAAGTAGAATTTGAAGAAGTAAATAAAATAATGTCTGTTCGTGTTAGAGAACATTTCTTCAAATCAAAATTATTAAAGGAACATTTACAAGAACATACATGTGATTATAAACCTTTATTATTCCAATTAATTCATACTCTTGCTGTAATTCAAGATGAATTTTCTGGTTTTAGACATAATAATCTAACTATTGATAATATTTTAATTTACATCAAAAAAGAAGAATTTTCTGAAAATGTTTATGAATTTGGAAAAGATAAATGGGTAATACCAAATATTGGATTTGATATTAAAATTTCAAACTTTGAGAAATCAACATTATCTAATCATTATGAAATTAGTCAAAGAGATACAGATGTTCCTTATGTAAATGATGAAAATAATTACTTTGATTTACATACATTTTTAAATTCATTGATAGAGGGAAATCATAAAATGTCTTTGAAATCAAATAATTCCTGTGATTTAGAAACTAAAAAATTTTTGGATAAAGTCATACCTCAACAATTGAGAGGAAGCAAAAATGATTCCTTTTATTTAAATAAGAATGTTGTTGTAGCCAAACCCGCAGAATTATTAAATGATCCATATTTTAAAGAATATAAAAATATTAAAAAAGAAATTTCTGAAGAAATTATCTCAGGTAATACATATTACACAGGTATGAACAAAGTGAAATTAGATTCAGATAATATTTCTGTATTAGGAAATCAAAAAGGATACATGACAAGAAAATTAAAAATGGAAGATAATAATCTAAAAAATTTTAGCAAGGAACCCTATAATGAACTCTTCCCTGGAATAAGAAAATTAAAAGGTGGTGCATATTTTGAAAATGGATATATAGATAAACCTGATGCTGTTCAAACTAATGAAGCTAAAAAAATATTACAAGATAGAGACCCCAAACCATCTGATACTAGACCTTTAAAACCAACTTGGGATTCTAATCGTCCTCCTCAAGGAGAAAAATCATTTAATCCTAGACCTTTCCCTCCAAGAAGTGATAAACCATACCCTCCTAGAGGAGATAGACCATTTCCCCCTAAAGGCGATGGTTCTTTCCCACCAAAAGGAGATAGACCTTTCCCACCCAGAGAAGAAGCTAAACCATATGAAGAAAAATTCGAAACAAAGAAAACTTTAACATCTGGTTTTGATGAAGAAGATGAAGAAGTTCCTCCTGGTTTAGTTCCTTTATATGATGTTAATAATACAATGATAAGTAAAATGGCACCATATAACTTGGTACCAAGCCAACCTCATATTAATAAGATTTACAACATTTCACTTAGTGACCCTATGGGAAATCATTCATTAATTAATAGAGTTTATGAAGATGTATTACCTGGAGATCAAAATGTATACACTTTCTTAAAAACAAGTGAACGCGAATCAATCAAAAGATTTATGAGAAATAGTATCTTAGATAAATATGACGGTGAAGAATATACCATTAAAGGTGGTGAAAAAAGCTTATTATCTTGGATGAAAATACATGATGTAAACCCATACACTTTAAAAGCAAATCCTTATGATGATATTCCTAGTGGATTTTTATTATACAGAAGCGCTTATCCTATAAGATATAATAAAGATGATAATACACTTAAAACATTACCAACATCTATGGCATTTAACTTGAGACTATATCAATTATCTTTAGGTGCGGATAGAGCAATGAAAATTAAAGGGTTAGACTTGAATCATTTTGATGTTTGGAGAGATATTAAATATTATCAAGAAATTGATAAATTAGTAAAAAATAAAGTATCACCAAACTTTATTAACTTAGTTTTATATGTAACTGATTCTAAATCTAAAGTAGGGTTTGATAAATTAGAAATAATAAGAAAACAAAAAGATAGTGGAAGCTACAACTTACAAAAACAAAACGATGAAAAAATAAATAAATATGCTCTTACTATAGAAGATTTAGTTCTTGGACCTAAACCTACAGATTCCAGAGTTTTATATAATTTACCTACTTTACAAAAAAGACAAGCAAATACTAGTGTAAATTATGAAGATTTGATAGATGCAAAAGTTCATGCATTAAAGAAAACTGTAGAAGAATTAAAAGCGGATACTACCGGAAAAGCACCAGCATCTGTAACAAAAGATGATTTAACTGTAAGCTCTGGTAAATTATTAGTTGCTGTTACTGAAGCTCCAAATACTAATATAATTAAATGGAATTCTAAAGTATACCAATCTTTTGGTACAGTTAAGAAAATGATAGCTACTGGTTATCACAAACCTGAAGTTTGGAGATCTGTTTTATTCCAACTTTTGCATGCATGTGCTGTATTAGAACAAAATGAAATTTATTTTAATAATTTTTCATTAGAAAACAATGTATTTATTAAAGATGTTCAAACAGATAATACTGGTAATAGTTGCTGGGTATACAAGATTAATAATGTTGAGTATTATGTTCCTAACTATGGTTACATGGTAGTAATTGATTCTAACTTTGCTGATATAAAAGAAGTTAAAACAGACCAGCAATATAAAATTTATGGTAAAATGTATGACCCATTAAATGGTTCTGTCAAAAACTTTAAATCTGAATTAAGAAATAAAATGAAAGAAATGTTTAAAGCTGATTCTTTCAGAGGTTCAGATGGTAATGAAATTGAACCAGATGTTCAATCATTATTAACAAATATTGCTAATGCTATTAATAATACATCTACACCATTAAATGCAGTTTTTGCTGATTGTTTCCCTGAATTCTTTAATAATAAAGTAGGTAAATTATTGACCAAGATTGAAAAAGAAAGCTTTAATTTATTAAACAAACCTGATTATCGTATTGGTTCATTAATGGTCAGACAAAGAAGATATGATGAATATGAATGGGTAATCTATGCAGGTGATGAAGGTAACAAGAAATCTATATTTACTAAGAAAGGTGACAGTTTTGTAAAAGAATCTGTATTTTCTTCATCATTATTTACTTATCCTGACCCTGTAGTTCCTGATGATAAACAAGTAATTGAAACTTATACAGTCGTATAAATAATAAATTAGATAATATTAATTAATATTTTCTAATTTAATATAATGTTGAAAAGTAATTTAAAAAAAACAGCAATTATTGATAATCCTACTTTAACAAATCCTAAAGGGTTTCCTTCTTTCGATTTTGAACAAATGCCAAATGCATACTTTTCTGATAATGCAAAAGGTAAAGAACTAAGAAAATATTTAGTTAAAAATCAATTAAAATTATCTGAATGTAACATAGGTGATTTAGAAAATGCATTCTTTTCAAAAGAAAACATTGATTTAATTAACAAACAATTAATTATGAGTGTATATAATAAAACTAATAAACAATTTTTAATATGTCCACAAGCTGAATCTAATTTAATCGTTATTATGAGATATGTATTTATTGAATATTCAAGAAATTTACCTTTTGATATCCCGGGACAAATCAAAGATTTAAATTGTAGAGTTGTTGGAGAAATACTTCCTACAGTAATTTCAAATGTTGACCAAAAAATTGGTTACTTGAGAGATATCAGTACACAACCTGTAGGACCTCCCTTACCTATTAACACTAAAAATATAAATAGAACATTGCCTTCTACTGCTAACTTTTTTTAATTTATATAATAATATATTATTATTATATAAAAATTAAATTAACTTAATAATTTAGTATAAAGATAATACTTTTTCACCTTCAGTGCTGCCAGTAGAAGCATAGATGAATACGTTACCTCTAGTTTTGGCTAAGGCTTCGAAGTTATCTTCAATGTGAGAAGAAGTATTTTGGATTTGAGTGTAAGGTTTAGTGCCAGTAGCTTTGATAGGACCATAAGGATCGTAGCAGATGTAATTGGCAAAGTCAGGGGTGATGATTAAGGCAGAAGAACCAACTACGAGGTTGCTGTTAGGAGCAGCTGTTTGGTTGACTTCAGAAACTACAACGGATCTTAATCTGTAATCTTCGTTTTTGATGGTGATAGTGTATTGGAAGTCTACAGGGCGGGTGTTGAGTCTTTCAAAACCAGCGATGGCTACAGAAGAAGGTAAAGTGGCCATGGAGAATTGGTTGAGGTGGTCGTTGTAGCTGATAGAAGTGGCTCTTCTGTCAACGTAGAATACTAAGAGACCACGAGACCAGATTAAAGAGGTGCTTCTGGGAACAATGGCGCCACCTTCTAAGAAGAATTGGTTTTGGTTTAAGGCGGATTGTAAGTCAACAGTGGTAGTATCGTTCATTTGAGGAGGGATTCTCATGTTGATCATAGGAACTGAAGTTACTTGGGGTCTTACGTTTAATAAGTAAGGGTTGAAGGCTACAGTGCTTACGGCTACAGGAGTTGTGGCTACTACGGTAGGTCTGAAAGAAAAGGCAGATAATAATCTTTTGATGATTACACCGTCGAATCTTCCGTATAATAAGTCAGGAGTATCTTGTTTATTGAGTCTGCACATGTCAACAGAGCCAATGAAGTCTTTGAAAGAAGCATTGTATACTTGACCGTTTCTTAAGTGTAAAACAGAGTTCCATAATTGAGTTTGGAGTTGAGCTCTGTTTAATAAATCGAGAACAGGGGATCTGTTGTCGCATACTACGTCATTGGGGTCAGTAGTTAAAGCATAGAATACTTCGTAGTCGGGTCTGGATTGTAAAGGTTCACCGTTGTATCTGCATTTTACGATACCAGCAATGTTGGAGAATAAGAAGAATTCATCAACAATTTTGAATTTAGGTACGAAGAGAGCAGCTACTACAGGGTGTACGTGTTCACCAACTCTGTGTAAGTTTCTGTCATAAGTAGCACTTAAAGCTTCAGCACCGCAATCTGTGTATTGCATAGATTGTAATAATACTTGAGCATGTAAAGGTCTAGAAGTAGCGTGGAGTTTTAAGATTTCTTGTAAGTATTTGAAGTCGTTGTCATTGAGTTTACCTTGGAAACCGTGGTAATCTAAAGTTACACCACCTAATACTTTGGTTAAGTTGTTGGCGGGTTGAACTACTTCAGTGCTCTTTAAGCCAACTAATTCTTGTTCGTAGATTCTTTGGAATTCAGCGAATTCTTCATCAGTTAAACCGTATTTGGTTTTGTATTTGTAGGCTTTTTCTAATAAGAGGTGGAAAGGAGTTTGGGTTTGGCTGTATTTTTCTCTGATTAATTGAGCGAATTTCTTGGCTTTCTTTACGATGTTGCCTTGTTTTTCAGCATAGGCGGCTTGGATTTTGTTGACAAGTTCGTCATCTTTGTATTGGCTTCTTAATCTTAAGAAGTCTTGAGATGAGATTTTACCGTTTTTGCGTAATAATCTTTGAACTTCGTCATTAACAGAAGAGCTACCTCTTCTTTCATTTCTGTTGTATCTTTCTGAGCTATCCATGTATATATATTATAGAATAGAAATAATTTTTAATTTTTTAAATTTTTTAAACTTTTTTTAAACATATTTAGACATAAAATTATTAAATTTATTAATGGAGTCACTTTGGATTAATAAATATCGTCCAAATAATTTAAATCAAATAATAGGTCATAAAATGCAAATGAAAAAATTTAAAGATTGGTTATCTAGTTTAAAAGTTAAAACAAAAAATAATGCTATCATTATTTCAGGCAATCATGGAATAGGCAAAACATTAACTGTAAAAATGATACTTGAAAATGAAGGATATATTGTAAGAGTAATCAATCCAAACGAAATTAAAGATTTCCGTAATCTAGATGATTTTGATGAATATTACAATCAAGAGAATTCTATTTTATCAAAATTAAATTTTCATAAAGATAAAAATAATAGAATAGCAGTTATTTTTGATGAAACTGAGAACATCTCATTAACTTCTGAAAAAAAATATATTATGGAAATTTTCAAGGAAAATAATAAAACTAACTCATTTCCCTTAATATTTATATCCAATAATCAGCATTCTAAACTATTAAATGATCTTAAAAAGAATTGCGAGGAAATAAGATTCTATTCCCCATCTTCTTTAGAGATTACTAATTTAATTAAAAATATTTCAATCAAAGAAAATTTTAAGATTACTGACAAGGAAGAAATTTATGAAAAAATAATTAATTTTTCACAATTTGATATTAAGCGTTTAATCAATATATTACAAGAACTCTCATATCATTATAAACAAATTACCGATTTGAAACAATTAGAAGATTTTTTTGAAAAATCTCGTCAAAAAAATATAGATATTGGGTTGTATGAGGCAACAGAGAAAATTTTAAATTCTTATAATGATTATGAAACTGTAATGAAATTATATGAGTCAGAAAAAGTGTTGTTACCATTAATGATTCATGAACATTATATAAAAAAAATTCTAACAAAGACTAAACAGCCTTGGGATAAAACTTTATATTCTTTGGTCAAAACTTCTGACTCTATATCGAGGGGTGATAACATAGAAACTAGTATTTATACAGATCAAAATTGGTATTTACAAAATATACACGGCTTTTATACTTGTCTTAATACTTCATTTTGGATCAATAAATCAAATCCTGATTTTGATGTTAAAGTTGAAAAATTTAGCTCGGATTTAAATAAAACGTCATTAAAAAATATAAACAAGAAAAACATTAATAATCTATTAAAAATAATTTCAAATAAATCTATTGATGAAATTATATATCTAAATCAATTAGCAAATTATTTATTTAAGAATGGTAAAGAAGAATTGTTAATATCTATTTTACAAAGTTATAAAAAAGATATTACAGTAAAAGAGATTGAATTATGTCTAAAGATAGATAAAACTCAAGAGTTTTTAACTTTATCAAGTAAAGATAAAAAAATATTAAGCAAAAAATTTAATATAAGTATAGCAAATAAATAAAATTAATGCAATTCTAAGATATTTGATAATCCTATAAATTGAATATTATTAACAGAATTTGTTGGATTAAAAATATACAAATCATCAGTTAAGTATAAAATCAAATCAACTATTAACCCTACATATTTTGAAGGTATAACCATTGAATCATTTGTTAAAAATTGGTAAAAAAATACATTTACCTCAGATGAATCATTATTTTTTTCAAAAGTATATGCTTTCATTCTTAATTGTTCAATAAATTTAATTTGTTTCATATCAACTTCTGGAATTATATTAGCCCAATTCCATATTTGAGTATCTTTATTATAGATTCCATAAAAATTAAAGTCACCGACTAATTTAGTTTTTTTATCTTCTTTTAAAACTAATTTTTTTTCCTTATTTATAGTATCGAAAGTAATAGTATAATTAGTTTCTATATTTAATTTTTTTTTCAATTGAGTAAATTTTTTTTTGGAGTTTTCAGAGATTTTTTTTAATAATTTCATTTATAATAAAATAGAAAAAAAATATCTAATTTATAGTATATGGTTTTCAATAGAAATACATTTAACCAATCTGGTGGTGCTGCAAATAACTTTTTAATTTATGCAGTTGTAATTGCTTTAGTATTCTTTTTATTCATAATGCCAATGCTTGAAGATAGTCATAACAAAGAAAAAAACGAAATAGTAGAAAAATTAGAAAACGTCATGATTCCTTTAAGAATTGACACTAATAAATGCTCTCGTTCATGCTGTGTTAATTCCGGATGGCCCTATCCTAAAGAATTAAATGAAAAAGATATGTCTGCTGACGAATTAAAAAACTACATACCCACAAATTTATCATGCAATTTTGGTAGCAATAATGGCGGTGGATGTGTATGTGTTAAAAAAGAAGATTATGAAATTTTAGGTTCTAGAGGTAGCAATGGTGTAACTGGTTGCAATAATTAATAAAATATTTTAGTTTAATCATATAAAAATATCTAACTTATTTTAATATGATTAATTTTTTTGTTGAAACTAAATATGAATATACAACTCAATTAGTTAATGTTTTAACTCCTTTAGTATATGAAGGATTACAATCTATATACACAGAAGCAGTAAAAGTATCAAATGGAGCAGATAATGTTCTTAAAGTATTCCAATCATTTTTAAGAAGAATTCCTAAATGGAATCCTGAAATGATTAAACAAGAATCAGATAGAATTATGAATAATTCAAAAAGTTTTGCTTGGTTACCTGATTTAGTAAAAGCTACATTAAAGGCAAATATGATAGTATTAACATATAGTCCTAATTCTAAAAATAGTAATAAAATAGACCCCCAATCTTATAAAAATGTTAAAATAGAAGATTTTATTCATAAAATTTACATAGAATGTGCTAGAGAATTATGGAATAATCCATATTTAATGTATCATCAATATCCTCCAATTGAATTAAAAAGAAATCAACGTGATACAATCAATTTAATCAAAGAATCTATTAAAGAAGCTATCAGAAAATTATTACCTTTGAAACAAATATTAGAAATTTATTTGGGTGAAGAATTAGAACCAAATCAAATAAATGATTTTGATAGAAATATTACAGATGCAGAAGAAAGAAATATTCAAAAATTAATTAATAAAGATTTGAAAGATGGTACTAATAATTCTGCACCTCCTTTACCTGGTCAAGTTCAAATGGGTGGATTTGAAGATAAATCAGAACAAAAAGATCTCAATGATAAAATATTAGACATTATCAATAAAGATGAAAATAAAGTAGGTGGAAGCGGTGATGGTAATAACACACAACAAAATAAATTGACTGCAAATTACCATTCTAGCGATTATGCTAATAAAAACTCAGAAGATACTCCTATGACCAGAGCAACTAAAACATTATCAGATTCTTCTTCTGATTCAAATTCTAATAAAAAAGGGGGAGGTGATGTTGATGAAAAAATTAAGAAAATATTAGAAAAAGATTTAGGGGAGACTGATTTAGAAACCTCTTTATCTTACAGACCAGAAACTAATGAAAAGGATTACCAAGAAATCTTTGCAAACAGTAATGGAGCTCAACCTGCAAAAAACAATCAAACAGGTGGTAATAACTCAATAAAAGACTCTAGTAAAAACAAAAGAAAATTTTTTAGCAATTATTTAAATATATAAATTAATTATTTTTATTAGATTTAACTTTTACTGCTGGAGATACCATATCTAATATTGCAAAAGCTATAGATGAAGTTGCACCTATCATTACTAATTCTTTAGTAGGAATTACATATTCAGGTATGTAGCGAGTAGCCATAACAACAACTAATCCCATAAGAATATATTTAATTATTCTTTCAAGTTTAAGATTATTCATATTATTTTAAACTAGAAAATATTTATTTAAATTTTCTTATATATATTAATGGACACTATTCCAACTAACTTAAAGCATTTTTTGATATTAGCTATTACTTTTGGTGTTGTTTATTGGTTTCAAGTAGTAGATGACAAGAAAAGATGTAAAGAAAGAACAGGAATTTATGACAAAATCAAATTACCTTTATTGGTATCAGCTATTGTTGGATTAATTATGTTTTGGGATAATGATAAAATATTAAATGTTTTTGTAGCTGCAGATTGCAATGTACCTGCTAATGCTCTACAAGAATTTTCTAATCCTAATCCAGTTAATAATACATTTATGAAGCCTGAAGTAGGAATGTTTAAGGAATCTAATATTTTTAAGGAATCTAATATTTTTAAAGATTCTGGTAATTCATTCAAACAACCTGAGTTTGAAGTATATACATCTTTACCTGAATGGTAAAATTAATTGAAATATTTTTTTATTGTATCAATAAAATAATTTTCATTTGTAAATTTTCCTATATCTTCTCTGTTGTAAATAGAAGTATCTTTTATAATAGGTTGTTCTAACATTTTATTATATTCATTCAAATCTTTAGAAAGTAACTTAACTTTTTCTAAAGCTTTATCAATTCCTAATTCATTAACATTAATATAAGCATCTGAATTAAAAATTAATTTAGCTACAGGGTCACCCCAATAAATTGGAATTACTTTATTTCTAAATCCATGCATTATTTTTTCAGTATGATATCCAACTTTTGATGTATTTTCAAAACAAAAAATAAATTTATATTTTCTTATATAATCTCCTAATCTTGGATCATACCAACATGAACTTTGAATGATTTCATTATCTATATTTTTTAAAACTTTACCATAATTATGAACTTGTATACTATCTGTTAATTTTTTTAAAAAATCATTTCTATATTGACAACTTTGATTTGATACTAAACTAAAACAATCAATTTTATTATTAAATTCTTGTTCAGTTAGTTTTAATCTTGGCTCTTTGATTACATCATATATTTTAAAACCATAATAACAAGTAAATAATGGTAAATAAAATAATCCTTCTTTCAAAGGTAAATTAGCAGAAAAATATAAAGTATTTGGTAAATTAGAATCTAATACTTTAAAACCTGATTCAAAACTTAAGAATATTTTCTTTTTGTTTGGATAATTATATCGTTGATTTCCAAATCCAGAACAAATAATTACATCTGCATTTTCAGGAGAGGATAAAATAATATTTTTATCCAATAGTTTTTCTAAATGTTCTTTGTGAAAAAGTCCAACACCTGAATCTATTCTATTTAAATTTCTATTTGTTTTTAAATTTTTCCAGTGGTCTATATTATTAATATCATCAAATTTAACTGGTATATTTCCACATTCCGCCCAAAAATCGATATATGATACTTTTATTGTTTTCATTAAATGAATAAGTAGTTTTTGTTTATATATTTACAAGTTGAAATTAATAGTAGATATATAGTTTTCAAATGTTTCTCTTTTTCTAATTAGTAAAAATCCATCATCAATAATTAATACTTCAGGTGCTCGTAATTTACCATTGTATTGGAATCCCATGGAATGAGAATGAGCACCTGTATCATAAATAATGAATAGGTCACCAACTTGTGATTCAGGTAATTCGCGATTTTTAGCAAACCAATCATTATTTTCACATAATGTTCCAACAACATTAGATTTTTCTAGTTTAATACCAGGAAAAATTAATGTGCTTTTTCCTAATACTGTAATATGGTGATAAGCATCATACATTCCTGGTCTCATTAAATTAGACATACATGCATCAAGACCATAATATTTAGCATATCCATTTTTAATTACATTGCATTTAGAAACTAACCAACCATATGGTCCAGTTATAAATCTTCCATTTTCCATGAATATATTTAGGTCATTAATATTATATTTATTACCTTCTGTATTCATAGTTGTTTGAATTACAGTAGCTAGTTCTTCAATATCAATTGGCATTTGTTCGGGTCTGTAAGGAATTCCAACACCACCTCCAATGTTAATAAATTCTATCTTAATATCTACTTCTTTTTGAATTTTATTAACATAAAAATAAACTATTTTTACTATATCTTTCCAATATTCAACATCCATAATATTTGAACCAGTCATAATATGTAGTCCAAATCTTTTCACTCCATATTGTTTTGCCAATTTATATGCATCTACTATTTGAAAATCAGCAACTCCAAATTTAGCACTTGGTCCACCTAAAACATTTGATAATGTTTCAGAATCTGTTTTTCCTACACCTGGATTTAATCTAAATGATAAAAGTTCAGGCATACCAATTGAATGAAGGTCTTTGATAGAGGATATATCATCCAAATTAATAATAGCATTTAGCTTTTTTGCATAATCTAAATCTTCAATTGATGTGTAATTACTAGTGAACATAATTTTTTCACCTTTGATACCAACCATTTCAGCTAGTTTTAATTCTGATAAGGAACTACAATCTAAATATGCACCATTTTCAACAAGTAATTGAAGAATATAAGGATTAGGTAGAGCTTTTACAGCAAAATATTGTTTAAAATTTTTAATTTTTCCTGACATAATATCAAGGAATTTTCTGATATTTTTTCTAATAAGATTTCCATCATATATTTGTAAAGGTGTTCCATATTGTTTAACAAGTTCACTAATTTGATTTTGATTAAGAGGAATTTCTACTGGCATACAGATAGAAAATTACTATAAAAAATAAATGTGGCAATTTTTTTCTATTTTATAGTAATGAGTGTAAAAAATGTAGGATTTGGTGCATCTAGATTACAATTAAAAAGATTTCCTATAGATAAAATGGCAGAACATTGTACTATTGCTATGATTGCTAAAAGAGCTTCAGGTAAATCATATTTAACAAGAGAAATCCTTTATCATAAAAGAAAGATACCAGCTGTTGTAATTTCAAGAACTGAAAAATTAAATAGATTTTATGGAGAATTCTGTCCAGACTCTTATATTTTTGACCAATTCGATACTGAAATCTTATCTAAAATTTATGAAAGACAATCTAGATTAAACAAAGATAATGAAAGAAGGAAAAAAGAAGGTAAGAAATTAAAAGATGATAGGGTTATGTTAATTATGGACGACTGCATGTCAAGTAAAGGCGAATGGTTAAAAGATCCACAAATTTTAGAATTATTTTTCAACGGTCGTCACCACCATATGTCATTCATTTTAACTATGCAATTCTCTTTGGGTATTCCTCCTGAATTGAGAAGTAACTTTGATTATATTTTTTTATTAGCAGAAGATTTCCCAAGCAATAGAAAAAGATTATACGAACATTACGCTGGTATGTTTCCAAATTTAGCAGTATTTGAACAAGTGTTTGCTGAAGTTACAGAAAACTTTGGTTGTATGGTTATTGATAACAGAATTCACTCTAAAAATATAACTGATAAAGTATATTGGTATAAAGCAAAAGAAGTTCCCGAATTTACAATCGGAAGTCATAAATATATTAAATATCATAAAGAACACTACGACAAAGAATGGAATCGTAGATTACCACTCTTTGACCCAGCTGAGGCCATCGCTAAAAAAAGAAACAATATCAAATTAATTGTAGAAAAAGTCAAAAACTAATACTTTTTAACTTTTAGTGAAAAAAGTCAAAAACTAATAATATATTTTATCTTTAATAAAAATGTAAACTTTATCTTTAAACATCTAAAGTTTTATTTTCTGTTTCATTCTTTTTTCCATATTTTTGTTCTAATAGTTTAGGATCAATCTTTAATGCTAATTCTTTTTCTTTATCTTCATATTGTTTCATTTTATCTTCTAATTTTTTAATTTGTTCTTCTAAAGTTGATGTTTTTAAGGACTCATCTTTAGATTTATCTGATAATTCTTTCTTTTTATTATTAATTAAATCTTCGATATTTTTCTTGATAGTTTCATTCTTTCTATATTCGTGATATAATTTAGCTTTGTGTTCGTTTTCTTTTTTCTTCTTCATAGTTTCGTTTAATTGAGGGTCTGCATATTCAGATTCACCTGCTTCAACAGAATCTGGGTCAGGATTGAAAGGAGACCATTCGTATAATTTACCAACTAATACATTGAAACTTTCATTTATGTCTCTTAAAGCCGAAGAATGGTCATTTGCAGAACTTTCTGATTCAAAACATCCACTGATTTTGATTCCTACCAATGATTTACCTTGCTCGGATAAAAACGATACACAATACCATTCTTGATTATGTACTTTTTCATCTGTTCTTTTTACTGTTCCAGTGAATTTTACAGGTACATTTTGATTAAAATTTTCATCAACAGTTGCTTCATATTTTGAATCTATAATTACATTACTTATTTTATTTTCAACTACTTCAAGTTTTTCTTGATATTCTTTTAATTTATCTTGTAATGCTTTCATTTGTTCATTAACTTTCTTTATCATTTTTTCATCATTTTTCTCTTCATATTCTTTTGATTCTTCTTGTTTAATTTTTAAATTGTCATTAACATTGTTAATAATCATAGTATATTTTCTTTGTTCAAAATCATAATTTTTCTTTTGCATTCCAACTAAATAATTTTCCATCATTTTATTTAATTGATCATTTAAATCACATTTATTTGGTAGAGGATCAAAAGCATTCCATGTTCCTACTTCTGCTACAAAGTTAAAATGACCTGGTTGTTTTAAAATTTGAATTTGTTCTTGAGCTTCTTCTACAGTTAAAAAAGCGCCACTGACCTTAAGATATTTAATAGTCTTTTTATCATCGTCCATCCAGAGTGACATTACACAATATTTTTGGTTAGGAGGAATGATTGCATCTTTAGTAAGATAATCTACAGACATTAAAATAATATCTCTTTATTTCTTTAAATTAACTTTATATTAAAATTAATTTAATGATTTACAAAATAGGTTAAGATTTTTAAGAACTATTTAATTTTGTTTTAGCATTTTTGGTATCAAAATCGGCATATCCCATCCACACATCAGGTTGACTAAACATTTTATTGAATATCTTTGAAGGTCTATCTTGATTTTTTGTATTTTGATCAACATATGGTTTGGTTAATATAGCTGCGGGACATCTATTGTAACTTTTAGTTAAATTAATTGTTAATAAAATTATACCAACAAAAATTAGTATAACTGATATATTGTGTATTATATGATTCATTATAATTCAATAGATTTTTATTTATTAAATTTTAATTTATTTAAATGATGATATAAAGTCCCAATTTAAATCAGTGCATATTTTCTTCCAAATCGTATCATTTTCCATTAGAATATCTAATTGTTTATGTAAAGGGAAACAATCTAAAAGATGATCTAATTCTAATAATTCACAAAATTTATGCAATACATAACCATATGATAAAAAGTTCTTTCTATCCTGAGGTTTATATTTTGCCCAAGGTTCTTGAATCATTAAAAACATTCTAATAAACATCTTTTCCATATCTCTTGTAATTCTAGGTGGTGGCGAACCTGATAATTTATTGATAATATAATGAGTATGTTCATACAAATGATTGTACTTAAGTTTCTTCAAAATTGCTCTCATTTTATCTCTATTTAATGTAGATAAATCAGTTATACGACGTTTGTTTAATTCTTCTATGATATCTTGATAGACCTGTTCATCAATTTCAGGTGTTTGTTTGGCTTGGAATGCATTTAACCATTCTCGGAATCTGTTTAATCTCTTATATGGGGAATAATCTTTGATTTGTACATCTTCATCCATTATAATAGTTTCCATGTCTCCACATAATGGGCATACATAAGATGATTCAACTAAATTTAGTATTTTTTCTATTTTACATTCTAAACAATATTTAATTCTTTTACTTCCGTCATCAGGATTAACTCTTACGCCTTCTGTTATTTGACAATATTTTTCAAACAATTCGGATTTATTTACTTTATTTTTTGGTTTTTCATCAACTATTTTTTTTGTACATAAAAATGTTAAAATGTTCTTTGATTCGACTGCATCATTATCAGATTCTTTAATATTATAATATGTCAGCAATATATCACCAGTTTTATCATAATAATCCATTTCATTAATATTATTTTTTAGTTCATATAGTTTTGCTTCAATATCTTCTTTTTTATCTAATAGTGTTGCTCTTTTTTTTTGTTCAGTATTTGTAAATTTTTCTCTAATTTTATCAAGATTAGAAATTTCATCATTGATAATATTTAATTGTTCTTCAAGAGATAATAAACTATTTTTATCATTTTCAAATTCTTTAACTTTAATTCTATGTTTATTTTCAAGAGTAGAATTTTTTTTGATGTCGTTACCCTTGCTTGACATATATTCTATTAAATTAAATATACTTTATGTAATTTAGGTATTATATTTTTGGACAATAAATTATTTTAAAAGTATCAAAAAATATATTAAAAACTTACTTTTACGTATAAAAAGTTTGTCATAATATTAGAAATATTTATCCAAACTCAAAAAAAAAATTAAAAAATATTTTAAAAATATTATCTTTCCTATTGTATATAATCCTATGGGTGGAGGTTTAATGCAACTCGTCGCTTACGGCGCACAAGACGTTTACTTAACTGGTAATCCTCAAATCACATTCTTCA